>Ga0247843_1002406_pt1 | contig 34172 bp, 32 predicted proteins | sample LaCruzMarch2017__FD_192420 | JGI IMG/M metagenome (GOLD analysis project Ga0247843, IMG submission 192420) | Freshwater microbial communities from meromictic Lake La Cruz, Castile-La Mancha, Spain - LaCruzMarch2017_8m | ecosystem: Environmental > Aquatic > Freshwater > Lake | place: Spain... | reverse complement strand
CAACCGCATTGGCAAAAAAACCATTATTTGCTTGCGTGAACCCAGCTTGGGCCCGGTCTTTGGTATGAAGGGTGGCGCAGCAGGCGGCGGCCACGCGCAAGTGGTTCCGATGGAAGATATCAACCTGCATTTCACAGGCGACTTCAATGCCATCGCATTGGCCAACAACCTGCTGGCCGCGCTGATTGACAACCACATTCACCACGGCAACGCGCTTGATATTGATGTGCGCCGGATTACTTGGAAGCGGGTGATGGACATGAATGACCGCGCCCTGCGCGACATTACCTGCTCCCTCGGCGGGCCCGGCAACGGCTTCCCGCGTCAAGATGGATTTGACATTGTGGTGGCATCGGAAGTGATGGCTATCTTCTGTTTGGCAACCAGCTTGAAAGACCTCAAGGAACGCTTAGGCAATATTGTGATTGGCTATAGCAAAGCGCTAAAACCGGTTCGCGCACGGGATCTGAATGCGCACGGGGCGATGACAGTTTTGTTGCGCGAGGCGCTGAAACCCAATTTGGTTCAAACCTTAGAAAACAACCCCGCTTTTATTCACGGTGGCCCCTTTGCGAATATTGCCCACGGCTGCAATTCCGTCCTTGCCACTCAAATGGCGCTCAAGCTGGCCGACTACGTAGTCACCGAAGCGGGCTTTGGCGCAGACCTGGGCGCGGAGAAATTTGTGGATATCAAATGCCGCAAATCGGGTTTGCGCCCGTCGGCAGTCGTTTTGGTGGGAACCATTCGCGCCCTCAAGTACCACGGCGGGTGTGACCTCAAAGAACTCAACAAAGAGAACTTGGTTGCACTCGAAAAAGGGATTGCCAATATCGAGCGGCACGTGAGCAATGTGCGGACCCATTACGGCCTGCCTTGCATTGTGTCGATGAACCACTTTACGCCTGATACCCCTGCGGAATTTGCTTTGCTCAAAACCAAGTTAGACCATCTGCAAGTGCCCGTGATCTCGGCGCGTCACTGGGCCGATGGAGGCGCAGGCGCAGAAGATGTAGCGCGGGCGGTGGTTGAATTGACCGCCAATGCGAACAAAGGTTTCCGCTTTGTCTATGAAGACGAAATGCCGCTGTGGGAAAAGATGAAGGCAGTGGCTACCAAGATTTATGGGGCCAGCGATATCAGCGCGGACACCAAAGTACGCGCTGAAATTCAACGGCTGCAAGAGGCGGGGTATGGCCACTACCCGATTTGCGTGGCAAAAACCCAGTACTCTTTTTCTACCGACGCCCAAAAACGCGGAGCGCCAAGTGGCCACACCGTCAATGTGCGAGAGGTTCGTTTGGCTGCGGGCGCGGAATTTGTTGTCATGGTCTGTGGCGACATCATGACCATGCCGGGCCTGCCCAAAATACCCTCCTCCGAGCATATTGACATTGATGACTCAGGCAAGGTTTTAGGCTTGTTTTAGTTCTCTTAAGGGTGAAACACCACCGCACCTTGGGGTGGTGAAAACACCTAGTCACCAATTGCTTGACTTCTAAAGGTTTAAGCCTAAACTAATCTCATTATTGTTATGGGTTGAGTTTTGGTATGAACATTGTTTGCATTGGTGGCGGTCCCGCGGGTTTATATTTTGCGCTGCTGATGAAGCAAAACAACCCTGCCCACGAGATCACCGTGGTCGAACGCAACAAGCCCTACGACACGTTTGGCTGGGGAGTGGTTTTCTCAGACGCCACCATGGACAACATGCGCGTTTGGGATCCCGAAACTGCAGCAGATATTGAAGTGGCCTTTAACCACTGGGATGACATCGAACTGGGATTCAAAGGCGAAACGATTCGCTCTGGCGGCCACGGCTTCGTAGGGATTGGTCGCAAAAAATTACTCAACATCTTGCAGCGCCGTTGTGAAGCCTTGGATGTCAAATTGGAGTTTGAGGTCGATGCCGATTCGGATTTGCAGTACCCAGACGCAGACTTGGTGATTGCCAGTGATGGGATTAACTCGCGTATTCGCTCCAACTACGAAGCCGTCTTTAAACCCGATGTCGTTACCCGACCGAACCGCTTCATTTGGCTTGGGACCCACAAACTCTACGACGCTTTTACGTTCCTGTTTGAGAAAACCGAACACGGCTGGTTTCAAGCCCATATTTATAAGTTCGACGACACCACCACCACCTTTATCGTGGAGTGCCCAGAGCACGTTTGGTTAGCCCACGGCTTAGACCAAGCCGACCAAGACCAGTCCATCGCATTTTGCGAAAAGCTCTTTGCGAGTAATTTGCAAGGTGCGAAGTTGATGACCAACTCGCGCCACTTGCGAGGCTCGGCCTGGTTGAATTTTCAGCGTGTCAAATGCGAACAATGGTCCCACTTCAATGGGCGCAGCCACGTGGTGTTGATGGGAGACGCAGTTCACACCGCCCACTTTGCGATTGGCTCAGGCACCAAATTAGCGATTGAAGATGCGATTGAACTCACGCGCCAGTTCAAAGAGATTGGCGATTCCCCCGAAAATATTCCTCGGGTTTTAGAGCGCTACCAAGCCTTGCGCCATGTGGATGTGTTGCGTTTGCAAAATGCGGCTTGGAACGCCATGGAATGGTTTGAGGTGTGTGGGGAGCGGTATTGCGACCAGCTCGAAGCGCCGCAGTTCATGTATTCCATGTTGACCCGTAGCCAACGCATTAGCCATGAAAATTTACGGCTTCGAGATGCAAAGTGGCTGGCTGACTTTGAGTCTTGGTTTGCAACAAACGCAGGACAAGCGCCTGCCGCCGGACAAAGCGCACCGCCGCCGATGTTTACACCGTATACGGCACGCGGACTGACCCTCAAAAATCGCGTTGTTGTCTCGCCGATGGCGCAGTACTCGGCCGTCGATGGCGTTGTGGGGGATTACCACTTGGTACACCTGGGCGCTCGCGCGATGGGCGGCGCGGCGATGGTTTTTGCGGAGATGACTTGCGTAAGCGCCCACGGGCGAATTACGCCGGGCTGTCCTGGGATGTACACCCCAGAGCACACAGCGGCATGGAAGCGCATTGTCGATTGGGTGCATAGCCAAAGCGACGCTAAATTTGCAATGCAAATCGGACACGCTGGCGCCAAAGCGTCAACCCGCGTGGCTTGGGAGGGTATCGATAAGCCGCTCGAATCGGGCAACTGGCCGCTGGTTTCTGCGTCAGAGCAACAGTACTTGCCCGGTGTCAGCCACGTTGCAAAAGCCATGACGCGGGCTGAGATGGCCACGGTTTGCCAAGAGTTTGTTGCCAGCACACACGCTGCAGCCCTTGCCGGTGTGGACTGGCTGGAGCTGCACTGCGCCCACGGGTATTTGTTATCGAGCTTTATTTCGCCCTTGACCAATCAGCGCACCGATGCCTATGGCGGAACCTTAGATAACCGCTTGCGCTTTCCGCTGGAAGTTTTTGCAGCAGTTCGGGCGGCCTGGCCTAGCGAGCGTCCGATGTCAGTTCGAATTTCAGCCAATGATTGGGTTGAAGGCGGTATTACTCCCTCCGATGCAGTGGCGATTGCCCGGGCATTCAAAAAGGCAGGGGCCGACATGATCGACTGCTCCTCCGGACAAGTCAGTAAAAAAGAGAAGCCTGTTTTTGGGCGCATGTTCCAAACCCCGTTTGCCGATCGCATTCGCCAAGAGGCTGGGATTGCGACGATTGCCGTGGGTGCGATCAGCGAGGCGGACCATGTCAACAGCATTATTTCTGCGGGCCGTGCGGATTTGTGCGCAGTCGCTCGGCCGCATCTGGCTAACCCTGCGTGGACGCTGACCGAGGCTGCAAAAATTGGGTACACCCCCATCGCGTGGCCCAAGCAGTACATCTCAGGAAAACCACAAATGGAATCGTTATTCCAACGCGAAAAAGCGCAAGCCGCTCTCGCAGCTCAAAGTTAAAGCTATGCGGATTGACCAAAGCAGAAACCTCCTAAACCAAGCCGACGAACTAGGCCACGAAGCCCGCTCCGACCTCGGTGACCATGCAGCGCTCAAACTCTGGTTGCGGATGCTGGCGTGTAGTACCCAAATTGAAGATGAAATTCGCAAGCGCTTGCGTTTGCGGTTTGATATTTCATTGCCCCGTTTTGACTATATGGCGCAGTTGTACCGCCAACCTGAGGGGCTCAAAATGAGCGAGCTTTCGCGCTTTTTGATGGTGACGGGTGGCAACGTCACCGGAGTCACCGACGAACTTGTTCGCGAAGGCATGGTGACACGAACCAACAGTGCCAGCGACAGGCGCTCGTGGATCGTGAGCCTAACGGCGCATGGACACGCTACTTTCAAAGCGATGGCCCAAGAACACGAGCAATGGATCTTAGAATTTTTCTCTGGCATGGATGCCAGTACCGTCCAAAACCTTTACAACCATTTGGGCAAGCTGCGTGTTCAATTGGTAAGGCAACAAGAACCCCAAACCAAGGACCGCCCATGAGCGCACCAGCAAACCGCCCCGCTGCAGTCAAGAACGTAGACCCCGCTTTGGCTGCGGGCAACCAGCAGTTGCTCGCCAACTATCAAGCGCAGAACTTTTTGTGGTCATGTCAGGACGGCGTGGGAAGCATCACGCTGAACCGGCCCGAGCGAAAAAATCCGCTGACGTTTGATTCCTACGTCGAACTGCGCGACCTGTTTGGTCGTTTGAAATATGCCAAAGACGTGCACGCCATTGTGATCAGTGGCGCTGGGGATAACTTTTGTTCGGGTGGCGATGTCCATGAAATTATTGGTCCGCTGATTCATTTGCCTGCCCCTGAATTATTGATGTTTACCCGCATGACGGGAGACCTTGTCAAAGCGATGCGCGGCTGCCCCCAGCCCATCATTGCCGCAGTCGATGGGGTTTGCGCGGGCGCTGGGGCCATCATGGCGATGGCGTCTGATATGCGCTTGGGAACGGTTCGTAGCAAAACTGCATTCTTGTTTAACCGCGTGGGTTTGGCAGGCTGCGATATGGGCGCTTGCGCCATCTTGCCGCGCATCATTGGCCAAGGTCGGGCTAGCGAATGGCTTTTCACAGGCCGCTCGATTGGCGGTAAAGAAGCTGAACGCAGTGGGTTCCTCAACCGCTTGTGTGAGCCCGGCGCGCTTGCGTCAGCCGCGCAACAATTAGCCCATGAACTGGCCTCTGGCCCTACGTTTGCAAACGGCATCACCAAAACCATGCTGCACCAAGAGTGGTCTATGTCTATCGACCAAGCGATAGAGGCCGAGGCCCAAGCGCAAGCGATTTGCATGTTGACCCAAGACTACCAACGGGCGTATGACGCGTTTGTTATCAAGCAGCGCCCTGTGTTTCAGGGTAACTAAACAAGGCATGCCATGAGCGATACCCGATACCTGGATTGGCCCTTTTTTAATCCACACCACGCACAACTTGCGCGGGATCTCGATCAATGGGCCAGCGACCATATTGCTCAAACCCACAGCCACGATGTCGATGCGGAGTGCAAAGCGTTGGTAAAGAGTTTGGGGCAAGCGGGTTGGTTGAAATACGCCATCGCAGGCTCAGCCTATGGCGCTGCATCCGAGGTTATGGACACACGCAGTATTTGCGTCATCCGAGAAACCCTGGCGCGGCACTCGGGCCTCGCGGACTTTGCATTTGCCATGCAAGGCCTTGGGTCAGGCGCGATTAGTTTGGCGGGAAGCCCCGAGCAACAACAACGCTACCTCGCCAAGGTAGCCAAAGGCGAGGCCATTGCGGCCTTTGCTTTAAGTGAGCCCGATGCCGGCTCCGACGTTGCGGCGATGCAATGCACGGCCAAGATAGAGGATGGATTTGCGGTTCTCAACGGCTGTAAGACTTGGATTTCTAACGGCGGCATTGCTGATTTTTACCTTGTTTTTGCCCGCAGCGGGGAAGCGCCTGGCGCTCGAGGAATCAGCGCCTTTATTGTGGACGCTGATACGCCGGGCTTGTCAATTGCGGAGCGCATTGAGGTGATTGCGCCTCACCCCTTAGCGACCTTGCGTTTTACAGACTGCCGCGTTCCTTTGAGTCAACGCATTGGCGCTCCAGGCGAAGGTTTTAAAGTCGCGATGCGGACCTTGGACGTGTTTCGAACGTCGGTTGCCGCAGCTTCCTTGGGCTTTGCACGTCGAGCTTTTGACGAGGCGTTGCAACGGGCCACCAGCCGCAAGATGTTCAACCAAACCTTGGCTGACTTTCAATTGACGCAAGCCAAATTAGCGCAGATGGCAACCACCATTGATGCCAGCGCGTTGTTGACGTACCGCGCAGCGTGGTTACGCGACCAAGGTCAATCCGTGACCAAAGAAGCGGCCATGGCCAAGATGACTGCGACTGAAGGCGCTCAGCAAGTGATTGATGCAGCGGTTCAAATTTGGGGTGGCATGGGCGTCGTGAGCGGTCACATCGTTGAGCGCCTCTACCGCGAAATTCGATCGCTTCGAATTTACGAAGGGGCCACCGAAGTCCAGCAGCTCATCATCGCCCGTGAACTTTTAAAAGACACGCCATGACCACCGCACACACCGACCACTTCGCCCGCAATCACTTGCCCCCCAGCGATCAGCAGCCGGTGTATCTGTTTGATTTACCGGAGTTGCAATTTCCCGAGCAAATGAACTGTGCGACCGAATTATTAGATCGCCGTATCCATCTTGGGCAGGGTGACCATTTGTGTATTCGTTCGCCCCAAGTTAGCTGGACGTACGCCGATCTTTTTGACAAAGCCAATCGCATCGCCAACGTTCTGGTTCATTCCATGGGCGTCGTCCCGGGGAACCGGGTTTTGTTACACGGGCCCAATAACCCGATGATGGTGGCCTGCTGGTTTGCCATCGTCAAGGTCGGGGCGATTGCAGTCGCTACCATGCCGATGTTGCGTGCCAAAGAGCTTAAAGCCGTGATAGACAAGGCAGAAATTTGTCACGCTTTATGTGACGCCAGCCTGAGTGGTGAAATGCGCAATGTAGCGATGCAATGCCCCACACTGAAGAACATACAACACTACAACTACGAAGGCCCCGACAGTCTCGAAGCCGAGATGGAGCGGCAATCCGGCGTTTTCACCAACGTCAACACGGCTGCCGATGACACCTGCATCATTGCTTTTACTTCAGGGACCACCGGCATTCCTAAGGCCACCATGCACTTTCACCGCGATGTGATGGCGGTGTGCGCTTGTTGGTCTCACCACGTCTTACGCCCAAGCGCAGACGACGTTTTTATGGGTAGTCCGCCGCTTGCCTTTACCTTTGGCTTAGGGGGTTTGGTGTTGTTTCCCATGTCAGTAGGAGCCTCAACAGTCTTACTGGAAAAAGCAGGCCCTCCCCAATTGCTTGAAGCGATTGAAGAATATGGGGCCACCGTTCTATTTACTGCTCCCACCACCTACCGAACGCTTGCGCCACGCGGCGTTGATTTGAGAAAAACTGCGTTGAAGCACTGCATCTCCGCTGGCGAGGCCTTGCCGGCGTCGACCCGGACGTTATGGCGTGATGCAACCGGGATCGAACTCATTGATGGCATTGGCGCAACAGAGATGTTGCATATCTTTATTTCAGCGGACGCAGCCCACGCCAAACCGGGTGCCACCGGCACGGTGATCCCAGGTTACCAAGCCTGCATCATGGATGACGCGGGAAATACCTTGCCTGCGGGGCAGGTTGGAAAGCTAGCCGTTCGGGGCCCTACGGGTTGCCGGTATTTGGCCGATGAGCGGCAAAAAACCTATGTTCGCTTCGGCTGGAACTTTACCGGCGACACCTATTTAATGGATGACGATGGCTACTTTTTTTACCAAGCCCGTACCGACGACATGATTGTGTCCGCCGGGTACAACATCGCAGGCCCTGAAGTTGAAGAAGCCCTGATGTTGCATCCTGCGGTGGCTGAATGTGCGGTCATTGGTAGCGCAGACGAAGAGCGTGGGCAGATTGTGCACGCCTACGTCGCCCTGAGACCCGGGCATACCGGCGACAGCATCATTACAAAGCAGCTCCAAGATTTTGTGAAGGCGCAGATCGCTCCCTACAAATACCCCAGAGCCATCACATTTGTAGCCGCCCTTCCCCGAACCCAGACCGGTAAACTGCAACGCTTTAAGCTTCGCGAAAACGTGTAGTACCCTGAACGATCACCCTGCCCCCTGAAACGAGACCTTCCCGAACCATAACCCGAAAGGATATTCACAATGAAACTCCATCACACCCCCACATTGAAAACCTTGCTGGCAGCAGCACTGGCAGTGGCGGCCTTGTCCGCAACTGCGCAATCTACCGAGCCCGTCAAGATTGGCTTACTGAGCACCTTGTCTGGGCCGGGTGCAGGTTTGGGAATTGATATTCGTGACGGGTTTCAACTCGCCATCAAACTTGGCGGCGGAAAGCTCGGCGGGCGTCCTGCCGAAGTCATCATTGCCGATGATCAAGCCAGCCCTGACGTCGGACGCCAAACCGCCGACCGCTTGGTTAAGCGCGACAAAGTGGACTTTATGACAGGCGTTGTATTTTCAAACGTGATGTTGGCAGTGGGCGCGCCTACGTTTCAATCCAAAACGTTTTACGTTAGCGCAAACGCAGGCCCCTCGCAATACGCAGGCGACCAATGCAACCCTTACTTCTTTAGCGCATCATGGCAAAACGACAACCTGCACGAAGCGGTAGGTAAAACCGTGATGGACAAGGGCTACAAGAAAGTCGCGCTCATCGCACCTAACTATCCCGCAGGTAAAGACGCCCTCACCGGCTTCAAGCGTTTTTACAAAGGTGAGGTTGTCTCGGAAACGTATACCCAACTCACCCAGTTGGACTACGGCGCAGAATTGTCCCAATTACGCGCCAGCAAACCCGATGCGGTTTATATCTTCTTGCCCGGCGGTTTGGGGATTAACTTCATCAAGCAATTTGTAGGCGCTGGCTTATCCAAAGACATGACTTTGTTTGGCCCAGGTTTTTCAGGCGATGAGGACGTGATTAAGGCCGTTGGCGAACCTATGCTCGGAATGTTCAATACCTCCCAGTGGGCCCACGACTTAGACAACGCTGCCAACAAAAAATTTGTTGCTGCGTTTGAAAAAGAATTTGGCCGTTTACCTTCGTTGTACGCAGCCCAAGGCTATGACGCGGCCAAATTGATTGATGCAGCAGTTCGCGACAGCAAGGGCAAATTGGATGACAAGGCAGCGGTTCGCAAAGCCCTTGAAGCGGCCAAATTTGACTCGGTGCGCGGCGCCTTCAAATTCAACGTCAACCACTACCCTATTCAAGACTACTACTTGCGCGTCATTACCAAAAACGCCAAGGGTCAAATCACCAACCGCACGATTGGAACCGTCTTTAAAAACCACGCAGATGCCTACGCTGGCAGCTGCAAGATGCCAAGTTAATCAAAATACATAAGACGCGCCAGGGAGGCGGTTAGAAGCGATGAATGCAATTTTGATCTTGGAGCAGATGCTCAACGGCTTGCAAATGGGCTTGATGCTTTTTTTGCTCGCCGCTGGGTTGACGCTAGTGTTTGGCATCATGGACATGATCAACCTCGCCCACGGTTCTTTGTACATGGTTGGCGCTTACCTGATCGCCTCGATCACTGCTGCAACCGGATCTTTCTGGGCGGGTTTGGGCTTTGGGGTGGTAGGTGCTGCCGTATTTGGCGTCCTGTTAGAGATCAGTATTTTGCGCCGCTTGTACCAGCGCGATCACGTTTCTCAAGTGCTCGGTACCTTCGCTATTTTGCTGATGTGCAACGAGTCGGTGCGTTTGATCTGGGGCTCGCAGCCCTTGTCACTCAACCCTCCGCTGGCGTTATCTGGACCCGTCGAAATTTTCACGGGGTTTTCCTACCCCGCCTACCGACTCTTCATGATTGCTGTGGGTCTCGCGGTGGCTGGTTTGTTGTACCTGTTGATTGCCCACACGCGCATCGGAATGCAAGTTCGTGCGGGCGCATCGCACCGCGAAATGGCGATGGCGATGGGAACCAATGTACAACGTTTGTTTACGCTGGTCTTTGGTGTGGGTGCGGCACTGTGTGCTTTGGCCGGAGGAATGTTAGGACCGCTTTTGGCTGTGCAAGTCGGTATGGGCGAGAGTATTTTGATTTTGGCCTTTGTGGTGATCGTGATTGGTGGAATTGGATCGGTACGCGGTGCACTTTTAGGCGCACTGCTCGTGGGCTGCATTGATACCGCGGGCAGAACCCTGTTGCCCCTGGTCTTGGTGAATGTGGCTGGCGCAGAGTTCGCGTCTAACGCCGGGCCAGCCCTCTCATCGATCTTGATTTATATTTTTATGGCGACAGTTTTATTTTTCAAGCCTCGGGGACTTTTTCCTAGCCATGGCTGATTTGAAACCCGTACCCAGTGTGCTGGAACACACTTTGCAGCTTCGATGGTCCTTGCCTTTTTTGGCTTTGCTTTTGGCATTGCCACTTGCCGCCTACTCTGTGGGCGACACGTTTTATGTGGGCATGGCAACGCGGGTTTTGGTATTTGCGTTGGCCGCGAGCAGCTTGAATTTAATTTTAGGATTTGGCGGCATGGTGAGTTTTGGCCACGCCGCGTTTTTAGGCATAGGCGCTTACAGCGTTGCCATTCTGATGCAAAACGGAATCGCTTCAGCGTGGATCGCTTGGCCGCTAGCCATTCTCCTCACTGCCTTGGTTTCTCTGCTGATTGGTTGGGTCAGTTTGCGAACCCAAGGGGTCTACTTCATCATGATCACTCTGGCGTTTGCCCAGATGCTGTATTACCTTGTCATCTCGTTAAAAGCCTATGGCGGAGACGACGGTTTGTCACTCGCCGCCCGGTCATCGGTGGGCGGAGGGATTGATCTCTCCAACGATGTCCATCTGTATTACCTCAGTTTGGGCGCGCTGGTCATGGCGATGGTCTTCATGGTGCGGCTGTTAAATGCACGGTTTGGTCACGCTTTGCAAGCGATCCGGGAAAACGAAGTCCGAATGACAGCCCTTGGCTTTGCGGTTTTTCGCTACAAGCTGGCAGCATTCACCTTAGCCGGCGCGGTAGCGGGTTTGGCCGGCGTCCTCTTTGCCAATCTCAACGGTTTTGTCAGCCCCGCCATGATGCAGTGGAGCCAGTCGGGCATGCTGATGATGATGGTTATCTTGGGTGGCGTCGGCCATCTGTATGGCGGCGTCATCGGTGCCATCGCATTTTTACTGCTCGAAGAATTTCTAAGCCACTACACCATGCACTGGCAACTGGGTCTTGGCGCAGTCTTATTGGCCGTTGTTCTTTTCGCACCCAACGGAATCACCAGTTTGCTCAAGCGCAAGGCGAGCCATGACTAAGCCCCTGCTGCACATCGAGAAACTCGTTAAGCGTTTTGGCGGTCTGACTGCCACCGACCATGCTGATTTAAGTGTCGAAAAAGGAAAAATTCACGCCCTGATTGGCCCTAACGGCGCGGGTAAAACCACCTTGATCGCGCAAATCTCGGGTGCAATGCCAAGTGACTCTGGGCGCATTGTTTTTGCTAGACATGACATCACGAAGATGACTATGGACGAACGCGCCCGGCTTGGCTTGGTTCGGTCTTACCAAATCACCAGTATTTTTGGTCGATTGAGCGTGCTCGAAAACATCGCCTTGGCCGTTCAAGCCATCGAGGGCAGCAGCTTTCGCTTTTGGTCAAGCGCCCGATCAGAAAAAGAACGCTATGAAAAGGCCCACGCCGTCGCCCAACGCGTCGGTTTAGGTACACGCCTGACCCAATTAGCCCAAGCCTTGTCCCACGGCGAACAGCGTCAACTCGAAGTGGGCTTGGCGCTGGCCAGCCGCCCCCAACTGCTCCTGCTCGATGAGCCCATGGCAGGTATGGGGCCAGAAGAAACCGAACGTATGGTGGGCTTGTTAGACAGCCTGCGCGGTGAAACGACGGTGGTGCTTGTAGAACACGACATGGACGCCGTTTTCAAACTGGCCGACAAGATTTCGGTCTTAGTTTTTGGCAAGGTCATCGCCAGTGGAAATGCCCAAGAGATTAAAGATAACCCGTCGGTCAAAGTCGCCTACCTTGGGGACGACTTCCAACACCTTAACGTGTCGCAGGTGACGCCATGAGCGCACTGCTTGAAGTCAAAAATTTGCAAACATCGTATGGGCCAAGCCAAATACTCTTTGGTATTGACCTGCAAATTCCCGCTGGCGGCTTTGCCACTTTGCTTGGTCGTAACGGCATGGGTAAAACCACAACGGTGCGGTCTATCTTGGGTTTGACCCCTGCCCAAAGTGGCACCGTTTATTTCTTAGGCGAACGCATTGATCAACTCAGTACAGACCGCATTGCTCGCATGGGAATGGCCGTGGTTCCCGAAGGCCGTTTGATTTTTCCCACCTTAACCGTTACCGAAAATTTAAAAGCGTTCGCAGCCAACCGCAATGCGTCATCAGCGCCTTGGACGCTTGAGCGCGTCTTTGACCTCTTCCCCCGGTTGGCCGAACGCAGCCGAAATATGGGCAACCAGCTCTCGGGTGGTGAACAACAAATGTTAGCCATCGGCCGAGCGCTGATGACCAATCCCCATTTACTGATCTTGGACGAAGCCACCGAGGGCTTAGCGCCTTTGATTCGGGAAGACATTTGGAATTGCTTGGGAGCCCTTCGCGCTCAAGGCCAAAGTATTTTGATTATTGATAAATACGTTCAGCGCTTGGTCCAACTCGCCGATCACCACACCTTGATTGAACGCGGAAAAGTGGTCTGGAGTGGAGACTCGAACGCATTGAGCGAGAACCCTGAACTCTGGCATCGCTACATCGGGGTTTAAAAGGAACAACTATGAAAATACTACAACCCGCCGCATGGCCTCGGCCCCGTGGTTACTCCAACGGGGTGATGGCCAGCGGAAAAACGGTGTGTGTTGCCGGAATGATCGGGTGGGACGCCCAATGCCAATTCCAAACCGATGATTTTGCTGGCCAAGTCCGACAGGCTCTGGAAAACATTGTTGCCGTGCTCAATGAAGCCGGCGCAAAACCGGAACATATCGTGCGAATGACCTGGTACGTGACCGACAAGCGCGAATACCTTGCAGCTGCCCGCGAAATCGGTCAAGCGTTTCGAGAAACCATCGGCAGCTTTAACGCTGCGATGACGGCAGTGCAAGTTTCGGCCCTGATTGAAGACCGGGCGAAGGTGGAAATTGAAGTGACGGCGGTGATTCCGGAGTAAGGAAAAGTCTTGCGCTAAAATCCTTTTTGGCAAAAGAGGTCGATAACGGCCCGCTGCATTGGCCGACCCCGCATATAAGCGCGGCGTCGAAAATTACACTTTCTTCAACCCTGGGAGGGGTCATGCAATTGATCTGGGTATCGGGGCCTGCGGCCCGCGTTGTCACTATTTCTATTACCGCTCGAAAAGTCGCTGTTGCCATAGGCTTGGCCGCTGCATCGTGTGTTTTGATCGGTGTTTTATTCCACTTTATCGGGCTGCGCGTTGCCATCGACTACGCCCCTTCGCTGGCCCGAACATTAGGCGGCGTCAGCTCTGAACAAGACCAACAAAGAATGGAAATAGGCTACCGGGAGCAGTTACAGGCCCTTCAGTCGCAATATTCTGAAGTGGTTCAACGCCTAGGGGACATAGAAAAAAGCAAACGGCAATGGACAGAGATGTTTGGGATTGAGTCCCTGTTTCACCCAGCTAAAGCCCCTAGCCCCAAGGGACAAGGCGGCCCTCTCAAAATCATTTCTTCTTGGCGCTTAAAAGAGCCTGATTTATCCAACCAACTCGCCGCTACCCAACAACAACTCACCGATTTGAACCAGTCACTGTTAGCAAACCAACAGCAATGGCAAGACGATTTACAGCGCTTGGCGAAACTGCCAACGGCTTTGCCTTTGGCAGTCAATTTTCATGTGACCAGCGGCTTTGGCGTTCGGGCTGACCCTATTACTGGCGAAGCTAGCCTCCATGAAGGTATTGACCTCGTGGCACCACTAGGCAGCGCCGTTCTTGCAACTGCCAGCGGCAAAGTCATTCGCTCCGAGTTCTCAGGCGCCTATGGCAATGTGGTCGAAATCGCCCACCCCGAAGGACACGTCACCCGATATGCCCACCTGCGCGAACGGCTGGTGAATCCAGGGCAACGACTTCAACGCGGACAGATTCTTGGGCGGCTTGGCAACTCAGGGCGATCGACCGGCGCACACCTGCATTACGAGGTGTTGTACCAAGGGCAATCTTTAGCACCTCACGCCGCACTGACTGCCCACGCAAAATTCCTTAAAGCGCACCCTGAGGCCAGTTCCCATGTTTGGTAAAAAGAAATCCCCCGCTAGCCCGTTGGTGTTGAGTGCGGAAAAATTTGATACCTTGATTGGGCCGCAATGCGAAATGCACGGCCGCATTTTGGCAAAGGACAGCTTGCGCTTGGATGGAACCGTCGTCGGTCATATCGAAGCACATTCTGATTTACCGATTACGGTGGTCATAGGCGCAAGCGGCGTGGTGCAAGGCGATGTTCGCGCCCACCGCATCATCGTCGCCGGCAAAGTGACCGGCAATATTCACGCCCTAGAGCGCATCGAGCTTCATACCAGCGCTTTGGTCCAAGGGGATATTAAGTACGGATCGCTTGCGGTAGAACATGGGGCACGGGTTTTGGGATTGCTACTGCAAATTGACAGCCAAATACCTGATCACAGCGAGGATGAAGTTCGAGCGGTGATTCGTAAAGCGAAGGCTTGAAAAATTGACAAAGCCAACGCAGAATGCAGGCAAAGCAGTTCATGCGCTTTGCTGCACTTGTAACCGGAGAACTCCATGGGACTTGAAACCTTCGTTGAAACACCCCCTTATCTGATCGACAATCCGAATTTGCAAGGAGGTTTTGCCCCTATCGATCAGGAGTTGGTGGTACAAGAATTTGAAGTCATCGGCAAGATCCCCAAAGACTTCAGCGGCATGTATGTTCGCAACGGCCCGGTGCCACAGCACACCCCCAAAGGCAAATACCACTGGTACGACGGCGACGGCATGTTGCACGCGGTACATTTTCAAAAAGGACAGGTCACGTACCGCAACCGCTGGGTCAACACCGACGGTTTGCAGGCCGATAAAGCGGCCGGCGAAAGCATGGCCCCTGGACTCAAACAACGCCTGCCCGAAGGCGCATTACCCGATGATGCGCTGAAAAACACCTCCAACACCGATGTGAAATTTCACAACGGCAAGTTGCTCTCTATGTGGTACCGCGGGGGCGCGGTTTATCAAGTCGACCCAGTGAGTCTGGAAACACTGGGCAAACTCGATTCAGACCCGCGCTTAAAGGGTCTGCAAATTTCGGCCCACTCACGCGTCGACGAACGCACGGGCGAGTACCTGTTTTTCGCTTACGGTAACCAGCACCCCTATATGCATTACGGCGTGGTCAACGCGCAGGGCAAATTGCAGACCCTGGTCCCGGTGGAATTGCCAGGCCCACGCTTGCCGCACGACATGGCCATCACCGCCAACTACAGCATCTTGCATGACTTCCCGCTGATCAATAACCCCGAGGCCCTTAAAGCCGGACGTTACAGCCTAGAGTTTCACCCCGAGTGGAAATCGCGTTTTGCTGTTATTCCGCGCCACGGCAGCGCCGATCAAATCCGCTGGTTTGAAGCCGACCCCCGCTACATGCTGCATGTGGCCAACGCTTGGGAAGAAGTCAACGAAAAAGGCGAAACCGAATTGGTCATGTTGGGCACCCCCTACGCCATGCCCAAAAACTTTGACGGTTCTTTGGATGTCAAACGCTTGCTGTTCACCATTGGCACCCAAGGCACCGAATACGAGTTCTACCAATGGCGCTTTAACCTAGCCACCGGTCAGACCCGCGAAAGTGTGGTGGACGACATCCTGAACACCGAGTTTCCGATGATCAACGCCTGGTACCAAGGCTACAAAAACCGCTACACCTACCATGTGCTGATGGGCCGTGCGCGCACCGTGGAGCAACCCCACTTTGCCGGTTTGGCCAAGTACGACCTGGAAGCTGGCAGCGCTGTGACCTACCACCCCGGCGAAGGGTATTGGTTCAGCGAAGCCCCGTTTGCACCGCGTGACAACCCACAATCGGAAGACGACGGCTACCTGATTGGCTTTGTCTGGAACGGTTTGAAGGAGCGTTCAGAAGTCTGGATCATCGATGCGCTGCAAGTAGCCAAGGGTCCAGTGGCCCGTGTCATCTTGCCGCAACGTGTGCCCCACGGTTTTCACAGTACCTGGGTCCGCGAGGCTTTGCTCACACCGAACTTGAGCCCGGCGTAGGCGTCTTTAATTCCCTAATTGAGCAAGTTGCTCCGGTGCTTTTTCAACCGGAAAGCGAACCCAATTGCTTTTGTCAGCGCCCAAGGTCGAGGGCTTAGACCAGTTAATGGCTTTAACGCTGGGGTATTGAACCCACTTCACAGACTCAGCGCGGGGGGCTAGCTCGGCCACAGGAGTTTTGACCGCTTGGGCGACATAGCGAACCCAGTTCTCGGTTTTATCGCCAGCCAAGGCAGATCCTGAGAAAACAACTGTCGCTAAGGCAGCGGTAAGCCAACCCTTGATTTGGCGCTGGGCGCGAATAGAGACAAGGGAAACAAATGAAAAATGAATGGCCATAAAAATGCTTTCTTGGAACGATAAGCCCGTTGCTAAAGGATTCCGGTTACGCCACTTTGTCTGTCAAGTTTTTGACCTTGCTTTAAAAATCAGCGCGTCCTATGGCTAAAAAGCAATTAGCGTGCCGCCGGCAACCTGACTCCCTTTACCTGTGACAATGGGCCCAATGACAGCCCACCAAACGACCCCCGACAAAGAAGCCATCGCCCTGCTCCCGCCGTTTGAGAGGCTGGGCTTAGACCGAATCACCCTCGTGAATTCGGGGAAGCAAGCCGCCCTTGCCTATGACGCGCTCGTGGCCGCTCAGGCCTGGGGGTTTGACACGGAATCCAAGCCGACCTTTAAAGTTGGAGAAATCTCGGACGGGCCGCATGTATTGCAACTGTCTACGCGGGAACAGGCATGGGTATTTCAACTGCATGACCCCGACTGCCGCGCTATTGCGGCCGACTTGTTGGCGCGGGGCGGCATTGCGAAAGCAGGATTTGGTTTGGGCGATGACCGCAAGCGAATCATCCAAAAATTAGGCATTGAACCTGCAGACATTTTTGAACTCAACGCCGTCTTTCACGCCCGGGGTTACCGCAAAGACATGGGCGTCAAAGGCGCGGTAGCGGTGCTTTTCAACCAACGGTTTCAAAAGTCCAAGAAAGCCGCAACCAGCAACTGGGCCAACCCCCGGTTAAGCGAGTCGCAATTGGTCTATGCCGCCAATGACGCGTATGCGGCTATTTGCGTTTGGGAAGCGTTGGGACTTTGAATTTGGAAATTTGAAATTTAGTTTCCCATCGAAACCTGACTCAAACGGAATTGCCCCGGTGTCATGGCGGCCTCGCGCTTAAAGAATTTCACAAAATTGGTGGGGTCGTCAAACCCCAAATCAATCGCAATGGATTGAACTGCTGCATCGGTATGCGCCAGTAAACGCTTTGCTTCTAAGGCGATGCGTTGATTGATACAACTTTTGGTGGAGTACCCCGTTGATGACAAACAAGCGCGATTGAGTATTTTTACACTCAATCCCAACGCATCCCCAAAGTGTTGCACTTGGTGTTTTGTTGTGAAGTCTTTTTCGAGCTGAATTTTGAAGCGCTCGAAATGCACCAAGGCTCGGCCCGCTGATTTCTCGGGATCAAAAATCAGTTCCTGCGCCAAACACAAGCGCAATAACAAGTAGCTCAGTTGCAGTTGGAGCAGGCTTTGTAGCGTAGGGAAATCGCTCACTTGGGCGCTGTCGGTTTGCATTTTTTTGAGAGCAGCAGAGAGTTCTTCCCATGCGGCTTTTGACAGCGACGCATTGACAGGAAGTCGGTCGATGCGTGAAGAAAATGCCAAGTCAAGACCCAAGCCACTTGTCGCAAAGTACAAGCGTTCAGGTCTAAAAACAACCATATCCCCATTCCACGGATTAGCAAAATCATGCCGAAAAACCTGTCCCGGCTTAATTAACAAACAGTCGCCCTGCTTCGCCGGAACCGGTTTGAAATCGATCCATGGGCATGTTTGTCCCGATGTGACGGATATCAAACGGTAAAAATTAGCTCTTGACACTCGAGACAAGGCGGAAATGGGCGCTCGCTGACGTAACTGCGCAATGGAAAGCATCTCAATACCCAAACGCTCATCGGCAGAGTGCTTAAATGAAAGAGGGGCGATTGAAATGGGGTTGGCATTGGAATGGTTTGGCATGAAATGTCCGTTATTTACCATTTTAAGGCAGATCCTGATCTTTTCCAAACACACGCAACCCCTGACACTAGCCTCACGTTTCCAAGAGAGACGGGTTTAACAAAGGATTTTTATGAACACATCACTTTTCAGCTCTAAAACCGTTGCCGCTGCCGCTTTGGCAGTCACCATGGCAAGCGGCTCCGCATTGGCGCAAACCAACCTGTCGACTGAGGCAGCACGCCAAATGGTTGAGCCGTTTTACAACATGCTCACGCTACCCGCCACGAAGGACGTCCGCGGTATCGCAGAAAAATTCTTGGCCCCCGACTGGAAGTCTTACTCGGACGACACGAATTTCAAAGGACGTGAAGCTTTCATTAACCAAGTCATGGGTTTTGGGAAACTGATTCCTGATTTGAAGTGGGAAATTCGCGATGTCATGGTTTCTGGAGACCGGATTGTGGTTCGCTCAACCTTGTCTGGAACGCCTAGTGGCCCGATGTTTGGAACCCCCACCAATGGCAAGAGTTTTCAAGCCATGGCTATTGACATCCACACCATCCAAAATGGACAAAGTGTCAAAGTTCACCACATTGAAGATTGGGCCAGCGCATTGCGCCAACTCGCAGTCAAATAACTGATTGTGACCAAAAAGAACCACTGCTGGCGACGCCAGCAGTGGTTCTAATTCGCATTGCAAATAAATTCGCCATCCATCGCGCAAGCACCGCTTTTTTCCAAGCCCAGACACAAATCACGAATCCAGTTTTTGTAAGTCACAGCCCCCGCATATTCTTTGTGTGCCAAACGTAAATAGGACAGGTCTTCCGACCAGGCGTAAAACTCGGTGTAAGAGACCCGTTGTAATTCAAGCAGCTTGAATTTCAGGAGCACCTTGGCAAGATGGCTGGCGTGCTTGTCGGGGGCGGCTCGAAATTGCCCCAAGCGGCTTCGGGCGCGGAAGAGTGCGGATGTTACGTCGCCAAAGATGCCTCCGTGACCCGGTAAGACGCAGCGTGGCTTGAGTTCCTCAATCATTTGCAGCGTTGCATCAACCTCATCAAAGGCCTCAAAACCCTCAATTTCTGGAAAGACCGCCCCAAAGCCGTTTTCCCACAGCGCGTCGGCTGAAATCAAAATACCGTCTTGTGCATTAAAAATAATCAGCGCATTGGGGTCATGCCCGGGGGCTGCATGGCACTGCCACTCTGCGCCGTTGACAATGAACTTGTCACCCGGTTGAATCACGCCGTTATGGCGAAATTGGGGGCAGTGTTGGCCTGTCGGCGTAAAGGAAAGCGCTTTAGGGTCCCAGTTTTCAACATATGCAACATGCCCAGGGGGAACCAAAAGTTCAAGCTCGGGGTAAGCGTTCTGCAAAAGCGCGTTGCCACCGCAATGGTCGCTGTGTAAATGGGTGTTGATCAGGGTCTGAAGCGGCCGCCCGCCAAGGTGGTGCGAAACCAAGGCATGGGTTTGCTCCGAATGTGTCCAGTACCCCGAATCAATGAGCACCGCCTTCGCCTCATCTTGTAACAGAATGTTGTTGGAGGAGAGCCAGCCGCGTTCAATAAAAGAGACGCTGGGGGGTAAATGGAGCATGGGCAATACCCTGGTTTTCAAGGCAGGTTTGAATAAGGATCAGTAAAATTTTCATTTCTGGCACTAATGAAATCTAATTATGGCTCTAACGCTAGGAATGGCTGGGCACTACTATGGCCCCTTCACTGAAAGAGCGCCCACATGACCACCGAATACCTCAAAAAAGCAACGCCGCCCCAAGCCACCATTGACGCTGCCACCGGCGAGACGGTGCAGCGTATGTTGGCCGAGATCAAGGCCGAGGGTTGCGCAGCGATTGAGCGCTACGCCCGCGAGCTTGATGGCTACAAGGGAAAAATTTTGCTCAGTGAGGCTGACATTGCTGAGTCGGTTAAGCGGGTACCAGTTACGGTTAGACAAGACATTGCGTTTGCCCACCAAAGGGTACGGGACTTCGCGCAACGTCAGCGTGACTCGCTGGGGGAGTTTGAGGTGGAATTAATGAGCGGTTTGGTAGCCGGACAAAAACTGATCCCGGTCAACACGGCGGGCTGCTACGTGCCAGGCGGACGGTATGCCCATGCGGCCTCCGCCATCATGAGCGTGTGTACCGCCCAAGTGGCGGGCGTTCCCAATATCGTTGCCACCTCACCAGCCCACAAAGAAGCAGGAGTTAACCCAGCGATTCTTTACGCCATGCAGCTCTGCGGCGCACACACCGTTCTGGCACTTGGTGGCGTTCAAGCTATTGCTGCCTTGGCCTACGGCCTTTACGCCAAAGCCCCGGCTGACATCATCGTGGGCCCCGGAAACCGCTTTGTGGCCGAAGCCAAACGCACGCTGTTTGGCAGTATCGGAATCGACGTGGTCGCCGGGCCCACCGAGTCAGCCATCATTGCCGACGAGAACGCCGACGCCGAAATTGTTGCCGCCGATTTAGCCGGTCAGGCCGAACATGGACCGGACTCACCCGTTTGGCTTTACACCACCTCACGCGCACTGGGAGAGAAGGTCATTGCCATCATGCCGCGCGTGATCGCTGCCCTGCCCGAACCCGCTCGCTCTTCGGCCAGCGCCGCTTGGCGTGATTACGGCGAGGTGGTTTACGCGCCAACCCGCGAAGCGATTTGCGAAATCAGCGACCGCTACGCGCCCGAACACCTTCAAATTTTGGCCTCTGATTTGGACTGGTGGCTAGGGCGACTAACCAACTACGGCTCGCTGTTTTTAGGTGAAGAAACCACCGTGGCTTACGGCGACAAATGCGCTGGGCCCAACCACATCTTGCCAACCCGGGGCGCAGCGCGTTATTCGGGTGGCTTGAGCGTTGGCAAGTTCATCAAGACCGTAACCTACCAGCGTCTAAACAGAACCGCCAGCCGCGAGGTCGGACAGGTCGCTGCGCGTATCTCCCGTTTGGAAGGCATGGAAGGCCACGCCCGCACTGGCGATATTCGATTGAAAAAATACTTCCCCGAAGAACACTTCGAACTCGGTACCCTCCAAGGACACCAACACTGACATGAGTACCACCACAGCCCCTGCCCGATCCACCGATGGTCTGTGGTTTGGCAAAGACCTGAGCCAATCGGAGCCAATTCCTGAATCTGCGATTGAGCAAGCTGTGGCGCTCATGCGCACTGGACGCTTGCACCGCTATGGCGAACAGGGCTCTGGCACGCCCGAGCCGTCTTTGTTGGAGCAAGAGTACGCGGCCTATGTGGGCGCGAAATATTGTGTGGCTGTGAGTTCGTGTGGAGCGGCGATGTTTTTGGCGCTCAAAGCCTTGGGCGTCAAACCCGGTGACAAAGTTCTCACCAGTAGCTTCACGCTCGCGCCAGTGCCCGGGGCGATTGCCCACGCGGCGGCGTCTGCGGTCTTGGTAGAAACGCTAGAGGACTACACCACCGACCTGGCAGATTTAGAGCGCAAAGCCGCCAGCAGCGGAGCGCGTGTATTTTTGCTTTCGCATATGCGCGGCCACATCACGGACCTGCGTGCGGTGCGCGATATTTGTGATCGCCATGGCATCGCTTTGGTCGAAGACTGCGCGCACACCATGGGCGCCCGCTGGGACGGCCAACACACCGGAACCTTTGGGCATGTCGGTTGTTACAGCACCCAGACCTACAAACACATTAACGCTGGTGAGGGCGGCCTTTTAGTTACCAACGATGAAGACGTGGCAGCCCAAGTCATCTTGATGTCGGGCTGCTACATGATGTACGACCAACACGTATTGCGGCCCTCGGCCGAAGTGTTTGAGCGCTGGCGCTATGTCACGCCAAACTTCAGCATGCGCATGTCCAACCTCGCTGCGGCGTTGTTGCGTCCGCAAATTGCGCTGCTGACGGAGCGGGGTTTGCGCTGGCGGCGTATTTATGACGACCTCGCAAAAGCGTTTGCAACCGCACCCCATCTCACGCTGCCCGTGCGCGATGCGCGTGAAGATTTCGTCCCCAGCTCGATCCAGTTTTCGCTTGACTTATCACCGGCAAAAATCGAATTTTTCTTGGCCGAATGCGCAGCGCGGGGTTTGTATATCAAATGGTTTGGGCTGCGCATACCTACCGCCTTTACCAGCAACTTTGGCCACTGGCATTACCTGCCCGAGCAAGCGCCCATGCCCAAGTCGCAAGGTGTATTGCGCCAACTACTTGACCTGCGCACGCCCCTCTCCCTCACGCCTGATGACTGCCGCCTCATTGGCCAAATCGTTCAAGTTGCAGCGACTGCAGCCGCTGCCCACGCAGGTAATTCAGCGCCGAAAGACCAGCCATGAAGTCACCAAAACATCCAAGCTTTCCGTCTGAAAAAACGCTAGACCCCACCGATTGGGTTGCGTTTCGCGAACAAGCCCATCGGATGCTTGATTCTGCGGTAGACCGCATGGAAACTTACCGCGAAGGCCCGATATGGAACCCGTTTCCACCCGCGCTGCAAGCGAATTACCAAGGGCCACTGCCGGTTGAGGGCATAGGCGCGGAGGCGACCCAAGCCCACATGACCGCCCTGCTGCCCTTTGGCGTGGGTAACACGCATCCCCGATTTTTTGGTTGGGTTCACGGCTCGGGAACGCCAAGCAACTTGATGGCTGACATAACCGCCGCGGCCATCAACGCCAACCTCGGTGGGCGCGACCATGGCGCGATGTACGTAGAAAAACAGGTTGTGAATTGGTGCCGTGAACTGTTTCAGTTTCCTGAAACTTCAAGTGGCCTGATTGTGAGCGGCACATCGATTGCGACCGTCATCGCCTTAAAGGCCGCACGGGACCGCTGCTTTAATTTCAGCAACCGAAAAACGGGCCTGCAGCAAAACGCGTTGGGCCCGTTGGTGGGTTACACATCGGAGCAAACACATTCTTGCGTCGCCCGTGCGTTTGACATCTTGGGTCTAGGCTCAGACGCGCTACGCAAAGTTGCGGTCAACGAGCGCTTTGAAATGGACACCGTAGCGCTACAGGCCGCCATCGCCAAAGACCGTGCGGCCGGCCTGACGCCCTTTGTCATCGTGGGCACCGCGGGCGCGGTCAACGTAGGATCGATTGACGATTTAGAAACCCTTGCCGATATCTCGCAAGCCGAGAATATTTGGTTTCACATAGACGGCGCGTTTGGCGCTCTGGGGGTTCTTAGCGAGCGTCTAAGCCCGCGCCTGTCAGGGATTAAACGCGCTGACTCGCTAGCGTTTGACTTTCATAAGTGGCTGCATGTGAATTACGACGCGGGGTTTATTTTGATGCGCAGTGAGGAAGATCATCGCCGTACTTTCTCAGAACGCCCGGAATACCTCAAGGGCGCTGAGCGTGGGTTGGCCGCTGGCAACCCTTGGCCGGTGGAATACGGGCCCGAGCTCTCACGCGGCTTTAGGGCATTGAAGGTGTGGGCGCAATTGGCCGAACACGGTACCGCCAAACTCGGCGCATTGATCACGCAAAATTGTGAACAGGCCGCGTACCTTGGCGAACTTGTTGCTGCCCACGCGCACCTAAGACTGATGGCGCCGGTCGCGATGAATATTTGTTGCTTTCGCTACCAAGCTGAAGGTCAAGACGACAAAACCACTGACGCACTCAACGGCGAGATCGTGATTCAATTGCAGATCCAAGGAGTCGCCGCGCCGTCTACGACCCTGGTCAACGGCCGCAACGCCATTCGCGTCAACATCACCAACCACCGCACCACGCGTGCCGATCTGGCTTTTTTGGTGCAAGAGGTAGAACGCATCGGCTTAGAGTTAACGGCCCTTAGCTAGACCAACGTCGCACCCACTTTTGCAAGGTCGGGCGAATCGGCAAAAACAATCGGTAAGCCAGCTCAAACATCCAAGACATGGGCGGCCAAGCTGACAGCCAACCCAGCCAGCGCCAACCCGGAAATTTACGCCACATTTGAGAAAACGCCGCCGCCCCGCTAAACAATCGGCCCTCGCTGTCACGCACATGAAACCGCGCCATGGCCGCCGCGCAACTGAGATCAGCGCCCAAATCTTCGCCGTTACTGACGTCCACCCATTGGATAGCAGCTGCTTCAGGAAAGCGGCGGTAGATAGCGATCTCGCGTTGACACAAAGGGCATGACCCATCGAAATACACATTCAAAACGTAATCGTGACTCATGCTCTCATCTCCCCCCGCGCCAACAAACGCCCCTGTCGATTAACTAAAAAGCCTTCGCCCATGGCAGGATAGGCACCGGTCAAGGCGGTCATGATGACTTGATGCGTCACCCAAACCTCAGTCCGCTGCGGGGGCATGGTCTGCAAACGTTCTCTTAAGGCCTTGATTTGAGCCGTCGCATCTCCGCGTCCTTCAAAGGTGGAGTTCAGCGCAGGCCAGTCTTGAAACTGTGTAAAAGCCAACCGAGCCGTGTCTTGGCAACGACACCACTGGCTACTTAACACTGCGTCGGGAGCAAACTGGTTAACACGCATCCATTGACCTATCGACCGAGACGCTTGCCGCCCCTCGTCGCTGAGATTGCGTTGCGTCTGGCATTGCCCCAAAACAAAGCCAGGCGGATCGCCAATTCCAGCTTCAGTAACCGCATGGCGAATCATCAGCACGCCACGCTCCCGCCTCCATACCTTGGTAAGTTCAGAAGAAGGCTCAGACGCCCAGCTGGGCAGAGTCGCCAAACATGGGCCAAAGGCACTTAGTAGGAGGTCACGGCGTTGCATAGTGTCAATTTCGTCTGCTATCTGCTTTAAAAACGGATTTCATGGTCTCTCCTTGAATTAGGTTCGCATTGAACCACCATTCTTCAAATCTCGCCCAACTTAGGTTATTGTCCAAAAAACGCTATGCCTTCACTTAGGCCTCTTTACATGAGCAAGAAACAGATCACCGTCCTCGACAAACTCGCCGTCTACGAGGCCGCCAAACTCTCAACCCAACCACTTTATGACGAATGGTCGCAGACTTATGAGCAAGACCTGGTCGGCAATCTTGGTTACACCGGGCACCTGATTGCAGCCAACGCGTTAGCAGGCGTTGCGCCCAATAAGGCAGCGTCCATCATCGACATTGGTTGCGGGACCGGCCTGGTGGGACAAGAGCTCAAGGCCCTTGGCTACACCCACATCGACGGGATCGATATTTCTGAAGAGATGCTCAACGTCGCGCGACCCAAAGCTATTTATAACAAGCTCGTGTCGGGCGATTTAATGAAGACCACGGTAATTAAAACAGGTGCTTATCAGGCGGCCGCGTGTGCGGGTTCATTTGCCCCTGGCCACCTCGGGCCCGAGTGCTATCCAGAAATTATCCGAATGGTGCAGCCCGGCAGCCCGATTGTCATTTTCATGAACGGAGCGCATTTTGTGGAAGACGGTTACCAGGCGCACATTGATAGGCTAGCGCAGTCCGGCGTCTGGACAGTGATCGAGATTAAAGCGTTCAATTACATGAGCGCGTTAGAGCGGCCGGGCCGGTTGATTGTTGCGCGTAAATGTTAAAGATGTGTATTCCGAGCTCTGCTTGAGATCCCATTCTTGCAAGCTGCAAGTCCGTTTAGCTACCCTGCGCCACGGTTGCTTTTCTTTAAGCGTCTTTTCCCGACAAGCTAGCAGCCAACTGCGCAATGCGTCGGCACGCTTCTTCTAGAACATGGACTGGCTCTACCAAGCCCACACGGATATGGCCTGCGGCTTGATGTCCAAAGGCGTCGCCTGCGAGAACGCTGATTTGGTAACGCTCTAGCAGCATGTGGGCGAACTGCTGCGCATCCACACCCGTGGCGCGGATGTCCACCATCACAAACATGCCCGCCTTGGGCGCTAGTGCCTTCAAACCCTCCGCATCGCGCAGGGTGTTGCAAACCGCTTGGCTGCGCTGGTGGTAGGCCTGGCGCATAGCGGCGCACTCAGGCAGGTCGTTTTCCAAGGCGACACAGGCCGCTTGTTGAATGAACTCGGGGCAGCCGTAAAGCATGCTCAAGCCTAAGTTGCCTAGGTGCTGGATTAAAGGCTGCGGCGCAATCGTCCAGCCCAAGCGCCAGCCGGTCATGGCGTGGGACTTTGAGAGGCTGTTGATGGTGACCGTACGCTCGGCCATACCAGGCAGAGTCGCGGGGCTGATGTGCAGGTCTTGGAACACCAGCTCGGCATAGACCTCGTCAGAGATCAGCCAAAGATTATGCTGGCAGCACAGTTTGGCAATATTTAACCAAGTGGAATGGGGAATCACCGAGCCCGTGGGGTTGTGCGGGGAGTTGATCACAATCGCCCGGGTTTGCGGCGTAATGGCATTGGCAATGGCTTGGGCCTGCACCACAAAGCCGTCGCTGGCACGCGCAGGCACTTTGACCATGCGCGCTCCGCAGGCGCCGAAAACGCCTTCGTATGTGACATAGGTAGGGTCAATCACAATCACCTCATCCCCGTGCTCTAGCAAGCATAGCGCTGCGCTAAACAAAGCGCATTGCCCGCCTGCGAGAACAGCGACTTGGTCGGCTGTAACGGGTATGGCACTGGTTTGGCTAAAGCGCTTTGCAATGGCTTGGCGCAAACGGGGGATTCCTAAAATCGGAGCATAGTGGGTGTGGCCTGCGCGCAGGCTTTGAATAGCCGCCTCAACAATGGGCGCGGGGCTTTCAAAATCCGGATCGCCAACAGAGAGAACCGTAATCGGCTCGCCTGCTGCTTTGCGTTTTACGGCATCAAAGTGCAGGTCCCACGCTTGAGAGCCTTCGCCAGCGATGCGTTGTGTGAGTTGAGAGTAGCGCATAGGTAAATATCACACTTTAGCAAATCACAACTGAGCGACGCAGCCAAAGATGCATGGCTTCATTAGGCCAAAATCAGCGCTCGTAAACGCACCGAAACCCGATATACACCGCATAGAAATCTGCAGGTTTAAAAGCCTGCACATCGGCTTTCATGTTGAACGCGCCGTACCACCAAGAGCCGCCCACCGTGCGCCGCTCACGCCCCTTGCCGTCGAGGCTGTCCGTGGCCCATTCCCACACATTGGCCCCCATGTCATACAAGCCATTCACGCCTTTTTTTGTAGCCCCCGCAGGCGCGGCACGGGGCCATGGATCAGCGTCACTCGTATTGGCTCCTTGCGGGCTTTCGCCCGTGGCCCAAGGATACGTTCGGCCCTTCTGCCAAGGCGTTGGGGGCAACTCGCGCAGCTCGGTAAAGCCTGCCGTTTGCCATTCCGCACCCGTAGGCAAACGGCCACCCGCCCAACGGCAATAGGCTTGCGCTTCAGCAAAATCCAAATGTACTGCGGGCATATCGGCGCTGGTTGTCTGGCCATCGGGCTTTCGCCAAGACCAACCAGGCCGACGCTCCCACCCCGCACCAAATTCAAATCCACCACCCTCTTTTTCAGCCCGCGTAATGGTGCCTGTGGCGCGCACGTAGCGCTCAAACTGCCCAATCGTGACTTCGGTTCGGTCAATCGCAAAGTTGGGCAACGCCACTTTGTCACCCACTTGAGCGTAAGGGGCGCTAGTGAACAGCAAGAGGCCAAGCAATGTGTATTTCATAATTTATCATCCTATCGAGCCGCGTCCGCTTCGACGCGCAAAGCCGTAGGCGAAGATATCGCACTTCAATGTTTTGCGAAACGCCTCGCGCACGTAGGGCTTTGGCGCACGAATGTCGCACAGGACATGCACAAGCCTTTAACCTGTCAGTTTTATCATTGGAGCGCAGAGTCAACACCATGGATTCCGTCACACAAATACTTTTAGGTGCCTCGGTTGGCGTCGCTGTCATGGGGCGGCGCACTGCGCTTTGGAAGTCGGCTTTGTGGGGCGGCGTGGCGGGTCTGTTGCCTGATTTGGATGTGCTGATAGACCACGGTGATCCGATCTTAAACATGATCCGACACCGCGCGGAATCGCACGCTTTGCTGTTGCTGACGCTTTTTGCGTTTCCCATGGCCTGGGTGGTGAGTCGTGTCCATCGTCAGTCGCAGCTTTATGGCCGCTGGTGGTGGGCGCTGATGCTGGCACTGGTTACGCACCCCTTACTCGACCTGATGACTATTTACGGCACCCAGGTGTTTCAGCCTTTTAGCGACGAAGCCTATGGCCTAGGCAGCATGTTCATCGTCGACCCGGTGTATTCGCTGCCCTTGCTGGCGGGCGTGGTCGCGGCGCTGCGCGTCAAAACCACAGGGAGGGCCTTAGCCATCAATGGCTGGACGCTGGCCTTTAGCACCGCTTATTTGGTATGGAGCGCCCTAGGGCAAGCTTGGGTGACGCAGCACGCCCGCGCGTCTTTGCAAGCGCAAGGGCTTCCCAGCCAGCAGTTATTGGTCACACCTGCGCCTCTTAACACCGTTTTGTGGCGCGTGGTAGCGCTCGACGGCGAGCGTTTCCATGAGGGTTTTTATTCGTTCTTGGATGGCGAAAGAGCCGTGCGCTTTGTGGCCTATGCGCGAGGCGGTTCTTTGGCGGCAAAGAACGAGCAACACCCGCAGCTCCAACGTCTGGCGCGGTTTACCGATGGCTTCTTCAAAATCGAGGCCGATAACAGCCACTTGGTCGTGACCGATCTGCGCATGGGGCAAGAGCCGGCTTTTGTGTTTACCTTTGACATCGGCCCGTCGCTTCAAGAAGGCCAAACCCATGGGCCTGCCCAGCAACTAGCCCGACGCATGGATGTGGGGGCAAGCTTGAAGTGGCTGTGGCAAAGGATGTTGGGGCACGATGTGATGCCTCCGGGTGCGTGAAGCGAGGCATAAACAAGGCTGTTTGAGCTGGCGCTGCCTAGAATTAAGGGCGGTCTATTAATTCGGCTCCATAAAATCGGACAGCCCCAAATGGGCTTAATCGAAAATTTTTGACCTCGTTTCTGATGACGACGATTTGCTTGACGTGTGCGATGGTCATCCACGGTGCTTGCTCTTTGAAAATCTGCTGGGCTTTCTCATAAAGTGGTATTCGAAGCATTGGGTCTGCCACAGCTCGGGCTTTGCGAACGAGATCATCGTATGGCTGGTAGCAAAACTTAGCCATATTCGGACCATTTGACTGGGCAACTTCGCAGCTCAAAAGCCCATAAAAGAAAGCGTCAGGATCATCTTGTCCGGTTGTCCATCCGTACAAACCCATGGCGTGTTCGCCATGCGCCATGCGGTTCGCGTATTCAGTCCATTCAGGATTTTTGATCTCCGCTTTGACGCCAATCGCAGCTAGATCAGCCTGAATCATTTGCCCCGTCAATTCTGGATTGGGGTTGGTTGGTCGTGCGACTGTCATGACCCAGAGATCAGTCGAAAAGCCGTTAGGCAATCCCGCTTCTTTGAGTAATTGCTTTGCTGCAACAGGGTCAAATACATCGTCTTTCACTTCTTTGTTGTAAGACCACATCGTAGGCGGAATGAGATTGACCGCAGCAACGCCTGTGCCCTGTAAGACGCGTTCCACAATCGCAGCCTTGTTAATAGCCATATTAAGGGCCTTGCGAACGCGCACATCATTGAATGGGGGTTTGGAGGTGTTGTAGGCCAAGAAGCCCACATTGAGCCCGTCTTGTTCCAAAACAGTCGTATCAGGGTGTTTACGCATTTGCGCTATGTCAGCGGGATTGGGAAAAAGCATCACCTGGCAAATGTTGTCTTGGAGTTTTTTCCATCGATCAGAGGCGTTGGGTGTGATCGAAAATTCAAGCACGTCAATCTTGGCTTTTCCACGCCAGTAATCGGGGAAAGATTTGAAAACAACGTTTTGATTTTTTTCGAAACTTTCAAAAGAGAACGGCCCAACGCCAATTGGGTTGGCATCGAAAATTTCAGGCGTTCCACGCTTGAGCATGGCCATCGCGTAATCATGGCTTTGCATGCCTGTAAAAGGAAGCGTCAACATAGTCAAAAAAGCAGCGTTGGCTTGATTGAGGGTGAATTTGATCGTGTAGTTGTCTAATTTCTTGATGCTTTTAAGCATTGCGCCGAAGCCAGCCGCTTTGAAATAGGAATAATTAAAATCGGATACGCCATGGTAGGGATGGTTTATATCGCGCTGTCGCTCAATGGTGAAAATGACATCGTCTGCATTGAAATCGCGTGTTGGCTCAAAAAAAGTATTCCGATGCCACTTGACCCCTTGGCGCAAAAAGAAGGTGTATTCCTTACCATCTCTGGAAATTTGCCAGTGCACGGCCAAGCTAGGGGTGATATCTGTCTCCCCTCGAACATGAGAGATGAGGGTGTCGTTCATCGCAACGTAGGCAGTGACAGACGTTGCGCTGGCGCTGTAAGGAACGAGTGATTCGGGATTTCCCTCCGAGCAAAAGACAAGCTTTTGCGGTGTGTCTTTTGCTTGCGCAAACAATGGGCTCAGTCCGACACACCCCATCAATAGGACCTGAATGATGACTCGCCATGAAGCTTGTTTTTTCATTTGAAACTCCTAAGCATCTTGCTGACAGTTAAAAACACGGCGCAATCCGTTCGTTTTCTACGATGTTTTTGAAGAACCCGATGGCTGGGTGGTTTTCGCTTAGACACTTGTGCATTTCATTGATCGAGGAAATCAGAATCAAAGAGGACTTAGGACGTTTTGACGCTTGGATCAAGTCTTTGGCTGTGTATCCCAGTAATTCCATAGCGGCAAGTTGGAATGGGTCGTTCGGCGGGAGGCTGCAAACGGCAAGCGAAGATTTCCCGAGTTGAATAATCTCGCCACCGTATGCCGCATACAGATCCATCAAGGTAATAGAAATAGTGTCATGGTCTTTTACAGAAATTTTCTCAAGACGAAACGCTCGAATTCCTTCAAAGACAGTTTGCTTGGGCTCCGAACGCGAGCAAGACCAAACCACAGAGTCAGCCCATGCGTTTTGCAGCGTGAGCAGCAACATGGACAACAAAACTATCAGGCGGCGATTTGAATAAGTGGTACTTTTCATTTTGAAAATTTTGTCAAGATGCCTGAAGCAACGAGCCCACGCGGATTGCAATCGACACACTTTTCCAAGCGGGGAACCTGCCTGACAAAGGAATCAACATAAGCGTCCCAGTCTTGGGGTTTGAGGTTGGGGTTGAAGGAGAGCAAGAGTGACAAAAAACCAGATACCACAGGTGCCGCAAAACTGGTTCCTATGCCTTTGTCCATCACGATGAGTCGCTCGTTCCCAGACGCGCTTAGTTCGGCTGTGGCAACTCTGAGTTTGTTATGTGCCCATGCTTGACTCATGCGGAGTGCGGGGCCACCGCCGGCGGTGTAAATGGTGGTGCGGGAGTCCAAGGCCGAGTAGTTTTCGATCTTGTTTTCTGCAGAAAGTGCGCCCACTGAGATCACACCCTCACAGTTTGCGGGTTCTGCAAGCGGTTTCTGAAAGTTGTTTCCTGCGGCAGCAACCACAAACGTACCATTTTTACGGGCGGCGTTGATGGCTCTTTGAAGCTCTGGTCTGCATTGGGCGACGCCGCCGGCAATGCTGATGTTGATCACATGGGCCGGATGCTGGTTATTGGGCGTACCTTCGACTTTTAAGCCAGCAGCCCAACGAATCGCATCGATCAGGTCTTCAGGCAACATGCCGCATGTGCTAAAGATGCGTATAGGGACAATTCGCGCACGGGGGTTAACGCCCCACATGTTTTCGTAACCATTCCCCGCAATGAGACTTGCCACTTCCGTGCCATGCGTACGAAATGACGACGAGACAAGTCTTTGGCCGCACGTAGCATCTCTTGGGTCGGGCGCGAAGTTCGAAGATCTCGTTCCTCTTATGTTGCGTTGCGCTGCCACCATATCAAAGCCAGGAAGCAGCACGCCCTCAAGCGCAGGATGTTCGGCGATGACGCCGCTATCGATCACGGCGACAACAATAGTGTTTGCGCCTGGTTTGATCGGAGCGCTTTGTATTGAGGCAGGTGATGTGTCGGGTCCGCTAGGTTCTATGTACCACGGTGTTGTACTTGCATGTACTTCTGGGCACAGAGTTAGAGTTATTCCTAGGCCCCAAAGCAAACTAAGAAGAACATGAGCGATCGATTGACGCAAGTTCAAATGCGCGATAAAGCTCAAATGGGTTTGAACCATTTTTCGACTCCATTGGAAATTTGTTTTGCAGCTTCTTCGGGTGAAATTTCATGACGCATGACTTGTGCGCTTAGTCGCCATAACTCTTGCTCTAAGCCTGGCCATGCTTGATTTAAAAATTGACTGTTGATACGTATCGTGGTGTCGCATTGCTTGCGCCAAGACATCATTTCTTTGGCCAGTGGATTGCTAATTTCAACCGGGTGGTTAGAAAGTGGGAAAAATCCGGGGAGGCTATTGACCAAGGTTTGAGAAAAATCGGGCGTGCTGAGCCATACTAAAAAATCACTGGCAGCTTTGGGGTTGGTACTTTTGGCGTTGATTCCTACCCCAATGTCTAAATGGCTCAGAACGTAGCATTCCTGTATGACTTGTTTAGGGGGTGGCGCAAATACGGCAATGTTTTTCGCATTGCTCGATGCAGACAAAAACGTAATTTCCCATGAGCCTGCAGGGTAAATCGCTGCTTTGCCTTGAAGGAATAAATCGCGCGCTTCTTTTTCGCCCACCTTCCTATGGTCGGCTGGTAAATAGTTAGCGAGCTTGGCGAGCGTTCGCCATGTCTCAACGTAAGGCGAATCTGTAAATTTGGCGCGTCCGGTTAATAGATTGATACGCCCCTGTTCGCCGCTCCAATAATTGGGCCCCATGCCAGCAAACAACACCTGCGCGGACTGCCATGAATCTTTGGTGCCAAAGGCCAAGGGGACGTATTTGCCTGATGCTTTGATTTTCTCAAGCACCTTAAATAACTCTTCTTCAGTTCGGGGTGGGCTCAAGTTGAGTTCTTTGAAGAGAGTTGTGTTGTAGAAAAACCCCGTCATAACCGCCGCCATAGGCATACAAAACTCACGGTCCGCGTAGTAAGTGGTCCAAGCAACTTTCCCATTGTTACGAAATTTAAGTAACTCCGGCATCGCGGCGATATCTTGAAGGTAGCCCTTGTTGTAGAGGTGAAGTGACTGGTCAAACGGTCTACAGGTAATCAGATCGCCGGCCTTACCGGTTGCCAACTTCTGCTCTAGGACTTTGTCATAGCGAGTTGGTTCGGTTGGAATTATCCTGACTTTAATAGTGGGATGTGTGCGGTTGAAAGCGGGGAGTATTTCTTTAACCCAATGCGACGTATCGTCGCCGCGCCAGGTTTCGAGCGTTAGCGTTTCGCCTTGGGCTTGCACACATTGCCACGACAGCAACGCAAACAAACCCAACGCCCAAAAAACGCCCATCCGCAATCGGCGAATTTGGTGGGGGTAGCGGAGAGATGAAAACATTGTTTATCTTTCACTTAGAAGGACGTTGGAATGGTCCTTCAATGATGAAGTTTTCTATAGTCTAAAAAAACTTAACTTAACGTAATGCAACTTAATTTAATTTAATAATACTCTTATAAACTACAAGAGACTGCTAAATAGTTAAGTATTGTTAAAAGATGTTTAGGGGTTAACCCGTAGCTTCGAAACGCATCAGTGCCAATGGGCGGGTGAACCCGATCCGCTACTTACGCCGCCAAGCCAATGCTTTCGCCCTGCCGGGGGTGGAGTGGATGGTTTTGCCGAGACCGCAGGCAAACCAATTACCGGTTTACTCTAGCGGTCAAAGTTATGCCATCCGGAACGTTTCAATATGGATACTTGTATCTGTATTGCAAATGCCCTTTAGAAGGCGGATGAGCTACAGCGACCTGGCCGAGGAACTTCGAGCTAATTGAAGCTTGAGAGGGTAGTCGTGATGATAGGCTTCTGTTGCAAAGAATACTTTTAAAAAAGACTCTCATAACGTAGATTTTTAGCATCAATTAACGTTGATCAATCAGCCGTGAGTTTTTTTAAAAGGGTTTACCCCGATTTAAAAAAAAAAACAAAATACTATGATTGG
>Ga0247843_1002405_pt1 | contig 34172 bp, 27 predicted proteins | sample LaCruzMarch2017__FD_192420 | JGI IMG/M metagenome (GOLD analysis project Ga0247843, IMG submission 192420) | Freshwater microbial communities from meromictic Lake La Cruz, Castile-La Mancha, Spain - LaCruzMarch2017_8m | ecosystem: Environmental > Aquatic > Freshwater > Lake | place: Spain... | reverse complement strand
GCCGGCTCTTCTGCGGTTGAACCCACAAGCAAGGGGTTCGAAACAGTTTCCTGTTCGTCAGTAAACCGAGAAGTCTTTTAATCAGTAAGTACTTTCTCACCTATGAACTTTTCAAAGAACGATTGCTCCGTTGCCGGAGCGCTCGGGTTGGTACCATCGGGGATAAGGGTCGTCAATGGGCATTCTAGAAAAAGACACAAGCTCAAAAACGCACAACAACCCGACACCCTTTTTAATGCTAATTACGGCTATATGGAACAAATTATCGCCACCTTCTCGAAATCAACAGGTCGGCAGTAAAGAAATCGGCACTGTTGCTCTCAGATCCGAGCGCAGGCGTGAGGAAAGAGTGCGCTGTTGCCTTCAGATCCGAGCGCCAGCGTGAGGAATAAGTGCGCTGTTGTCGGTCGCCTCATTGTTTGAGAGTCCAACTTTTCTGTTTACAGCTGGAACCCAAATCCAATGAGAACTTCTTGCTCATGAGGTTCAGTTTTGGGGAACTTTAGAAAGTAAAAATTATACTCTGCTGTTGCACTAAACGCTTTCAACAAACGAGCATGGAATCCGGCACTCGCCACAGCGTTATAGCGTATAGGATCATGAATTGAAGTCTTTGTTTCAGTTGCTTTATCGGTGACGTTGAGGAATCTTTCACGCGCCCTCAAACCTGCACCGATTTTCACTTTTAAAATTTTTCCGAGTGAGGGTTGCATCGAAAGCATGACTTGCCCGACACGTTGCTCTTCGCTGTATGTATAGGTTGCATTTTGTGCTGTTGTGTCCACATTCGCATCTTTTGTAAAATCAATGTCGCCGTATTCATCGCGCATCGCAGATGCCTTACGCGTTTGGTCGAGTTTATTTGTGCCGCCCTGAATCTGCAGATTGAACAAACGCGACATCCGAACACTCACACGCAAGCCGTAGGTTGTTCTTTGAGCAACAGTTTCCTCGGTCGCGGTACTCGTTGAGTCCTTCTTGCCAACTTTATTTGGTTTGATTGCCTTTGTTGAGCTTACGGAGGCATATGGCACGATTTGCAGTGGACCCGCCCACGCCTCTTTTGAGGCGCAGAAGGCAATTGCCACGAACGCCATTCCCCCACACTTCGTCGCTTTGTTAGTGCAAATCATGCGAACTGTCCTCCCTGCTCAAAGGAGGTATCGGGTTCGGAGAGGGGAAAATGAGTGCCTCTCTGCCAAAAAGCCCACGGAACCTTTTGACCCAGCAGGTGAAAGCATCGAGAATGAGACGAGTTCAAACAGTTCCAGGGGCATAATTTGAGCCGGATTTTGTTTTGCGACAGCAGTCTGCGAGCAAAGCTTCACTATGCGCATATTGATGCCGTAGAGTTGGGCTGTGCCGATTGTTCATTTGACCTTGTCGAAGACCAACCACTCGCCGCGATTGTTCATGAGCTCCAGGAAGACTCCGATTGTTTTTACATCACCGATCCTATTGGCCTTCTCGATGCACATAACAAGCACGGGCACATACCTGACGCGCGCACGATTCTGCTGCTCTCTGAAAAGGACAACCAAATACTTGCGCCCCTTGGCGATCCCCTGGGTGCACTCCGCTATATTCTAGGCGCCCCGAACCCTTCTTTGCTGAGAGGCTTCATAGCTTCAATTCTCGAATTTCATTTGAGCAGACAGATTCGAGGTATCGTTCCACGCCTCTTGAAAACTGACAGTTTGCAATCGAAGCAGTTCATCTTAACTGAAGCTTCTTATCGTTCGAAAGTCCAAGAAGGTGTTGTCGAATTTTTTTCGGAACAATTACAGCTCAACAAATCAACTCTTGTGACGGGTATTTCAAGTTACCCTAAGTATCTTGGAGACGTTGTTGATGAATTTCTCATGAATGCAATTTGGGATGCTCATCTAACGCGTCGGACCATGGACCGCTCAAGCCCGCCTCCACTTGACCCGGGCGAACAAGTTGAAATTGAATGCTTGTGTGATGGTTCAAACCTGAGCCTTTCTGTTTCCGATCATCACGGAACATTTCCCCAAAGCGCATTCGCTAAGCCTATTCGCTATGCTCTCGGATTCAAAGACGAGCCACAGCTCAACGAAGGTCCTGGCGGAGCTGGATTGGGACTGCTCATGACTCTGCAGAAAGTTGCAGCTCTTTCGATTGAGGTTGAAGCTGGTCAGCTCACCCGCGCTGTGGCACTCTTGCGTGGTGATCAGCCCTTGCGAGAAATGCAACGGCGCCCTCGTTCAGTGATGATATTCGAAAAGAGATAATGCATGTTTTCAACGGAAATCAACGCAAATTCATTGCTTGAAGCTTTCGAGCAAAGAGTCAAGCTTTATCCATCCACAATTCCGTCGTGCGTCCAACTCGGACCAAAGAATGCATCTTTTACTGTTGTTATTGGCTCGGCTGTTCACGGTAACGAAACGGGCAGTATTCCTGCTGTTATCTCGATGATAGATGATCTCTCCGAAGATCTTGCCGGCCTCAATGCTTGTTACTTCTTCTTCCTAGGCAATCCCGATGCCATTCGGGCTGGAACACGTTTTATTGAGCGTGATTTGAATCGGTGTTTTCATCTGTCCGATGCAAAAAGTCTTGAAGGAAAGCGATCACGTGAGTTGGCAAGTATTCTGGAAAAAGCAGACCTATTCATTGACTACCATCAGACCAATCAACCTTCAGTATTTCCGTTTTTCACGTTTGCTTATCATGAGGAATCGTACTGCTGGGCATCTCACATGAGAGCTGCCGAAAACTTTGTGACCCGTGATATGAAAGTCGCCTTTTCCAGCGAAGGACTTTGCGGTGATGAGTGGGTTCGAAACAAAGGTAAGCCCGCGGTCACGCTTGAGCTTGGTAAGGCTGGCTTATCGCATGATGCTTACAGGATAACCCTCGCGAGTTTGCAGCGAGTGATTGGTTTTGTGGAAACTGAACTTGACCACGGACGCCGACCTGTTCCTAAAACACCTGAGCCAGAACTCGATCTTCATTTTTTTGAAGTTGCTGCAAAGTTACCCTGGCCGGGCGACGATGCTGCTCTGCGTCCAGGCCTGGAGAATTTTCAAAGCGTTAAAAAGGCAGAGGAACTGGGAATCATAAGGCCAGGAGAAACCTTGATTGCTCCCGTGGATGGATTTCTAATGTTTCCGAAGTATCCGAAGCGCGATTCCGAGGGAAGGCCGATTGAAGCACAGGGCGGCGACATAGTTCAAATCATTCGCCCACTCGAAAAGCATCCAAGGCTGTTATGGGTTTAATCAGCAATGCACATTGAAAGACCTTCGGCGAGAACATCACGCGGCAGATGGCGACCAATGAAAACCATCTGAGTTTTGCGCTCTTCACCTGCGTTCCATTCGCGGTCGGGTGAGCTTCCAATGGTCATGTGCACGCCCTGAAAAACAACACGCAAAGGGTTGTCTTTGATGTTGAGGACTCCCTTGCTGCGCAGCACCTGTTCGCCCAATTCATTCACGAGAAGTGCCATAAAGGCGTTGAGTTTTTCGAGGTCGAGAGGCCTCTTTTCCTCAATATAAATGCTCTGAATTTCATCATCGTGAGAGTGTTCATGATATTCAATGAGAATAGTTGGATCGATTTTGACTCTATCCTGGAGGTCGAACGCCCCAATTCCTAGTACGTCGGAAATTGGCAAAGAGCACTTCTGAGTTTTGAAGACCTTAGAAATCCCATTGATACCGCGAATCATTTTCTCAACATCATCGAGCTTTTCCTGTTTCACCATGTCGGTTTTGTTAAGAATAATAACGTCTGCAAACCCAATTTGGTCTTGTGTTTCTCTAACTATTTTGAGATTTTTCTCGATATGATACGAATCAACGACCGTCACAATTGCGTCGAGAAAATAGCTCTGCTGAAGCTCTTCATCCATAAAAAATGTTTGTGCTACCGGACTCGGATCAGCCATTCCAGTTGTTTCAATCACCAGATGGTCGAACTGAACCTTACTCTTGAGTAGATCTTTGGCTGCTCGAGTGAGATCGCCACGCACAGTGCAGCATAAACAGCCATTGTTCATCACCTTGAGTTCCTCGCCCAAGGTTTGAACCACCAGCTCGGAGTCGAGATTCACATCGCCAATTTCGTTCAGTACGACGGCAATTTTTTTTCCATGACTCTCGGTCAGCATCCTGTTGAGCAAAGTTGTTTTCCCTGACCCAAGGAAACCAGTCACAATAGTCACGGGAATTTCATTCCCACCAACCTGAGTATCTTTTGCTTGCGAAACATTTTGTCTAAAAAACATGACTCCTCCGGAGCAAGGCGTTCACCCCACATATCCGACTGTTGCCTCTAAGACAATTGTTGTTCACTAAAGTCTTGAAATCAAAATCCGAAGCCACTCATTAGGGAGTATTGAGACGAAGACAGGGAGGTTCGTATGAAGAAATCACCGATTTTAGCACTCATCGCTTTGGCAGTCGCAGTCCCAATTGGGGATTCGTTCGCCGCGAGCAACAAGGACCGCATTGGGCTTGGCAACCGCAAGTCGGAAGAGCAGCCCCCCCAAGCCTCGGAAACTCGGCAGTTCTGCACCGAAGGCTCGGCCCGGATAAAAACTGCCGGTAAAGAGAAAGAGATGGGTCAAGACAGTCGGCAGAGCGCCTCATGCTCAATGACACCAGCGAGCCGGTCGAGCGAGGAAGCGCGCTTAGAATCGCGCAAAGTCGAGCGAAGTCCGGACAACTAAATACTCTGACAACTAGAGTTGTTTAGCTAGAGTTGCGGCATAAGCAACTTAAAAAGTGAGTTTCTAACCCACCAGACTTTCTTCCCACGGGAAGAGAATTCTCCCTTCTCCCTTCATCTGTTGGGCACACGTGCGGAGGCGATCACAGGCCTCTGCTTTTTGTTTTTGGGTGATCTTTTTTTCTGGAGCAAGCAAACATTCTACGTCTTCTCTTCTTCGTTTTGAGAGACTTGAGAGGAAAATAATCTGTATTTTTGCCGATTCTCCGCGAAGAAAAGCACCAATCTCAGAATCTTTGAGCTGTGCAAGAAGAAGCGCCAAGTGGCCAGGAAGGAGGCCTGCGAGGCGCTCTACCGAGAGCAATCCACCTTCAAGATGACGAGCAAGTCCAGGCTCTCTTGCTTCGATTTCTTCCAAAACCCGCTCACGAATGTCAGGCTCGAGCGCTTGAACAAGTGCCAAAACTCGATGGGTTCCACCAACGCGTTGTCCGTAGCGCCCAGAGGCGGTTCTAACCCTCAATTCATCGAGGTCCTTTTCGAGCTCGTCGAGTGCACTTGACTCCAAGACTCTTTCCCGGCTTAGGCTTAAGAGCAAAGATGTTTGCCTTTCATGAGGCATCGCCCTGAAAACTGCAGCAGCCCTTATGGGATCAATTGAGCCAAGAACGGCAGAAACAACAGAATCTAACTGATTTTTCAAGTGATCGACGAGAATCCAATCCGGAATATCTTCGCAAATTTCATTCACACGTGAGCCTTGCGGTAATTCAATTCCAGCATAGATATGACTTGGAGCTCGCAAGGATTCCCTTGCAAAAGCAGAATTTTTCTCGCAAAGAGCTGCGAACTCACTGCAAATCTCTGAAATATCCGAATCGGTGAGGTTATGTTGCTTAGTCATCAAGGAACGAAGAATAGCCGACTGTTCGCTCTTAGACAGACCAATGAACAGCTTGGCAGCTAGCTCATGCCCTAAAAGCGATAGAACAATCGCCGCTTTTTCAGATGCAGCCAACCCCATAACTCCCCCCACGCCACAGACCAGCCAGCTGGCTTTATTACGGAATCGGCAGAAAACAGGAAGAAATGAATTTAAAGAAAAGAAAATGGGTCTACATCAATTTTCACAAGATGCTGAAATTCCTTGCGAAGAAGAATTTCCTGGGGCACCAACTTGGCTGGATGAATTTCACGTTGCGCAGCAATCACAAGGTGCACTCTGAACTGCCCTTTCAACTTTGAAAGCACAGCGGGCATCGGGCCCGTGAGGCGAACATTCTGCGGCGTCATACCCAGCAAGGTCCAGGCAGCGGTCAGTTCCTTCTGCAAAAGCGAACCCATGTGCATGAGGTGAGCTTCGCTAGAATGATGAATTTCAATCAGGATCTGACGACACACCGGGGGATGCCAGCCGAGCTGACGCATTTTCAATTCATCGGTCAGAAAGCGATCGACACTCCCCTGAAGAGCGAGAGAAATGACGGGATGACTGGCTCCCAACGACTGCACTGCAATGACACCTGGCAAACTGCCGCGTCCGGTTCTTCCGGAGGCTTGGCACAATAATTGAAATGTTCGCTCTCGGGCCCGAAAATCTGGGATAAAAAGTCCGTCTTCGACGTTGAGAATCACGACCAATGTAACCTTTGGAAAATCATGTCCTTTGGAGAGCATCTGCGTGCCAACGAGACATTGAGTTTCGCCCTTGCGAAATCGAGAAATAATTTCAGAGAGCCTAGACTGACTCGTCAGAACATCGCGATCAAGACGATCGATCACCATGCCAGGCACGCGCTCAGTAAGCTCCAGCTCCATATTTTGTGTACCGAGTCCCATTTGAACGAGCTTCTCAGAGCCACAAGAAGGGCAATGTTTCAATAGCGGCCGCGAGAATCCACAGTAATGGCAAAGCTCTTTCGTCCCACGAGAGTGCAATGTTGTGCTCACCGAACAGTGCGGACATTGGAGAGCCGTTCCGCAATCACCACACAGTGCAAACTGGGCGAATCCGCGTCGGTTGAGAATCACCATGCTTTGCTCGCCGCGCGATTGGGTTTCACGCAGGAGATCGACAATTCCCGGAGCCATCACGTGTCCCTGAAATGCGAACTGGGATGAACGAACGACTCCACGCGAGACTCCGCCAGTGGAATGCAACTTCGGGCGGAATTGAAAAAGCTCAACGCGGTTGATCTGCCTGGAATGTTTAACCGTTAATTGAACTCTTTTATATTTGCCACGCTGTGCATTAACATAGGATTCCAACGATGGAGTTGCGCTTCCCAAAACACAGAGCGCATTTTCAAGATGCGCTCTTTTCACAGCAACATCTCTTGCATGGTAGCAAGGAAATTCATCACATTTGTAGCTTTGTTCGTGCTCTTCATCGACAACAACCAGGCGCAGATTATCGATAGGTGCAAAAACAGCCGAACGCACACCCAGCACCAGACGAGCCTCGCCACTGGCGACCCGAAACCATTCACGCTCGTGTTCAACGCTCGTAAGTCCCGAATGAAGCACTGCAAGATCGAGGGGGAAATGAACCCTAAATCGATCACACATCTGCGGAGTGAGGGCAATTTCTGGAAGCATCACCAAGGCTCGTCCGCCAGCAGTGAGAGCTTCGCGCACGAGATGAAGATAAATCTCGGTTTTTCCGCTTCCCGTGACACCTTGCAAAAGAGCCACATGGCCACGTTCAACATCTCGAATGGCTGACAACGCTTGAAGTTGATCGTCGTTCAAACTTTTCAGAGGAAGCTCTTCAACAGGTATCGGCTGAGTTTTGGATTTACGGCCTGTGCGTTTGAGACGCTTGGCGTGTGCAGCCAGGTTCCAAACGAAACCGGGCGCAGCAAGGTGGATACTTCGCCCCAAGGGAGCAACGTAATACTGAGCCAACCAACGAATCAGCTCAATGACATTTGTTTTAAGAGGTGGACAATTAGACACCAAGGCTGTTGCAGGACGGCACGTGAAGGCTGGTTTCTCACAAAAATTGAGAAAAACACCCACAGCTTTGCGCCCCTGCAAGGGAAGCTCACACAAAGTTCCGGGCAAAAGCTTGGCAGTGAGATGCTCAGGAATTTCATATGTTAGCTCGTGTGCCGTTGCGTTAGCGACGGCAAAAAGTCCATATTGTTCCGGTCGGCTGCTCATGGCTATCCTTTTTGCTACTGGGGCTCGATCTTGGCATCCGCATACGCTAACAAAGCCACCCGGATTGGGACAAGGGTCTTCTGATTTCTTAACGCTCAAGGAGTTTCTTTTTGTCAGTGTCCAACGAAACAAAAATATTCGCATTTTTTGATGTCGATGGCACTGTCATTGAACGCGACTCATTTCGAATATTGATGCGCGAAATGCTTCTAAGAACGTCTCTCTGGAGAACAACACTCGCAGGCTTATTTTCTCTGGTACTTGGATTTCTGCGCATCTTTGGATTAGTCGACAAAACTCAATTCAAAAGTGCTCTTTTATGGTGCGCTACTGTGGGCCGCACTCGAAAAGAATCCCTTCAGCTGCTGAAGAGAATCGTAGACGAAAAGATTTCGCCCCTCTGGTTTCAAGAAATGGAGAGCGAACTCGCGAGTCTCAGAAACTCGGGACATCAAATATGCTACGTCAGCGCGTCAGGGGAGCCCTGGCTTCGATTCCTTCTGCGAAAGCATGATCTCGGACAAAAATTAATTATTGGTTCTAAGCTCATGTTTTTTTGTGGCGGTTTGACACTGCGCGGGCCCAACTGTCTCGGTTCAGAAAAAATTGTCCGTCTGCGCAAAATTCTTCCAACAAATACCGTTTGGGCTGTTGCGTACTCCGACCATAGAGCAGATCTTCCGCTTCTCCTGGCAAGCCGTAAGCGCGTTGTGGTCAACCCGACTCAGAAAAACAGAGAAGCCTTCAAAAAGATTCTTGGCTCAGAAGGATTTTCGGAAGTGAACTGGTCGCCACTCAAAGATTCCAACAATCGCAAATAATTCGATAGTTTTTAAAAAATGTGGATTTTCGATTAATTAATCGCGAAAGTCTCCGATAGACCCGAGGCCAAGTGCATTTGCACCTGCCACCACACGGGAGAGACCGGAACATGAGCAGGAAAAGAGGATCGATCGTGTTAGTGGCCATTTCCTCCGTGATCGTGGGGGTCGTTGGGACACTCATCTTCGAAGACTCCTCACGGCAGCCTGCCAGCTTGACTCAGCTGAACAGGAAAACAGAGCCCGGAAAACCGCCAAAACCAGTTTGGGAAAATGAGCCCGCAATTGAATCACAAGCGAAAGATGTTGCCGGTAGAGAAATTGCAAGCAACAATTTAAAGAGATCATCCTATCCAAAACCAACCCTTGAGAGCCCTCCGCAAACGAAACAAGCTCGCGAAAACGTGGCTGTAGATAGTCATTCCACTCCGCAAGCACTTCTTGAATTTGCAGAAAATCTCGCGTTGAGCATGCAAGGGGCATTTGCAGATCAAGAAACTCGCTACACAGTTTCACGACAGCTCATTGCCTGCGCGCGAGATGCTCAAGCACGGGGATCAGCTCAGGCTGCAAGAGCATTGTGTCTTGCAAATTTGGAGCGACTAAAAAATAAATTTCCCGAAGAGCTCTCGCCCTCCTATCAATCTCTGATGGCGGAATTGCCAGATGATTTATTGTTTGTTGCAGGCGTCAGCAAGACGTCAGAGGAGAAGTGAGATGAGCAAAAACTGGCTAAAAATAATAGCTCTTCCACTTGCCGCAATCGGATTTTTGGTTGGTTCGATAGGCTGCAAAAGGCTTGTGAAACAAGTCATGGCTCCGAAACTTCCTCCACCTCAAACTGGAACTGCGGAGCAACTCAACCCACAATTGAACATAAGCTTGGATGCTTCATTATCCCAAAAGGAACGCGAGTTTTTAAAAGAAGACTTTCGTTATGCGCAAAGTTTGAAATTTGAAAATGAAAATACTGGATATTTTGCAACGGCGTTTAAATCGGGGAGTGGAAATGGACTACTGCAGTATCTTGACGACCGCATCGGCCACATCATTGGCCCCGATGCAACGGTCGACTCAAGATTTAGCTACACGGGAAACACGGGTTCTGACAGCAACAAAGCCGTCACTATCGCAACCAACATTGGAACCGCAGTTTGGCTAGAAACTATTGCACAGCGCCGCAGTATATCATTCTTCACCAACAACAGTTCTCTCGTTGTAAATGATCCGCGTATTGGAATTATTAAACTTGGTAAGGCCTACACTGTCTTTGATGAACCATCGGGACGTCCATTGAATACCGTGGCGCGCACAAGCATTCTTGTGCACGAAGCCCGGCACAGTGACTGCACAGGAGGCCTTGCAGATCGTGATTTTTTAAACCTTGCCTCTGGTCAGCTTCCAGAAAACAGATCGTGCGGCCACCTTCACACCATTTGCGCCTCCGGTGATTATGAAGGTCTTCCGGCCTGCGACGGTAAAATTTGGGGCGCTTACGCGCTTGGTTGGCTGTTTGCAAACGAGCTCGTTGAAAACTGTAAAAACTGCACAGAAGCGATGCGCCAAACTGCAATGGTTGTTGCAATGGATTCGCTTGCCCGAATTCCGCCTGACATAGCCAAAGCGATGCGTAGCGGCACTCTTCCTCCACCAGACATGAGCAGCACAACACCAACTCAATAAACAATTTTGAACTATTTTTTAAAGCCTGCCATTCAATTGAGGTTCAATCGAACCTCAATTGATCTTCTCTTCAATTGGAATTGTATCATCTGATTGACCTTCGGCATTCGCATCAGGAAGAGCGTCCTCGCTTTCAAACTCGTCAGTTTCTTCGGTGAGCATGCGGTTGCGCGCATCGAGAGGATCGCGCAGTACAACGGGAATCAGTGCCCGCGCCTGCTTTGCAAGATCAGGATCATAATCTCCGAGTCGTGCCAAGCTCTGCAGGAATGTTGCAAAACGGAAAAGAACCATCATGCAGTCGCCTGCTGAAAAATGTTTGGCGGAATGTTCCGCAACAAGATCTTCCCAAGACATGAGATTATCTATCCATGCTGAAACTATGGACGCAGCACCCATATTGAACTCGCGAAACACCTTGGGCCCGTTGCTCTCTTCTCGACGGAAACCAACTTCATCGTAGAGTTCCGGAAAGAGCTCTTCGGGGTAATGAAATTCAATTTCTCGGGGGATATTCAATTCGCCGAGAAAACTCAGATTGGAATAGGTATCAGGAATCTCTTTAAAATGAGCCGAACAGAAACTCGCCATCAGTTGCAGGTACTGACTCAGATTGTCTGCGTTTATTTCACCTTGAGCTATTTTTCGGGCAATGATCATGCCGCCAGCTTGCGGGAAATGCCGTGCAATTTGGCCCATCAATGTTGGAACCTGACCATCAATTGCCCCCACCGTCGTCAGATGAGAAATGATTTTCTGGAGTGTACTTTGACCCGAATTTGCCATCACATTATGACATGGAATGCGCGCAGGGCATCGATTACAAGGCACCTGGCTGCGTTGTTGGCCTTTGTGATACTTTTTGAACGTCGATGGAATGTCATCGCACGCCAAAATCTCCATTTTAAAATCTTTGTAAAGAGTTGCCGAAATTAATTCATGATCAACAATCATCACTTGTTGAGGATCTTTTCCACGCATGAAAAAGGATTTGCGGTAGAAATAAGAGAGATAAGCGAGGCTTTCTTTTTGACCAAGTATCCCAAGGACAGTTGTCGGATCAAACTTCAACGAGGATCGACAAGGTTCGCGTCCCGAGGGTTTCTGTTCTACAAATCGACCAAGATTCATCCACATTGAAAATCCGTGAGTATCTTTTCCGCGTCTGCCTGCGCGCCCAAGCATCTGCATCACTTCACTTGCACCGTATTTGGTTTCTCCTCCCTCACTTGGACGCGACAGGTCAGAAATAAGAGCACTGCGCACGGCGAAGTTGACACCCAAAGAGATCCCCATGGTGCCAGAACACACTCGCAGCAATCCTTCCTTGAGAAGCGATTCAATGGCCACACGCCCTGGAGGAATGAGGCCACTGTGGTGGAACGCTATTCCATGACGACGAATCATGCGTTGCAATTCGTGAGGAACATAATCCCAACCTGGAAGGTTCGGGAGACGATCATGGAGCGGCTTGAGCACACTCTCATCGCTCAAGGCTGGCAAACCTTTTGCAAGAACGTTCGCAATGGCTTCAACATCAGCGCGGCGTCCTGCGTACACAACAACCGGCCCTAATTTCTGCTCAAGTGCAACGCGCACGGGATCGATTAGTTCATCGAACCTGGCTTTGTCGCGCCGGCGACGATTCGCTCTATCCCCACGCACCATGCGCCTGACGAGCGCAATTTCTTCCTGACGCAGCGCGATATCGGGCCCATAAATCCAGCCGTAGCTAGTGTAGACGATATCGGCGAGTGGAACCGGACGTCGGCTCACGCGCACCAGTTTTGATGGACGGCCGAAGAGTGTTTCAAGCCATTGTGCGAATTCATCAGCATTGGGAACCGATGCAGAAAGAAGTATGACCTGACTTTCCTTTGGAGTCAGAATAAGTGATTCCTCCCAAGCACTCCCTCGGCTTTCATCTTGAAGATAGTGATACTCATCGTAAACTACGACCCGGCGACGCATGTCGGGCTCAACACCCAACAAACTGTTTCGGTAGGTTTCAAGAGTGGCCAAAATAATGGGTGCTCGGAGGTTCTCTTTGAAGTCACCAGTATTGATACCCACCCGTTCTTTGCCGTATCTTTCGCAAAACTCTCGGTACTTATCGTTGCTCAAACTTTTAACCGGGCTCGTGTAGATGAGGCGAAATCCTTCTGGCAATTTCGCATCGAGAAGAGCTTCTATCACGCGCGTTTTACCTGCCGATGTCGGTGCATCAACAACAACATTTTGGCCGTTCAGCAAGGCATCAAGAGCCTCGGCCTGCCAAGGATCAAGATGCAAACCAGAATCAGTTGTTCGTGTCGTTGTTCCAGAAAATAGTTCAGAGAGTTTCGCCGTTGGCGGTGGAGAAGGCTTTTTAGACGCGGCTGCTGACACCTGCTGCGTTTCTGCCAATTGAGCAATTTTGGTGCGAGCAAGGGCAAAACCGCGATCTGGCCGCACCGTTGCGGTGGAATCGGAATTTGCGGGAGTACCTGAGATGGTTCGTTCGGCAGCACTCGACTCAGCCGCTATGGTTTGCGCTGGACGAGTTGCTGAACTTTTATTTTCGACTCGATAAGAACGACTCGGCGCGAGCGTTGCCATCGCCGCGGGCGCAGGACTCGGCGCGGGAGGTACGACAGACACTCGGGGCTTTGCAGAGGGAGAAGTATGCTCGGCGGAATGTCGTTTGTGTTCAACGGCAGACCTGGGAACCGGCGCAGCAAGCGCATTGGTGTTTGAAGACTCCGGTTCGGCCCAATCGGAATTCGTCAATCGCTCGCGGAAGCGCTCAGCAAGTGCAGCCCAAGCCTTGGCATCGAGACGCTCACTCAAGATTTTCTCAAAGGAATCGCGGATGGCCTCTGGACTCAGAACCTGCTGATACCCCTGATCGCCGTATCGCCCACGGCCGCCGCCACGGTGATTGAAGCGACCCTCGCGCTGCCCTCCCCCGCTATTGCGCCGCCCTTCTTGGCGCCCGTCGGGGCCAGGCTTTCCGCTGTGGTTCGATCGAGAATCGGGGGCTGCACGACTTTCGCCCTGGCCTGCAGCGCGATTACGAGGGTCGTCCGACCTCATGCTTTTGCTTTTAACCTTTGAGCGTGATGAGTCGCGACGGCTCTTAGGGTGCTTGTGTGCCACTGGGTTTCTCCCCCTGATGAAGTTCTCAGGGGCTCATTTCAACATCCTTGGCGATCAATGACAAGTGCGACAGCCTCTCCGCCACCAATACACAGTGTCGCCAAGCCGCGCTGAAGATTGCGAGCCCGCAAAGCGTGAACCAAAGTTGTTAGAATTCGAGCACCACTTGCACCAATCGGATGACCAATAGCGACCGCACCACCATTCACGTTCACCTTTTCATGAGGAATGCTGAGCTTCTTCATAGCGGCCAACGTGACAAGCGCGAACGCCTCATTAATTTCGAAGAGATCAACATCGCTCATGGTGATGTTAGCCTTGGCTACAGCCTTTTCCATGGCCGCAACCGGTGCTGTTGTGAACCATTTTGGATCTTGGGCATGTGTCGCATAACTCACAATGCGCGCAATAGGCTTTAGGTTGTATTTCTTAACGGCCTCTTCAGAGGCCAAAACGAGCGCTGCACCGCCGTCGTTGATCTTCGAGGCATTGGCTGCCGTAATTGTTCCTTCCTTATCGAATGCCGCACGAAGGCCGCTCATTTTGCTGAGATCGGCTGCATTGGGCTCCTCATCTGCTTCAATCAACTGAGTCCCTTTGCCCACAGGAACCTCAACCGAGACAATCTCATTCTTGAAGGCTCCGCTCTCCATCGCCTTGCGAGCACGCGCGTAGCTTTCCGCAGCAAATGCGTCTTGCTCTTCACGTGTGATAGTGAATTCACGAGCGCAAGCCTCGGCGCAGTTTCCCATATGAATGTTGTTATAGGGGTCCCAAAGTCCATCGAGGATCATTGAATCTTGAATTTCTTTATGGCCCATGCGAAATCCGTCGCGAGCAGCAGGAAGAACATAGGGTGCATTGCTCATGCTTTCTTGACCACCAGCAACAGCAATTTCGATGTCGTTGAGACGCAAAGCTTGGGTTGCGAGCATCACACTTTTCAAACCACTCCCACAAACTTTACCAACGGTGAGAGCCTGAACACTCTGTGGTAAACCTGCGAAGATCGCAGCTTGACGCGCTGGGGCCTGTCCAACACCCGCAGTGAGAACCTCACCCATTAATATTTCATTGATGGCTTCTGGTGGAACTTTAGATTCAGCAACTGCTGCTTTGACTGCAGCAGCGCCCAAGCGGGGTGCACTCAAACTTTTGAGAGCGCCCTGAAAACGACCCACAGGAGTTCTTTTGGCTGCAACGATATAAACGTTAGACATGCGGGGCTCCTTAAAGCGCTAAAACCTGTCAGGGTTTTTGAAATAAAATTCGGAAAACGAAAATTCTGAACTTTTGGAAATGCAAAAAATCAACTGTCCATTCCAAGGCTCATGACAAATTCAAATTCATCTTTCGTCACGGGCTGAATCGACAAACGTTGTCCCTTGCGCAAAACAACCATGTCCTTCAAAGCCTCATACTGACGCAGGGCATCGAGAGTCACAAAATTCTTGAATGTCTTTGGCTTGCCTACCGTGACGCAAAACCATCGAGGATTTTCTGGCGTCGATTTGGCATCAAAATATTCGGATGAAGAATCCCAGGAGGATGGATCGGGCTTTGCAGCCTCGATAATCTCAGCAACTCCAGCGACACCTGAGGGGTCTGCATTTGAATGATAAAAAAGAACCATGTCGCCCAGCTTCATGTCGTTCATCATGAAGTTGCGTGCCTGGTAGTTGCGAACTCCGTCCCACAACTCACGCTGACCCGGACGGCGGACAAGATCTTGGATACTGAAAACGTCAGGTTCAGTTTTCATCAACCAGAAGGTTTCGGCCACCGACGATGTTTTGTTCATAGCCAACAATGCTCCGTATTTACTACGGGTTCATCATACGACCCACAGCGGAGCTTGCAACGTTGTGCATGGCTTTCAAATTGCGCACCGATTGGATGCGATTTTCAGCATAGCGCTGAGAAGCTTCGTGTGTCGTGATGCCATCCCGTTCAGCAATTTTGAGTATTTGCAGCACAGTTGCACCAATATTGCGGGCTTCACTCAGTGCTTTGTCGCGATTATAGCCAATGAGTTCATTGTAAACATTAATGAGACCACCGGCATTGATTACATAATCAGGGCAATAAACGATCTTGCGATCTTGGAGCATTTTGCCGTGAATGTTTTCATCTTCAAGCTGGTTATTCGCCCCACCAGCGATGATTTGAGCATTGATAACTGGAATTGTTTTGGAGTTCAGAATTGCACCAAGCGCGCAAGGTGCAAAAACATCAATGTCGAGCGCATACAGCTCAGCATCGGTGACGCCAGTAGCCTGATACCTGGAGACCATTTCCTGAACGCGTTCAGCATTGATGTCGTTGACAAACAATTTAGCGCCTTCTTCGTGAAGGTACTGGCACAGATACTTGCCAACATTCCCCACGCCCTGCACAGCCACCCGGAGGCCTTTAAGATCTTTACGACCCATACGAAGTTCAACAGCAGCCTTCAGGCCCGAGAACACGCCCAAAGCCGTCACGGGGCTTGGATCGCCAGAACCACCGAGCGCAGGTGCTACGCCGGTCACAAATTTGGTTTCAAGGCGAACAAAATTCATATCAGTCACGTTTGTGTTCACATCTTCGGCCGTAATGTAGCGGCCCTGCATTGAGTTCACAAAGCGGCCAAATGCACGGAACATAGCTTCCGACTTCTGTTCGGGCCTGGCAATGATCACAGCCTTACCGCCACCGAGCGCCAAGCCTGCGCACGCAGCTTTGTAAGTCATTCCGCGGCTTAATCGGAGAACGTCGCGAAGAGCATCGTCTTCGGATGAGTATTGCCACAGGCGAGTCCCGCCGAGAGCTGGACCAAGATTGGTGTCATGGATGCCAATAATGGCGCGCAAACCAGACTGCGGATCGTTACAATAGATGATTTGTTCATGACCCAGGGTTTCAACATGTGTGAACACATTGCTCATTTCAACAGCTCTCCATGCAAGGATAAGTGTTCTTCGAACGATTCGCCAAAGTACACGAAAAGCCAAAACTGGCAAGGATGAAAGGGGTCAGGCCCCTCGAGCCCGACCAAAGGCCAGCGTAAGCAAAGCCACGTGCGCGATATCTAACGCCGTTGCTCCTCGCGAAAGATCCGAAAAAGGTTTGGCACTTCCGAGAAGGAGGGGGCCCCATGCCTCCGCGCCTGCCAGCCGCTGTGCGATTTTATAAGCAATGTTGGCCGCATCGAGATCGGGAAAAATCAAAACATTGCCCCGACCAGCCAAACGCGAATGAGAGTTCTTGCGGTATGCCACCTCCGGAACCACGGCCGCGTCGAACTGCAATTCTCCCTCACTCAAAGTTTCAGGGTGAGCGAGCGCAAAGGCATTGGCTGCATTTCGCATTTTGAGAACATCGGGGTGCTCAGCACTTCCGTGTGTTGAGAAACTCAAGAAACCCACCCGCGCCTCACGACCTGTCAAAGACTCAAAAGCCAAAGAAGCCAATCTTGCAATTTGAGGAATCTGAATTTCGCTTGGTTGCGGAATAACACCCGCATCTGCGAACAGAATAAGCTCTTCGCCTCCCGGAGTGGGCGAAAGCAATCGAAACAAAAAACAAGAAGTGATGAGCGGAACATGAGGCTGCATCCCCACAGTGCCCAACACAGCACGAATCACTTCAGCAGTTGTTACCACCGCCCCGGCAACAACTGCGTCCACCCGTCCCTCTTCGAGAAGAGCACCGGCGACAAACAGAGGATCCGCAGCCCGTGCAAGTTGCTCTGAGGATGCCTGTTTGCCCTTTTTCAGAGAGTTCTTCTGGATAACCTCGCTTGTGAGTGCGCGGTGGGCCTCGCAATTGGAAGAATCAAGCAAAAGCGCTCGCACGTTTGCATATTGCTGCAAAAGAAGCGCTGCTTCCTGCACGCGAACATCTGCACCCTCTGGCAAGGCGACCGTGGCTCCCTCCGAGAGTGACAAAAGCCGCTCGCGTACTTTCTCAGGAAGAGAATTAAAAAGCATGAATTTATCCTTGTGAGCTCTGCTCCGAAGAACTCAATAGCCGAGTTCTTAATTGCCGAGCTTGATTCAGTGCTTCGAGAGCTTGCGCTGTGTCGTTCTTTTCCAGAGCCTCAAAGGAACGATCTAGATGTTCAAAGATCTCAGCCTCACGCTCATCAAGACGCATCAACATTTCGTTAAAGCGGCGAGCGACGTAATGAATTTCATCGCTCGTGCGAAATTTCGCGTGAGCCTTGAAATCGCCTCGCGAGACGCGTTGGAATTGTTTCAGAAGATTGAACAGGGGGCCGACAATTCGCTGGGTCGAAAGAATGCTTGTAAGCATAATTCCAACCATATTCACTAACATCGAAAAAATGATCGCGGCAATAACCATGGCTGGAAGACGTTGTCCCTGCCAAATACCAAAGCTCCAGAACGAAACCAAAATAATGGCCGACGACGAGACACTGCATGCGAGGCCCATGACGAGCGCGCTGCCTGCAAACTTTAATTGCAACTCACGGTTGACCATATAGTTGCGGCGCCACCAAGGGAGATAAGGCCTTCGGTTGCCGGCCTCCGGTGGCTTCTGTGGAGATTTTGTTTTTTCTTCTTCAATGGTCATCTTTTTTTACCCTTTACACTGCATCACAGAGTCCCACACTTTGGCCTCAGATTCTTTGGCATCAGCAACACACGTGCGAATGACCTGTGTGAATTTTGCCAAATCCGAGCCTATTCTTTCAAGCAACTGTTCGAAAGGTTCTTGGCGGGACTCGTACACAGATGCTGCGAGAAAGGTTGCATTGTTGAATCTCTCGGGCTGAAAAAAAGTGCCATACTGTGTCCCTTTGATCTTCTCGCCTGCTCGCTGTTGAAATTGATGCGAGAGCTCGGCAAATTTTGCCTTGCGTAGGTCGATAAATTTCTCTTCTGAGAGCCCCTCGACATCAGGCCGCGCGTAGAAAGCCTCCAGCTCACTGCGAGCGATCTTCAAAAACCCACGAAACTCCTGCCTGGCTTCGCTTAGTTTCGCCTCCAGAGCAAGGTAACGCTCCGCCTCGGCGTCTCCTCCCGGATTTTGACGAAGAAAAAGCGCTGTCGCATTCCGCGCCACGAAATCGGCAAGGTTTTCGTTGAAGGTATAGGCATTGGGAACATAAACGGTGCGATGGAGTGTCTCGTGAAAGAGAAGCTCGACAAACTCAAACCGAGTGTTTCCATCGACCATGCTAGAATAAATGGGATCTGGGAAATAACCGAGCAAAGAAAAAGCCTGCACTCCTCCAATGACCGTGTCGTAGCCTTCTGCCACGAGCGTCTTCTGAAAATGAGCAGCTTTCGTTTTGTCGAAATATCCGAGATATGGTTGGGCTCCAACTACCGGGAACCACCATGTCTTCAACTTGAGTTTACGTTTATCGGCAGCCTGCACAACGTAACTCAGCACAGGCCTATCGAGAGATATGTAATGCTTGTAGCTAGAACCGGGAGTGAGTCCAAGCTTGCTTTCTGCGAATTGAAGAACTTCCGGAACGAGCTTGAGTTTTTCAATTCGTTCCGGCTTCTGTGCAGCATCCTTTAAAACACTCTCAAGAGGCACGCGGCGCGCAAACAAGCGCGCTTGCTCAAACCCTTGTGTCAGAGTGTAACAGCCATTCAACAGCACAGAGGTGAGCAAAATAGTGAGTTTAGGAGAAGCTGGAGAAAAAATCATACGGGATGACCTCGTGATGGAGCATCCCCGAATGTTACGGCGTTCGGGCTGGTGATGGGAAGAGTTGCTTTATGACATTGAGACGATTTTCTATTGTCTCTCCGCTGGCTGTGAACTGGAGAAGTGATTCTTGAAAAAAGTAAACAACTCCTTGAAAACCAAAATCACGAACCATGTTCGTTTGCGCACGAACCATTTCTATAGACATGGGCTCAGGTTTCAGACCGGAGAGCACACCAATAATGACGTTGGCTTTGGCCTTTGCCTTGTCGAGCACTGGGCTGCTGAGCTCACCCTGAAAGCGTCCCATGTTGTCCCGATAAACCTGCACAACAACTTCATCGACGAGCCCACTTTCAACCCACTGCGGCCAATCCTGCACGTAGTTTTGATAAGACCAGGGATAAGGGTTGGGCGAGACCGAGAATTTTACACCCGGCCGAGCCGTTTTGATGGCCCTGGAAATTCGGGCGATGAACGCAGTGAGCTTGCCTGCACGCCATGACAACCAATCACTCGCCTCAGGTTGAGGCTTGCCGACACGACCGGTTTCTTTTTTGTAAAGCTCGAGCGTGAAATCATCGTATCCAAATGTATTTTTCAGAGACATATGGTCGTCGAATTGGATAGCAGGAACATCGTAACGTGTTACGAACTCAACCATCAATTCTTCATAAAAAACCTGCACGTCTGGGTTGAAGAAATTCAAGTATGCGGTTGACGTGCCGTCTTGGTCGAAACTCGACCTTCCATTGAAATCCTTGGAGAGCCATTCGGGGTGTCTTTGGGCAAGCGGAGAACTCGCCGGAACTTTCACACCCCACTCAAACCAAGGCACGATATCGAGGTCGTATTGGTTGCCAAGTGTGAGCCAGTCGCTCATGGGGTCGCGCTTGAGTGACGACAATCCGTAGCGTGTCGAAATTTTAGGGGCGCCGTAGCGGGCCATCACTTCACTTGGATAAAAGGTTTCACCCTTATTCCAAACCACGGGATACAGTGCGTTCATGTTTAAATTAGCAATGCGAGCTGCGAGAGATTCCATTTGTCCGAAAGAATCCATCACGGTGGAATCAACGTTGCTCACCCAAACGCCCCGCATTTCAGTCGAACTATAAGCACGACGACGGCGTTCTTTTTTTTGAGCGCCGGAATCAGTGTCTACAGGAGCCTGCGCCTTGAACCCTATACGCAGCCACTGCTGACAGCCGGGGCTTAAAATCCCAAGCATCAGCAGTGCTGCGATAAAGATAAATGATGTCAGTGCTTTGTTTTTCTGCCTCATGCCGCCCTGAGCGTTTGCTTTCCTGTGTGATGAATAATCTCGTACAAGTCGGTACCACGCTCGAGGAGAGCCTTCAAGTTGATACTGACCCGAAGAGCCCTGAGTCCCTGGGCACCCTGAACTTCATCGATGAGGTACTCCTCAACATCTTCCAAAAGACACTCCTGTGCCGCAAGGAAAGTGAAGTATTCCATGTATTCAACCCGCTCGCGTTCCTGTGTGAACACTACAGAGAGCTTACCTGGCTGGTTCAACCGCTCCTGAGTTCCCTTAACCACCGCGCGATCGACCCGACGTTTAAGCATTTCACCGCGACCATCGGCCCCGCCTTGAACATGAAAGAGCTTGTCGTCGAAATCAAACGTTACATTCACAGGGGTGTCTTGGACGACGATAAGATTCGTGAGATCGAAGGGAACCTTGAGATTGGGCTTCATACGAGCAGACTCTGCCGCACAGCCACACATCACCATCAGCTGCCACAATCTCAAGTTCTTGAGATAAATTTCATTGAACTCCCGACCTCTCACGAGTGATTGTCCGATGAAAATGGTGTGCTCAACGGCCTCATTGCAATGCTTCTCGAAGTAGTGGGGGAAAATCTTTTGCGCATTGTTTTGCTGCGACTTAAGGTAATTTGAAAGTGTTGAAGTTACCTCAATGACGCTGGCATCAAACTCTCGGCGGCGGAGATAGACAGTGCGTGATTTGTCATCGAGCTGCTTCCAGTACGTATTGATTTTTTGGATAAGAGTAAGATTCCAGCCTCGCACGTGATTAAATACAGGCTCAACCTCAGATGCGAGAAATTTGCTCGCTGTAAGCTCGTCGCCTGCTGTGAGCTGCTCGGAGATTCGCGCATCCAACTTTTCCAAACGGAAACACAGTTCGCGCAAGAATGGCATGGGCCGATTCTCGTAGGCCATTTGCAGAACTTCAAGCGCAAGACCAATTTGCGTGCGGAGGTCGTCTTGAACAGCCTTCGAACGAAGTGCCGCTGAATTGCGAATTGAACTGAGAGCGTAAAGAGGGTAAACTTCCTGGAAGAAGATGTTTTTCATTTCTAAGCCTTTGTTACCTTCAGCTCGCTCCGATGCCATTTGGGCTTCTTCGTGAAAGCGCCATTCAACGGTTGGATGGATGGCTGTGCACTGTTCAGAAATTATCGATTGAACAGCCTGCTTGACGTCATCAATACGCCGCTTACCCGCAAGGCATAGAAGTGGCATCAGATCGGCCAACTTCTCAATCACACCTTCATTGAGATCGTCTTTTTTCGGAGAAGTGATGTCAAAGAAACCAATGTGCTGGTCATCGAAGAAGAGAGGAAAGACAGCTATGGAGCGCGCGCCTTGATTAAGGAGATCGGATTCCACTTTTGATCGGTCGGCGCTAGCTGCGAGATCGAGGGTCACGAACCCACGTTGCTGCGAGCGAGCGCGCTCAAGAACATCATTTTGGGTTGAGAACAAAGAACCTTGCAGATCGTCGCGGCCGTAGCGTTCAACAGAGACGCCTTCATTGCCCTTGCGTTCGGGGCCGCCGGTGACACGAGAGCGCGAAAGGAAGCCACCCACGCTGGTACTCATTCCAACACCCACGTGCGGGCGACGCAAAACCTGACGCATAGCCGCTTCAATTTTTGAGAGCATGACAGCTGGCTCAACGGAATCACGTTCGGTCAAAGTGCGCTGGATGTCGAAGAACGCATTTTGATCAGTAATGTCGTTCGTGCGGTAGAATGCAAAACCATGAAATTCAAACCAGCTGGCTGGCAAAAGCTCACGCCATTTTTCCATGTCGTTCACATCGGCAAGAAGTTCGCGCTTAATTTTTTCGTCGAGAACTTTTGGTCCGCCCACGTTCACCACGTCACAGAAGCTAGGCTCCATTGTCACGCTATGGGAACGAGTGAGGTTGGTGTTTTTATCTTGGGTCGAGAACACAACAGGTCGCGTTCCCATTTCAAGCTCTATTCCGTACAGGCGACGAAGAACGGTCGAATAAGCAAGCTTGACGCGTTGGTTCAGCCAAGCTTCTTCGCCCACCTGACAGGTTGCTGAGAAGCGACCGTTTTTGTCGAAGAAGGATTCAAAAAATGTATCCGACACCATGATGGGCTGCACATGAAAGGGCAGAACCGCACCACTACTCTCGGGGTTTTTGAAGCCCGAAGACCAGAGGATACTCATCATGACCTTGATCAATGATTCGTGTGTTTGAACCACCTTAGAATCAGTGATGGGCTGCGCGAGCTCAGGAGCACGCTCAAGACGACGCATCACATCTGAAGCAATTTTGGAAACAGTTGGCTCCTGTGAGGCAACCAAACCAGCCCAATAGCGAACAAGTGGGCCCATACTCAAAACACACTTGAACGGAAACTCCTTGGTGTCCTGCATTACTCGAAGATGGGGAACCAGACGTGGACCTTGCCCTTGAAACATGTCTCATACCTCGCAAACACAATAAGGCTCTTGCCGTTCATTCCAAACCCGTCATGCTATTACTTCGGAACTTATTCTTCGCATTTAAATACATCACGTCACCGTTGTGACACGGGGAATTATTTTTCACATGCAGGAACAACTAAAGCAGAAAGAACAAAACCATCCCCTTGAGTTCCATCAGGGCACATGCCCTTCACCTGTGTCCAACTGCCCGCGTTTGAAATACGCTCAAGAGGTGTCCCCATCGCGAATTTGCAGATGATTTTTCCGTTTGGCTCAATCCTCAGATTCGTGGGTGTCGGGGAAATAGTTTTCAGGTTTCGACACTCCACAAGGGGCGGCGGCGAGGGCACTGGTATTGGCTGCGATGGCTGATTTGAACTATGAGCACGAAACGGCATCACCGAACCCATGCCGTCGGTGGTCAAGGCACGCCCTGCCCGCATTTCAGAAAGAATCTCTGGGATAATTGTCAGGGTCACGAAATAATTTATTGGATCGAGATCATCTATCTCGGGAATGATAATTCCAAGATCAACCAACACGCCTTGGTCATTGCGTTTTCTCGAGATCCAGGGGGTGGACATCCACTTTCTTGGAAATCCTGCCTGATACCAATTCAAGGGTATCATGTGCTGGCGCCAGGGTCTGTTCTCCGGACGAAACCAATTGTTGTGCCAAAGATGAAGTTCATCTTTGGCATCAACTTGCCCAACGATGCTAATGTGCCCGTCTCCAGCTTCACCGGAACAATCACGATTCAAACAGCCGCTGATAAATGCTCCCACGGGCAACGCACCAGCAAAGTTTTCTTCAATCAAACGCGCAATTGCTTTGGATTCTTTTGGAAGTTCAATGACAAGCCCATTGCGGCGGCGTGCAGCGTTAACCATATCCATCAGAAGCGGAGAGCTGTAGGAATTTATTCCGGCCATCTCAAGTACACGAGAAACATTGTTTGCGCACTGAGCTGGCTTCGCATAGCGATTTGCCTCGCGTTCCTGTCCCTTAACCCATTCAAGCGAGGCTGCAAATATTTTTTCCCCTGTGGGTGTAATACGATCGAAACGATATTTCCCGAGCAGCTCTTCTCTGCTGAAGTTCACATTCTCAACGTTTGCAATGTCTGATTCAGCATTTAAGTTTGCATTAAAGAGCCGAGGCTTGCAGGCCACCGCAAATAACATGATAAAAATTGCAGCAACCGCTGCCGCGCTCGATTGAGCGGCACAAAGTGCCGAGCGGAACTGTTTTTTTAAATTGAATCGAGGATGCATAGTCGCCTCCATCTTTTGGAGGCTAGCATGCGCAAGGGCGAATTGAATTGGGAAGATTTTCCTTGTCAGGCAGCAGGTGTTGGTGACGCGATCTCGGCAAGGCCTGCAGCGTCGTGAGGAAAGACGTCTGCCACTACCTGGGGCTGCTCGGAAGCGGGCCAGCGCACAATCAACATAGTTACATCATCATCATACTCTACATCTTGCCAGGCAGCTTTTGCCTCACCCATGATCTGCTGCATAATTTCACGCACCGGACGACCACTGGAGAGAATGTCGTAGAATCGTCGCTTCGAAATCATTTCATTCTTAGGACCATGATTCTCAAGCAAACCATCGGTGTACAGGGCAAACAGATCGCCCTCTTCGAGTTGAAGTCTTTTGACTGTGATTGCGCGATCAAGAGACACCCCGAGCGGATTTCCCGTTGAGGATTGCGGGGAGATTTTCTTTGTTTTTGACTTGAACCACAATAGCGGTGTGTGGCCAGCACTTGCATAGTAAAGTTCACCCGTATCGGTATTGAGAGAAACAAGACACATCGTCATCAACCGTGCCGATTTACCAACGCTCAAAATCGCACGATTTAAAATGGAAGCCATAAACTGAAGCCGATCGGTTTCGCCCATGGTTTCGCTCGCTCGCAGCGTCTCCATGACAGCTTGAGCCCCTATAAAGCTTCCGTAAGCAACCCCTGTCATGATCGCGGCCGGAACTCCGTGGCCCGTGACGTCGCCGACGAGGCAATGGAGCCAAGGACTTCGGTCGGCTTTATCGAAAAACAGCCAGTCGCCACCGCAACGTGTCGCTGCCTCGTAATGAAAATCTAGGTCGGCATTCATGACAGGCCGACTCGATGGCAACAGAGCTTCCTGGACAGCTTGCGCCGTTACGAGTTCGTTTTCGAAGTGTGCAGTTGCAAGACGTTCTTCCTGAAAATCAAACATAACCAAAGCATGCCCCAGCGAAGCTGCGAGTAGTGTCATAAGGTGTCGCTCAATTGTGCTGAGAGTTTCCTCGGGAAAGCCGTCCAGCATCAGAATCATTTTCAGTTCTTCGCCCGCATAGGCACGTATGATAACCATATTTCCAAGCATGCTCACAGATTCGGAAGAAGTGATTTCCTCCATATCAACGGCAGCAGCCTCTAAGCTTAAAATGTTTATCTCTGGCGCTGCGTTGCCCATGCTGACATAATCGATGACACCTTTGGGAACATTGGTACCCATTTCGAAAATGACCGCCGAAGCATCCATGAGAGGCTTGAAATTTATGTGCCCACGAACTTTCTTTATCATCACCTGCATGCAGGCATCACGATTCGGCGCAAGCGACATTTCTTTAGTGACCTTCATCACAAACTCTAGGTTAGCGCTAATTTGCTTGAGTTCGGCTTCACGAATTTGCAGCCGCTTGGCCATCTGCTGCAAACCGCGGGCCACAAAATTAAGTTCTTCATCGAATTTCACATTGAACTGAATGTCATAGTGGCCTGCCGAGATTTTGAACATCGCGTTCACGATTTCACGCAAGGGTTTCAACAAACCTAGGAGAAGAAAATCAGTGACCAAAATCACCAGTCCAACAAGTACCAGGGCCATGACCATGGCAACTGATGCAAACTTCCGTATTGGCGCATTCAAAGATGCCAGCGAAGTTTCGACGAAGGCAATCACGTTGGTGCCAGGAATCTCACGGAATGAAATAATCCACTCATTCGACCCGTCGGTGTAACGAGTAAAGCCCTCACGCAAACCACTCTTGATGAATTTCTTGGTGCCTGGTCGGGACGTAAAATTTGCGGCGTTGACGTCGCGTTTATCGTAGGACGCCAGAAATTGACCGAACGAGTTTGAAATGTAGCTTTTTCCGTCAATCCCCTCGAAGAGCTGAACACTTGGATCGAGCTCAGAGCGCCAAATCTTCTCACCGCCTTCGCGGCCAAAAACATAAACCTTATCACCGCGACTCCCAACAAAGATTTGATCGTCGGCTGGCAACTGAGGCAAACCATACAGCGCAGCAGTTTTACTCTCTTCAGAAACTTTAACTGTTATAATATCTTGATGTGGCAAATTTGAAAAATACAATTTGAGGCGAGTCGCAACAGCACTCGTTTTCAGATAATGATTTTCATAAATATAAGAAATTTTATCGTTGCGGTAGAGCGTCACACCAGCAATCAGAATGGCTGCAATGCTGACAATGAGAATGAACGTTTGAGTGAACGTCAGTCGACTTTTAAGGCTACTTTTGTCCCAAATGGCAAGAAAGTCGAAGACACTATAAAGAGCGATGTTGATGAACTTTTTTTTGGGTTCCTGAAGTTGAGTGGTCATTGAAACACCCTCACTCCCTCGAGCCAATTTTCTAGCTTCGGTAAATAGTCTCCCTCACCCCGTTTGACCGCTCGGATCATAACAGCAGGTGACGCATAAAGTTCATCTTCTGACATTGCCTGAAAAACGTACATTCCTGGTTTTTCAATGGGCACGCGGGGAAAACCTGCGGCCGCCACCGACGACCATTGTGGCTCAAGCTCTTTGCCTTTCCAAAGGTAACCCCACAGCTTCGATGTTTTCTCGGTGACATCGAAGGTCACGGGAATTGAGGTGGGAAATTTGCTCGCATGAACTTCGATGTTCGGGCCTGGATAACGCACGTTCAGGGTGCGTGTGTTGCGAACAATTTTAAGATCGTCTTCTGTAACAACTTCAGGAGGGCGATTGGCCGGATCGCTATCAGGTGCGCCAGCTTTTTTAATACTAGGGTTCTGGATCACCCGTGTTGAAAAGCGTGCTTCGCTGAGAGGCGATTTAACCTTTTTTTCTGCATTCTCGGAGACGTCGGCCGAAACGCCACCCGAGGTTCGCAATTTGGACATTTGCGGAACTGTGAGGCCCACATGAAACAAGCTACCTTCGGGCAAGGTGACTATGGAATCTTGTGCGATGAAGAATAAAACAACCTTTGAGAGATCTTCCACATAAACCAAATCGCCCGGCTGAAGCTCAACGCCCGATTTTAAAGGCCACCAATTGAGCCATGCCGGACGTTTGTAACGCGCCTCCCCCTCCACATCAATTGCGTAAACTGGAGAATCAGTTGGGCTCACAGGAGCTTCACCAAACGATTCGGCAAGACCTTTTTTGAGGCGTTCCCATTTGTCATCTTGCCGCCTGCTCATCACAAACAGAACCGCGATAAGAGCAATCACTCCACCTGCGATTAATTTCTGAAATCCACTGAAAAAATCGAAAGAAAGCTTCATTGTGCTTTCTCCTTTTTGAGCGTCACGACAATGCGCTCGTTCGATTCGGCAAATTCAGTGCGTTGTTTGGGTGTCATGTTGGTGAGTGAAAGCATGGGCCGACCATCGGCATAACCAGCACTCACAACCTTCTTATGAGGAATACCCGATTTGAGAAAATATTCGAAGATCACCCCAGCCCGCGCTGTCGAAAGCCTAAGGTCAGCGAATGAACTTTCTGCTTTCGGACTGTTGATGATTGCCACAGTGAATTCAGTGTGAACCTCAATTTCCACTCGCCCCAGAGCTGCCTGGCTTGAGACTTCTTTTGCAAGTTGTGTGATATTTTCTTTACCTTCAACGCTCAAGTCGGCTGTTTTGGGAATAAAGAATTCCTTGGCTGTGAAAGCCAGTTGCATGGGAAGTGGAATATTAGAGCCTGAAAGGTATTTGCTTTTTTTAGTCGACTCTTCCTTCTTTTCAGCTTCTTTCCCCGCCCCTTTGGCAAGTTTAACCTCGGCCTTCTGAGAGCGCTCGAGCATAAATCGGATGGCAGAAGCAATTTCTGCGCTTTTGTCGCCGCCAGCCTCACCACCCGATGAAGCTAATTGCTTTGCATCGAGAGCGCCATTGCGTGGCCCAATGACAACACCATCTTTGTCCTCTTCCTCTTTGAGAAGCTGTGGCTTGTTTTCGCCCTGAAGAGCCTGCTGCACTTCGGCAAATTTCTTTTCATCAACCTGTGAAATGGAATACATCACGATAAAGAAAAGCAGCAGATTAAAGAGCATGTCGTTGAAGGAGTAAAGCCAAAGGGTATCGTCGCTCTCGTGACCTCCCCCACCACCACCGTGGTCGTCTCCACTCGCGTGTTTTTTTGCATGGCTGTGAGCATGCGGCTTTTTTTTCTCATGAGCACGCCCTGCCGCACCCTCAGAGGGTGAAGCATTCTCTCTCATGTTTTCGAACCAATTGCCGCCGGCCACTTAGCTCTCCTTACGCTGCCTTACCACCTCCGCCCACACCCAGGACGTCTACGCGTTTCTCTTCCTTCAAATATGAATTGAGCTTTTCCTGCACGAAAAGGGGAGTTTCTTTGTTTGCGAGGAGAAGCACCCCTTGCAAAATTATTTCCCTCTCTTTGAGCTCCAGCTTATCGCGTGAATCGGCATTCTCACCGAGCGGCATAATTATGAAGTTCGCAGCGAGAAGCCCAATAAGCGTACCCACAAGGCCAATGGCCATCGATGGACCAAGGTCGCCAGCCTTCAATTCGCCGCCAAGCTTCTGCATCACCGCAATGAGGGAAACCACACAGGCAATGATTCCAAATGCAGGTGGATACTTTGCAAGGGCCTTCAGGCCACTGGTCTGTTTCGCAAGGTGTTGTTTTTGGCTGTCTATGCGGTCTGTCATGATAGATTCAATTTGATCTGGCTTAAAGCGATCGAGAATGAGTCCAACACCTTCTCTGAAAAACGAATGTTGAATTGTACTCATTTGTTGTTCCAAAAGACGCGGATCGCCGTTTGTGACCTTAGCAACAGTGACAATTTCGGTTACTATGTCCTGACGACGATCGATTCGTTTTTTGAAACCGGCAAACATAGCTTTCCAAATGCGATTAGCTTCCTCGGCGGTATTGGCCATATAGGCCATTGCAGCGGTGCAACCCAAAATCAGAAGAAATCCATACCAATCCTTCAAAACGCTCAGGTCTTTTATCGCATGGACAATCATTGCGGCGGCAAATACCCAAGCCAGTATGAACCCGATAATGGTTGAGGTCATAATGGACTCCTCGATTGTAAAGAGTCGAAGTCGTTCATGTTAGGATGCCTCCGCTTCAGTACCAGCATCACCATCGCCATCACCACCCGATTCACCTTCATCTTCAGATTCACCCGCCATATCAATAAGACCTTGCTCGCGCAGGTCTTTGACTTGCCGAATGAGAGTGGCTTGAATTTTCTGCCCCTCAAATTCTGCTCTCTTCCGGGCAGTTCTTGAACGGTTGAATTTATCAACTTCCTGGCGAATAGCCGCCTGAATTTTTGCCGACGTAAAGAACTGATTGATGCGTTCATTCAGCTCCTCAGGCAACGAAACAAGCAATGTTGCAACGTCTGCTGGCTCAAGTTCAGCCAACAGTTCACTCAGAGTTTCGTCGTCAAGCTTCAAAACCTCTTCAATTGTGACAACCCTCGATCCCACCGAAGCAGAAAGTGATTTATCGGCACGCAGCACTCTTGTGACTGCAGTTCGGAACTCAGCGTTTGGCGCGTCGAGCATCAACATCAAATGATTTGTGACATCGAATCGAGAATCGGCTCTGTCGCTCTTTATGCGGCCTTTGACATCCAAAAGGGCTGCCTTGGCATCGTCTTCGCTCATTTTGGTTGCTTCACGCATGGCCTCCAAAAGTTCCAAGCTTTCGTGATTGCGTAGCCCCGGGATCACGCGCGCACAGCGCTCGGGAGTGAGCAGCACCATGAGCCGTGCAGCCTCAATGGTTCCTGAATCTGAAAGAGCGTTGCTGAGTTCAACATCCGTGGCCAAAATGAGAAACGTCATGTCGAGATTGCTAAAGTAACCCGGTTTGCGGCTAATTTCGCGACCAGCAAGCCTGTATAATTGCAATACGACCTTATAGGCCTGGGCCTTTGCAAGTGGTTCGTAAAGTGCATTCCCCAATGCCTCGAGTTCCTCTTTTGGAAAGCTTTTCCAAATTTCTCGTGCCGCATTCGGCCCCATTGCCTCAGAGAAGCCGGCAAACCTGGTTCGCTCACGTTTGTCGGCAAGCCAATCTTTCAAAACGCTCAACATCGGATAGCGGGACTGATTCATTTCAGCGAGCAATCCCTGCGCCTCTTTTTCAAGTGCAAGCGTTTCTTCCGACGTTGAATCGCCAGAGCTTAACTGCTGTTGTTGCTGCTGCATTGCTCCAGCACCACCACCCACGTTAATCGCATCACCTTGCTGTTTTCCTTGAACCTTCGCCGCCTGAACAATCGATTCACCAATTTTTGCAACAGCCGCGGACACCTGCAGCATATTTGCATTCATTTCATTGCTCGAACTCTTCACTCGCGAGGTTTGCAAGAGAACTATGACAAGAACACCAACAAGAGCGAGAAGCACCGCTGGTATTACTGTGAGCGGTAGTTCGAATCCTGCAATTAGTTTCCTGAATTTGCCAATGGGAGATTTGGTATCCTCGGTGAGGTCTTTATTTTTCTGGTTTAATTCAACAATCTGCTTTTTAAAGTCATCTACTTCAGCAGATAGCTTTCTTCGGCCTTCTTCGGCTTTGTTGGTTTTATCCTGTTCATCACGCACCTTGTTTTTGGCGTCATCGGCAAGCCGCTGTGCTTCGCGCAATTGCGTGAGAGCATCTTGCTCTTTGCGTTTGGCTTCTGAAACATCTCGCTGGGCATCTGAATCACGACGGCGGATTGCTTCAAGCTCTCGCTGCAGGCCTTCAATCTGAGATTTAAATTGCAGACTTTCTTTTTCAGCTCGCTCGACTTTGGTTTTGGACTTTCCAGCCGTGAGGTCTTTTTGATTTACATTCAAACTATCGCCGCGCTTTGTATTGAGCCTCAGATAGCTCGACAAAGATGTTTTCAAATCGTTCAAAGAATCTTTGGGGTATGAAAGATCGAGCGTCACCTGCACGCTGACCTTTGCCGCATTCGACAAAATCTCAAGAGGAGTCAGAGCGTTTAGAAGACTGATAAGCGCATCGTCGCCGGTAATTCCCTTCGAAACGGCACCGCGGGACAATCGGGATAAATTGCCCCCAGCACTCTGCCTCAGAGCATTGAGCTTAGCGACAGGAAAATCGACTTTCACTGTTGTCAGAAAGGGAGGCTCGGCAACGGCTTCCAACCGCTTGTTCAATCGCTCTTCCAAAAATGCTTCGGCCTCAGCCACTTTTGCATCGAGGGTTTGGTTTAAATTGGCCCGGCCGCTTGTTTGGGCAAAGGAGCTCAATGAAACGAGCAAAGAGTTCAACACAATTGCAAAACATAGAATCAAGCGGCTCAAAGAACCCCTTGTCTCGATGTTTCGCCCAATAATGTTGAGTTTCTTCTCCATGCACTCCCCTGATGTAGACAAGCCATCTCGGCAATCCACGTCCTCGGAGAAATCGGAGCATTTTTCGGAATATTCACACTGCGGTGGGCAAGGAATGCCGGCCCGAGGTTGAGAGTGACACACAATCAAAAACTCAATGTCAGTGAATCGGTGGTGAGGCAAAGTTCACATTGCGCTGCAAAAATAACAGAGCTAAATTCCAAGCAATCCGCAATGAGTTTGGAGCTAGCCAAGGCATGTTGAACTACAAAATCAGGAATCTAAATTTGAAAGCTATGCTTGCGGGAACCTCCCTCTTTTTGCTCCACGCCTGCGCGAGTGTAAACATCACCTCGCGTCCTGCGGGAGCAGACGTCATTCTCGCTATCCCTGGCCAGGAATCAGGAAAAACAATCGGTAAAACGCCATTTACAAGTCCGGTGGGCGACATTGCAAAGGCCACCAACAAAGCAACACTTGTGCTCACGTTGAGGAAGCCGGGATACAGATCCCAAGCATTTGTGATTCCCAATTTAGGCAGCGGAAAGCTCGAAATCGATGCCTCCCTGCAACCTGTTGGAGCCGATGACTCTCAAGATATAAATCTCGCTGTGCGTTATATTTTGGAAGCAGAGAAAGAGATCATCGATAAAGATTTTAAAGCTGCTCTTAAATCGATTGAAAAGGCCAAGGCATCCAACCCTAACATTGCGGCTGCGCACATGTTTGAAGGAATTATTTATGGTCTTCAAAATGATAAAGGTAAGGCCAAAGAATCGCTTCTTCGTGCACTTGCCCTCGACCCAACTGACACCGAGGTTAAAACACTTTTAAGCGAAATGGGTGGCGACTTTTCCGCTCCTCCTCCTCCTGCAAAGAAGGGGCGAAAATAAATGAGCTGTTCTAAACTCGCTTTGGCTCTTGGCAAAAAAAACAAAGCGCGTGCAAACAAATATTTAATTACAGCGCTTGCAGTCGTATGCACGCCAGTTGCCAAAGGTGAGATCGTTTCACTTTTAGAAGCATCGAGTGGAGTGACTATGGCCACCATTACAGGCCTCGACCCCCGCTCTGATCTTTACACCATGACATTTGATTTGCGCTGGCTCTCCTTTCGAAGTCGGATCTTGGCAGTGACTGGTGAATTCAATTTCGCAAAAAGCGCAAAATACAACCGTGCCGCGTATCAACAAACACGGGTTGGTGTTCAGTACTATCCATTTGCATTGGGTGCCGGTTTTGAAGACACCTACGAATCAGTCATTTTACGCTACGACTCTTTTCTTAAACCCTACGTAGGTGGGAGTTTCGGCTTCGGACGATTCCTCGTCTCGCCTGTCGACTCCGTAGCAGCAGCGGAACTCAGCTCCGATTATATCGTGTTCGGTGGAGCAATCGGTACAGCACTGCAATTGAGCCGGGACATTTCGGCTGATGTCGCTTTGGACGTTGGAATGGCAATGGGCAACAGCTCAATAGCCTTTGGTGCCCTCCTCATCCGCCCCAGAGTTGGATTGATGCTGGCAATGTGACAAAGCATCAACTCGGTAATTTGGGTTGCGACTCATAAACCCTCAAGTCCTCACCCCTCTCTGACGATCATACCTCTGTACGGAGGTGACTCAGGGGTGAGAAACAAAGAGAAACCCTATATTTCTCGGTGGTTGAAAACAGTCATTGAAGCGAAGCGCCTATGGTTCGTTTCTTTGGTTGCGCTTGTGGTTTTGGGATGTAGTCCCAATATCACCGACAAAAACCAACTGTCGGGAGCCTTGAAGTGGCAAACCAGCGTTGTGGAGGGCGACAATCAAAGCGCCCTACCCAAACAAACGCTGGATGATCCCATCGTTGTTCAAATTCTGGATGCCGACGGAAAGCCAATTAAGGATGCCTCCGTTGAGGCGGTTTTGGTCGATTCAACTGGACTCGAAGAGAAGGTAGGAATTGAGGTTCTTGCACAGAAGTGGGAAGAGAAGCTCACTCAATCGGTGTCAGCACAAAAAACAACTGGGACAAACCCAGCAAAGGTTCCAGCTTCGAGCGCCACGGGTCCCACTGGGGAAGAAGAACTCGGCAGAATTGAAAAATTAGAAACACGCACAGACGAGAATGGAAAAGCAAGAGTTTGGGTTCGAGTTCCATCGAAGTTTCAAAAAACGGTTAAAGTGATTATCAGAGCGGGCGCCAGCGGTGTTTTCGGTGCGGCGTATACGGTTGCAACATTGGCTTCAAAAGATTTTAAAACCGGGGCGTCGCTGTTTTTCAAAACGACAAACGAAAACAGAGAGAATGCAGGTGATGAATTCGACATCACACTGACAGTCAAAGACAGTAGCGGCAACACGGCAAGCAGTTTTGAAGGTGATTACAAAGTCAAAATTGAAGCGAGCCCCAAAGATTCCTGGGCTGGCATCCAGCCCAACTTTCCAAACGCAGAGGTCAATTGTCGGTTTTTTGGTGGAGTTTGTTTGGTTCCGAAGTCGCCATTTCGGCTTGTGGCACCCGAAGAACTCAAAGTCAAAGTTTCATTCGTTTCGGACATTATTCCACCGACCGACGATTCAATTGTTGTTCAACCGAAAGGCGAGAAAAAATATCTTGTTTTAAAAAATCACGAGGGGGCGTTGCGAAGTGATTCGCAACGCATCAAAG
>Ga0247843_1002404_pt1 | contig 34175 bp, 35 predicted proteins | sample LaCruzMarch2017__FD_192420 | JGI IMG/M metagenome (GOLD analysis project Ga0247843, IMG submission 192420) | Freshwater microbial communities from meromictic Lake La Cruz, Castile-La Mancha, Spain - LaCruzMarch2017_8m | ecosystem: Environmental > Aquatic > Freshwater > Lake | place: Spain... | reverse complement strand
TTCCTATTATTGCCTTGATAGACGTAAGTTTATCGAACATAGTGATGGTAGTTTTGTTGGGAGGTCAGAGACCCCAAAACTGCCACACTTTTTTCTTCTCCCCTAAAAAACTACCGAACTATTGTTACCTAATAATTGGGGATTTTCTGCGAAGTCAATTAAACAGCAGTCTATAATTTTGATAATAAAATGAAAATCGGGTTGTTCGGTATTGGTTTGGATACGTATTGGCCTCAGTTTGTAGGCTTAAAAGAACGATTAGAGGGTTATTTGAAGCAGGTAGAGAAAAACCTGTCGGAGCATCATCCGCATATAGTGAACGTCGGATTGGTGGACACACCCGATAAAGCGTTTGAAGCAGGTAAAAAATTCAAAACCGAAGACGTTGATCTTATTTTCCTCTACGTCACTACCTACGCTTTATCTTCTACGGTATTGCCCGTGGTTCAGCGAGCCAAAGTGCCTGTCATTATTCTAAATCTTGCACCCGAAGCATCCATTGATTATCAGTCGTTTAATGCCATGACCGACCGTACCCAAATGACGGGCGAATGGTTGGCGCATTGTTCGGCTTGCCCCGTACCCGAAATCGCAAATGTGTTCAACCGCGTGGGGGTTACCTTTCATCAAATCACGGGAATGCTGCACAAAGACCCCGAATGTTGGAATGAAATTGGAGAGTGGGTGCAGGCGGCCAAAGTAGCGCATACAATGGCTTACAACCGTTTGGGCTGCATGGGGCATTATTACAGCGGAATGCTCGATATTTATTCGGATCTAACCCAACACTACGCTCACTTTGGCGGACACATCGAATTGCTGGAAGTAGAAGAATTAGCCGAATTGAGAAAAGAAGTCAGCAAACAGGAAATGGCCGAAAGGCTCCAACTGTTTTACGAAACCTTTGATATTCAATCGGACTGCCCTATTGAGGATTTAGAAAGTGCCGCAAAAACGTCCGTCGCTTTGGATAGATTGGTCGCCAAGCACAAACTGGGTTCTATGGCTTATTATTACAAAGGGACGGGAAATCCGGAAAATGAAGAGGCGATTGCTTCCATGATTTTGGGAAATTCCTTGCTGACGGCCAACGGCGTTCCGGTGGCGGGAGAGTACGAAATCAAGAATGCGCAAGCCATGAAAATCATGGACAGTTTTGGGGCAGGAGGTTCATTTACCGAATACTATGCCATGGATTTTACGCACGATGTGGTTCTAATGGGACACGATGGCCCGGGACATATTGCCATTGCCGAAGGTAAAACCAAAGTTCGACCGTTGAAAGTGTACCACGGCAAAGTGGGCAAAGGAGTTTCGGTCGAAATGAGCGTAAAAAACGGCCCTGTTACGTTACTTTCAGTTGTGGAAAAGAGGGGAGGCGGATTGATGTTGTTGGTGGCCGAAGGGAAATCAGTAGCGGGGCCAATTTTAGAAATCGGCAACACCAATAGCCGCTACCAATTTCCGATTGGAGCCCGAAAGTTTGTGAATGATTGGAACAGTCACGGCCCGGCGCATCACTGCGCGATTGGAGTAGGGCATATCGGCTCAAAAATCAGGAAATTGGGAGCGTTACTTGCGATGGATGTAGTGAAAGTGTGTTGATGCTCAGTTGGTTTTTGCCGTTTTAATTTCAAAAATTCGGACGCTGTTGGGCGTCATTTCTACTGGAACGCCTTGGGACGCAACTACGCTGATTGTTTGAGGATGATGAAAAATTTCCTTTAACGAATACTGCGCTTGGGCCGACAAACCCATCGTTTCCCAGGCGTGGGTAGGGATTTTTACCGCGGTTTTTGCTCCATTCTGTAAATCAAAATTGCACACAATCAGTAACTTCTGTTTGTCCGAATGGCGTAAATACGTGTACATTTTAGCGTCGTTATAGCCCGCCGCCTGTCCATTGGTGTTGGCATATTGCAAATCATAAAAGGCACCGTTGCGGATGGCATCGCTACCGTTGATAAGTTTATTCAGGTCGGCGTAAAATGTGCGTAATTCTTTTTGTTCCTTATTGAGTTTTCCGCCGTCAAACTTTCCGCCATTCACCCAAGCTTGGTACTCGGGTACGCCCCAATAATCAAACATGGTAGTGCGCCCGTCATCGCCCGAAAATCCCTCGGCTACGGTAGGGGTGACACCCACTTCCTGTCCAAAATAAAGCATCAGCGGCCCTGTATGCAGCGTAGCTGACACGACCATGGCGGGAATGGCGTAAAATGGATTTTTGGCAAAGTACTTGGAGGCAATTCGTTGTTCGTCGTGGTTTTCCAAAAAGCGCACCATTCGATTGGCAAAGTCACCTGATTCATTTTGCCATACGCGAGTAATGTCAGCCGTGTTTCCATGTACTTCCATGAGGCGGCGCAACGAATCATAAAGCCCCACTTTGTCGTAGAGATAGTCAAATTTGCCCTTGAAAAGATAGTTGCTGTATTCGGCGGGATTGTAAATTTCGGCAATAAAAATCGCGGAGGGATGTGCTTTTTTAACTTCCGGAATTACCCAACCCCAAAACTCAAACGGTACCATTTCGGCCATGTCGCACCGAAAACCGTCTACCCCTTTGTTGGCCCAATAGAGCAAAATGTCACGCATTTTGAGCCAAGTGCTTGGGATAGGGGCAAAGTGAGGCGTACGCCCGTTTTGGTAGTCCACCCCGTAATTGAGTTTAATGGTTTCAAACCAGTCATTGATACTCGGTTTGGCCGAAAAAACGTCGTTCCCTGTGGCTTTGGCAGGAAATTCTTCGTAAGGAAACGTCGAAATGCCGGGCGGAATGGGTACGTTGTCGGGCACGAGGAACTTGCGCTGTGGCAGGTAATAAAAATTATTTTGAGGGTGAAAAGCCTCATCGGTATGGTCGCCTTCGCCAAAATCCTTAACGTCTTTAGGTTTCTGATCCGATTTGTACTGACGGGCTACGTGATTGGGAACAAAATCAATGATTACTTTCAAATTGGCTTTGTGAGAACGGGCCACGAGCGCCTCAAATTCAGCCATCCGATTCCGAACATCCACGGCCAAATCGGGATTGACATCGTAATAATCCTTGATGGCGTAGGGCGAACCCGCAATGCCTTTTACCACGTACGGATTGTCTTTGGGAATGCCGTAAGCAGAATAGTCGGTCATGGTAGCGTGTTCAATCACACCCGTATACCACACGTGCGAAATGCCAAACTTTTTGAGTGAAGCAAGTGCTTTGTCGGTAATGTCGTTAAACTTTCCTACGCCGTTTTCGTCGCGGGTTCCGTAAAATTTGTTGGTGGTATTCAGGTTGCCAAAGAGGCGCGTATAAATTTGATAAAGGACAATTTTGTCTGATTGGGGTGGGTTCATACGGGGCTTTATTTTGGATGAAGGCTGGGCCAGGACACTTATATAGAATAAGTTGACTGCTAACCACATAGCAGAATTAAGGTAAGGTTTCATCAAGGTTGGGTTAAAAATCAGTAAACGCCTTCGTCTTGAAGTAGTTTTTCAATGTTAAGAAAGAGTCCGTCAATCAGTAAAAAATCATCTGACCAATTAAGAATTTGCCAAGGTTGATTCTGACGGGCTACAACTGCCTTTTTCATTTTAGTAGTTACCCAAAATACAGTTTCGACTCCAAAATCAAGCAATTGTTGCGTTTTATCTATGATAAAATCCATTTCATTGGTTCCTTCGGGAAGTTCTATTTTTATGTCAACTTCTCCTACTAAAATCGGCGCAACACTAAAATAATTTTCGGAAAACAAATCAGGCACATCTGCTTTTCGATATACTGCTATGTCGTTCGCCATGTTTTTGCGCTTGGCCAAATGAAGGCCTGATTCTCCACCTACAACCCAGTACGTTGAACGATTAAGGTGTTCGCGCAGATAAAACATGATCAAGGATACCAATAACGATTGCAGAACACTACTGCCCATAATTTCTTCGGAAGATTTTTGTTGGGTTAGAACAGCTTTATAGCCTTGATAATAAAAACGTTTACCCTCCCATTCCTCCCGAAGGAGTCGCTCAGAAACGGTACGTTTTCGACGGTTGTCTGGTTGATTGAGGACAGTCATTATAGATTCTTTTTTCAAAAATACGCGGATTAGCCCATATTTGCAATATGCAATCACCCTCTCTGCTACGCCGTGTGCTTCTTCTCAGTACCGTTCATCCCGCTACTGACCCGCGGATTGTGGGTAAAATTGCACCCAATTTGGCAAAACATTACGAAGTGAAGATTCTTTTGCCCAGCCAACCGCCTTCGCTTGAGTTGTGGGACGTCCGAATGCCGTTTTTTAAAAACCTGCTTTTTCGGGTTTTGCTGTGTCATCCGCTGGCCTTCGCTGAATTTCTTCGTTTTCGACCTCATATTGTACACATTTTTGTGGCTGAGTTGTTGCCTTTGGCCTTTGTATTTCGTTGGTTTGGGGCAGAGGTAATCTATGAAGTGCAGGAAAATCTCTACAAAAAAATTCCGCTCAAATCGTATAATCGAGGTTGGTTGTTTGAGCGATTGTTTCGTTTTTTTGACCAAAAAGCACGCCGCACGTTCAAGTTTATCTTTACGGAAGATGCTTATTTGACCGAATACCAAAACTTGGAAAAATCGTACGCCGTCATTCACAATTTTGCGTCGCTTGAGTTGCTTTCGATTCCTTCCCCCGTTCCTGATGGTCAGCATCCGACCTTTTTTTACGCGGGAGTAATCAGTTACGAACGCGCCTTTGACACGATGTTGAAAGCACTGGTTCTTGTCAAAGAAAAATACCCTGCTGTTCGCCTTCGATTGTTTGGTCACCTTCGCCTTCCAAAAAAGAATCTGCACGAATCGCTGTATTACCAAGCGGTCAAAGAAAATTTGGTTTTTTACGGGTATTTGCCTCAAAAAGAGGTTTTTGAGTATACGAGAAATGCCTTGGCAGGAATTGCCTTACTCAAACCCGTCGGCGACTATGCGGATTCCTATCCTACCAAATTGTTTGATTACATGGCGTTGGGATTGCCCGTTATCACGTCCGATCTTCCCCTATTGCGTGCGGTAGTGGAACCTGTAAATTGCGGTTTTTGCGTCTCTCCTTACGATGCAGAAGCATTGGCTGAACGGATGATTTGGATGATTGAACATTCGGAACGGTTGAAAGAAATGGGAGAGGATGGAAGAAGGGCTGTATTGGAAAAGTACCATTGGGAGGAAGGTAAATTACTTGACATATATGATGCCTGAGTAAGAACACACTGCCCATTATTTATTTCGACATCGGTCGCTGCAATATTTCACTTCGTCCCATACTTTTTCCCATTTTTTGCGCCACGTAAAGGACCTTCCGCAGACAACGCAGATTTTTTGAGGGAGATGTTCTTTTTTGACGTTTTTCATACCTTCTTTAAACGATAATGAGCCCTTCCTGTGCCTCTCCAAAAACGCTGTGTTGTTGATTCATAAAACGATAGCCCGAAATCCACGCCAATAAGGCATCAAATTGATGTTGGTTTTGGGGGTATTTATCAAATCTAAGAACAGGGAAATTTTCTGTCAAAATACCGCAAAGTCGTTCCATTTCTGCAATAGATAATTTTTTGTGATACTCGGCGGGGAACAATCGTTGGGCAATGGCTTTAGGATACACCTCGTAGGTTTCAACGTTCGCTTTTTCTTTTAACCGCTGTTTCAGTTCCATGGCTCTGGCGGTTAAACCACCCAAAAATAGAGGCGACATGGCTTTGAGTGCCACATCGCATTGTCGATAATGATAATTGAAAAAACCTGCTCTTGCCTGATAGACCGCGGGCAAGGACAGCGGAGCGTCCAGAAAGATGGTATTAATGGGGCCGACGTCAGATGTCGATTCGTTTAAAACTGACTGACGACCGGCAATCCAGTTAAAGATAAACAAATCCGCGTCTTTTTTGTCGGCATCGTAAAAGTAAATTACTTGACCGTCGTGGTAACAAATGACGGTATTGCCCGAAGTTTTGGAGCCGTAGTCAATTCCAACAAAAGAAGGGATCATCAGCGTTTCGCGATTTTATTGAGACTGATGCTACGTTGCTGCGAACAATGAAACCTCTCTACGGTGTTGTCGCGTAACGATTTGTGTTTGGTAGTTCGTCCGTTCATGCGTTTGCGCCACATTTCAAAACTGCTTCGTTTCATTTGCGACCGCATAAGAGCAATCACTTCTTTTTCGGGAAGCCCAAACTGGGTTTCTATGGCCTCAAAAGGCGTACGGTCTTCCCACGCCATTTGCAAAATACGGTCAATGTCTTGGTCAGATAGATTCATTGTGTTCAAAATCATTTGTACCTTTTAACACGTTTGAGAAGGATTTGTTTTTGGAAAACCCGAATTTAATGAAAGAAATGCGTAAGACAGCGCCCATGGAAGGCTTGTATAAATCTGCTGAAAAAAGAGTTGAAATCTATCAATATCCTGTCTTTTTGATACGTTTTATAATGACTGACGTTACCCCGTTCGAGTGTGGTCATTTGCTGTCAATTTGCCTGAATAAAATATTGTAGCGCGATATTTGTTATTAAACTACTGACAAAAAGCTAACTTTGCGAAAAAACGAAGGCTATGGGCGCGATATTGGTAAAACCTGCTAACGAAGAAGAGTATCGTTTGGTAACGCAATTATTAAAAAAGATGCGGGTAAAAAGTGAATTTGTCACTGATGAAGACATGGAAGACGTAAAAGCATACGATAGAGCAATGCTCGGAATGGTAAAAGAACCGGAAACATTTCTTCCTGCTGAGCAGATTTTTGAGCAAATTGAAGCCAAACGTAAAAAGAGAAAATGATGTCATATCAAGTTCTCGTCAGTAAAAAAGTAGCAAAACAAATTGAAAAAATTCCTGACCCGGATTATACTCGAATCAAAAAATCCATTCTTGATTTAGGGATAAATCCCCGCCCTGCCGGGTGTAAAAAGCTGGAAGGAAGAGAGGGTTATAGAATCAGGCAGGGTAATTACCGAATTATCTACGACATCCAAGAAAGAATTAAAATCGTTGCTATCCTGGACGTAGGTAATCGTAAAGAGATTTATTAAACAAAAGAAACACAGTATTTTAAAATGATAAAATTCCTCACTAAAAGTTTTACAGGGCTGTTTGGCACGAAATCTGACCGAGATTTCAAAGAATTGGCCCCTTACGTAGAAATGGTAAATACTGAATTTGCCAAACTGCGCAACCTCAGCCACGACGACCTACGCAACGCGACTCAAGAACTCCGCACCTTTATTGCCAAGGAGTTAAAACCCATAGATGACCAAATTGCCTCTTTTCGTCTGCAAGTCGATGAAAATGTGGACATGGACGTTGATGCGAAAGAAGAAATCTTCAAGAAAATTGATGCGCTGGGAACGGAGCGCGATGCGGAATTGGAAAAGGTGCTGCTGAAAATATTACCTACGGCTTTTGCCATCGTTAAAGAAACAGCACGTCGTTTTACCGAAAATCAAAGCATCGAAGTAACGGCCAGTTTTATAGATCACGAACTCGCCGTCAAGAAAAATCACATTACGATTGAGGGCGATAAAGCGATTTGGAGTACGACTTGGGACGTAGCCGGACACCCTATCAAATGGAACATGGTCCACTATGATGTTCAAATCATTGGGGGGACGGTGTTGCACCAAGGGAAAATTTCCGAAATGGCAACGGGAGAAGGTAAAACGCTGGTAGCAACGCTTCCTGCATTTTTGAACGCATTGGCGGGTCAAGGGGTACACATTGTAACGGTGAACGATTACCTCGCACGTCGCGATAGTGAGTGGAATGGTCCTCTTTTTGAGTTTCACGGCCTGCGTGTAGATTGCATTGACCGCCACCAACCCAATACATTTGCCCGTCGACAGGCGTATTTGGCTGATATTACGTACGGAACTAACAACGAATTCGGCTTTGATTATCTGCGCGACAACATGGCGCACACTCCCGAAGAACTTGTTCAGCGCAAACACCATTTTGCGATGGTGGATGAGGTTGACTCCGTGTTGATTGACGATGCCCGTACTCCGTTGATTATCAGTGGTCCGGTGCCGCGCGGCGATGAGCAGGATTTTGCCGAATTGAAACCCCGTGTTTCCCGCATTGTGGAAGCTCAAAAACGTTTGGTAACTGACTTGCTCAACGAAGCCAAACGGAAAATTGCGGCAGGAGATAAAAAAGAAGGCGGATTGGCTATTTTTCGTGCTCACCGAGGTTTCCCTAAATACAAACCCGTTATCAAATTTTTGAGCGAAACAGGCATAAAAACCCTGATGCAGGAGACGGAGAAAATCTATTTGGCAGAAAACCAAAAATTGATGCCTCAAGCCGACGCACCGTTGTTATTTACCATTGAAGAGAAAAATAATAGCATTGAGTTGACCGAAAAAGGGTTAGATTATATCACAGGTGAAGGTGAAGATCCTACGTTCTTTGTATTGCCTGATTTATCCATTGATCTTAACGCTATTGACCAAGATACCGAACTTACCGATCAGCAAAAACTACTGCGTAAAGACGAAATCATTCGTGATTATTCCATCAAAACGCAGCGGGTTCACACGGTTCAGCAATTGTTGAAAGCCTATTCGCTTTTTGAGCGCGACGTGGATTACGTGCTCATGGACGGAAAAGTAAAAATCGTAGATGAGCAAACGGGCCGTATCATGGAAGGTCGCCGTTGGTCAGATGGATTGCACCAAGCCGTTGAAGCAAAGGAAAACGTAAAAGTCGAGGATGCTACGCAAACTTACGCTACGGTTACTTTGCAAAATTACTTCCGTATGTATCACAAATTATGTGGTATGACGGGTACGGCCCAAACCGAAGCGGGCGAATTCTGGACCATCTATAAATTGGATGTGGTGAGTATTCCTACCAATATCCCGGTGGTAAGAAAAGACGAAGAAGACAAAGTATATCGTTCGGTGCGTGAAAAGTACAACGCCGTAGTAGACGAAATTGTGGATTTGGTAGGTAAAGGTCGCCCCGTGTTGGTGGGTACAACTTCCGTTGAAAACTCGGAGTTGTTGAGTCGGATGCTTACGTTACGGAAGATTCCGCACCAGGTATTGAACGCCAAGCAACACCAAAAAGAAGCCGAAATCGTTTCCGAAGCCGGTAAACCCGGTACAGTGACGATTGCGACCAACATGGCAGGTCGCGGTACGGACATTAAACTGACTCCTGATTCAAAATCGGCGGGAGGTTTGGCGATTGTCGGTACGGAGCGCCACGAAAGCCGTCGCGTTGACCGTCAGTTGCGCGGTCGGGCGGGTCGTCAGGGAGACCCGGGAACGACTCAGTTTTTTGTGTCATTGGAAGATGGCCTGATGCGGATGTTCGGTTCTGACCGTATTGCGGGGGTAATGGACCGGATGGGCTTGGAAGAAGGCGAAGTGATTCAGCACTCCATGGTGTCAAAATCCATCGAACGGGCGCAGAAAAAAGTCGAAGAAAACAACTTCGGCACTCGGAAACGCCTGCTTGAATACGACGACGTAATGAACATGCAGCGTGAAAATATCTACAAACGCCGCCGTAATGCCCTTTTTGGGGATCGTTTGGCGATTGATATTGCGGATACTTTGTATGACGTTTGTAATGAAGTAGTGACCAACACCGAAGGCAATTACGAAGAACTTGAGTTGGCGGCCATCACTAATTTTGGTATCGAGCCTCCTTACAGTCGTGAGGAATATGGTAAATTGAAACCCGAACAACGCGCTCAGCGATTGTACAATGGGGCGGAAGATCATTATGTAGCAAAAAATAAATTCATTTCTGAAAATGTAGTACCAGTGTTGAAGCAAATTTCAGAAGAGCGCGGTGCGACGGTTCAGGAAATTGTGATTCCATTTACGGATGGATTGAAAGGCACTCAAATCGGGGTTAATTTGCAGAAAGCAATAGATACCAACGGTCGGGAAATCGTTCGTGAAATGGAAAAATTTGTGGTGCTTTCGCTGATTGACCAAGAGTGGAAAGAACACCTCCGCGATATGGATGATTTGAAACAGTCGGTACAAAATGCGGCTTACGAGCAAAAAGACCCGTTGTTGATTTATAAATTTGAGTCGGTTGAGTTGTTTAAGAAATTGATGACCAAAGTGAACTTTGAAACCGTTAGCTTTTTAATGAAAGCGCACATTCCGCAGGAAGAAACGCCTCAACAACCACAGCCGAAGCGGCCGACACGTCGTCCTGAGCCACAACTTCAGACCAATCGCCACGAGGACGACTATGACGAGCCAACCAACGCCGGACCGAATGCCTACGCGGCACGTCAGGCTGAAAAAACAGCTCCCGTTCGGGCCATCAAAATCGCTGACCGCAACCAAAAAGTAACGGTGCAGTACCGCGACGGACGGGTGGTGAAGGATGTGAAATACAAAAAAGTAGAACACGAAGTAGAACGCGGCGACTGCGTCGTTATCGCTTAAAACCTAAAGGGCCCCGACTGACATCGGGGCCCTTTTTATTCTAAATCATAAGTTGGCTAAGTGATTAGCTGTGTTATTAGTCAGGAATCTTCCTTAAATTTGTTGGAAATAATGGTGCTATGACAACGATAACTTTAGAAGTACAAGACAAAAAGCTCAAATTCTTCAAAGACCTCATTAAACATTTATCCTTTGTAAAAATAAAAGAGGAGCATCTCGACGAAGATACCGATGAGCAAGTGATTGAGAACATTCGGCAAGGCATCAAAGAAATGCGACTTGTTGAGCAAGGGAAGGCAAAAAGCCGCCCCGCTCGTGAATTTCTGGATGAATTATGAGCTATCAGGTTGCAACGATTGAGCATTTTGAACGAGAAGCCAAAAGACTCAAAAAGAAATTTCATTCTCTCAAAGATGAAATTAATCAACTCATTGATGATTTAGAAGAAAATCCATTCCTTGGGTCAGCCTTACCAAATGGTTTTTACAAGATTCGTCTTTCAATTCGTTCAAAAGGCAAGGGGAAAAGAGGAGGAGCAAGGGTGATTACGTATGTAAAAGTTATTAATGAAACGGTTTATCTTGTTTCCATTTATGACAAATCCGAGCAATCAGATATTACTGATACCGAACTAAACAGATTGTTTTCGGAAATCCCTTCTGAATAAATCTTACTGTAAGAAAAAAAAATAAAAAATATTTGTGACTTATGATTTTACTCGCGTCTTAACCATAGAGTTTTTCATAACGTTGAGTAAAAGCTGAAAATCCGAGCGGGAATCCCACTCGGATTTTTTTTTTGCCCATAAACCGGTAATATTGTCCTATTGAAAAAATTAAGCTCTTTCAGAACGAAAAAATAGTGAACATGAAGTTTCTGCACCTCTTTGTATTGCTTTTCTGCTGCCAATTTGCTGCCTACGCCCAAAAATACATTTATACCCACGATGACACCCTGCGCGGCAGCATTACCAAAGAACGCGCTTGGTGGGATTTGCAATTTTATCATTTGAACGTGAAAGTCAATCCCGCCGACAGTACCATCGCAGGAAGCGTCACGGTGCGTTATAAAGTGTTGCAACCCAATCAAACCTTACAAATTGATTTACAACGACCGCTCACGATTTCTAAAATTACCCAAGACGGTCAGGAAGTCACTTTTCGTCGCGACGGCGATGCGTTTTTTGTGAATCTGGTCAAAAAACAAGTTTCTCAAGCGCAGGAATCCATTATCGTTTACTACGGTGGTCGGCCACGAAGTGCCAAACGAGCGCCTTGGGATGGCGGTTTTTCGTGGAAACGGGATAAAAATGGCCAACCTTTTGTAGCTACTTCTTGTCAGGGATTGGGTTCCAGTGTGTGGTGGCCCTGCAAAGACCACATGTACGACGAGCCCGACAGCGCAAATATTAGCATTACCGTTCCTAAACCCTTGATGGATGTTTCCAACGGACGTTTGAAAAGCATTACCGAAAATGCTGACAACACCCGCACGTTTAATTGGTACGTGCAAAATCCCGTCAATAACTACGGCATCAATATCAACATTGGAAATTATGAAACTTGGGCAGAAACGTTTGAGGGGGAAAAAGGAAAATTAGACTTGTCGTACTACGCGTTAGCGGAAAATATAGACAAAGCCAAAACGCAGTTCCAGCAGGTAAAATCTATGATGAAGGCATTTGAACACTGGTTTGGTCCGTATCCTTTCTACGAAGACGGTTATAAATTAGTGGAAGTGCCGTACTTGGGGATGGAACACCAAAGCTCGGTCACCTACGGCAATGGCTACCAAAATGGGTATTTGGGCCGCGATTTATCGGCTACGGGTTGGGGGTTGAAATGGGACTTTATCATTGTTCACGAGTCGGGGCACGAGTGGTTTGCCAATAATATCACCTACAAAGACATGGCTGATATGTGGATTCATGAGAGTTTTACCAACTACTCCGAATGCCTGTATACGGAATATTACTACGGTAAGGAAGCGGGTGCGGCATACGTGATTGGATGTCGCAAATTGATTCGTAACGACAAGCCCATTATCGGGGTGTATGATGTCAATCGTAGCGGCTCGGGCGATATGTACTACAAAGGCGGTAATATGCTCCATACCATTCGTCTGATTGTCAATGACGACGAAAAATGGCGCGGTATTTTGCGGGGCTTGAACCAAACTTTTTACCATCAAACAGTGACGACCAAACAGATTGAAGATTATATGAGCCAACAGGCAGGTATTAATCTTTCAAAAGTGTTTGATCAATACCTCCGCGATGCCCGACTGCCGATGTTGGAATATTCCGTAGAGGGTAAAAAACTTCGTTATCGTTGGACCAACACCATAGCCGGTTTTGATATGCCCTTTAAGTTTAAAATTGGTGGAGACGATTGGAAAGTAGTCTATCCAACAACAGACTGGAAAGAGGTGAAAGTAAAAAAAGGCGCAACGGTAGAATTGGATTCTAATTTTTACGTAGAAACAAAAAAACTATAGTGAACCACCCTTGTTAGAACTTATGGATATCCATTATTTTCCTCAATTTGAAAATAAAAACCCTGTTTTTTCCATCCTCATTCCCACTTGGAACAATCTTCCTTTTGTAAAGCTTTGCGTTGAAAGTATCCTGAAAAACTCATTTTATTCCCATCAAATTGTTTTGCATATCAATGATGGCTCCGATGGGACGTTGGATTGGGTCAAACAGCAGGGCATTGATTATACGTATTCTGCCCAAAATTTGGGTATTTGTTTGGCGTGTAATGCCACTTTCAGTTTGACAAAAGCGGATTACATTGTCTACATCAACGACGACATGTACGTGTGTCCGGATTGGGATAAAAAATTGGTTGCTGCCATTCAGGAATACGGAAAGGACGATTTTTACTTTTCGGCCACGATGATTGAGCGGGAAGGAGAATCGGGAGGATGCGTTTCGGCTCCGCACAATTACGGCGACAGCGTGCAAAATTTTCGGGAAAAAGAATTGCTCCAAGATTTGCCCAAACTAACGATTCCTGATTGGCAGGGAGCCAATTATCCACCCAGCATTATGCACCGCCGACTCTGGAATCTGATTGGCGGATTCAGCATTGAATTTAGCCCTGGTATGTATTCCGACCCTGATATTTGCCGGAAATTGTGGGCTGTCGGTGTACGAAATTTCAGAGGCGTGGGAGATAGTTTAGTGTATCATTTTATGTCCAAAAGCATTGGAAGAATCAAGAAAAACGACGGCAAAAAGCAATTCTTTCAGAAATGGGGCATCTCCTCGCGTACTTTTTTTGACTTCTATTTGCAATTTTATACCCATAACAAAGACAGCGCCTACAAAGGTATTTTAGGCGAGCCCGATGAAAGTTCGGCGTTTCAATTGAAACGGATTCGGGATAAAATCAAATACTGGTTTTAATCAGAAACATACGACCCGTCTCCTCGATGTCCTGTGCTGTTAAATCCCTGCTGGTCAAAAAGCGTTGGATTACAAATGAACGCTTTGAGTTGTCCGCGCAACACCTGATGCGTCAAAACCTCATCGGCGGCTGAGTAAATCGGAGTTTGAGCTTCAATGAGTTTTTGGGCTGCCGACCGCGTAAGCGCGTAGGCATGGGTGCAGTCGTGCAAGCCGGCAACACGCAGATTGACTGAATAAGGCTTTGGGAATAGATTGTTTACTTCTCGGCAAGAAAGCCAATTGTAGGCTTTAAAAGTAGCCAATAATTTATAAAATTGCCGTTTTTGCCAGTGTTTGCGCGAAATCTCCCCATTTTTCAAAAATCCTAAATAGACCAATTCCCAATCGTCCGGAAGTTGCTGCAAGGTATCAGGCAACAGGGTAAGCGTGGAAAAATCAGGTTCTACATCATCTTCAAACACCAACACTCGGTCTAAGCCTTCAGCGAGCATTTTTTCGTAAATAGTACGGTGTGACCATGCACAGGCGACTTCTCCCGTTGCGAGTTTCTTTACTCCGATTAATCTGGAAGGATACGCGTTTTTATTTCGCGGCGACTTCTCCCGTTGCGAGTTTCTTTACTCCGTATCGGTTGAATTTCAGGGCTTTTTTTTCGTCGTAAATTCCCTGAAGAATGACCTCTTCCAGCGAAAAATCCTGTTTATCCTTTGCCCAGAAAATTTCATAATTCAACCCCTTGAGGTGCTCTTTCAGGATAGCGTGGCGGTCGGTGGCTCTTTGTAGGGAGACCACAAAGATTTTGTCGAAGTAAGCGTTCAAAAACGCGTAAGGAGTTTCCATACTTAACTAATAATAAAGTGTGAGGTTGGAAAAATCTACAATCTTCTATTAATAAGCTAAGAAATGGTGTTTAACGAGCCGCAAGGCTATTTTTTGTGACTGTTGTAGCGAAATATATGAATTTTTTTAGTGATTAAAATAAAAAGCGGTTATAAAAAACCGGGAGTTTTGTCATCCAATAGGGTAGAATCGGCGACGTTGCTGGTGCGCGGAGCACCTGCTTCAATCCACCGTCTTACAAACTCAATTTGCCCTTTATAGGGCGATTTTCCGTTGAAGGGCATGGGACTTCCGTAACTTTTGCCACTGTGGTGGAAATTGGGGTCCCAATTCAGTTTGTGGTAAAATAAACTTTGGAGGGAGAAATAGGGAAGCACTCGTTTCAATTTGTCGTCGAGCGCATTTTGATTTTTTGGGTCTTTGTTTATCAAATAATCGTATGATTTTCCCGCTGCCAATACCAACCCATGCTGACTGAAGGAACTTTCCTGCTCGGAGGCGTGACAACCGGCCGTAGCGCAGGTAGGGGTGAGGATTCGTTCCTGTATCAAATCAAATGAAGCTCTTTCAATGGGTTTAGTGACTTCTTCTTTTTTTTGGCAGGCGTTAGTGAGTAATCCTAAAATACCTGTCAGTAGAAGTAAATAATTGATTTTCATAGTAAATATGAGTTGAATAGCTGCCGATTTCTTACCTGAAACTTTAACGAGAATACGCGTTGACTTGTTGCAACAACCTATTTCTGCGTAGTGAGCCACACACCCACCAATACCATTGTTCCTCCCACAACGGTGGTCCAGGTCAGTTCTTCTCCCAACAAGGTTACGGCGATGAGTGCGGCAAAAACAGGAGTTAAGTTGCCAACGACAGCGGCTTTGGTAGCGCCGATTTTTTGCACGGCTTCGTAGTACCAAATGAACCCCAGAGCAGTAGCGGTAGAGCCCATATAGACAACGGCTGTCAATGATTTCCACGAAACATTCGACAATTGCGTTGCCAATCCCTGTTGAAGGGCGGGAATAAGCAATAAAGCAGCTCCAATCAAAGCAGAATAAGCGCTCAACGACAACGCAGGCATAGTGCGTAAAGCGACCTTTCCCAAGAGGGTATAAACGGTCCAGCTAAGTACACAACCCATGATGAGTACTTCGCCAAGCCCCCAGGTATTGCCTGATAGGAAAGTCGAAAAACTCCCGTGGGTTAGTACGGTGGCAGCGCCGATGATGGAGACAAAAATGCCAATCCATTTGATGAAGGTGACTTTTTCCTGGAAAAAAATCAGGTTGCCCAGCGTAACTAAAATCGGTATGAACGCAATGACCAATGACGCTCGGACGGTAGGTAAATACCGAATGCCCGTAAAAAAGAAGACGTTGTACAGAAACACCCCTGTGACGGCAGAGGCCAACACCAGCCACCATTGCGGTTTAGTAAGTGTAGGAAGCATACCGTTGGTGCGGTACAAAACCAACATCAATATCAAAGTACCTACCAAAAAGCGCAGAAATGAAATGGAATAAGGGCCTAAGGATTCTACGGCAAATTTTCCTGCTGCAAAATTGGTTCCCCAGAAAAAAACAGTGGCAATGAGTTTTAGGTAAGTAAGGCGCATAAAGTGAGAGTTGAGAAGGGTTGCTTATGAATACAAAAAGAATCGCTGCCTGAAAGTTCAAACAGCGATTACTAAAAATTGAGTACAGACTACTGAAAAATATTTTTACGTATTGCGTAATTAGTATTGGGTATTGAGATTGATAATTTATTTACAAGCAGAAAGAGAAATAAAGCCCCAATACTCAATTGATTATTTCATTAATTCTTTACGTTTGGCGCGACTGCTGTAAATCCATTCATAGACCGTTGGCAAAATCAAAAGGGAGAGTAAGGTAGCTGTAATTAAGCCTCCAATGACCACAATGGCCAGCGGTTTTTGAGTTTCTGAACCAATCCCCGTCGAAATTGCTGCAGGTAACAGTCCCAGAGAAGCAGTGCGGTCATCACAATGGGGCGCAACATGGATTTGGATCCTTCTTTGATGGCCTCAATGAGCGGCATATCTGCTTTTAAGTTTTTATGATAATTATTGATCAGAATGACGCCGTTTTGGGTGGCAATTCCAAAGAGCGCTATAAAACCTACCCCAGCGGAGATACTGAAATTGACTCCCGTCAGTAAAAGGGCCGCAATTCCACCGATAAGTGCGAAAGGTACATTGAGCAATACTAACACAGAATCTAAGGCGTTGCCGAAGGATACGAACAAGATGAAGAAAATCAGAATCAAACTAATAGGAAGCACAGTTGCTAAGCGATTTTGGGCGCGTTCCTGGTTTTCAAATTCGCCGTTCCATTTCATAACCCTTAGGCAGTTTTACGACTGCGTTGACCTTTTGTTGGGCGTCGGCAATGGTACTCCCCAAATCGCGCCCGCGCACCGAGAATTTAGCGGCAATAAAACGGGCATTGTCTTCGCGGTAAATGAAAGCCGGACCCGCTACGTTGCTAATAGTAGCAATTTGTTTGAGTGGAATTTTGCCGCCGTTGAGGGTAGGCACCTGTAAGTTGCCGATTTGTTCGATGGAAGAGCGGAAAGGCTGTTCGTAACGCAGCCTAAGGTCGAATTTTTTCTCCCCTTCGTAGACCTGACTCACGGCTTTGCCCCCAATCGCCATTTCAATCACGGCGTTGGCATCGGCAGCATCAATGCCGTATTGGGCCATTTTGTCGGGATTGAGCGTAATTCGAAGTTCGGGCTGCCCCAAGTTCCGAAACACGCCTAAATCTTCTACGCCTTTCACGGTTTTCAGAACGTTGAACACTTCGGTGATTTTTTTGTCCAAAACAGCCAAATCATCTCCTTGAATCTTTACAGCCATCGAGCCTTTTACGCCCGATACAGCCTCAGCTACGTTGTCGGAAATGGGTTGAGAAAAACCAAAATCAACGCCTCGGAAACCCGCCAGTTTGGCTTGCATTTCGGCTATTAGTTGGTCTTTGGTAATAGCGCGTTTCCATTCGTCGGCAGGGTATAAATCCACGAAGAATTCCTGATTGAAAAAACCGGTGGGGTCAGTACCGTCGTTGGGGCGGCCCGTTTGAGAAATTACCCCACGCACCTCAGGAAATTGCTCAAATACCTGACGAAATTTACGGGTAAAATGATAACTGTCTTCGAGACTGATACTGAGCGGCATACTGGCCCGCACGTAAATAGAACCTTCGTTGAGTTGCGGTAAAAACTCCGAACCCACAAAGTGAAATGCCCCGAGAGCAATTGTTAATGCGGTCACGCCCGTTATCATGGCTCTTTTGGGATGTTTCATCACATGATCCAATAACGGCGCATACCCCTTGTTCAACCAAACAATCAGTGGGTTATGACGTTCCCTGACATTTTTGTTCAGTAAAATGCTGCTCAAAACGGGTACAAACGTCAAGGAGAGCAGCAAGGCTCCCAATAAAGCAAAGCCAATGGTAAAGGCCAGCGGGCTAAACAGTTTTCCTTCAACCTTTTGGAATGCGAAAATGGGTAACAAGGCGGTGATAATGATGAGTTTTGACGTAAAAATGGATTTGCCCATTTCTACGGCCGTTTTCAAAATTCGGCTCAGTTTGGCGCGTTTGTTAAAATTCTCCATGCCCTCCTTTTCTGCCCAATGCGCCAGCATTACAAACAACCCTTCCACCATTACTACCGCCCCATCAATGATGATTCCAAAGTCAATGGTGCCTATGGAAAGTAAGTTGGCGGTCATGCCTTTGGCCCGCATCAAAATAAACGCAAACAGCAATGCCAACGGAATAATCAGGGCGACGGTAACGGTAGTGCGCCAGTCGGCCAAAAAGATGAGCAAAATAACCGTGACCAGTGTGATGCCCAAAGCCACGTTTTCGCCCACGGTGTGCAGGGTGTGGTTATTGAGTTCGGTGCGGTCGTAAAACACCTTAATTTTGACGTCCTGCGGCAAAACTGTGGAATTGAGGTAGGCTGGGCAACACTTCCCCTGAGTTTTCGCCTTTGCGCATCAACACGATTCCTTCTACGGCATCGTCGTGGTCGTCGCGGCCGACAATTCCCAACTGCGGTAAATTAGATTCCTGTACCGTACTGATGTTGGAAATTCGAACGGGTACACCGTTGATGTTTTTTACAATAATCTTTTCAATGTCAGGTACATTTTTGACAATACCTATACCCCGCACTACAAATACCTGCTGCCCTTTGCGCAAAATATCGCCCCCTACGTTGACGTTGGCGCGCTGCAAAGCACCGTACACATCCAAGGCAGTGAGGTTGTATTTGGTGAGCAAATTGGGGTTGACACTTACTTCAAACGCCTTTACTTTTCCGCCAAAACTCACCACATCGGCTACACCCTGTACGGCTTTGAGGTTTTTTTGCACCACCCAATCTTGAAAGGCTTTGAGTTCGGTGACCGATTTGGTTTTGGAAGATAAAGTGTAGCGGTAAATTTCGCCCGTAGGCCCTGCCGGGGGTTGAATTTCGGCATGAACACCTTCGGGTAAATCCACATTTGCCAATTTCTGACTTGCTTCCATGCGGGCGTTAAAATTATCTACGCCGTCTTCAAAAATGATTTTGATAAACGACAAGCCAAACAGATTGACGCTCCGGATGGCCGTACGGCGGCTGATGGAGTTCATTTCCGTCTCAATAGGGATGGAGATGAAACGCTCTATTTCTTCGGCACTGCGGCCCGACCATTGCGTAATGATGACCACTTCAGTGTTGGTCACGTCAGGATAAGCTTCCACGGGCGTATTGTAAAAACTAACGGCCCCGGCTACCACTACCAACAAAGTGATGAAAAAGACAATCCCTTTGTTCTTGAGTGAAAAACCGATGATATTTTTAATTAAGTTGTTCATGGCTTAATCCGTTAATTTGTTGAATAACAACAATGCACCTTCGGTAACTACTCGGTCGCCGTCTTTGAGGTTGGCTTTTATGTAGCTGAATTTTGAGGTGCTCTTTATCACTTCTACCGGGATAGAGGCGTATTTGCCGTTTCCGTTGTCTTTGATAACGAAATACTTATCCTCGCTGAAAATCACCGATTTAGGATTAACGGCCAATAGCCGTTCGGGCTTTTCTACATGCAGTTTTACGGTACAAAACATATCCGGTTTCAGTAATCCGCTGGGGTTGGGTAATACCACCCGTGCCTGTAATACCTTACTGTCGTTGTCTACGACTTGGCTGATGTTATCAATGCGCCCTCGGAATATTTTGCCGGGATAAGCCAACGTCGTAATAGTGACCGTCTGGCCTATCTTTACGGCCTGAATATCAGATTCATAAATATTAATCAACACCCATACATCCGACAAATTGGAAATGGTAAACAGGCTGTTGCCGTTGTCGGAACGAATCTGCATGTTGGGGTTGACGTTGCGTTCCACTACGTAGCCGCTCACGGGAGATTGAACCGTAAACAGGGGCTGACTCGCCGAAGAAGCTCCGCCATACATCTTCAGAACCTGCGAGGAGCGGTCTAATTCAGACGAAGCAATTTCTAATTGTTTACGGGAATTGACTAAATCATTTTCGGACGAAAATTTAGTTTTGTACAATTGTTCCACATTATCGGCATTACGTTTGGCAATGTCGTAGTTGGATTTGGCCGTGTTATATTCTTTCAGGAATTGGCTTACATCGGCGCTTTGTAGTTTGGCCAATACCTGTCCTTTTTTTACGTAAGCACCCAGCTCGGCGTTGACTTCCAACACGTTGCCGCTCACCATGGGGTAGATGCGATCTACCTGCTTTTGGTCAAAAGAAACCTGTCCCGTAAACTGTAACTCTTGTTCGTAATTTCGCAGTTGTACCGAATCGGTGCGGAAAGCGGAATCGGTAACTTTGGTCTTGGGTTCTTCCGCTTTTTTTTCGGATTGACAAGACAGGAGAGCCAGTGTGGGCAATAGAAGTGCCCCGATAAATACCTTGATTTTCATCGTTTTATGGAGTTGAGAATTGCCTTAAAATACGTTGGAATTGGTCGCGTAGTTGAGCTGTTGCCCTGATTGAAAAAGCTGATTGTTCATGTCAATGAGGTTGAGTTGGGCATCTTTGTAAGCCCTTATTTTATCAATGAAACTCACCAGATCAATTACCCGTCGGGTGTAATCTTCGGTGGCATTTTTAGAAATATCCTGAATGCTTTGCAGGTACTCGGGTGTTATTTTTGACTGCAGGCTCACGGCTTGTTGGTAATGCTGATAGGCCGTGAGCACGTCCTGTTCTACCTGCAATCGTCCCAAATTCTGTCCCTGTTTGGCTTGGTCGATACTGAGCCGTGCTGCTTGAATATTGCCCTGGTTTTTGTTGCGAATGGGCAGGTCTATTAACGCCTGGACTCCTACATAATTAGGGAAAGGTCCGCCTACGTGTTGATAATCAGCTCCTAAGGTTAAGTTAGGGGTAGCCAGTGCTTTTTGATAAACAAGGTTTTCTTGGTTGTAAGTAAGTTGTTTATCGGTTATCTGTAAATCAGGCCGGTTGGCGTAGGCTTGGTCGATAAGCTGCGACAAACCTATGAGGTTTTTAAAACCTGATAGGTTTAATTCTTGAACGGGGATAATATACGCAGAGCCGTTTTCCGACAATAGCACCCGCAAGGTAGCTTCATCCTGACTGATTTGTCCCTGCAAGGCAGTTACGTTACTTTCCTGATTTTTCTGTTCCAGTTCCAAACGGGTCACTTCATAAGGAGCAATGACCCCCAATTTGAGTTGTGCCCGAAAGGCGGCCAGCAGCGTTTCCAATTGTTGCCCCTGAAGCTGAAGCAGTTGAAGTTTTTGTTGTTCAGCCGCCAAATTTCCAAATGTTTGCGTGAGCTGGTACCGAATCGTGCGCATTAAGTCCTGAAAAGCAGCCTGTTGCAGCGCTACGTTGGTTTCTGCCAATCGAACCAACTTACTGCGCGTGCTGGTCAGGCTCACGATTTGCTGGATTTGTACGTTGAAAACGCCCGCCGTTGGGTTATACAAGTCAGAATTGTGACCGTAGGGCAGTATTTTTCCGCTGTAACCGTTGTAGAGATTAGTTTCTACAAACAAATTTGGATTGTACCACAATTTGGCTTGCTGTACGGCAGCGTCTGCAATATTGACGTTGTATTTCTGAGCTAATAACGCAAAATTGCGTTGGATAAATTGTTGTTCGGCCTGTGGCAGTGTCAGGCGTAGCGTGTCAGCCTGCGCATAGGTGCAGCAGGGGCTGCCGTAATTCCTACGGCGAGCAGCCATTTTTTGAAGTTCATTCGTCTGTATTTTATTGTTTTGCTTAATGCTCCACATCGACACAACTTGTGTCTCAAAGTACCATAAATCTTAGGCAGTCGGTCACTGCGGCCGGGGTAAGATTTTTAGCCCCTCTATTCTCATGTAAGCTGCGTTATTTGGACTTTTATCTTTTATAGAACAAAGGTGTAGAATGAAGATTAAATCCGTTTAAGAGTCAGATTAAAAGCCTATTAAATGACTATTGGGCTATTTTGACCTTAATTTCATCGGTATTGTCATTCTTTTTCACCTCCGTCATTTTTTTGATATCGGCACTTTTGTAGCGCATCAACATTTTTCGCTGTTCAGCGGTTAAATCATTGATTGATAAGGCTTGGTCTGTTTCAAGCCAATTGCCGTCGGCTCTGTAAAATACCGCCATCCCTTGTTCCCCGTTCATTGTAAAATAGGCAAAATAATAATCCAGATTTTTTTCCCAAGTTACCTCTTTTGCATCGGTTACGTGAGCAGCGAAATTTGTTTTCACCCCTTGAGGCAGGTGGTCATAACTGACTTTTTGTTTACACGATTGCAGATTCAACAAAATGAGCACAGCAGGCAATAGGTATTTTTTCATAGTCTTACTACCAACAGTTAGAAGGAAGACAAAAGTGAAAGTTTTTAGTACATCAACTGTTACACACTAACTCAAATATGTTGCATCATTCACACATTACGAAGTAACAAACTATCCTGTTTTCTTAATTCAGGCTTCAGTTAGGAAAAATTAGTTATGACAGACAGTACTAAATTAGAAAAACAAAATTTCGTTGAATACATTACTCCTCTGGCGGTAGTAATGTCAGGCGCAGCGTATCAGCCTGCGCATAGCTGGAGTAGATGCGACCTACCGTAATTCCTACGGAAAGCAACCGGTTCTTGAAATTCATTCATCTATAATCTTTGCTTGATTTGCAAAAATCTGTAGGAGTAAACTTGCGCCTCAAGGTACCGGATGGCACCTTGAGGACTTCAAGTAAGTCACTGCGGCCAGTGACACGGGCTTTTAAACCCGTTGTTTTCATTAAGGCTGTATTTTTGATAGGTTAAATTTGCCTAACAAAAGTGTAGATACAAGATTAAATCCTTTTAAAAGCAGAATTAAAAGCCTATTAAATCATTATTTGCCGATTTCGGCTTTAATTACATCCGTACTGTCATTCTTTTTTACTTCTACTAAGCTCTCAATATGGCTGTTTCTATACGCTAACAACCTCTTTTTTTGGTTCAACGACAATTCATTGATGGACAAAGCTTGTTCTGTTTCCACCCAGTGCCCGTCTGCTTTGTAAAATAAAGCCATTCCTTCCTGGCCGTTTTCGGTGAAATAGGCAAAGTAATAATCTGGGTTTTCTTCCCATTTTACCTCATTGGCCATAGGGACTTGCGCTGCAAAATTTGTTTTTACCTCCTTGGGCAATTTGTCATAACTGACTTCCTGTTTACAGGATTGCAGGCTCACTGCCCAGAGTACGGCAATCAAAACATACTGTTTCATGGTGCTAATAATGTTTATAATAAACGTAGGTATTACAGGCGTCTATTGACACATCAAAAATGCCGGGTCAGGATTAAATCCATCTAAAAGCCATATTAAAACCCAATTAAATGAAAGAACCCTATTTGATTTTTCGGCCTTCTACCCACCGATACAAGGCCGGTAAAAGCAATGGCGTAAAGAGCAACGTACTGGTTAATCCCCCGATAATAACCGTAGCAAGTGGCCGCTGTACATCGGAGCCAATGCCCGTAGAAGTGGCGGCAGGAACTAAACCTACAATAGCCACGACCAAAATTGAAAGCAGCGGACGCAATTGACGAACCGAAATCAGGAGGGTTTTTTCCGTAAGGGTTTGGTCTTCGAGCGTGGGAGCTCGATTGAAGGCCGAGACCAGCACAATGCCCGCCATGACTGAAATTCCAAAAATAGAGACGAACCCAACACCCGCCGAAACGTTGAAATTATAACCTCGAATGAGCAGGGCGACGATACCTCCCGCCAAGGCAAACAGAATACAGCTAAAGGTCACGGCCGTATGTCTTAAATTTCCAAAAAGGATAAACAGCACCATAAACACCAATACTATGGTGAGAGGAATGGTCAATAAAAGCCCTTTTCCCGCTCGGGCAAGGTTTTCATATTGGCCGCCATAAACCACTTGGTAACCTTTCGGAACGGTCAATTCTTTCTCAATTCGTCGGCTGATTTCCTGCACAAAACCTCCTTGGTCACGTCCGCGAATATTGGTGCGAACCGTAATCATCCGCTTGCCGTTGATTCGATAAATATTGGTTTGCCCGTCCGAGAAACGCACGTCGGCGAGTTGTTGCATCGGAATCAACGCACCGCTCACTGCCGGAACCTGAAGATTTTGAATGGCTTCAATGGAGTTGCGATTTTCGGGTAAATACCTTACTACTACATCATACCGACGGTTGGCATCGTAGATGGTTGTGATGGCTTTTCCGCCAATGGCGGCTTCAATCATCGTTTCTATTTGAGTGACATTGATACCGAATCGGGCAGCCTGTTCGCGGTTGATTTGAATGGTCAATTGCGCATGAGGGCCTTCCTGTTCAATATTGACAGAAACTGCACCCGAAGTTTCACGGACGATTTTGGCAATGCTGTCGGCTTTGGAGCGCATGAGGGTCAGGTCATTACCCACAATAGATACCGCCAAATCGGCGGCACTCCCCGTGACAATTTCCATTACCTGGTCAATAATCGGTTGGCCCGAAGAGAAGAAGACGCCCGGAAACTTTGCCTGAAGGTCATTTTGAATAGTTTTTACCAACTCTTTTTTCGAAATGGAATCCGACCACTCATTGTAATCATTCAAGGCTACCAATATTTCGATTCGGTTGGCTGGAAAAGGGTCAGTACCGTCATCGTTGCGCCCAGCTTGGGTAATGACCGACCTGACGGGCTTGTATTTAGCAATCGTTTTCCGAATTTCAGGCATCATGGCCGTGGTCTTTTGGATATTGACCCCCGAAGGTAAAAATGCCCGCATAAAAACCGAGCCTTCATCCAGTTCGGGCAGAAACTCGGAGCCTAATTCCCCACCAAACGAAATCAATAAAAGTACCAAAGCCATGCCTACCAATACCGTTGCTTTGTAGTTTTTGAGCAAGACACTGTTCAGCAGTTTTTCATACCCACGATCCAAGGCGTCCAGTACCGGGTTGCGGTGTTCTTTAATGCGGTTTTGGGTGAATGCTTTGCGGAAAACAAAACTCATCAGTACTGGAATAAGCGTCAAAGCACCTACCAATGACCCCACCACCGCAAAAGAAAGCGTGAGTGCCATCGGGGAAAATAATTTTCCCTCGACGCGGGTCATCAGCAGAATGGGCATATACGCCAAAATGATGATACTGACGGAGAAAAATATTTCTTTGATGACCTCGCGGGCCGAGCTCAAGGTGAAAACTGTGATTCCCAGCGTTCGGTCCCTTTCCGTGGCATGTCGGTAGCGACTCATCAGGTGCTCAACCATGACGCAGGCACCGTCCACGATAATTCCAAAGTCAATGGCTCCCAACGAAAGTAAATTGGCAGGAATACCGGCAATGCGCATCAAAATAAACGCAAACAGCAACGAAAACGGAATCATCACCGTAACCACCAACGCCGAACGCAAACTGCCCAGCAATAAAATCAGGAGAATCATCACGATGGAGATTCCTTCAAAAAGCGTATGAGCAACGGTTTCGAGCGAATGGTCAATCAAAAAACTTCGGTCGTAGAGCACACGCAAATGCACGCCCTGAGGCAGCTCATTGGTTTCCAATTGCTGAATTTGTTCTTTCAACAGTCCCAAAACTTCGCTTGGATTTTCGCCGCGCCGAAGTAAAATAATCCCCTCCGTGGCACTGGCGACGTTGGCTTTTTCTTTGGGAATGGTGTATCCCAATACACCCGAAGGCGGCGGCGGCGCTATCTCGACTGAGGCTACGTCGCGTAAAAAAACCGGTATTCCGTTGACGGCAGTCAGTACAATGTTTTGAACGTCTTCCAACTGCTTAATGGCGCCCAATCCGCGTACGGCAAAGCCCTGCTCTCCGCGCTCTACAATATTGCCTCCTGTATTTTGGTTGTTTTGTTCTACGGCCTCAATGACGTCTTTCAGCGTAAGATTGTACTTACGGAGTTTGTCGGGAGCAGTGAGGATTTGGAACTCTTTTTTAGGGCCGCCAAAGGTCGTAATGTCGGCAATACCAGGTACCTGCAATAAATAAGGGACAATGACCCAATCCTGCAAATCACGGAGTTGCATCGGTGTGTAGGTAGTGGGAGCTTCTACGACGTAGCGGTAAATTTCTCCAACGGCCGTAGTAAGAGGCGCCAGTTCAGGCGTAACACCTTGCGGCAAGTCCAAAGAGGATAATCGTTCAATGACCTGCTGACGGGCAAAATAGTCGTCGGTACCGTCTCTGAACGTAAGTTGTACTACAGACAAGCCGAAAATAGTTCTCGAACGACGGTCGAGTACACGGGGCATATTATTGAGCACCCGTTCAATCGGAATTGTTACCTGCTGCTCTACTTCTTCGGCGGCGCGGCCGTCGTATTTGGCAATGATAATGACGTTGGTATCGGCAATGTCGGGGTAGGCTTCAATTTTCAATAAAGTGAAACACCAGTACCCGATGGCCATTAACCCTACCGCAGAAGCGATGACGGCCCAACGATTTTTGAGCGAGAATGTAAGTAGTTTATCCAGCATGATCAGTATCCGAAACTAAGTCCTTTCAATTGCATCGCTCCGGTGGTTATGACCGTTTCCTGCGGCTGAAGGCCCGAAAAAATAACTACGCTGTTTTCAACCTGTTGCCCGGCCGTTACCTCACGGCGTACATACGTAAGTGCCGCTTTTTTTACGAAGACATATTCACGTCCCTGAACCACCACAAGTGCCTCGCGGGGAATCGTTACAAAATCACCCTCGGCCACTCCAAAATGGACGCTGCCAAACATGCCTGCTTTGAGGTCGTCACCAGGGTTCAAAATCGCGACCCGGAGCTTCACCAATCGAGTGAGATTGTCCACTACTTCACCCACTTCTTCAATTCGCCCCGTAAATTTTTTATCAATAAATGCCAGAAATTGAACTTCGCAATTGCTGCCTTTTTTTACTTTCTGAAACTGATTTTCGGGTAATTCACAAATCAGCCAGGTCGTTCTTTGTTTGGCATGAACCAAGGATTGAGGGTCAAAACCTGCCAATTTGAGCCGTGTTTCGTGTTCGAGCAATGAAGTCTTCTCGTTTTCGAGCCCCGTTACTTCTTGTGCTACCTCAGTTTCGGCATTGGTGACTTCGATTTGAGCATTGGTAAATTCCTGTCCCGTAGCCGCTCGGTTGTCCATTAAATCTTTTACCCGTGATAATTGTAATTTTTTCTGTTCCAAAATTACCTTCTTTTGCGCAATCACCCCTCTTTGCTTGTTGATGTTGATCAGGTGCTGGAGCATTTCAGTGTAGTTGTAAGTCAAATCAGGATTGTCAAAAAGGATCAGGTTTTGTCCCAACGCATCCGAAGATTGTACCACTTCGGCCACGACCCGTCCGGGAGCTATCAAATCGGTACGGATTGATTTTTTTTCAATGAGTTGAGTGGCAAAGGAGCCAGTTCCAACGGAGCCAGCAAAGGAGATTTTAGCGCCGTCTTCGGATACGATCGGTTTTGAAACGGGGGTTTGATTTAAAGTCTGCTCTTCTTTTTTGCAGGCAAACAGAGAAAAACTCAGCAAAATCCAAACGTACTTTTTAATCTTCATTAGGGCCATTTTTTTGTTTTTGGATAAAATTTTTTGTTATTTTTCTGTATCTAAAATCTCTCCTGTTGTATAGAGGAGTTGAACATAGCTGCGGCGATAGCTCAAAAAAGCTTCATAATAGATGTTTTGAGTGTCAAACCATGACCGTTGCGCTTCCAAAAAATCAACAATCGTAGTTCCTCCGTGCAGGTAGGCGTAGCGTACTGTATTCAGGACGTCGCTCGATTGTTGGATGATTTCCTGCCAACGCGAAAGATTCTGTTTTTGAGACATGTAAGTCCCGTAAGCGGTTTGTACTTCTGTTCTTATTCTCAACTCAGCCGTCGTGATGGATTGGGCTGTTTGCTCTTTTACTATCTTTGATTTTTGAATTTCTCCCTGATTTTTGGAAAAAACGGGCAAGGCAATCGTCCCGAAAAACCCGAAGTAAGGAATCTTGTTTTGCGGGTTGTAAATCAACCCTAATTCAGGAGTAGGTTTAGCCAATGCTTTTTGGAGCAAAATGTTGGTTTCGGCCATTTGATTTGTCTGCTGTGTCGCCTGCAAATCGGGGCGATTTTTGAGGGCTGCATTTAATAGGTCAGGCAGGCTCGTATTCAAATTTTGCCAGTGCGTAGAATCCTGATCTGCCAGTGATAAGTCGGTATCAGTACCTATCAGCAATCCTAATTGCTTTAATTCGTTTTGATAATTCTGTTGCGTTGCCTTCAACCGAACCGTATATTGGTCATAGAGTAATTGCGTACGGGTCACCTCGGTTGCAGTGGCAAATTGATTTTTCAGTCGCAGACGATTGATAATCAATAAAGAGTCCACGTTTGATATGGCAGCTTTCAGCAAATCAATTTGTACGCCAACGGCCCAGGCATTCAACCACTGATTGGCGGCGTCCAACAACAAATTGCGTTTGATTTCATTCAATTGATACTTTGTCAATTGTACGTTTTTATTGGCCAATTCGATTCGGTTGGTCCGTTGAGCGTTAGGCACAAATGGTTTGGTCAATTGATACCATACCTGACGGTTGCTCTTTCCTAAAAAGTGCGAGTTGTCGGGAAAGTAGTTGGAATTGCCCGAAAATAAACTCTGATTGTTTAAGACAGGATTAGGCCGGAGCTTGGCTGTAGTGACATTTCCTTCGGCGATGGGTACATTGTAATTCTCGATTTTTAAGTAGGGACTTTGCTCAACGGTCAATCGGAGTGTTTGTGACAGGGTGAGAGGAGTTGCATTGGATTGTGCATAAAGCACAGATACAATACTCTGACACAAAACGATTAGTACTACTTTTTTTTTCACAGTGGCTGATGCTAAATGGAGGTGCTCAAATTTAAAGTGATGCAAAGGTGCCTGCAAGGGATTAAAGTGGCTTAAAACGGAAATTAAATAGTGGTTAAAAAGCCGTTTGAGCTATACCTGTACTACTAATATTTCAGTTCTTACCCAACCTTTTTGTATAAAAAAGCAACTTACTTACAGAACCACTCAATGCATTGAACGAAGAACAACGACTCATTAAAGCCTGCTTAAACGGAGACGGGACTGCTTTTGAGGCTATCTATCGTCGCTTTGCTGCCAAAATGCTGGCGGTCTGTCATCGCTATGCCCATGATAAAGATCAAGCAAAAGATTTGTTGCAAGAGGGGTTTATCAACGTATTCGAGTCGTTATCCAAATTTAAAGGAGAAGGGTCGTTTGAGGGATGGATCAGACGGATTATGGTGCTGACAGCCTTGGAACACTACCGAAAAAATACGCGCGAACGCGAAAGTTATGGAGGGACGGTTGAGAATTTATACGAAGAGTTTCATCCCGTTTCGGCGGACGATATTTACAGTCAAATGAATTTTAAGGAGTTGATTTCTATGATTCAAGAATTAAGCCCAGCGTATAAAATGGTGTTTAACCTGTACGTTTTCGAGGGAATGAAACACGAAGAAATTGCGCAAAAACTGAGTATTTCTGTTGGCACTTCAAAATCAAATTTGGCCGATGCCCGGCGAATTTTGCAGAAAAAAATAGAGAAAGTAATGCTTGACCCGAAATAACGGCGAGCAGTTGATAACATGTACAGTAGACTTTTTAATTAATAACAAACATGGCTGATTTTAACGATGATGAATTGGATAAAGGCTTTCGCCGAGTCATCGAAGGGAAGAGCATAGAGCCGCCTGCCTCCTTATGGGCAGATATTCGCATATCGGCATTAGAGCGGCAACTGATTCGTTACCAATCGTTAACGTTGTGGTTTAAAGGAGCGATAGGAGCCTTATTAGCGCTTTTGGTCGGTACCGGTTATTTTATCTATCAAACTCCAAAAATCGCGCCTCTGCTGCATAAGGAAGTGAGCGTTGTTACAAAAACGGATACGGTCTTTGTAACACAGAAGGTGTACGTAGATCGCCCTGTGTTTGTTTATGCCAAAAGTACTCCCCCAACCCCCAATGAATTTGCCAATAATTTGAATCAATCTGAGGCAGCGAATGATGTTGCCGAAGCTGATAATAACCTGACTAAAGGTACGGAAAGAGATTCCGAAACCACGAATGCGCGCTTTCGTCCCAATGGTTTGTTGAAAAATTCAAGTCGCACCAAAAAAGATACTGACAAAGCAGCGACGTTGTCGGACAATTTCTTCAATGGCCTTGCGGGAAGAAAGCAGAAGCAAAATGCCTTTACTGAAAACTCGAATGGCAATATAAAAAATACGAATTTTTTGAAACAAAAAGGGGAGGGGCAGAGCAACGGAACGATAGAAATCAATCATTTAGCAGAAGAAAACGCGCTTTTGCGCATTGAATTGGGAAGTGTTGACTTTTTAGAACCCATGCCAATTCAACCCGGTTTGACGTTCGGGATTCCCAGAATCAACTTTCATTCATCCGCTAAAACGGCCGCGAGTTTACCAAAAATAAAAGTGCCGCTGGTGAATAAATTATCGGTTTCGGCGTATGTGATGCCCAAAGGGAACAACATTGATGTGCGAAGGGGAGAACCCAATGCATTTAAATATGGCAATGAGGAATTGGGCCCCGGAGTGGCCGCAGGACTGAGAGCCGGAATAAAATTGACCGATAGATGGTCGGTACTGGCAGGAGTTGAATTTGATGTAACTCATTTTGGAGATGGAAATCATCGACAATTGTTAACGGCCGAACTCATCAATGGTACCTATGGGTATCTGTACCGCACTGCGCTGGGAACGGTTGAGATTCCTACCGAAAAACTCGTCGCCCCGATTCAGGTGGGTAGCGTAATTGGACTGGAAATACGCGGGTCAATTCATCGCTTTGGACTTACTGTACCACTCTCCGTTCGTTATGACGTATGGAGTAAACGATTTAGGTTCCTACAACAAGTTCCGATGAAAGTACAGTTTTATGGCCTGCTGAGTGGGTATTGGCAAATTCCTCTCCTTCAGGAAGGTCACGTGGAAATTTTTGAAAATACAGGCCGGCAATTGCCAGGTGAATTAACCAAGTTTCAAAATCTGCACAGTTCGTTTGGAGTAAACATTGGGATTGGCACTGAACTGGGAATTGGCAAACGCTTTCATGTATTTGCTGAGCCTACCTATACACAGGGCATTACGAGTGTAGTCCGCGGTATGCCCCTGCGCTCGGTAACCAACAGCTTTGGCGTAAAAGTGGGAACGAAGTGGAATATAAAAAAACAGTAAAGGTTTTATTGACAGCAGTTTAGAAAGAAGAGCAAAAAAAAGAAAACTTTTTTTGATAATGTACCCAACCTTCTTTTCCTCATTTTCAACTTACTATTAAAAGCACTTTAAATCACTCTCATCTGAAATACGACTACCTTTTTCAATTTAAACCAATCAGTAATCAATGGAAATCAGTGAAAAGTTGAGTCGTAACGAGTTTTTAAAAAATATGGGATTGAAAGGCGCGGCCTTGGTGGCAGTGTATTGTGCGGGTGAAGCCCTCACGGCTTGCAGTAATCAGGGGGTGGCTCCATCGGGTCCAGTTGATTTTACAATTGACTTGGCTGCCTCGGCCAATGCAGCTTTGACCAAAGTAGGCGGTTATCTCATTCAGAATACAACGGTTGTAGCCCAAGTAAGTCAGGGTGTCTATGTGGCAGTTACGCAAATTTGCAGCCATGAAGGGCAACGGCAGGTTGTTTATCAAAACGGTGAATTTTATTGTAATGCGCACGGGGCCAGGTTTTCTACTGCTGGAAAAGGATTAAACAGCAATGGCTCTCATGGGTTGACGGTTTATACTGCGCAATTGAGCGGTACGTCATTGCACGTGTTCTCTTAATCAACTCTTAATCCGGTCTTAACCAATTTTTAATTTTTTAATAGAAGCATCATGAAAACAAATTATGTACTTGCAACCACGTTTGCAGGGTTACTTTTTACGTCTTTTTCTTTTGGGCAGACCGCCCCGCAGCAGACGCTCCCTGATCATGTACAACCATCGGCAGAGGTAAAGAATGAGGACAAAATGAAAACGCTTTTCGCTCGGGTGAAACGCCCTTCGGCGAAAATCAATTACTTGGGGTTGTCGGTCAGTCCGCAATTTCAATACGGTACGTTGGCAGGGCAATTCACACCTATGAGCGGAATGACTGGAATGTTGCACATTAACAAAAAATGGGGCATTGGTTTAGGTGGTTATTCTACCATTGACAATCGCTTTACTCCCACGGCTTTGAATACCAACAAAGCATTGAGTCTGAGAAGTATGTACGGTGGTTTGAATTTTGAATACACGCCAAAACCTAACGCTGCTTTGCACGTTTCATTTCCGTTGTTGATTGGAGCGGGCATGGCTCAGGTAGATTCGGTTGGCAACCGCAGCAATCAATTTGGCCGGAGGGACAACAATAGACGCGACCGAGATTTTAACCGTTTAGGGGCGGGCGGTACTGCCTATATGGTCATTCAGCCGGGGGTGAATCTTGAAGCCAATGTGTTTCGGTTTGTCAAAATCTTTGCGGGAGTCAGTTACCGTATCGTTCCTGCTACTCATCAAAACGACCGGATAGTGAGTACATTACCTTCCCCCTCAGCTGGGCAACTGGGAGGCTTTAACCTGAATGCAGGGCTTAAAGTAGGTGTTTTTGATTATAACCTGCACCGTGCCAAACGCCCGGGAAGAATGAGAAGAACAAGAGATAATTAATAAAAGAATAGGGGGGAAGCTTTGCGAAGCTTTTCCCCTCCGGTTTAAGCTTAACGTACTTTTTTTATCTAACCTTTGGTTATAAATTAGTTTCATGCAAACGTTACAGTTCTATTTTGAGCATCAGCCTAACTCGCATCGTATTGCAGTTCTGACCCTCTCCATCATCATTTTTTGGAATACTGAGAATATCATTGCCCTCAATTTTGATTACAGAAAATGGCGACATGCGCTCACGAACAGCTTTTTTACGTTGACCGATGCCCCCGTTCAGTTTTTATTGGGAATTGTACTTGCCTACTCTACTGCCTAGGTAACCTCTCATCAATGGGGTTTGATTTATGAGCTGCCGATTAAGTCCACTTTTTATCAATTTATCGTTGCTTTTATTGCGCTTGATTTTCTGGAATATGTGTATCACGTTTTAATGCATAAAGTCAAAAGACTTTGGATGTTTCACTTGGTACACCACAGTGACAGAGTCGTAGATACGTCCACTGTACTGCAGGAGCATCCTTTCGAAACGGCAATCCGTTTGACTTTTTTAGTTCTTTGGGTGTTCGTAACGGGGGCTGGCTTCTGGATGGTTTTGGCAAGGCAATTCATTCAGGTGATTTCCAACGTCTTTGCTCATGCTAATTTTCGTTTACCCGAAAAAATAGACCGAATGATTGGGACAGTATTGATCACTCCGAACCTACACCATGTACATCATCATTACCAACAACCTTATACCGACAGCAATTACGGCGATGTATTGAGTATATGGGATCATATTTTCGGCACATTTCGCCGATTGGAGGCTTCAAAGGTCGTCTTTGGGGTTGATACCTGCATGGATACCCGGGAGAATGCCGTCTTTAAACAATTGCTGATTATTCCTTTCAGCGGGTATCGCTCACCGTTGGAACAAACTCAAACTCCGGCTGCCGTAGGTCAGGAACAGTACGAGGGTCTTTACCAAGAAGAACCTCCAACTCCCACAGCTATAACGGCTTAATAGGAACCAATGAACGCAATCATCATTTCGTCACTCCTGCTTTTTTTGAATTTCGGTAAAGACCCAAAATCAGAACGGATTGTTGGCAAATGGATGTCAGAAAATAAAGATATTGCAGTAGAAGTGTATAAAAGTGATTATGATGAAATAAATATTAGACTGACGCATGCGCGTGGGAGGATGGAGCGAATGAAAGTTCTAAAATTATGTAAAGCACAAGCAACGACCATGACAGTATCTCTAAATTCAGTACTGTGAA
>Ga0247843_1002403_pt1 | contig 34182 bp, 35 predicted proteins | sample LaCruzMarch2017__FD_192420 | JGI IMG/M metagenome (GOLD analysis project Ga0247843, IMG submission 192420) | Freshwater microbial communities from meromictic Lake La Cruz, Castile-La Mancha, Spain - LaCruzMarch2017_8m | ecosystem: Environmental > Aquatic > Freshwater > Lake | place: Spain... | reverse complement strand
ACCCGACGGTAACTCATAGTAGTGCTCTCCTTTTTGTAGCTAAAAAGAAAATACACTACTACCGTCGGGAACCCTGTCTTTTCAGCTACTTATCCAGTTTGAGTTGCACTACGAAATTTTTTTCGGGGTACATAAACACGCTATCTGGATGATCTTTGAGAGCGTTTATCTCTCGCTTCATTTCTTTCACTAGTGCTTGGTCAACTTTTTTCTCAGCGAGTAATTTATCAGATCCGCTCACCAGCAAGTGTGACCAAGTCTCAAAGAAGGTGGCTCTTAGTTTCGGCATGCGATTGTCGTAGAACCAGAATTTAGGGGTAAGCGTGATTTCTTGATAGCCCGCCTGCTGAAGAAGATTACCTAATTTAGGCCCAATAAAAGGATCCCCTCCGTAGGTCCACTGCGCGTCATTGAATGCAAAAAGATACTGCATGGTAGCAGGAGAGTAGGGGTGAAGAAACAAGCTAGAGTTTAAGACCTCGACACAGTGGATGACGGCCCCGTTTGAAAGCGCTCGTCTTGCTTCCTTCAAAATCTCTAGCGGATTCTTAACATGCTCTAAAATCCAGCACAGAAACGCTCCATCATGCGAATCGGGGGGTATCGGCAGGTGCAGCGCATCAGCGCAGATAACTTTGACATGGGATTTGGGGTGGTTTTTTCGGAGGAACTTCTTAGCCTGAGCGACTTGAGTAGGACTCGAATCGATCGCTGTGATGGAAGCAGTTGGATAGCGCTTGAGCAGTTTATCGGTCTGGGCGCCTACGCCAGAGCCCACTTCTAGGATTCGTTTACATGAGGAGAAGTCGATGTCAGAAAACAGGCTCTGTTCAAAGAGACTCGCTCGCTCGTAGAGTCGCCTCTGCTCCGTTGGCGTGAACCCATGGATGTACTTTGGGGTGATACCGGTTTTTGAGATTCGTTTAGTTTTTTTTCGCATAAAAAAGCCCAGGCCATGGGTTAGCACGGTCTGGGCTTAAATTTAAGTCATGTTCTATTAAGACGCTGGAGCCCCAAAATCTCGGTCCATCACCGTCTTACGGCCATCTCGTTTTGCGTTCTCCACAGCTTGATCACAAAGCTTTCTGACTTGCTCAGAAAGCACGGCGATAACAGCTGAAGAGGTGTTCATCCCAGATTTCTCTCGGATGTAACTTTTGACTTTAGAAGCAACAACGAGTGCTTCAATCTTTTCGGAGGTTTCGTTTGCGTCTGTCATAGAATCTCTCTCTACTTTCTTAATTAATGAGAAGGAGCTGCTTCTGGAGCTGCAGCAGGTGCTGCTTCAGCTGGAGCAGGAGCCGCTTCTGGAGCAGGAGCTGCTTCAGTTGCTGCAGGAGCCGCTTCTGGAGCAGGTGCTTCTTCTTTCTTTTTGCAAGCGGAAAAAATTCCGAAGCTTAGAGCAAGAGCAAATGCAGAGACAGTTAGTTTTTTGAAGTTCATGTTATACCTTTCTAATCCGTTCATGATTCATTCATCAGAACACAGAGAGTTTCTACGTTGGCTCGGAGTCGAAGACCCCCTCTCCCAAAATAATTTGAGATAACTTCGGTAGAAATCGTGTGTCCTTGAAGTTAGTTTGAATCTACACACGTCCTCTAAAAGTTGACTAGGAGTTTCTTTATGGAGTTATCAGTTTTTCATGCAGCCATTTACGGGGTTGTCCAAGGATTAACCGAATACTTGCCCGTGAGTTCATCCGCGCATCTGCTACTTTTGCCGCATTTTCTAGGCATTTCCGATCCTGGTACCGCGTTTGATGTATGGACCCACGTGGGCACGTTGGGCGCCACGCTCTGGTATTTCCGGGCCGACTGGGGGAGGGTCTTTCAAGGTGGCTACCTGGTTGTCAATCAAGGCCTCCGCGGCAAAAAAGCATGGCCTGAGCTTAGCGGCGAGAACGACGGGTCTAGTTTCGCTCCCTACTTAGTCGTGGCCACCTTACCCGCAGTCGTTGTGGGGTTTTTCCTTCATAAGCTCGTCGAGACCGAGCTTCGCTCCCCCCTGATTACGGTTTTTACGTTAAGCATCGGGGGGGTGTTTCTATTTATCGCCGACTGGCGGGCCAATCGAATGACCGAACAGGCCTTACTCGAAGGCAGAAGGGGGGACGATTCCCTCTCGCCCAAGTTCTCTTACGGAAAGGCTTTCAAAATAGGCCTTTTCCAGTGTTTATCTCTGATTCCAGGGTTTTCGCGCTCAGGCTCTACTATGATGGGAGCTAGGTTTCTTGGTCTCTATCGGAGCCAAGCGGCTAGGTTTTCTTTCCTCCTCTCAGGGCCGATTACTGCGGGCGCTGTGATCATAGAAATGAAGCCTGTTTTGGCTTCACTGAAGTCAGGAGATCTAAGTGTGACACTGCTCGTCGTGGCCGTGCTTTCCTCTTTTCTTTCTGGCCTGCTTGCGATCGGACTACTGCTTAAGTTTGTGCAGAAGGTGGGCTTTCTCCCCTTTACGGTTTACCGGTTACTCTTGGCAGCTATCGTCTGGTGGAAAATTATCTAGCCGTTTTTAAATTCGTACTTCTGGAGTATTGCGACTGCCTCCTGCGGTGTTTCCACAATCTGGAAGAGCTTTGTCGAGGCTTGATCTAGAAGTTTATGATGGAGTAGGGGTCCAGAAATCCAATCTGTGAGCGGGGCCCAGAACTCTCTACCCACCAAGATCACAGGCAGAGGTGGAACTTTGTTCGTCTGTAAAAGCGTCACCACTTCAAAGAATTCATCTAAAGTACCCAGCCCACCCGGCAAGAAAATGAACGCATCCGAAAACGCAATCAGCAGAAACTTTCTTGTAAAAAAATAATCACACGTAAACACCCTGTGCAGGTAAGGGTTTGCGTTTTGTTCAAAGGGTAGAGTGATATTGCACCCCAAAGAATGTCCGCCTGCTTCAAAGGCCCCCTTATTCGCAGCTTCCATGACACCAGGCCCACCGCCCGTTAAAGTGACCCACTGGGCGCGCGCTAGGGCTGCGCCTGTGTGGACACCCACTTGATAGAAGGGCGAATCAGACGTGCACCTTGCGCTCCCAAACACGGTCGCGATCCGTTTGCCTCTTGCGTCTTTGAATAGCCTTCGACCCCACCAGAGTTCAAAGGGAGCTCTCACATACTGCTTAGAAAACAATTTTTGTGTAAAAATAATCGCACTCTCCTTGAGGGATTAAAGGTATAAGGGGAGGCACAGGTTTAAGTCTATGAAAACTCTCGTTTTTACACCCCCTATGACGCAGATAAATGCGCCCTTTCCAGCAAGTGCCTACTTGGTGGGATTTCTGCGCGAACAGGGTTATGAGGCGTATCAATGCGATCCTGCGCTTGGGACGGTTTTGAAGTTATTCTCGCGAGAGGGTCTTTCTCAGATGTTTGAGACCCTAGAGCAGCTCACAGTTTCTAAACGGCATCAGGACTTCAAACTAAGAGAGTATTTCTTAGAGCAAAAAGAGCGCTATCTGAACACGATTGATCCAACGATTAAATTCCTCCAAGGCAAAGATCCGACTCTAGCCTTACGAATTGCAACCAGGCACTACCTGCCAGAAGGGCCCACTTTCAAGGGGCTTTCGCAGTTTGGTTCAGACCTTGTAGCGGAAGAGGCCGAGCACGAGCTACTCCACTGGGCGTTCGGAGCGCTAGGGATTCAAGATAAAGCAAAACATCTCGCTTCGCTTTATTTGGATGACCTCACGGTGTTTATATCTCATTTTATTGACCCAGATTTCTCGCTCTCCCGCTACGCAGAGAAGCTCGCAGCCTCAAGCCCAAGCTTCGAACCACTCCTCCAGAAACTCACCGAGAAACCCACGCTGATTGATGAAATGATGTTTGAGAGTTTATCTGAACCAATGCGCGAAATAGAACCAGGCGTTGTTGCGATCTCTGTACCTTTTCCCGGTAACGTATATGCGGCACTTAGGTCAGCGGAATGGATCAAAAAAAACTATCCAGAGACAAAGGTCTTACTCGGTGGTGGGTACGTAAATACCGAGCTTAGAGAGTTAGAAGATCCTAGGGTGTTTAACCACATTGATGCTGTGATTTATGATGACGGCGAGGCTCCACTGATTCGCTATCTAGAGATGCTCTCTAACAAGAGAGGTGAGAGCGGCCTCATCCGAACGAGGCTCCTAAAAAACGGAGTTGTGACCTACGTAAACGATTCTCGTGGGCACGACATTCCACAGAAAAACTTGCCCGCACCTTGTTACGACGGACTCCCACTCACTGACTACCTTCAAGTGCTTGAGGTGCTAAACCCCATGCACCGTATTTGGAGCGATGGGAGGTGGAATAAGCTCACTCTCGCGCACGGCTGTTACTGGAAGAAATGCTCGTTTTGCGATGTGACGCTGGACTATATCGGGCGCTACGATCCTTCGCCGGTGCTTAAGCTCGTCGAGCGCATGAAAGTGATTGCGGATCATACCGGTCAAACTGGATTTCACTTCGTTGATGAGGCCGCCCCTCCGGTTATCTTACGCGAACTCTCAAAAACACTCGAAGCGCAGGGATTAAGTTTTACCTGGTGGGGTAATGTGCGGTTTGAAAAACAATTTACACCTGAATTATGTAAGCAATTAGCGCGTGCTGGCTGTGTTGCTTTCTCCGGAGGTCTTGAAGTGGCAAGTCCACGGTTACTTACAAAAATGAATAAAGGTGTGACGATCGAACAGGTGGCCCAAGTGACTAAAGCCATGAGCGATGCTGGTATTCTAGTTCACGCGTATCTGATGTTTGGATTCCCCTCTCAAACAGAACAAGAAACCCTAGATGCGCTTGAGCGAGTGAGACAGTTATTTCTAGCAGGTTGTCTTCATTCTGGGTTCTGGCACAGATTCAGTGTTACTGCGCATTCGCCGATTGGGAAAGCACCGGAAGAATTTGGGATAAAAATCTTAGAGCCTGCGCTTAAGGGACCTAGATTTTCCCGTAACGATCTCGCTTTCAAAGATCCCGTTAAGGCGGATCACGATATGTTAGGGCGTGGCCTTAAACGAGCGCTGTTTAATTATATGCACGGCGCAGGTTTAGAGGAAGACGTTCGCGTGTGGTTTGAAAAAAAATTAAAGCCCACCACAGTACCTAAAGATCTGATCGAGAAAGCGCTTCTAGATTCTTAGAGTTTTTTTTTGTTGAGCGGAGTGGCAGAATCTCCGATTGATTTTTTCTTTAAGTTCACGTTGCTGTGACGATCTTCCGCTAAGAGCTGCTCGATTGCATGAAGCTCATCTTCTAACTCCCACTTAATCAGCATGGAGCCTGCGATCTCTTCATGGGTTTCAGGGTGCTTCATGCTGTCATGCACTTTTAGTTTGTGCCTGATGCCAAGGCTTCTTTGAATGAGATCGATTTTGCGCTCTTTTGTCATTGCCATAAGGTTGCCTCTTAAAACAGGAGCATCTGGAGCACTAAGTTCCTTCAGTCATCACAACTGTTGTCATGACCGTGAGGGGTTATTTAGATGCAAGCTGTTGCCTTAGGACATAACATAGAATCCCGCCTTGCTTGAAGTATTCTAGTTCGTTTGGCGTATCTATTCTGATTTTTGCGTCAAATTTAGTGGTCTTGCCGTTTAAAGTCGCCTCAACCGCAAGCGTCCCGCCTACTTCAAGCTTATTTAAACCAATGAAGTTGAAGGTTTCCTCCCCAGTAAGGCCCAGACCTTTAGCTGAGTTATTGATAAACTGAAGCGGTAGAATTCCCATGCCCACTAAGTTTGACCTATGAATGCGCTCAAAACTCTCTGTAATGACGACCTTCACGCCTAAGAGTTTGGGTCCTTTTGCAGCCCAATCCCGAGAAGAGCCTGTTCCGTACTCTTTACCCGCTAGGATCACAAGCGGGGTGCCTGAGGCCACGTAGCGCTGAGAGGCTTCAAAAATCGAAAGCTGCTCGCCCGTAGGGAGGTACTTAGCGAAACTTCCTTCGATACCTGGGAGCATGAAGTTCTTTAATCTTGTGTTAGCGAAAGTGCCCCTCATCATGACCTCGTGATTGCCGCGCCTTGCGCCGTAGCCGTTGAAGTCCTCAGGCTTAACACCTAACGACACGAGGTATTTTCCTGCTTCGCTCTTCGCATTGAAAGAACCTGCGGGCGAGATGTGGTCGGTGGTGACGGAGTCGCCTAAGATCGCAAGCACTCGTGCGCCTGTGATGTCTGTAATGGGTGCAGGGGTCGTGGTGAGGCCATCAAAAAAAGGCGGCTCTTTAATATAGGTTGAATCTTTAGCCCAAGCGTAGATTTTGCCTTTTGGAGTAGAGAGCTTCTGCCAAGCAGACTCACCTTCAAAAATCTTGTTATAGGAGCGCTTAAACTGCGCTTCGGTCACGTGCGATTTGATCACCGACTGAACTTCGGATTCAGATGGCCAGAGGTCTTTTAGAAAAACGTCTTTCCCGTTCTGATCCTTACCGATGGGGTCTTTGGTTAAATCCACATGGAGAGAACCAGCTAAAGCATAGGCCACACAAAGTGGAGGAGAAGCTAGGTAGTTTGCTTTAATCAGAGGGTTCACACGCCCTTCGAAGTTTCTGTTTCCAGAAAGCACAGAGGCTACGGCTAAATTGTTATCCGTGATAGCTTTAGAAACTGCCGCTGGAAGCGGACCACTGTTTCCAATGCACGTGGTACAGCCGTAGGCTACGACATGAAAACCAAGCTCTTCTAGGTAGGGGAGTAGTTTGCTTTCTGTTAGGTAGTCAGTCACGACTTTAGACCCAGGAGCCAGTGAGGTCTTCACCCAAGGCTTAGATTTTAAGCCTTTTTCACGAGCTTTTTTCGCAAGAAGTCCTGCTGCGATCAGTACGCTTGGGTTAGACGTATTGGTGCAAGACGTGATTGCGGTAAGTACGACTGCGCCATTTGGGAGTTTCTCTTCAGATCCTAAAAGCGCGCCCGAGGCACCTATCGTAGTGGAGTTTGTTTTCGTCAGTTCGGCTTCGTACTTTGTAAAGCTCTCTTTTACGCTCCCTAAACTTACACGGTCTTGAGGACGCGCCGGGCCTGCAAGCGAAGGCTCTACGGAAGCGACATCAAGCTTTAAGGTCGAAGAGTAAACGACTTGTTTCTGAGTGGCCTCGTCGTACCAGAGGCCTTGGGCTTGGAAGTAGTCTTCAACGAGTTTTGCTTTCTCTGCTCTTCCAGTGAGTCTTAGATATTCTGTTGTCACTGCGTCGACAGGAAATAATCCCACCGTAGCGCCATATTCAGGCGCCATATTGGCAAGTGTGGCGCGGTCTGCGAGCGAGAGATTTTTTAAACCATCTCCAAAGAATTCTACGAATTTTCCAACGACTCCGTGTTTTCTAAGTAAATTCGTCACCGTGAGCACGAGATCCGTTGCCGTAGTTCCAGCCGGGAGCTTGCCTGATAACTCAAAACCCACCACCTGAGGAATGAGCATCGAACAAGGCTGGCCTAACATGGCTGCTTCAGCCTCGATACCGCCCACGCCCCACCCTAGGCAGCCTAAGCCGTTAATCATGGTGGTGTGAGAATCCGTACCTACCATCGTATCTGGGTACACATAGTCGTCAGAAACCATGGCTACATGGGAGAGGTACTCAAGATTGATCTGATGGATGATGCCCGTATCGGGCGGCACCACTCTGAAATGTTTAAACGCATCTTGGCCCCATCTGAGAAACTGATAGCGCTCACCGTTACGCTCATATTCTAGGTCTGCGTTCTTCTGAAACGCGTCCTTTGATCCAAAGTGATCAATCATCACAGAGTGATCAATGACGAGATCCACTGGGACGAGTGGGTTAATGCGGTCTGGATCGCCGCCTAACTTTGAGATCGCGCCTCTCATTGCGGCTAAATCTGCTACGGCTGGAACTCCAGTGAAATCCTGAAGCACAACCCTAGCAGGGGTGAATTGAATTTCGTCTTTGGGTTCGAGTTTAGGGTTCCAGTTTGCTAATTTTTCGATGTCTGATTTTTTTACGGCAATGCCGTCTTCCGTTCGGAGTAAATTCTCTAGAAGAATTTTCAGTGAAAACGGTAAGTGTTTCAGCGATTTACCGGTCGTTTTTTCAAACTCGGGAATCGAATAATACTTAAGAGCGATTTTCTGAGAGGTGAGCGATGCCAACGACTTAAACGAATTTAAATTCTTCTGCATGGGCCTGAGCCTACTCCCGCTCTAAAAAAAGTGGGAGCTTAAAAATCACCTAAGCATTGAGATTGTGTGGGTTACAGCTCACGGAGAAGTATAATTATTCGTGGGGTCACGGAAGTGATCATCTTTCTCTTTCTCCCAGGCGGACTGAGCGCCTCCGGGCTTCTGCATCTTTGTTCTTAAGTAATCAATCCAAGGTTTGATTTGGGAAATTTTGTAACAAGCATTACTACTTACAGCTTGTGCGTTTGCAACGTTCACTAACCACGATACCGTTCCTGCGTGAAAATCACATTCAATCAACTGGGCGCTAAGCTTTGCGTCTAATGGCTGTTTCTGGGGGGCTCCGTTTCGAAGTCTAGTTAGGGCCGTTCGTCTAGCGGTTATCTGTGGGGTTGCTTCCTGGTATGGATAGGAAGGCACTAAGAAAGAGAAGTAGTTCGTGAGAAGATGATAAGCTGCTCGCACCGTGGGCTGATGGGTTCCATCAGGTAAGCATACTTTTGCGAGAAGAATATCGGCTGAGGAGACTTCGGCTAGCTGGGTTTTTTCGGTCTGGTTCATCCTTTCTAAAGTTCTTTTTGCCCGGTTGATCAGAAACTTGTAGGGGCCGTCGGAGTTAGCCAAGGTGTTATTTACCGGGCAATACATCCCATCAAAGGCCGGCACTCTCACATAAAACTGAGTCACATCTCCGACCGTACGTCGTCTAAGAGCACCTCTGACGTTAGTGCCAAAGACCCGCTCAGAAGATTGAGAATTCTGAGCGCTGGAGCGAATTCTGCTTGAGTTTAGCTCACACGGGTCTCCTATGTCGTAGAGCGTGCTTAAGAACATGGATTTAAACTCCTCTTGCCACCGGAGCGGATCTTGTATGCACTCCGAGGGTCTACGAACAGGGTCGATAGGCCGAATAGTTGGGTGTAGCGTGGGATTGAGGCCCGCGTAGCAGACGGGCGTAGGGCTGCCAGTGGCAGGTGCCTTCCAAGTGGAAGCAACGCAGCCGGTGCTGTAGTTATTTGGGTTGTAGCGGTTACTTCCGAGGTCTCCTTGGACGTTCGGATAGCCTGAGTGTCCCATGCTGTCGTTCAGTTTACGTGAGGTTAAGTAAACGGAGCAGGAGCATTCGGGGCAACTTGTTAAGACGTTTATTTGGCAAGAACCATAATCTAAACGCGTCTCTCCTTTGCCCTGGAGATTATCGATCAGTGCCTGAGGCGTCATACCTGAAGCCACTTGGCAAAGGGCTCGTTGCCCGGGGCCCGATATCTGGTTGCAGGATAAGAGTTGATTGGAGTTAGGGGTTGTTGGGACGGTAATAACTGGGGACTGACCTGCAGCAGGCGGAGGGTTCGAAGGGGGAGCAGCGATTGTTAGAGTCGATGAAGTTAGCGAGTATAGCAGGATCTGCAGTAAATTCGTGGATGCTCGTTTAATTTGTGTTTTTTTCTGGCTTGTTCTCATAATAAATTCCCTACTTTCTAAAACATCAATTGCAACTGAAACTAAAGCGCATTCTGTCCGCAGGATGAAATTCGAGCGGCGACGGAATGGACTAAACACGTAAAGCTTGTTCCTCCCGAGAGATCTGGACTCTGGAAGCTTCCTTCTAAATAAGTTGAATTCATGGGTACGGTGGGCGTGCTCACAATCACGTTATCATCAATCGCAACCTGTCTGATAGACCGGTTTGAGAAAGCAGAAACCGGTAGATCAATATTAGCCTCAGGCACGGTGCAGATTGAACTTGCGGCTGCGGCGTTAGGGACAAGCCCAGAAACAAGAGGTGTGATGTCTCTCTCAAAGATGGCGTTTAAGCGCACTCGAAAGGTCCTGGTGGCTTGGCCATAGATCGGGTTAATGGGATTTGCAAGCAGAGGGCCGATCGGGTTTGCGGGGTTGATCATGCTCTTATGCACAGCCTGCACTTCTACGCCTGCGCTTCCTTCGCCAGCTGATCCGATATTCACTCCGATTCTAGCGTCGTCAATCATTTCTTGCAGCGTGAGAAGCCTGATTCCTCTTACTTGATAGTCTGAGAGTGGGAAAAGTGCACCGCTTTGGGTGCTATATAACTCGCCAGCAGCAGTGGGGTTATTTCGGATCACGGTCACCACATCGCCTGCCCTCATGTCTGCAAATGTTTGGTTACAGACGTCGCTCTGATAGATGTAAACTTTGAATTGTTGGATGAGGTTACTAAAGCTGTGGCTTGATTTTGAAGTGTTGGCTAGTTTCAATTGTTGTTCCGTGTAGTTGAGCATGCCGACACTTAAGATCGTTGTGATTGCTGAAATGGACATGACCCAAATGAGTGCAGACCCCTGCTCAGAGGCTTTTCTCGATTCTAGGTGCGAACTTGGGTAACTAAGACGTGCCACGGGGACCCCTTTTTATTTATAATCCATAACTTTACATTTAATATCCATTTCAGCCAATCATTGTAGAGCGTTGCTCAAGACTGAGGGCGGCGGCGTTCGAAATTTACTCGAATCTGTCACTAAATTCGGCGCGACCCCTCGCATGTCTTGTGTGCAAAACGAATCAGTAGGTGCTTGGTTGAAACAAAGTGAAAAAAGTTTCGTTGGCGAAACACCGGCATTAGAAAGTCTAAAAAAAGTTTCTCCAGCGTTTGAACCTGCTCCCGCATAAGTATCTAACCAGCCGGTTTGCTCCATCCTTAGTGCGTTAACACGGCCTAAATTAGTAACTGTATCTGAGACTTGCTGATTACTAGCACGCAGCAGCTTCAACACCCAAGCCCCTTGAGCAAATGAGATCCCATTTAGCGTGTTCACATACGACCCACTGCTAGAGCCTCCTGAACAGGCTCTGGTATCTAGATTCACACTGCTGATCGTGGTGGGAGGCGTGGGGGATAGATTGCGTAGGAGTCTCGCTTTTCTTGCAAGATTCTGCTTCCAAGGGACAATTGAGGCCGCAAACTCACTGACTGGGCAATAGGAAGGCTTTAAATAGCCAAACGAAACATAAAGACTGCCCGCTTCGTCAATAGCAAGGGACGAGAGATCATAGGATTCCGCTCCGTTGATGCCGGTAGCGCTGTTGACCTTTAAGATGTTGTCTGGAGATAGGTTGTTTTGAGTGTCGTTTTTTGCCCAAGTGATTCTACACGTCTGACTCCCTGAGGTTAGTTGATTGATAAGAATGCGTTTTATAATTTCCTCTGGGCTTCCACCAGGAGCAGTTGCATTCTGGACTGAGTTAACGAAGGTTACATCTAACGTTGGGCTAACATCGTCTATGTAGCGTGAGCCAGAGATACAGCCCGTATGGCGAACGTTAGCTGTGGTGCTGATTGGTATTCCGTTTAAACCAAACTTACGAGCATCCTGTCCCAGGCTCGTTAAGGTATTAGTGGTCACAAAATAGTACTGACAAGCAGCCTCCCCAGGCTGAAAAGTTAACAGCTTACAAGCACCTGTAGAAATCTCCCCACTTTGAATGAGCGCCACTACTTGAGGGCCTGATAAAGCATCGACTTTAGCGCAGAGTTGACGCCGGATCGCTGTGTCCAAGCCTTCCATCGGATTAACAAGATTGCACTGCGCCTTTGCGTTCAGTGTCCCTAATAAAACAAATAAAAGCCCCAATAAAAAAGCGGGATGAGAATTAGAGGAGTAAGGTAGAGCTTTAAATCGCATGGCTTTAGCTCGAGTGGTGTGGGCGAGCATATTGGGACACTCCTTTAGTTTTCATTATCTATGTTAACATTTTATGAGGAAGACTCAAGGTGGAGTGTCATGTGTGACCGAAAGGGAAAGGTTAATTGATTAATATGAAAATGCCTCGTAATCAGATGGAAGGTTTTACGCTTATTGAACTCATGCTTGTCGTGGGATTAATTAGTGTGATTGCACTTGGCATTACAGAATTCTTAACCTATCAACTCCGTTCTTCTCGTACTGTGCAGAACGCTTCTGAACTAGGAGCGCTAGAGCAACAGTTAAGCGCACTTTTAAATCGCGAAGATGCCTGCAGTGCGACACTCATGGATCTTAGAGCAGGCGATCCGGTAAGGTTTATTCGTAACGGAGATGGAACAGTGCTTTACGATACCGCAAACGGTACCAATCAAGTTTTTCCTCTCACGGAATTCGTCGTTCAAAGCATGAGGTTGCTCTCATCTACTGAGATGGCGGCTGAAACCCCTACGGTCGCGGTCTCGGTCTCTACCATGGGAGCAGCAACTCTTGTGCTTCGCGTGGATGCTTTGCACCGCAGCGCGATTGCAGGAGGTGCGCCTGCGATTCATGGGCCTGCTGCGAAGACCTTTTACCAAAGAGTAAATGTCTCATTAAGTGCGCCTCTCCATGTGAGGATTGCACCTGCCACAACGCCTGAAAGAGCGATGGAGATCTGCACTACTTTTTTTCCGGGAGCGGGCACACCGTTAACGACCACCACTGTGCCTGAAATGTCTGGTACGACCGCTCAGAACTTAGACGAGGAAGCAAGGCTTGCGGGCGTGATTCCTGCTGCCTCTACCCACCAAAGCGTTTCTAGTTTCTCTAGTTACGAGGAAGTGCCAGGTGGGTTTGATCCGGTTTTTGGTCCGTTTAAGTCGCTGTTCTGCAACTTCTCTTCGTTTGATGTGCGCATCGCAAAATGCTTAGGAACATTGCAGAACGATCTTTGATCGATTACTGGCGGCAGGTGAAGTGAAACACTGGAGAGAAACTGTTGAGAGAAAAACAAGCCTGATTGGGGTTAGCATCGAATATATACGCGCCTACGGTGTTGGTGTACTTAGCTGTCGAAGTAGGATTGATGTTCCTGGCAGCGATGCAGGTTGGAGTGTCTGGTAAGGGATAACTAAAACAAGCTCTCACGGTGTCCTTATCTAGGCCTAATTTCAAGGCAGTACTAAACCCTGCATCGGTCACGGGTTGGTAGTCCACTCCCTCGGAGCGAAGTAGGCTTATCTGATTGGAGCCAGAAAATGGCTCTTGGTAACCGCCCGTAAGTGGGCTTGTGTAGATGTTTAACATCCAGGCGCCTTGAATAAAGTCTAACGCCTCGGACGCTCGTGCGTAATTTAAAGCTTGGTTCTCGTTACAAAGGCGAGCGTGCTCACTTTCATTCACGTTTGAAGGAAGATTTGCGGGAGGGGCGCTTGCTAAGTTTAACAGAACCTCTGCTTGCGCCCCGATCGCTCGCTTCCAGTTAGTGGTAGATGCTTTTAGTCCTTCTACGGCGCAGTAAAGTCCCGAGGAACCCCAGCTCACATAATAAGCGCTATTGGCCCCAGATTGCTTCACTCTAAGTTTACTAGCATTATACTGCTGTTGGCCGCCTGCTACGGGCGCTTTCATCCCGAGTAGGGAATCCGGGGTTAAAGATTCGTCTGTAATATTACTAAAACTATCACCATTTCTTAGATCACACGGATCACTCGAGTCATTGAGGGCGGCTAAGAGAGCTGTTTTTAAGTTGTTTTCTGCACTTGGACCTAGAGCAATACACCCCGAATGCCTCCGATTCGAGGCAGCGGGAAGAATACGTGGGTAACCGTTTAACCCAAATTTCAGCGCATCTGCGCCGATGATCGAGTCAGGCTTTAAAGACACAAAGTAATACGTGCATGTTGGAGTAGGGTCTACGGAGTTATGTGGAAGTCCGTTGGTAATAGTAATCGCTCCCGCCCGAAGCGCACGGCATTTACCGATGTAGAGCTTGCCGCCAAAGAGCCCGTTCTCTGGGTCCTCGCTCGCTAAAGTAGCAGCACTGATCTGGGCCACTCTACTTGCTAAAGCCCTCTCGTTTGCTCTCGTCCAACCTAAAGCGCTTGGGAGGTCATGGGTTAGTAGGAGGGCTAGGATTCCCAACCTCAGTTTCAGCGGAAAGAGTGGATGCGCCATTTTTGACCCTACGTGGTTCATACACTTTTAGGATAACCTATAAGAATAGGGGATCATAAGGTGTCATTCAAGATACAGGACGACAAAGGATTTACACTGCTTGAGCTGATGTTGGTTGTAGCTCTTATGGGGCTTGTGACTTTAGGAGTGGCTGAGCTGATTGATTTCCAGTCGAAGTCCACAAAAACAGCGCAAAATTCAGTCGATTTTGCAGGGCTCCAGCAGGAATTCGCCAAAATTATTCTAAAGCAAGACTCTTGCACAAACACATTTGAGAATTTAAAAGCTGGCGACTCCGTTCGTTACCTGAGAGACAGACAAGGCGCGGTTCTTTATGATGCGACCGCAACACCGGGAACAAACACCGCAGTATTTCCGCTCACGGAATATGTGATCAGAGGCATGAGGATTCTCACCGTAAATGAGATGGCTGGAGGTGCAGCCGCTGAAACCGCACTACCTCCTTCGATGTCGCCCTCGGGTGCAGCTGTGCTAGCCCTTCGAGTGGACGCGGTTCACCAGAGCGTCCTAGGCGGAGGTGCACCTTCTACTTACGGAGCTAGTACAAAGACCTTTTATCAGAGAGTGAACGCCGTGATGGGACGACCGCTTCAGGTTCGAGTACATCCTGCAACGACAGAAGCGCGCGCAAGAGAGATCTGTAATACCGTGTTTCCTGATAAAGGCATGCCTAATACAAGAACCACTCAGCCAGAGTTCCCCTCTGCGGCAGGTTATACGACGATCGAACAAATGGCACTTTCAGACGGCGTTATTTCTACTGTGACCATGCCTTCGATTTCTTCGTTCATGTCGTATGAGTTCGTGCCCGGCGTATTTAACGGGATTTATCCCGCGCGTGTGCTGATGTGTAGCTTTGCCTCGTTTGAAACCAGGATCTCAAGCTGCATCGGTAATCAAACCGACGGTCTTTGATTGTCTCCGTGGTTTATGGGATAAGCGTGGCCAACTGATGGCGCACGGAATCCTAGCACACTTACTCTTTGAGCATCTTACGATTCACTCTCCTTACATCTTTGATGAGGAGACCTTTGCGGAAGGGCGATACCCTTTTGCCAAAATCATCCGCGAGTCAAACGCAGAATCCGCCGCACAACAGCTTGATGCAGATCCGGTCGCCTATTTTAAGTTCGCCGTATCCACTCACTGGGTGACTGCGGGGAGTTTTGTCCCGATGGATCTCGACCCACACTTAAGAGTGAAGCTTTGGCATGCCATGCAGAGTGAAGCGCAGTTAGACGAGATCGCACGCTGGTTGTTAAATACCCTCACCTGGGACGTCGCCAAGATCTCAAAAAGATTCATGCGTTTTGATAAGACGCGCACTCTCTCTACCCATCAAGGGGAGTGGATGTTGCTGATCGCGTGCGCCTACCGCGCGATTCGAGCAAGAACGAATGCTGATCCAGAGCTTCTCCAGGAACTCTTAGATTCGCTCAAAATCGAGGTTTATGCTGAGTTAGAGCTGCTAGAACATACATTTAACGAGCTTAGTGGAACTAGAGTGTTTGATGCGTCAGCATGCTTGGCGCATAATTTAGGGGATCTTTTTCGGGTAGAGCAGCTCTGGCCGTGCGTGGAAGGTGACCCGCTCACAGGGCTCCTCCAAGAAATCTCGTGCGGGAGGTACCGGGAGTTGATTGCAAAGAACCAGAGGTTTTATCAAGAGTGCGGGGCGGCTGAGAATCACAGGCATCTTGGGCTTAGATCCGTGAAAGCGCTTAGAGGCAAAATAGACTTAATTCCAGGGTTTGGACCCTTCTGGGACACGTGGGGCTCTCAGGTCGCGCATCATCCGGAGCTAGATCTAAAAGACCAGGCTACTCTTGTGGAGGCATTGTATCACGGCTGGGTAAGGCTGTTTGAATCGGGTCCGAAGGCTGTGACGCATTCCTATCCGCGCGCGGTGCATGGAATATTTCAGAATGTAAAAGGTGGACGAACAGCACTGCTTGAATTTCTCCCCGCGCGAACCGCTAAAGAAATGAAGATGGGTGTTTTTAACTCTCTCGTGCAAACAGAAAAAGCGCGGTTCGAGGCCAGTCACCTGAACCGCGCGTTCAAAATCATCCGCGAGTCGCAATCAGTCCCGCAACAAGTAAGCTCACTACAGACATCACTTTAATCAGGATCGCAATACCAGGTCCGGAAGTGTCTTTAAAAGGATCTCCAACCATATCGCCAACGACGGCATTCTTATGGACTTCGGAGCCTTTTTTGAAGCCAGCCAAGTTTCCTTTTTCGATGTACTTCTTTGCATTATCCCACGCTCCTCCTGCGTTTGCCATGTAGAGCGCCATCGTGGAGCCAACTGCAAGAGAGCCTGCTAAAAGACCCGCAAGCGCTTGTGGCCCAAGGAGAAAACCGACAAACGGAGGGGCAATCACAGCCACAAGACCTGGTAAGATCATTTGCGAAAGCGCTGCTTTGGTTGCGATGTCTACAATTTTCTTAGGCTCTGGTTCACCAGTTCCCGCAAGAAGGCCTGGAATATCTCTAAACTGCCTTCTGATTTCTTCTACGATCGCAGACGCTGCTCGACCCACCGCTAACATGGTGGAAGCACCCACCACAAAAGGCAGCATCGAGCCCAGAAGGAGTCCGATCAGAACGCGGGCGTCTGTGAGTTCTAGAGATAGTTTTGAAAGTCCTGCAAGCTCACGTGCGTGATTGACTTCCATGTTAAATGCGGAAAACAGCGCTACCACTGTCAAGGTTGCAGAGCCAATAGCAAAGCCCTTACCGATTGCTGCTGTTGTATTTCCTACCGCATCAAGCTCGTCTGTAATCGCACGCACATCAGCGCCTAATCCTGACATTTCTGAGATCCCGCCAGCGTTATCTGAAATCGGCCCGTAAGCATCAACAGTCATCACAACCGCAGTGCCACCTAGCATTCCGACTGCTGCGATAGCGATGCCGTAAAGACCAAGCACACCATTTGCGACAAAAGCTGCGCCAGCAAGCAGGATCATCGGGAGCGCTACGGATTCCATGCCGACAGCGAGCCCTTGAATGAGGTTTGTTCCAGCACCTGTTTTAGAAGCCTCCGCAATCCTGGCCACTGGAGTGGAGGATGTATAATAGTCGGTGATGAGACCAATCATCGCACCAGAAACCGCGCCCACCGCAAGAGCGATCGTGATGTTCTGAGTAATTCCGAACATGGGCATAAGTATCGCGCTCGCACCCACAAGAAGAAGTGGCGGAAGGATCAGGCTTACTCTAAGCACTTGGGCAGGCTTCATGTTCTTTAATGCCCGAGCGAGCAGTATGGTGATGAAACTCACTACGAGTCCCAAGGTAGAGAGCACGATCGGAAGGATCACTCCTGCTAGGCGATTAGATTCTAAACTGTCTGAGTTTAAGAGGGCAGGGAGCGACTCGCTACTTGCGGTCATCGCAATAGCCATCGCAGCCACGATGGCTGCGATCATGGACTCATAAATATCTGCACCCATTCCAGCCACATCACCGACGTTATCGCCGACGTTATCTGCAATGACGCCTGGGTTTCTTGGGTCGTCTTCTGGAATATTCTCAATTACTTTTCCAGCGATGTCTGACCCTACGTCTGCGGCCTTCGTGTAGATACCGCCTCCGATTCTGGCAAATAGTGCAATCGAGCTTGCTCCCACTGCAAACGAATGAATCGTTGCGGCCAAATGTGCGGAGTCTTTAAAAAACAAGTAAACCCCACCGATGCCGATCAGTCCAAGACCTGCCACAGAAAGCCCCATGATCGCGCCGCCGTCTAGGGCGGTCAGGAGTGAGTTAGGTTTATCAAGCGTTCTAGCCATTTGGGCTGTTTTTACGTTCGCGTAAGTCGCGCCCTTCATGCCAATGAAGCCCGCAAGTAGAGAGAGGAATGCACCTAAAATAAAGCACACCGCACCTGCGCCGCCGATCGTGAAAGTAAGCAGTAGCGCCACTACAGCACAAAAAACGGCTAACGCTTTATACTGTCTCACAAGAAACGCCATCGAACCTTCGCGGATATAGCCTCCGATTCGGTTCATCGTATCATTGCCGTCCGGGAGGGACTTGATGCGCATGTAGAAAAAAGCGGCCCCTAAAACACCTAAAATACCTGTATAAACTGGGGACTGTGTCCAAAAAGCGGATTCGATAAACATGATGGATTAAACCTTTCATTAATGATGAGGATAGGTCTCCTTTACGTGAGGGAGGGGGTTGATTTCAATAGAGAATCTCAATTTCTTAGCGTTCTGCCCTTGACGAATAGCTTCACCCTCCCCAACTTCCTCAACATGAAAACCGCAACTTTTGGACAGTACGCAAAGCGCACGATGTTGTTTCTTCTGACAAACGTTCTCGTCGTCATTTCAATCTCCGTTATTTTGAATCTCCTTAACGTCAACCACTACGTTGGTCCCTACGGGCTTGATTTAAAGTCGCTTGCGATTTTTTCTCTCGTGTGGGGAATGGCGGGCTCTCTGATTTCGCTCATGCTCTCCAGAATCATGGCTAAACTCATGATGGGGGTGCAGGTCATCGATCCGAAGACGAGGGACTCTAACGAGCAGGTTTTGATTGAAATGGTGTACCGGTTATCCCGTCAGGCGAAACTACCAAAGATGCCAGAGGTTGGGATTTACGAATCCTATGATGTGAATGCTTTTGCAACTGGACCTTCAAAGAGCAGAGCGCTCGTTGCGGTCTCCTCCGGCCTGCTTGCAAAAATGAACCGCACTGAACTAGAGGGAGTGCTAGCTCACGAAGTGTCCCACATTGCAAACGGGGACATGGTGACCATGACGCTGCTTCAAGGCATTGTGAACGCTTTTGCGATGTTTATGTCGAGGCTTCTTGCATGGGCGATTAGCCAAGCATTCAGAGATCGCGACCGTGAGAGCGGATCGGGTAGTGGGTTAGGAATCGGAGGATTCTTTCTGCAGATGGCGATTGAGATGGTATTTCTGATGCTAGGATCGATCGTAGTGGCTGCATTTTCTAGATACCGAGAATTCAGAGCGGACCACGGTGGTGCAAGGCTTGCGGGTACGGACTCTATGATCGCAGCGCTCACGAAGCTAAAAACTCAATTTGACCACACGGAAGAAGAAGAGCCTGGAGCACAAGGAGCGATCCAAGCTCTTCGAATCTCAAATAAAGGAAGTTTTCTTAGCTTGTTCTCGACTCATCCAGCGCTTGAGGTTCGGATTGAGCGGCTGGAACAGAACCGGTATTCGAGGTAACGGTATCATCTGTCGCTAGGATGGGCTTTATAACAAACTTAGGCCCTTGGTTTGTCCCAGGGTTAGGCTCGTTTTGCGTTCGCTTATTAGGGGGTCGCCTTTGAGTCTTAGGCCTCTGCGGTCTGTCGGAAGAGCCACTTTGCGTTTGCGACGCTTTAGCTTCTGTTACGAGCATAGGTTTGCCGGCATAGGAGGCCTCGTGAAATTTCTCGATCGCAGCCTTAGCGCCCTCATCGCTCGCCATGTCCACAAACGCAAAGCCTTTGCTTCTTCCACTCACGCGGTCCATGACGATTTGGACTTTAAAAACTTCTCCGCATTCGGAGAAGGCCTGTTTAATTTCAATCTCAGTCGCTGTGTAGGGTAAGTTCCCTAAGTAAAGTTTTTTTGCCATGAGGCATCGGTTATCATAGATTGCGCTACATGCAAGCCTCAAAGCCTATAATTTTAGTCATTGAAGACGAAGAAGACGTCAGAGACCTCATTGTTCTCCATTTAAAACGAGAGGGCTGGGAGGCGGTATCGGTCGAAGATAGCGAAAAAGCGCAGACTTTACTGAGAGATCGCGCTTTTTCGGTCGCCATCGTGGACTGGATGCTTCCGGGGGCTAGCGGTTTAGACTTACTGAAGTGGATGAAAGGGGATCGGATCACGACCCCCGTGCTCATGGTCACCGCTCGTGCAGATGCCACAGATATTGTCAGAGGGTTAGAGGCTGGCGCAGACGATTATGTCACAAAACCATTTGACGTTCCGGTGCTGATTGCACGCGTGCGTGGTTTAATTAGGCGCTCCCAGCAGACAAAGTCGGATGCTCCAGCCGCCGCCAGTTCATCAGTTAAAACAAATGCTGCTCTTAAAGTAGGAGGTCTTACTTTAAACTCAGATACCTATGAGGTGCTAGGATTTGGTCAGAAAATACATCTTACACCGTCTGAGTTTAAGTTACTAAAGTCCCTGATGCAAAGTGCTGGACGCGTTTTATCCAGAGATCAACTCATTGAACTTGTTCAAGGCGAGGGGGTTTCTGTAGTCGACAGAGCGATTGATACGCATGTTTTTGGACTTAGGAAGAAGCTCGGGGAGCTAGCGGATTTTATCGAAACCATCCGCGGCGTTGGTTACCGAATGAAGGCTGACTGAGTATGTATGCTAGATATAAAATGCGAGATGAGATCAGCGCGTGATTAGAAGATTTTTTAAAAAAAAGTCTACTCAGAAGTCCGTAAATGAAATCACGCGTGCAAAAACAAAAAAACGCAACCAGGACCTTGAAGACCAAATAGAACAATTGCGTCGTGAACGAGACGAATTAGCAACACTCGTAGCAGGTATTCAAGACGCTATTTTAGCTGTGGATTCGCAAGGATCTGCGCTATTTTATAACTCCCAGTTAGAGTTACTTTTTCCGACTCTCCAATTAGAGTATCATGAAGGAGACGATATTCTCTCTCAAATCGCAGTTCTAGATATTGCCCAAGCCTTTAGATTTTCGTTAAAAGGTGGACGGAATTATTCGTTAAAGTCAGTGCCTGTTCTAGTTGGAGACATCAAAAAATACGTCTCACTATCGATTTCATCACTAAAGCGTCCAGATCGTTCCGTTTACGGTGCGGTGGGGATTTTTCACGATGTGACAGAGTTGACGCTAGCGGAAAAAATGCGAATTGATTTCGTGGGGAACGTGAGTCATGAGCTTCGAACTCCTCTGACTTCTATAAAGGGCTACACGGACACCCTGGCGCTTGACATCGCAGAGGGAAGGGAGCCTGACCTAAAATTTTTAAAAATCATTTCTAGAAATGTGTCTAGGCTCATGGATCTGATTAGCGATCTGCTTGATCTTTCCAGTTTAGACGCAGGCGTTGATGTGATCCATAAAGATCGCATTGATACAGAAAGTTTAACGGACCGGGTGTTAGATCAAATGCGCCAGAGATTTGATAAGCGCACGCGTCCGATTGAAATAAAGATTAAGGCTCCATTTGTGTGGGCGGATCAGAAGCGCATCGAGCAAATTCTTACGAACTTGCTGGATAACGCGCTTAAATATACGCCCGATGATGCTGCGATCTCGGTGTCTTGGGAGCCCCATCAAGGAAGTCATGACGTTCTACTAAAAGTGAAGGATCAAGGGCCTGGAATTCCAAAAGAAGCGCACGATAGATTGTTTGAGCGGTTCTACCGAGTAGATAAAGGAAGGTCTAGGGATCAAGGTGGGACGGGTCTGGGACTAGCGATCGTCAAACACATCATGCAACGGCACGGGGGTGCGGTGTGGATTCAAAGCGAAATAGGAGTAGGAACGCAGTTTACTTGTCAGTTTCCGGATGCGGCTCCGATTAGAGGGTAGGGGTCTCTGGTATCCATGCTGTTTGTGATTCGGCCGCACTTTCAAGGCTTTCAGCATTTGTAATAATGCCTCCGCCCACACATGAATCCCCCTCATAAAGCACTAAACTTTGACCTGGCGTCACAGCTCGCTGAGGTTGAGAAAAAATAACCCTGACACGGTTGTCTTTCGTGAAGAAGACCGTACAACTCTGCTCCGGTTGTCGGTACCTAACTTTGGCGCTCATTAAATAAGGGGTGTTGAAAGCGTAATCCTTAAGCAAGGAAAGATCAGAGGCGGTGACGTGCGTGGCATAGAGTGCAGGATGGTCATCTCCTCGCACCACAAACAAAGCGTTTGAAGCTAAGTCTTTTTTGACAACAAAATAGGGTTTGCCCTCGCCCCCTAAGCCCATGCCTTTTCGTTGTCCGAGTGTGTAAAAAGGGAGCCCCGTATGTTGACCTACGACCTGTCCTGAGACGAGATCAACCATGGGCCCGGGGTTAGATTTTACATAGTTTTTTAGAAATTCATTAAAAGGACGCTCTCCAATAAAACAAACGCCCGTGCTGTCTTTCTTCTTGTGGACATGGAGTCCGTGTTTGAGTGCTAGCTCTCTTACTTCAGTTTTCGTGAGTGATGCCAGCGGAAATAGCGTGTTTGAGAGAGCTTCCTTCGGTGAACGGTAGAGAAAGTAGGTCTGATCTTTAGCCTGGTCTTTGGCTTTCAACAGAACACCATCTTGCGAGACACCCGCGTAGTGGCCGGTTGCGATTTTGTCTGCACCCATTTCTCTACAAGCTTTATAGAAAGCATTGAATTTAATTTCTTGGTTACAAAGCACGTCGGGGTTGGGTGTGTGACCTAAGTGATAGGCTTCGATGAAGCTTTTAAAAACCTGTTCTTGGTATTCTTTTACGAAATTTAGCGTCACAAGTTCTATATCAAGTTTGCTGCATAGTTGGGCTACGTCTCTAGCATCTGATTCCGAAGTACAGTAGGGGCTATCAGGCTCGTCCCAATTTTTCATGAATACACCGAGCACTCGGTAGCCTTGCTGCTTTAACAGCAGCGCTGCAACCGCAGAGTCCACGCCCCCACTGAGCCCTACGGCGACAGTGACGTGAGAGAGATCAGATTTGGCGGGTTCCATGGACGCATTCCTATTTTATTAGATTGTGCTTAGTTTCTTCGCCCAATTATATACATGAAAAATGAAGCTAATGAAACCTTCTCCTCTCATGACTCCTGTGCATCATAGAATTAGAGACCACGCGATGGGACGGGGAAAGCCTTGCTTGGTGCTCGCCCCAATGGAAGGGGTGACGGATGAACTGTTTAGAGAGGTTTTAACCGAGATAGGCGAGTACGAGGCATGTTTTACTGAGTTCTTACGAGTTTCTCATGCAAGCTTAGGTAAGAAGTCTATTCTTAGTCGTTTGCCCGAACTGGCAAGCGGGTCCAGTTTTACGGCATCGCAAACACCAATAGTCCTGCAAATCCTAGGTGGAAATGCTGATTTTGTGTCTGAAACCGCTGCAAACGCTCTAGAGATGGGGGTGGCCGGTATTGATCTAAACTTCGGATGCCCCGCGCCGGTAGTGAACAGGCATGATGGGGGGGCTGCGCTATTAAAAGACCTCCCGCGTATGGAGGCCATTATCAAAGCCACTAGGGCAATGGTGACAGACCCGAAGGTTTCTTTTTCTATCAAAATGCGTCTGGGTTGGGACGATGACTATACCTGTTTGGAGGCATTCAAGAGGGCTGTGGGCGCAGGCGTGGATTTTGTTACCATTCACGCTAGAACCCGAATGCAGGGGTATAGCCCCCCTGTGAAGTGGCCTATTCTAGGGCAAGTGCGCGAGCTTAGTTCTGTGCCGATCTTGGCAAGCGGGGATATATGGTCTCGTAGTCATATCGAGAGTTGCGCTAAGGAATCTGGGCTTAGTCGCTTTATGGTGGCCAGGGGTGCCCTTAGCAGACCCAATATGACAAGGTTTTTAGAAGCTGAAGAAGAGGTTTTAAATATCAATTATTTAAAGATTTTTTATAGAAAAGCCTTAGACAGAAATCTTCACCCCGGCAGCATTCTACGAAAATTCAAACAATGGGGCTCTTACGCTAAGAAAGGCGGTACGCTCCCACAGTTTGATGAATTAAAACGAATTGAGAATGCGAGTGAATATATGGATGAACTAGAGCGACTTACAACTTAGGAGGGAGCGGAAAAAAAGCACTCGTTTCTCTTTGGTACTGCCTGTAAGCATCACCGCGTTTTTTCAGGCTCTGTGCTTCTGCGTATGGAATGCCTGTCACCTTAAGTAATAAGAACCAAATGATCCCCGTAGCAATCCACGCTAGGTAACCATGAGGACTACCTGAAGCATAGAGAGCGTAGCCAAGCCATAAAACAGCCTCAAAAAAATAGTTCGGATGCCTAGAGTATCGCCAGAGGCCGATTTTGCAGACTTGCATCTTGTCGGTAGATGTTTTTGCAAAATGAGCAAGCTGTCTATCTGAGATTGACTCCCCTACAATCCCAATCATCCAAAGACCCAGACCCAAGATTTCAAAGGGATGGGTGAGTGCTTCGGTATTCTGCGACACCACCCACATGGGAAGCAGGAGAATAACCACGCTTAACGCTTGGTACTGAAAGAAGATAAAAAAACGTCTCTTAACATTCGCCCCGTATTCGGTCCTTAGAGCTTGGTACCGAGTGTCCTCTCGCTCTAGATGGCCAAGGATTCGTTTAAAGAGATGCATCGAAAGTCTACCACCCCACAGCATAAACATGATGGCTAAGACAATCTTACGAGGAGGGTAGCCGTGAGAGTAGATCACAAGCATCGGACTCATTAGAACAAAGAGGAACGCCCAGACTGCATCAATCAAGCTATAGTTATCGATCTTTACGCATACCCACCAGGTGAAGACACAGATGAGACTTGCAGCCAGAAAACTAAAAAAAATTAACGTCAATAGATCCATAAACTAACGCGCTCCTAAACGCACACTCAAGCTTCGCAGAAATTTTGTAAGCTTGGGAGTAAAGGCAAAATAAACCACGACTGCTACCGCGCACCAGAGCGCCACACAATAGAGACCGAGCTCTCCAAAGTTAATCAGAAATTCTAAAGGGGCTGCTTTAAACTGCTCGATGATTTCCGTTACGGAAAAACTAAATTTTTGGAGTGAGAAGACATACGTAGCAGACTGAATCCATAGCGGGATGAAAAGAATCTGCAGTGGAGTCATGAGTTGACTCACACCTTGTAAGACGGCGTGATTGAGCTTCATTCGCCATGCGACTAGGAGCCCTAAGCTGGTGGAAAATCCTAAAAGTGGAAACACGCCAATCAAAGCTCCAAGGACAGCACCCCGTGATATTTGCTCAGGAGTGAGACCTTGCTTTAAAAATTGAGTTAGCTTTTTTGAAATGAAGTTCACTGTGCCCGAAGTTCCTATCTCATTGGAGTGGATTTAAGTGTTTGGTTCTAAGTTTTAGTAACACATAAAAGGCCATCACAAAATTCCCAAGGACCATCAGCCCTAGAAACCAGAGTATTCTTGCAGTGATTCTAGGCTCTTCTGAAAGTATGTAGAGGTAGAAAAATAAAAATCCAAAATAGGCATCAAACAAAGTCGCAAGTCCCCAGGGGTCTTTAGCCACATCGATGTATCCCTGAATAACCGACTTATCTAGACTTGCCCGGGTTGTGATGTAAGTCATGGCGACAAGCACAACGAGACAGAAAGTTTTAACCCAGAATCTATTTTTCGAAATGAAGTCGCTCATTTTCCAAGCAGTCCTTTCTTTAAGTCCTCGGTCGGAGGTTTGGGTCCCAGGAAAATATGCAGGAACGATTTTCTAAATTCTGGTCGTTTAAACTCGGTGACTTTCTCTTGGTTAATAAAAAACTCGGTCTTCTGATCCAGGAACTTGAATTTATGTGTATCTCCCGAACGGATAGCTTTTGAGCTTTCCCTTAAGCTCTTTATATCTTCTTCAATGCCCGAATACTTTGGAGCTTCACTGTCCCTGTATTGGAAGGTCCAAGCGTCTTTAGTTTGTTTGAGATCAAAGTCTCTCAGATATTCTATAGAAAGCTCCATCGGGCTTTTAGACTCCAAGAGCACATTAGGATCACTAGATTTTTCTAGTACAAACAGCTTTGCGCGGTACGCTTTAAACTTAAGAAACAAGAACTCAGCTACACGAAGTCCTTCGCCGTTTAACGTGAGCAGCGGAAAGGGCGTTGCACCTAGGGTGCCATCGTTTCTCGGATCTGCTGCTTGTGAGTATGTATGGTTTAGCGCAATACCGATGACAGCGGCAAAGAACAGTAGGCGACTAGAGGTGACTGGTGGTTTCATAATGATTAACTTCCTTTTCTTCTATTCTCAAACAAGTAGTGACTGACGCCCCACTCTTTTCCGTCCGCGTAGCCAAAGAGTTCGGCGCACGCCATAAAAAACATTCTCCATCTTTGAACGAGAATTTCGGCCTCAGTCTGAGCCATAGATTCCCTAAAGAGTTGAAGGACTGCGCTTCGGTTATTATCTAGATTTTTAAGCCAATGTTCTGAAGTTAGACTGTAATGTTCGCCTGACCACATCCATGTTTGTTTTAACTTAAGATGATTCTGAAACCTTGAGAACAGGGTGTGCGCCGGCATTTGACCTCCTGTGAAGAAATGCCTTCCCATCCAATTATCTTCCCCTTCGGTTTCAAACAAGTAAGAGGCCTCACGGTGCGTGAATATATGCACGAACATTGCGCCTGTGGGTTTGAGCCACGAAGACACTTTAGCGAAAAATCTTTCGTAATTTCTAAGATGTTCCATCATCTCAACGCTTACAATCCTATCAAACTGTTTAAGCTCAAGTGATTCAGCGTTCGCCAAATTATACGTCATGACTGTGATGTTTGTTAGTCCTAAGACGTGGGCTTTATTTTCGATGAATAACCGCTGAGGCGCTGAGTTGCTAATAGCAGTGATCTTGGCGTTAGGGAACCTCTTAGCCATAGCAAGTGTGAGTGAACCCCAACCGCAGCCTAATTCAAGGATTTCTTGGCCATCTTGTAATTCAGCTCTCTCCATCGTCTGCCTCAGAGCCTCTAACTCTGCTTCTTCTAAGGAACTCGAGGGCACCGGAAAGAAACAGCTCGAGTATTTGAGATTCGGCCCTAAAGCATATTCAAAGAATTTAGGGGGGACCTCGTAGTGCTGCGCATTTGCCGCCTGCGTTTGTACCGCTATCTGAGATTGAACGAGCATCCTCACGTGATTCTCGTAACTCTGGCACTCGTCCGTTAGGGATCCTGCTCGTAGATCTCTCAGGCGGGATCGACACAATGACCGAATACCCGCTCGAATCACCGCATCCGGCAAAATAGCTTTTTCTGAGAGTGTAATAAACTGTTTGGTAAGCATTTCTAATGTGTTCACGCGAGAGATATTCCGGTGGTTTGACTAAGTGGTTTTGCAAAAACAAACTGCCCTACCGTGATGTGCTTTTCTCTAAAGCCTCCCTCACAGTAAGAGAGATAGTAATGCCAATGACGGTAGAGATTAGACGGGTAGCCTAGACGTATAATTTCTGCTTTTTTTGATTCTAGATTTCGGTGCCACTCCGCTAATGTGCGCGCGTAGTGTTGTCCAAATTCTTCAAAATGAGTAAGTCTTAAATCTGTTTTCATTTTGATAGCTTGCATGATCCTAGATACCGAAGGGATGGCAGAGCCCGGGAAAACGTGGGTTTGGATGAAATCTACCGACTTCGCTGCTTCTTCATAGCCTTGGTCCGAGATAAGAATGGCCTGTAAAGCAAAGTCGCCATTTTCCTTCAAGAGCTGCGAGCAGACCTCAAAATACTTGTCTAGATAGTTAAGTCCAACCGCTTCAATCATTTCAATAGAAACAAGTTTGTCGTAGGAGCCCCTGAGTTTTCGGTAGTCTTCTTTAATCACGGTAACGCGGTCCGAGAGCCCGGCATCTTGAATGCGCGATGAGGCAAGTTTGAATTGTTCCTCGCTAATCGTAGTTGTAGTAACTTTGCATCCGAAAGTCTTTGCCGCATGAAGCGCAAATCCGCCCCAGCCTGTTCCAATTTCAAGAACATGGTGATGTGGCGCTAAGTTGAGTTTTCTACACAGCCGATCTAGTTTCTCTGACTGCGCATCTGCAAGTGTAGAGGTGGGCGAGGAATAAACGCCTGCGCTATACATCATGGATGGATCTAAAAAGAGCTTAAAAAAATCATTTCCCAAATCATAGTGAGCTTTGATGTTTTGTTCGGCTTGTGCTGTGCGATTTGACCTTAACTTATGAAGAAGTTTCTGGGTGTAGAGTATGAGATTTCCGCTTCCGCCATCAAGGCGGGTGAGCGCTTTCTGATTCCGCACAAATAGCCGGGTTAAGTCCGTCAGATTGGAAACATCAAAGTCTTCATGGATGTACGCTTCTCCTGTCCCGATACTTCCGCCAAATGCCACTTTAGAGTAGGCGATGGGTTTTCTGATAATGACTTTGACATCGAGGTCAGGTCCTTTTTCTAGACTCCCAAACACGAAGCTTTCATCGCTCATGGTGTCGATGACTTCTAGTCGTCCAAATTGAATGGCTTTAAGTTTTGAAAGAATAAGGTATTTGGCAAGCCGATCGAGGTGCTTAAGCTTTCCTAGTTTATGGGTGACGGTATTTTTACCAACTACAGTGCGCATAGCTTAGTGTCCTTCACTGAGATTAGGGGTATGAGAGTCGTCGTTAGCCTGAGGGTGAGGAAAAAAGGTGGCTCCACGAATCCATAAATAAAGAGCGTGTAAGTAGATTGCGGTTAGGGATTTTAGTGCTGGTACTGGATAACGTAAAAGCGTGCTTAGGATGTTAAATTTCGTGATAGGAATTCTTCTTAGTGACAAGGTTGCATCGAAATGTTTACTCCGCGCGATGGAAGCATTCGAGCTATTCGGGAGGTTTTCCATGTGGACAGAAAGCGTGTTCCCGGGATTAGAGAAGTCCCATTTGTACTTGTAGTTTAAACTTAGAAACGGTGACACATGAAAAACTTTTTCAAACGTGCTTCTCTTTTCTACCTGTGCGTATGAGTGCCGCTCTGACCAGGGGGTATTTGTGATCTCGGCTAAAACAATTTTGCAGTCTTGATCGTCATTTTCGTCAAAAAAATAGTAGAAACTAACGGGATTAAAACCGATCCCAAATGCGCTTAACTGAGTCAGCACGCGCACCCTGCCGGATGGCCTTATTCCTGTTAAATTGAAACACGCATCAAGCGCTACCGATTTAAGTGTAGCGTTCACGGGCCTCATCATGATGGACCTATCGAACCGAAAAAGACTAGGAAACCTTGAGTGAAACAGAACTGGAAGAGTGAAAATCTGCTCTACTTCTTCTAAATCAATGTAAAAATAACTGACGGGATAAGAAAACTGATGCTCCACTTCGTGGAAGCGTCTATGTCGAATCGCTCCCTCATAGATTGCGGAGTGTAGCGGACTAACGTTCATGTGACTACTCCTCCCAAGTCCTTGAGCGCTTGAGCTGGCATCTCATCTAGGATGATCCCAAATGATCCTAGCACCCGCAGTCCACTCCACACTCCGTCTTCGTGAAACCCACTTCTCCAGTAGGCTCCAGCAAAGTGGGTTCTTTGGCTTGTACCAGAAATCTCAGACCATCGGCCCTGAGCTTTAGGAGAAGAAAGCTTGTAAACAGGATGTGTGTATTGCTGTTTTAAGATGATTTTACTCGGGTCTATTTCAGGAGTCATATTTAATGACACTAGATAGGTTTTTTTGGATTGAATGCCTTGCAAAATGTTCATGTTGTAGGTGACGGAGACAGGAGATTGTGGGTCTTGATTTACTTTGTAGTTCCATGCTGCCCAGGCTTTTTTATTTTTTGGAAGTTTACTTGTGTCGGTGTGTAAGACCGTTTCATTGTTCTGATACGGAATCTCTGAGAGAATTTCGCGTTCTCTCGGTGTGACATCTTCTAAGAGATCCATGGCTTGATCGCTGTGGCAAGCAAGTACGACTTGATCAAACTTTTCTAACGACTGAGAAGGACTCGCAACTCGAATCAGGACCTCGTGTTCAAAGCGTCTAATCGACTCAATGCGAGTGTTCAGTCGAACCGTAACGGTGCGATCTTTCAGTATTTCTTTTAGGTACGAGCTCGAGCCACCTTCTAATACTCGCCAAATAGGGCGATCATTTACAGAAAGCATTCCGTGATTTTTAAAAAAGCTGACGAAAAATTTTAGAGGAAACTGTAACATCTGATCTTTGCTGGCCGACCAAATAGCTGCCCCCATCGGTAGAATATAGTGCGACTGAAATCGGCTGCTGTAGCTATTTAAGTTTAAGAATTCGCCCAGTGGAATTTCAGTGTGTGGATGTAATTCAATATATGCGATACTTTCGCGATTGAACCTTAGAATCTCTAGCAACATTCGGATATGAGGATAGCTAAGAAGATTTTTACGTTGTGCAAACAAGGTATCTAAGTTGCGACCTTGGTATTCAATTCCAGTCTGGTCGCATTTTACACCAAAGCCCATGTCGCTGGGTTTAGACTTTACTCCTAAAGTGTTCATGAGTGCGATGAAGTGAGGGTAGGTCCAATCGTTAAACACGATAAATCCGGTATCTATTCCAAGCTGTACGCCTTCCTCAACCACTCGAACCGTGTGGGTATGACCTCCAAGTCTATCTCCCAGTTCAAAGAGCGTGACCTCATGTGTCTGCGCAAGACCGCGCGCGCACACGAGACCTGAAATTCCACTACCCACCACGGCAATCTTAAGGCGTTTATCTGTGTGTTTATTTTTCATTATCTTTCGCCCTTGGTTTAGACTTCGGAACGCAATCTTAATGGTTATGAGCCCCCTTATCTACGCGAAAAGCATAAGTTTAATCAACGTTAAACTTTCTTCATTCGGGTCGGGCGCTGGCTCTAGGTTGTTCTTGGCGCTGATCTCATGGAGGTGCAAGAGGCAAGGGCCAATAGTTTTCCATCTTTCGTGTGCGCTTCTCCTCTGATGGTAAGGATGTTCTTAGATATTGAGGTGAGTGTGCACTGGATCAGCATGAATTCATCGTGGGCAGTAAACGGCCTTACAAATCTGGTGTGTAACTCTAGAGTCACGCAGGGACCCTGAAAAGCCATGTAACTTAGTGGGCCCATGACGTTATCGAAAGCAGCGCCCATCATTCCCCCTTGATAGAATCCGACTGGATTTCGATAGCGGTCTATAAATGGCATACGAGCTCTAAGTGTTGTCGAAAAATCTCCGTCCACATACTCGGTGCCCATCTCAAACACTGACGGAGGTGGCATCATGATGGTGGTTTGAAATTTCGCCAGTGCTTCTTGTTGAAACTTCTGCATGAGTTCGATCAGTTTCGCGTGAAAGTTGCTATTTTCAGGTTGCATGGTCTATTCCATACCCTTAAAGCAAATCGCTCATCAAGGAGATCGTTTGATATGGGAATTATGGGAAAAGATATTTCTTCCGCTTTGGACTTCAGGTACGCCGCAAAAAAATTCGATGCTTCACGCAAGATTTCAGCAGAAAATCTCAACGTCATCCTAGAGTCCATGCGCCTTGCACCCTCGTCGTTAGGTCTCCAGCCATGGAAGTTTGTCGTTGTTGAAAATCCAGAGAAGAAGAAGCGATTAACTCCGCTTTCATATCATCAAGCTCAAATTGAAACAGCATCTCACCTAGTGGTCATTGCCTCATTGACTCGCGTATCAGAGGCTCACGTAGATCATTATCTTGAGGTTACTGCAGCGATAAGAGGACAGAAACTAGAAGAGCTTCAGGATTATAGAAAAATGATCATGGGATACGTCTCCCAAATGGATGAAACTCAGACTACAGCTTGGGCAGCAAAACAAGCTTACCTCGCGTTTGGGTTTGGAATGTTAACTGCAGCTGCACTTAAGATCGATGCGTGTCCTATGGAAGGAATTGTAGGAAGTGCTTACGATCAAGCCCTCTCGATTCCCGAGCCCTATCATACTCAGGCAGTGCTTGCGCTTGGATATCGAGATCCTAGCGATAAACTCCAGACTGCCGTGAAGTCGAGATTCAGTGCAGATCAAGTGATTCGTTTTGTTTAATGTGGACTCAGGCTCTTGAGCTTACGGATACTGTACCAAGACGAATTTTATGTGGTTGTCGATAAACCCCAAGGATTTCATGTACACCCTCCCGAGTCCGGAGCTTTGATTCCTAAGTCTCTCAATATTCTTTCTATTTTAGGTAAACAAATTAGCACTTACCTGTATCCCGTGCACAGGCTTGATGTTGCCACGAGTGGTGTCTTGATCTTCGGTTTGTCTAGTGAAGCAGCCGGTGAGGCCCAGAAAATTATGCAAGCAGGTGAGTTAGAAAAAGTGTACCTCACTGTGACTCGTGGACAGTTGCCTGTCTCAGGGTTCATTGATTCACCGATCGATGAGAAGGCGTCTCTGACCCGATACTATAATCTTGCTTCCGGTGAGGTAAATACGCGCAGGGTTTCCCTTGCACTTGTACTTCCTAAGACTGGAAGGCACCATCAGATTAGACGACATTTAAAGAGAATCTCTTATCCGATTCTAGGCGATCGACAACACGGGGATAGAAAGTTTGACCGCGAGGTATCCTCTAAGTTCAAAGACAGTGGGCTCTATTTAAAGTGCCTTGAAATGAGACTCATGCATCCGATCACAGGAAGCCCTCTTCACTTTAAATCAAGGTTTGGATCAAAGTGGCTAGATGTTTTTGATTTTTTTGGAGTGTGTCCGTACAACGCGCTCGATGTCATAAATGAGGAACACTGCTAATGTTTCAGTTCATCTTTCGTAGTTTATTCCATCCAAGTGGTGGACTTCTTTACAGCATGCGAGCACATCTTAGGTCGCATTCTTTATGGAAGAGTTACCGAATTTGGGTACGTAAATTCTGCGAGGAATCAGTGTGTGCACTAAAGCGTGATCAGCTCATGATCATTGGATCAAACGCTGGATACTTGCTCCCACTGGATTTACTAAATGATCGTTTCAAAGAAATTGTGGCCTATGACTGTGACAAAATAGCTCTTTTTGTTCTTAAACAAAGAGGATTTAAGGGTAGAACCTATGTGGGTGATTTTGTGGAGCACGTGCTCTCCTATCCTCATTCTCGTGCAGACTTTTTCAGTGACTTCTTAAATGAAATGGGCCTTGAGCCATCTCGTTCGGTGATTTTTTTTACCCATTTGCTTTCACAGCTACCTGTGACTGAGCCTAAGGCGGAGAGACTAGAGCAGTTTTATAAGGCCCTAAACACTTCAATCAGACTAGGGGGTGTACCTGTTGCGAGTGTACATGAAAGGTTTGTTTTTCAGTTACCTAAGAATTCAAAAAAAAACGAACGCCTCAGTCAGTTGACGGGACAATTCCCAAATAGGATGACGACAGATGCTTGGATGAAGTGGGTTGGTTTAACGGACATTGAGGGAGGCCATGTGGAAGAGATTGATTTAGATACTTTATACAAAGAGATTCCGGATGCGCAAAGTTTCTATAGCTTCTGGCAGTTTAGTCGATCGTCGATTCATGGGGCAGAGGGTAGCGTGTTTTTAAATAATCGACCGAATCTCTAAAGCTGGTCATGAGGATGATGATGTTACTGATTAGTTTTTCGTTGTAAGCTCTTTGTTCTGCTTTTAACTCAGGCGGAACTTGGTTTTTCTGAATCGCTAAACGTTTTATTATACTATCAAGGAGCGATATTTTTTTTTCCAGATATCGAATGAGGATCATACTGGAATTTGCTTCCATCACATTGAATCTTTGGCTTGTGCGTTGGACTGCGTTTACCAGAACGTCGCTAGGTATACTGGCCCAAACGAGTTCGTTAGTTTTTTCGTCGTATCTGTAATGCATTCTACATGAGATCAACAGTCGTTTCACGAGTCCTTCGTCATCAGTCGTGAAGACTTTTTTCTCTGAAGGTTCCTGATCGTCCGAGAATGGGTTTGCCTCAAGTAGTATAGGATTTTCTATGTTTATTTCAGGTGATACAGGCTGTCCATTATGAGGGGATGAGACTACCTCTACGGGCTTTGATGTTTTTGTGCAGCTTAAGTTGCCGATGAACAAACTCACTGCAGACATTGAATGAATCATTAGGAAGAGTTTTATATTTAGCCTGTGCATTTATCCTCCTGTTTGTATTTGTTTATCAAAAAACCCTGTTCACGGAGTGGAGTGTGAACAGGGTTTTTTGATAGTGAGACGCTGTAGTAAATGCCGAGAGCAGCAGCGTCTTACTACTTAACTTTTGTAGCTGCTGGCTGAGCTGTTGGCTGAGCTGTTGGCTGAGCTGCTGGCTGAGCTGCTGGCTGAGCTGTTGGCTGAGCTGTTGGCTGAGCTGTTGGCTGAGCTGTTGGCTGAGCTGTTGGCTGAGCTGCTGGCTGAGCTGCTGGCTGAGCTGCTGGCTGAGCTGCTGGCTGAGCTGTTGGCTGAGCTGTTGGCTGAGCTGCTGGCTGAGCTGCTGGCTGAGCTGTTGGTCTGGAACGCGCTGCTGGTTTAGGTGCTCA
>Ga0247843_1002402_pt1 | contig 34185 bp, 41 predicted proteins | sample LaCruzMarch2017__FD_192420 | JGI IMG/M metagenome (GOLD analysis project Ga0247843, IMG submission 192420) | Freshwater microbial communities from meromictic Lake La Cruz, Castile-La Mancha, Spain - LaCruzMarch2017_8m | ecosystem: Environmental > Aquatic > Freshwater > Lake | place: Spain... | reverse complement strand
CGTGATAACAGCTTCCGTCCCGGCGAGGGTCGTCCAACTCAAAGAAAAATTCAGCTACATTCATTTCCCAAAGGTCGGGCTAACTTACCACTTCATGCAATTGCCCTATACCGAAGATGAGAAAAACGATGCGTACGCAGGCTGCGCCCTGATCATCGCCTGCGGTTTACTGCTGATGGCGATGATGCTGACCGTCATTCTGGCTGTTTTGTCCTCCTTTATTGATTTCCCCAAATGATAACCCTATCTCAGGAAAACAACTCGGTACGTGTGCAATACACCTACCAAGTTCAACGCATCCGACAGCCGCCCAAAACCAAACAGGTCAACCGAACATCGGTCAAAACCTATGAGTTGTGTCAAAGCTTAGTACGAGCCTTCGACAAACACGGCATCACCGAACTGCAGGGAGCCTTGGCTGCGGAAATCCCTTTGGCAGGACTTCAACGAGAAGGAGATCTCTATCAAAGTATCGTTTTAGGCAACACCGAATCCTTCGGCAGTGCCGTAGAGGCCATTCGGAATCTATCGCAACGCATCAAAGCCTTACCCCTGCGTCAACGCCGTCTCTTATTGGCCAACAACCTGTCCATCAGCTTTGAGGAAAATGCCCAAGGCGATTTCAATGCCGACTTTTCAAACGATTTCAACTGATTCATTTCACTCAAAACACGGCAACTGCCGCCACTAACAACCATGAAAGCATCCTCTCTTTTCCCATTTTTCCATCGGCTCGTCGGTTTCGCCCGATTTGGCCTGATGATTCATTTACTCATTCACGCCTTCGCTCATTCACTCATTGGACAATCCCGCAGCAGTACCCAAACTCAGATCAACAACCTGCTTCCCACCAACGGCAGCCGACAGATCAACGCCGCTATCCTGCGTTTGGCCTTCAATGCCACCCTCAACTACACCGACACCAAAACGGGGATTGTCGGGCCTCAGGGTCCCAAAGGCGACCGCGGGGAAAATGCCACGGCAACCATTTACCAATCTAACTTTGCCGCCAACCTCGACTATGCCAATCTGTGGGTCAACGGCGGCTCTACCTTCACCCGTTCCAACGGACAGCTCATCGTCAGCAGCGTAGACGATGCCATTGGTTTCGGCAACCCGACCCTGTATCACGAAAACCAACTCATCAATGTCTACATTGATTTCGTCAAAACGGGTTCGGATGTCGTGGTTATGCCTTGCTACGGAGGTACCAACAGCAGTTACACCCTGACCGCTACGGGGCGTTACTACTTCCAACTCAAACGCACCTACACCTATCCCATTTCCGATTATAATGTCATTCTGTTTCAGCCTACGGGCGTGGGAGGAGCCAAATCCTTTACCCTCAACAGTCTCACCATCACCGAATCAGGCGCGGGTTTTTCCGATAATTTGCCGTGGATCAAACTGGGCAAAAACGCGCAGGCCTCCTACAACTCGGTGGCCATCGGCCTGCGGGCCACTTATGCGGCCAACTACCGCGACGGCGTGGTGATTGGAACCGATGCCGCTTCCGACCAACAGGGAGCCGTGGTTATCGGAGCCAATGCCAACGGAATGCACAACCCGGCGTATGGGGCCGCTTCGGGCAGTGATCTGGTGGCTTTAGGTTGGGGAGCCAAAGCCTACGGCTGGCGTACCACTGCTCTGGGGGCCTTTGCCGGAGCGGGCGGACAATCAAATACTGCCATCGGGGCGGGAGCCTTTGCCGGCTGTAGCCACTGCGTAGCGGTGGGCAAAGGGGCTTTTGTGGTGGGTTTTCCTGCCTTCGGCACGGGTAACCATTACACGGGGAGCGTGCTTACTTCTGAGAACAGCCAGATCTATTTCGGCAACGGCTGGGGCCACCGTTTTCCTGACCATCCCGTCAATAACGTTGAATTTCCACCCAACGATGAGAGTTATTGGCCTGCTTATCGAAAAGTGGTGTTGCACGGGACGGATGCTTTCGACGCCCGACCCACACCCGGAAGCTTTAACGTAGCGGGAGGGGACATTGTCCTGATGGCCGGCCGGGGTACGGGAAGTGCCAACGGAGGCCGGGTACAACTGATGACCGCACCACCTGCCTCGGGAACGGCTCCCAACGACAAAAATCCCGCCGTGCTTGCTGCTGAGTTAGACGACAGCATGACCCCCGCCGACGGAACACGTCTGCTCTTACTCGATATTCAAACCAATACCCTCAAACGGGTCAGGCTCACGGCCGCCGACGGCAGCGGACGTAAACTGCTATACGTCGAGAATTAATCGTTTCACTTTCACCCTCCACTTTTCACCTTTCACTTACTCAGGCCAATGAACCTTTTAGTCAATTTCCACGGGGCTGTAACGGCTTACAATGCCCGTGCCGAGTTTTTTTGGGAAGATACCCATGAAGACAGAACCTGCACCACATCCAAAAATGTCACCTTCTGCGGAGGGATTTATGGCGGCTGGAGTGCTTTTTACGAGGCATTGCAGTATCGTTTGGGATTACATCCCGAAGCCAAAGTTTTTGTGGCTTGGTCTACTTCAGGTTTCAACAACACCACCTATCAAAACGGAGCGTGGTCAGCCCCTGATTCCTATTTCAAAATCCGCCAGTGCAATCCCAATGACCGCAACCACGGCTATGACTTACGACGCCTTGAAAATGGCGTTTGGGTCAATGTACATTCCGATGCGACCAACGCCAAAGGGTTATTTGAGTACATGCAGTGGACTATCCGACCCAACGCGAGTGAGCCCTTACCGAGTTGGCTCAACAAGTTATGGATTAGCTTTGAGCCAAATACTTGGTTAGGAATTTAACCTTAGTAAACTAACTCAGCCTCATCAAAACCAACAAAACCATGTCAATCATCACCACCGTTCCCCAAGGCCAACACTACGACAATCACAGCGGGGGAAGTACTCACAGTCCCGCCGCCATGGAGTGCGACGTCACTTTTCAAAGTTCCTGCCGCTACGATTTGGGCAATAGTAACCAGTACAATTGGAATAAGTTGATGGGCTTTTTTGATAGTCCGGCGGGGGAGGTCAGAAGCGCTCGTTGGGGCTGGCGGTGGAGTTTGGAGAAGGATTGCATCGAGATTGCTCCTTTCATTCACCACGCGGGAACATTTGTCCTGCCTCCCGTCAGCCAGTGGATTCCAATTCCCCTGAACACCCCCATCAGGGTGAAGGTAAAACTCGACCGCAGCAATGACCAATACATTTTCACCTGCATCAACGGGGGCGATGTCACTACTTTTACCGTAAGTGTCACCGGCCCTTTGGCCAATACCTACAGCGGGGCTTGTCGCTGGGATTTGCTTTATTTTGGAGGAAGCCAAGCCGCTCCCCATGATGTTACGATTGAATTTGACAACGTGGTGTTCTCCAACTGCAAACGCATCCACGGTGCCACTCAATCGTGGCGGGTGTCCTACGTGGACGGGGATGGCAACCGCAATTCGGCATACGGAGCCGCTTATACCGAACAGATCATCAGCGCCCGCGAGGGGAGTATCGTCGTAACGCTGGGCAACCCCCAAATTGCCGATGCCAACGGGACTTGCTAACCGGCGGGGCTGCCCACGCAGTAACGGATAACGGATAACAGCGGGGCTGCCCACGCAGTAACGGATAACAGATTAACGGCGGGGCTGCCCACGCAGTAACGGATTAACAGATAACGAATAACAGCGGGGCTGCCCACGCAGTAACAGATTTAACAAACCACTCCGGTCATGCAAAAACCAACTCTTCTGGGTCGCGCTAAAGCGCCTACGCCCAAGTTCTTTCGTAAATTGCGCACCATTGGTATTACCATGGGAGCTATTGGAACAGCCCTCATGGCTACCCCCGTCGCCCTGCCGGTGGCCATTGTCACCGCTGCGGGTTACCTCGTTACGGTAGGTTCAGTGGTGGCGGCCGTCTCGCAACTCACCGTTCACCAAGAGCCGTTGGATGCCGAAGATCGATTCTGACAATAATGACACTCCCTAACTAAATTTGTTAGGGAGTGTCATTCAAAGATGGGTCAGGAGTCAAGGTAAGTCTTAGCTGTTATATTGTATCAAACAGTTCTTTTGAGTTAATCCATTTTACAATTTGCGCAGAAATCGAAATGCCAAGCAGTTTCGCCTTTTACTAACTATTAAGAGGTAAAATTACTTTAAAGTTGAGTCAGCAACGTATTTTCAATCGTTTTCATCATCAAAATATTTACCTCCGTTTGTTCGGCGTGGGTTTGCCAATTCTTTACGGTATCAATGATTTGCTTGATAATTGTATTAGACTGTTTAATTGACATTTCTTTACCCACTGTTAGTAAGTCAGCACGGGTAATATTTTCACGTTTGCCATTAATAGACAAGTTATGCTTGCTTACCCAAATGCTTTTGGGATCATAAGACCAGGTAATATCAAAAGCAGGTGCTAAACGCCATGCCCCTGTTTTGTCCATCAAAAACGCAATATTTTTGGTATGGTCATCAAGGTTTCTGGCTATTACATTAAATACCATGCGCCGGTATAACTGCTCTGCGGCATGGTAGGGCAACCTGAGTTGCCGCATTACTTGAAAAGCTTGCTCGTAGGCGTAAGCATTGGTTTGTGAAAAATCAAAATGAGCTATACCGCACAGCGATTGAATATGCAGTTTTTCGTGGTGATTTACCCTGTCAAAACGTTTAGTCATGAAGTGAGCCCTGCCATTTTCTTCAAAAATACGGGATTCGCTCATTTCAATCCCACAAGCCGTTGCCATGTTATGATAGGCCAGTTCAATACGTCCAAAACCATTGGGTGTCGAAAGTTGACTGTCACTTACACCATCAAATTTAATGAGCCAGTGGCTAAATCCTTTGGGAGCAGCTACCTGTCCCGACCGTACCTCATTGGTAGTCGGATTATAGGCAATAATAGCCTTGGCTCTTGCTCCCCCCGCCGAAGTACCAACTCTGATAATATCTTCCAAGCCCTCCTGTGTTCCTTCTGCAATAGTAGTATTAAACGCTTCTCGCTGATTCAAAACATGTTGAGCAACTTTGACCAAGGCGTCAATTTCTACTGTTGTTGCTTTTTTTGCCGTTGGTGAAACGGCAGGCTCAAAAGTCAATGCTCCCATACCGCGCGCTCCTGTGTAGCACAAACGTTCTACGGGATTAATGCTATTAGGGCTTCGTCCTTGGGTAGCAAGCCAGGCGTTTATTAAGGTAGTACCAAATTTGTCGGGCAGCGCATCCGCTAACAAGCCCGGCATTCCATAAAATGTTTCGGGGTTAAGCCTGGGGAACGAAAATAGCCTGTTTCCTCTTTTAATTTCCCTCAACGGCATCATCAACGGAGCAATATCCCATTCGTTTTTTAGGAAAGATTCTTCAAATTCAAAGGTGGCTGTTTGGGTATCTTCATTCCATAAGACAGCCCCGGCTACTTTATTCCATATTTTCACAAAAGCTGTTACCATTCAGATGTGTTGTTTATAGAATCATTGTTAGGCGACTTAGAAGCTCTTCTTCTTTTCTTGGCTTCTATTTTTGCCATTTGGAGAGGGCTTATACCAGGAACTACTGTGAAAACATCCAGTAATTCTAATTGTCCCAAAGTCCTCAGAATTTGTATAAAAGACATAAAAGAGGCCGGTCTGCCATTTTCAACTTCGCTAATAGTACTTCTATTAAGTCCCGATTGAATAGCAACTTGACTTTGGGTAAGATTACGTTGTAGCCTGATATTTTTTATAAAATCTCCAATCTGACGAGCAATCGCTAAATTAGTTATGCTATCCCAGTCAACATTGTTGCTTTTTAGCATCATTGTAGTTAATTATTGTTGTTAATGTTGTTTTTTGACAACAATAATACGTAATATTTTAGAGTTTTTATATGAAGACTGACCAAACTTCATCAAAATAAAAAAGCCCTGCCGGGTGAGAGCAGGGCTTTTAAATAGGGTTGAAAAGTCACTTTACAGGATAATCGGGTCAATGGCATAGACATGGTCGTTGACGTGAGGCATCAATCGGCCTTTGGAAGTTCGGTACCATTGTCGAACAATGGCCTCCAACCGCCAACCTGCACCGATTACGGGAGAAAAACCCAATTCTGCCAGTGGCAATTGAAAACTGTAATTCGCCGAAACTGCCATACCATTCTCAATTCCTACCCCCGTATTGCCCCAAAAACGATGCACGACCGAGCCATCGGGAGCGTAGAACAGGAAAATCAAACTGATAAAACCTTCAATCGCTCCCACGGGCATGGCCCCCGCTCCGCTGACAACCTGACTGCTGAAGGATAAATGTGTCCCGTCCACCGATGCCGTGACATCCCGCAGGTACATAAACAACGACTGCTTGCCCACCGTCGCTGCCACGTCATAGCCCCGAATGGTATCGGTAATCATCGCTTCGGCATCGCTAAACGTTCCCCCCGATTGTAAGATATTTTGCACTGTTCCACGGGCATTTTCGCGGTAAAGGTGCAAGGGCTTTTTGTCACCGATTTTGGAAAATGCCCGCGCCGCGGGCCGCGTCACCGTAGCCACCATGGCCGCTGCCAAAGCCGCGTAGTTTTTGGCTTGCAGACTCGTGAGCAATTCCGTTTTGGCCGCCCACCAAACCACGTTTCTTTTGGCCGTTATCTGAGCTAACAGGCCGCCCACCATCGCCCACTTGGTGCGATAAGTGATGGTATAGGTCTTGTTGGTAATTCCGCTGGTTAAAGGCATGATGTCAGACGATTAAGGCCCCGATGTCGGAGAGTTTGCTTCGGCGTTGTTTTTGGTTCTTGGTTTCAATCAATGTCAGGCGCAAAGCCCCGCCGTCGTTCAGCCCCGTATTCACTCCGTCGGGTATCCATACTTTACCTGCCTCCGTGGCCAAAGTCGAAAGCTCCACCGTGTGACTCAGGGTCTGCAAATCTGCCGTCCGTAGGTCAGCGGTAAGCTCCATACTGACCCAATCGAGTTTAACGTGGGTAAGGGTTAAGCCAAACTGCAAGGCCAACGTTTTACGTTGCTCAATGATTTCAGGAATAAACTCGACCGATAGGGGTGTACCCGTGTTAGCTGAGGCAACAAAATCTACCACCACCACGCCCGCTTCTTTGTAGCCCTTGACTGAAGCAATGATCATTAATGCAGCTTCCCTCAAATCATTGGCGGAGGAAATATCGGTGGCAGTAGCAAAGAACGTGGCCGCCGCACGGGCGTTTTTGGTTAATCCTTTGGAAATGATTCGCAAAAAGGCGGACATGACGGCCTTTTTGAATTTTTCGGCATTGGCCGTGTCCGAGGTGTTGAGCAAAGCCGCATCATTGGCGTAAACGGCCGCGGTTTTTTTTGTGGAAAGTTTTCCCACCTTCCCGCCAATGATCACCCACTGTTCGGGCAATTTAAGGGTTTTTGTTTGCATGATTTGGATCATCGGTTATTTTTAAAAAAATGTTGAATGAAGGATAAAAAAGAAAAGGACGGGTCATCGCCCGCCCCTGAAGTGTGAAATAAGAACTTATTCTAAACCGTAAACCTGCAACTGTAAACTGAAAGACTTAAATAGTCGCATCCACTTTCGCAATCACGGCCGAGTTATAAGCTCCGTTGTTCAAAGCATATTGCTGCCCGTTGACTTGCTGAAAGAATTCCACTCCAATCCCGCACACGATCGGATTCGTTGAGTTGTCCCCCAAATCCACACTGAGCGTACTTGCCGCTGCCAATACGGCCGTGTTGTTGTAGGGCAGAAAATCTGTTTCGGTGGTTTTGGAATCAAAGATTTCTTCCTCGAAATTGATAGCGGAGGCCGTCATAATGAACTTGATGTGGGTTGTGTCCGAAGGGGCCGCCACGTCCTGTAGGGGTTTAATACCCGTGAAAGTGACCAACACTTCTCCCGTTCCACGGTCAATGGTCACGGCGGGAGCCACAAAAACCGTTTGACTGAACGAGGAATTGGCGTTGATTTCAAATCCGACCAAGGCTTCGGTTTCAGCGTCCAGAATACCGCGCTGCCCACGGATGTTGATGTCGTCCAAGGCAATCAGCTCGCGCATTTTCTTAGTCACGCGACTGGTAATGAGCGAATCTCCCGCAGCGGCGACCAATTGCCGCATCGCCAACCGAAATACTTTACCTGTGGTAGCAGCCTTGGTAAACTCGGAGGCATTTTCGCGGGTACGCTGCATTGAGCCAGAGGAGTTGAATTTGGCGGCCGTACTGCCACCGGCCACGCGGACACTGCCTCGTTTGTCGAAGACCACGTTGCCTAATTTTCTCTGGATTTGGATAATCCCTGTGTTTTTTGCCATTGCTGTTAAAGTCCGCGTTTGTCCCCAACGGACGGGGTTTTATGATGAAGTGTAATAAAATTTGTTATGTTGATGGAGCGTCTCTAAGGGAATATAAATCGAACGAAACTGTTGACTACCGACCGTGGACTATGGACCTTTTTCTCCACACCCAGGGCGGTACAGGATTCTTCTGCTTCCAAAGCCCTATGCCCCGAATCCGCGCTGACTGTTCCAGCCGTCGAAGTTTCAGATTTCGCCCATACCGGCCTACCCAAGCGTAACCGTTGACTGTCAGTAAGGAGTCCACCGGTTTTCCATCCAACCATACATGTCCCAACTTCCGACCGTATTTATCGGGATACTTATTGGTTTTGAGGGCAATCTGACGAGCCGAAGCAAACCAATGGTTTAAATGAGCCGTGGCTTCCGTACCGTACGCCTGACTCAACTCCGGACAATCCACATTCAACAACCGCAGGGTCTGACGAACTGTCCCCACCTGCAGCAGGTAAGTATCTCCGTCAATCACCCGAACCAAAGTGGCATTTTTTCTACCAGTAGTTACTTGGCCCAAGGCAACCCCCACGAAGCATAGCTGAAGTATGGTTGAAGTATGGATGAAGCATAGTTGAAGTATGGAAGAGCGCAGAAAATCTTTAAATTTGTTCATTGAAAAAACGGAGGTGTTTGGGTTGATTGACCGGACAAAAATGGGAGTCAAATCAGTGCCCAAAATCATAACCCCCGCCAATGCCCCCCAAACCCATTACAGATGATAGGATTCAAGATTATCGTAACGACCGAAGATTTTGCCCAGTTATTTGATTGCAGTCTTTATATTGCCAAGGAGCATTTGAGAAAGATTCGGTTGAACCTCCAAAAACCCGCTCGTTCGCGGGTAACGGCTTTGGAAGTGGCGCACTATACCCATACCAGCCCCAATGAAATCATCAAAGCCCTGAATCGGGAATTTTGGAAGGAGGAGGAATGGCAGGAACATAGAAGACCGCCCCGGTCAACTTCAGGAGCGCAGTGCCAAAACTAAAAAAGCCCCAACCCATCGGGCTGAGGCTTCTGAATAATCAAAAATTTAGTTGGCTATGCCAATCCTTTCTTTATTTTCTCAATGATTCTCTCTACTTTTTGGACAGGCAAATTGACAATTGCAGCAATCATATCAACTTGAAGTCCTTTTTGTAGCGCTCTTTTGATGACTTCAAAGTTAAAGCTCTCAAGTGTTTGCTCGTATGCACTCATGATAATTTCTTCGGTTTGTGGTGAAATACTACGAAAGATAGCTAAAACTTCTCCGTCTCTAAAACTTATTTGTTCCAAAATGACGCGGTCTTTATACTCATCAATTACCTTAGCATACACCATTGTCGTTTTGATATCAGCGTGACCCAGCGCCTTTTGCAATACTTCTACAGGAACACCCCGCGTGAGCGACAAGGTAGCGTATGTATGCCGTGCAATATGGCAGGATATTTTTTCATACTTGGGGACCAACTTCAAAGTAGGCTTCCCTTTTTCATAAGTGACTACTTCAATCAGGTCAGTCAGTCCTGCCCACATGCCTATCACCTTCAAATACTCATTCATTTTTTGATTGGTAATCACGGGAATAAGTTGCCCTGCTGTACTGCTGTATCTCTCAATAATTTCCGCTGCCCGTCCAATCAGTGGAATCTCTACCCGTTTCACTTTCTTCTGTAAAGCTGAACTTGTTTTTTCGGGAATAAAACTCAATAACTTGTAGCTGCCCCGCTCAATCACATGGTCAACTTTGATACGTGACAGATCCGAGTAACGTAAACCCGTATAACAGGCAAACAAAAAGGCATCTCGAACCCGAACCATGGAATCCGTTAATACTACATTGTGTAGCTTTTCCAAGTCATTTTCAGTAAGATAGATACGGTCAGTTTGCACAAACCCGGATTTAATGTCAGCATGGTATTGATGCAGTGTGATGTGCTTATCAGTGCGGCAATAGTTGAAAAATACTTTCATTTGTTTACAAAAATCCATGATGGAGTTCGGCTGCAAATTATACAGGTCAATCAACGTCCTCACAATATGTTGGTGAACGGTATTGGTGTAGCCGTCCACCTGCAGTGGCTTACCCGTAGCTACATATCGTTTCAATCGAGATAGATTGGTCGTATAGCTTTTCTTAGTACCATGTTTAATCCCCTTAGAGATTTGACTTTGTATAAACTCCTCAAAAAGTGCAACAATCGAAGGAAGCTCTGATTGTTGGGTGCCTGTATCAGCGGTAGGTTCAGGAAGTAATTCAGACTTCAGCAGCGAAGGAGTGGGAATAATGCCTTGGTTCATATAATCGCGATAGGCTTTTCGCAATTTCTCTTCTAAAATGTCTAAATACTCATTCGCCTGCTGGAACCCAAGATAGCTACGCTTAAAGCGCATTTTGGTAGAGTCCCAATCTTTGGGCTTGACTTTTTCTTTGGTGAAGTATCGAAACTGGTAAGTGCTATAATTGAAGAAAAGGTAGATAGGCATCTTACCTTCTTGGTCTTGTTTTTCGGTAACGAGCGGCCCACCGCAGCGGTTTAAAGCGAATTTCTTTCATAATCCCTTGATAGTTAAAATTTTACAAAACAATTGTTTGGTGTGAGATTTTTTAGCTTTTGGTGTGACTATTGACGGTCGGCCGCTGCCGTGTGAGAATTGGGTACACAAATAGCCCTGAAAGCATACCTTCAAGGGGCGGTGCGCCGCTGCGAGACGGATAAACAAAAAAAGTCCCCAAATAGCCTGTAAAGGCACATTTGAGGACTTTTTTGTGTTTTTGCACTGACTGCTTAGTGACCCCATTTGGACTCGAACCAAAGACCGACAGATTAGAAATCTGTTGCTCTATCCAACTGAGCTATGGGGCCGACTACCTAATGCGGGTGCAAAAATAGAGGTTTTTGGCCGTTTTGGCAACAAACTTTCAAAAAATTGTAATTCCCCTTGCAAACTCCCTATTTTTGTAACCGCAATTTACACCTGCCATCTGTCTTAAATAAACCATAATTGATAACCGGTGACTATCTACTCTCAAAAAATCACGGACGCTTTTCAAACTGTTTTCAGTAAAATTCCATCCTTTATAGTTCGTGCTCCGGGACGTATCAATCTTATTGGGGAACATACCGATTATAACGAGGGGTTTGTACTTCCCGCTGCCATTGACAAAGCTATCTATTTTGCCATTTCGCCGCGCACTGACCGGATTGGTAAATTATACGCGGTTGATTTGAATGATTCTTACGAGTTTTCAGTGGATGCCATTCAAAAATCTTCTAAAAGTTGGGCCAATTACCTAATTGGAGTAACAAGCGAATTAAGAACGGCCGGTTACGTCATTCCAAACGGATTTGAGGTGGCATTCGGTGGAGATGTCCCGAATGGTGCGGGACTTTCTTCATCAGCAGCGGTGGAGAGTGGGATGGGGTTTGCTTTAAGTGAATTGTTTGGACTGAAGGTGCCTCGTTTGGAATTGGCACTTACGGCACAGCGAGCTGAGCATCATTTTGCCGGATTGCAGTGCGGAATTATGGATATGTTTGCGTCCATTCATGGCAAAGCCCATTCTGTAATACGTCTTGATTGCCGGGATTTGAGCTACGAATATTTCCCGTTTAATTTTGTTAATTATCAGCTGGTTTTATGCAATTCCGGTGTCAAGCATACATTGGCAGATTCTGCCTACAATACACGGCGTCAGGAATGTGAGGCCGGGGTTGCGATTTTAAAGCAGTTTTATCCTCATATCCATAGTTTACGGGATGTATCTTTGGCGCAGGTGGAAGCTCATCGTACTGATTTTTTCGAAAATGTGTATCGCCGTTGCCGCTACGTAACAGGAGAAATTGAGCGGGTAGTGGCGGCTTGTGAAGATCTGAAAAGAGACGATTTAGAAGCGTTTGGGAAGAAAATGTACGAAACCCACGAAGGCCTGAGTAAGGATTATGAAGTGAGCTGTGTGGAATTGGACTTTTTGGTAGAACAGACTTTCGATAAAGAAGAGGTGTTAGGAGCTCGGCTTATGGGCGGGGGCTTTGGTGGATGTACGATTAATATTGTCAAAACGGAGAAGGTTACTGATTTTATTCAACAAATGATCGTTTCCTATCAGCATCATTTCAATCGTAAATTGGTTTGCCACGTGGTAAAAATTACCGAAGGCGTTGAAAAATTAAACTGACTTTTATCTCTAACAAAGTTTACTGATTACTCTTTACTCACTCCTGACTTCTAATTTAATATGAATCGCGCCAAAAACCTCCAACGACTCCAAAATGAAATGTTTGACATCTGTATTATCGGTGGAGGGGCGAGCGGTGCAGGTTGTGCATTGGATGCTGCCCTGCGAGGTTTCAAGGTGGCTTTAATCGAAAAAAATGATTTTGCTTCCGAAACCTCATCCAAATCTACCAAACTGATTCACGGAGGCGTGAGGTATTTGGAACAGGCTTTCAAAAATTTAGATTTTGCCCAACTCAAACAAGTAAAGCACGGCTTGGAAGAGCGCCAAATTGTGCTGCAAAATGCTCCTCATTTGGCACGCCCCCTGCCTTTGTTAACCCCCGTTTTCAGTTGGTTTGAAGGACTGTATTTCACGATTGGGCTTCGTATGTATGATTTTTTTGCCAAAGGAGATTCATTACCCAAGAGCCGTTGGTTGAGCAAAAAAGAAACGATGCTCCGAATGCCTACGCTGAATGCAAAAAAACTCCACAGTGCGGTCCTGTATTTTGATGGACAATTGGACGATGCACGCTATTGCTTAGCGCTTGCCCATGCTGCTGATGAAGCAGGCGTAGCGGTGGTGAATTATGCTGAATTGCTTGATTTTAAGGTAGATGGAAGTAAGAAGTTGACAGAAGCCGTTGTAAAATCGCTGACTAACGGCGAATCTTGTGCCATTAAAGCCAACTTGTTTATTAATTGTACAGGTGCTTTTGCCGATACAGTTCGGTTAAAAGCAAATCCTAAATTGACCAAGCGTATTCGTCCGAGTAAGGGTGTGCACGTGGTGCTGCCTTATGAAGTATTGAAGAGTGAGGATGCGATGTTGATTCCCAAAACCAGCGATGGACGGGTTGTTTTTGCCATTCCGTTTGAGGGGCAGTTGTTGCTGGGGACAACTGATACGGATTATCGGGATATTGACAAAGAACCTATTTTAGAGGAGCAAGAAGTTGATTTTCTGTTGGATACGTTGACGCGTTATTTGGCCAAACGCCCCGATAGAAGTCAGGTAAAGGCGGGTTTTGGCGGATTGCGTCCACTGTTGGCGGCGAGTGAGTCGGCTTCTACTAAAAAACTGGTACGTGACCACGAAGTAGAGCACGATGAATTATCCAATTTGGTAAGCCTGTTGGGCGGTAAATGGACTACCTACCGATACATGGCCCAGGATACCATTGACAAAGTCTGCGAATTGCTGGGTGTAGAACGTGAATGCAAAACCACAAATCACGTGTTGGTAGGAGGGGAGGACTATGCGTTTGAAGACTGGAAAATTATCCAAACGGTCTATCGATTGGCCAAGGATATTTCCAAACACTTGATTCGTAAATATGGCAGCCGTGCGCATAAAGTAGCTCGGATGACGCAGGAAAACAGCGCTTGGGCGCAACGATTGGTCGAAAAATATCCCTTTATTCAAGCGGAGGTAATTTACCAAGTTCGTGAAGAAATGGCGATAACTGTTCGAGACGTTTTGGCACGCCGGATTCGGTTAGAAATCATGGATTGGGAAGCTACTCAAGAGGCGTTACCCATAGTGGCAAGCCTGATGGCGCAGGAGTTGGGCTGGACTTCGGAGCAAAAACAACAACAAATCGAGGATTACCAAGCCCAACTCCAATCATTTATGAAAGCGGCAGAGTAAATTTTACCATACTTTCTTTAAATCCGCAATGGTTTGAATAGGGTCCGCAGCCGTAAATATAAAATTCCCCGCTACAAGGGCACGAGCCCCTGCATGATAGAGGAGGGGAGCGTTTGTCTGATTCACTCCACCGTCTATTTCAATCACCGCCTTACTTCCTGATTCAGTAATCATAGCCACCGCCTGACGGATACGCTCGTACGTGCGCTCGATAAATTTTTGTCCGCCAAAACCCGGATTGACTGACATAATCAATACCAGATCCAAATCAGCAATGACGTCCTGAAGTACGCTCACGGGAGTGTGAGGATTAAGCGCTACTCCTGCTTTTGCCCCTAAACTCTTGATTTGCTGAATAGTACGGTGAAGGTGTGGACAAGCTTCGTAATGAACGGTCAAAATTTCAGCGCCTGCATCCCGAAAAGCTTCCAAATATCGCTCGGGTTGAACAATCATCAAATGAACGTCAAGTGGTTTTTGGGCGTGCTTTTTTATGGCCGCCGTGACGGGCAGTCCGAAAGAAATATTAGGAACAAAAACGCCGTCCATAATGTCTACGTGAATCCAATCGGCAGCACTGGCATTGAGCATTTCGACATCGCGCTGAAGATTGGCAAAATCGGCAGCTAAAACAGAAGGGGCAATCAAAGGGGAAGTCATGAAAAATTGTATAAGCTTAATTTCGCGCAAAGTTCGCCTTTTTTATGAATTTTGGCGTATCTCTTAGCCCAAAAAGACGTATGCTTTTCTACTTCCCCTTCCGTTTTACCGATTTGTTGAATCACTAAGTTCATACCTTATGAACAGAGCGGTGGTGTCGGCAATAAGACTTTCGCCTGACAAACGTCGTGGTTTTGAGAACAAATTCAGGTGCTTAGAATTGCCTGAATTTTCTTGGGTTCTTTTTAAGGTTTTGACACTGAAAGTGATTCCGCCAACCCTCTTTTTTGTCATTTGCATTGCCTTTTGTTCTTTGTAGGATAAATGCGGCGAAAATACAAAAGGCTTCTGTCGTACCAATACTTCTACCTTTTGGTTTTTTTGAGGGCGGGGATAATTATTGCGATCTTCTTTAAGGGGTTGGGCAAACAAAGAACCGGTATATAGCCATAACAGGCAACCAACCGCCCTCGCACCCAAGCGGGGAGATGAAAAATGCTTCATAATGTATTTAACAGTTTTTGGAATACAATTATAAAAGCACCTTGCCTATGAATTATTAATCGCTTTTACTCAAAAATTTTACTTATTATCTTCATTTTCTTCACCATCCGCATGATTGATTCTGAATCATTGTAGCGATATACGTCTTCCAAAAGAACCCACGCTAAATTTTTTGATTCGCTGTTAATTTTCAATGGCTCATTACGATCTGCCTGCATCAAAAATCGAATGTCATAGTGTAAATGAGCAGTGTCTTTAGAATTGGCAGGAATTAAGTGAATGTCAATGTCAAATAATTTCGAATCAACTGCCTGAATATCAGTGAGTCCTGTTTCTTCCTGCGCCTCCTTAAGCGCGACTTGCTGTATATCAGGGTCACCGTCTGCATGGCCGCCGGGCTGAAACCATCGGTCCAATTTGCGGTGATGCATCAATAACACGTGTTTATGAGAGTTGTCAACAATCCAGGCAGATCCTGTGATGTGGCCAATAGTCAGCCATCTTTCAAAACAATCGGGGTTTTGTTGGACAAAATCAATTGTTTCGAGCCACATCCGATGTTCTTCATTATCAAACGGTTGATGTGTTTGTAGTAACGTTAAAAGTGTATTTCGTTTCATAAAATTGGGGACAAATATGTAATGAGTAATAGATAGAGCATAGGGTGTATACGTATCTTTTCTGTATCTTCGCGGCGAAAAATTTAATAAACCTCCCAACAAAATTGCTAAAAATCATGAAAAAATTAGTGATGCTGACCGCCTTAACTTTCGTAGGTGTATGGTCATCAGCTCAAATTCGCACTCCTCAGCCCAGTCCTGCCGCTACCGTAATGCAGACCATAGGAGTAACCGACATTACCGTAAAATACTCTCGTCCTGCGATGAAAGGGCGTGAAATTTTTGGAAAACTAGTGCCTTACGGCCAGTTTTGGCGCACAGGTGCCAATCAAGCTACTGCTATTGAGTTTTCAACGGATATTATGTTGGAAGGACAAAATGTACCTGCGGGAAAATATTTTCTTTACAGTATTCCGGGTGCGGATTCCTGGTCAGTGATTATCAATAAATCGGCTGCTACCGCTCCTGAAGAATACAAACAGGCCGATGATGTAGCAAGAGTGACTGTAAAAGCTGCTTCAGCACCGGTTACTGAGTCGTTTATGATTGGATTTTCAAACATCACAGATTCAACGGGTACGTTAGATATCATGTGGGACAAAGTAAAGGTAAGCCCTAAGCTGTCGGTTAGTACTACTAAAATGGTAACCTCTTCCATTGATAAAGTAGCTGAAGCAAGTGCTAACAACATGAACGCAGGTGCAAGTTATTTGTTGACGAAAGGAATGGATTTACAAAAAGCTTTGTCAATGGTTAACCAAGCGGTGGCTTACAAAGAAACCTTCCGTAACTTATGGACAAAAGCTCAAATTTTAGGGAAGTTGGGCAATTTTGCAGAAGCCGCCCCTTTGGCAAAAAAAGCACTGGAAATCGGACAATCAAGCAATGATACGGCTTTTCCGTTCTTTAAAGACGCCATCGAAAAAGGAGCCGCCGAATTTGTATCAAAAATCCCTGTTCCGGCCGTAATGCCTGCGTTGAAGAAAAAGAAATAATTCAGCATAAGTTTGCATGATAAAAGTAAAGCCCCGACACATTGTCGAGGCTTTACTTTTATTATGCAAGAAACTGTGAACTGGCCTTGCTATTAATTTCTGCGAGCTATTTCGTCTCTGATTTTTGCGGCTTTTTCGTATTCTTCATTGTTTAGTGCTTCATCAAGAACTCGTTGCAATTCATCAAGCGACATATTTTTTATTTGTTCACTCAACGAACGCGGTTTTGAGGACTGTACCAACTCTTCAATCGCCTCATCGGGTTCTGTTTGTGAACCGGAAACGATTCCAGCTTCAGAAAGGATGGTTTCGTAGGTGTAAAGTGGAACGTTGAAACGAAGGGCTATTGCTATAGCGTCTGAAGGGCGGGCATCCACGATGGTTTCTCTTACGCCGTCAGAGCAATGGATTCGGGCGAAAAATATCCCTTCCCGTAAGTCCGAAATAACAATTTCACTTACTGAATAATTGAACGCCTTGGCGAATGACTTAAAGAGGTCATGCGTCATAGGGCGATTGGGTTGAATTTTTTCAATTTCAATCGCAATTGCCTGTGCTTCAAACATGCCAATAATAATCGGCAGGCGGCGATTGCCAAATTCTTCACCTAATACCAATGCAAATGAGCCGGCCTGAGATTGGCTTGGTGAAAGCCCTAAAATTTCAAGTTTTATTTTTTCCACTATAGTTTACGTTAACTGTTATTTCTTATCCGCTAATCGTTTTTGTCCATTTTTTTCAACAAAAAAAAGGACAACACAGCCCGCCTTGCGGTAACAGACAATGGTTCTCGTTGAAGAGAGGATGCAAAAATAATAAACCTGCGGGGATTTGAAAAGGGTTTCCTTTTTCCCGCAGGTTTATTAACACTACCTTGAAGTTTGAAGTTTCCAATTTGAGAAAGTATTTGGAGTGACACATGCCTTATTTCAACCAACTCACTCCTAACTTCTATTTTACTTAGTATCCAACACTGCTTTTGTCAATCTTGGTAAAATATCAAACACGTCTCCCACAATACCATAATCGGCAGCTTTGAAGAATGGGGCTTCGGGGTCTTTGTTGATGGCAACAATGACTTTGGAAGAGTTTACACCCGCCAAGTGTTGTATGGCACCGGAAATTCCGCAGGCGATGTACAAATTGGGAGCCACTTTGATTCCTGTTTGTCCAATGTGTTCGTGGTGAGGGCGCCAATCCAAGTCAGACACGGGCTTTGAACAGCCCGTAGCGGCTCCTAAAGCGTGCGCTAAATCAAGCAGTGGCTGCCAATTGTCAGGACCTTTCATTCCGCGACCTCCCGATACAATTATATCAGCTTCGGTCAATGACAATTCTCCGCTTGCTTTTTCCTGACTGATTACTTTTGCCACAAAATCGCCGCCGACAAGCGAAGGGCTAAACACAACCACTTCTGCGGTTCCACTTCCCGCGACTGCTTCAACGGCGTTTTTCTTAATGCCTAAAATCTTGACAGCTCCTTTTACTTCAACGCTAGCAAATGCTTTGCCGGTAAAAATGCTGCGTTTTACTTTAAAGCCATTGGATAAATCGGGAAGGTCTGTCACGCCTGATACAACGCTTGCGCCTAATTTGGCGGCTGCGCGTGCACTCATGGCGTCGCAAAGTCCTGATTTTGGCAATATAACAACTTCTGAATTTTCCTGTTGAATGGCTGCGGCTAACACAGAAGCATAGGCCATTGCGTTTTCGTTGGCCAATTCGGTCGCATTGGCGTGTAGTACTTTGGCTGCGCCATACGCGCCTGCTTTAGCTAATTCGCTGGCATCAGAGGTGCCAATGGCAAGGGCGGTGGCCGTAGTTCCTGTAGCTTTTGCTACTTCTGCGCCGTAAGTGACGGCTTCCAAGGAAGTTTTTTTGATGCTTCCGTTATCGAGTTCTACAAATATTAAAACAGACATGATTTTTTAGTTTCGAGGTTTGAATGCAGACGGGGCCGCCCGTGCGGTGTCGAAACCATTCGACATTCTGCACTTGAAATTTGACATTATTTAAAGCACTTTTGCTTCCGTTTTAAGCAATGAAATAAGGGTTTCGGCTTGGTCGGCAGGAATCATCTTGCAGGCTCCTTTGGGAGCAGGCAGGGTGTATTTGTCGAGCGTGGCCATATCGCCTACGGCAACGGGTTCCACTACTTTCAATGGCTTGGTTCTGGCAGTCATGATACCGCGCATATTAGGGATTTTCCACTCTGCAATCGGCTCTTGGCAGCCCAATACCAGCGGCAGAGGAGCTTCGAGGTATTCTTTTCCGCCTTCAATTTCTCTTGCAAACTTGGCGGTATTTCCTTCAATATCTAATTTCATTACCGGTGAAAAAGAGGGAATTCCCAACAGTTCACCTACTAAGCCGTGAACTACTCCGCTGTTGAAATCAATCGATTCGCGTCCCATCAATATCAGGTCGAAATTTTCTTCTTTAGCTACCGCGGCAATCTGCGCAGCGGTGAAATAAGAATCCTGCGGGTCACAATTCACGCGTACGGCAGAATCGGCTCCAATGGCTAGTGCCTTCCGGATTTGTGGGTCGCTGTCGGCTTCGCCAACGTTCAATACAGTAATGCTTCCGCCTGTTTGTTCTTTCAATTCAACTGCTCGCGCCAGCGCATAGTCATCGTAGGGGCCGATGATGAATTGTACCCCTGCCTTGTTGAATTTAGTATCGTTTTCGATGAAACTAATCTTGGCGGTTGTATCAGGTACGTTGGTAATACAAACTAAAATTTTCATGTGCTTAGTTAGATGTGTTTGAAATATAACTTTTGGGAGATTTAATTTGTTGGTGCAAATATATAAAGCAAGGGTTTTAAAAATAGTATGCTTGCATAATAATTTTTATGAATAATAACCGATTAGAATTACTGCTCCAATTTTACGAGGAAGATCCCTCCGATCCGTTCAATGCCTACGCATTGGCGATGGAATACCAAAACAACGATGTGCAAAAAGCCGCCGAATATTTTAAGTTTCTCTTAGATAATCAACCGGATTATCTGCCTACTTATTATCATGCAGCGGCGCTTTTTGCTGAAATAGGTAATGCTGAGTATGCAGAAAAACTCTATCAAAAGGGGATGCAATTGGCTTTGAATCAGCAAAATACAAAAACGTTTCAGGAATTACAACGAGCCTATCGGGCATTTCAGGACGAAAACTTGTAACCACATAGGAACATAGAACACAATAGATTTTTGCATTTCTTATGTGCCCTATGTGCCTATGTGGTTGCTAAAGTTTGTTAAAGACTGACACTTTGTCAGTAATTTCGGCTATTATTCGTAACTTTGCCGAGTTATTTAATGTTACACATCCACTCCACTAATAAAAACTCAAAGTGGACTGAGAACCGTAAACCGTGTACTGATCTAATGATTACCTCAACACTTAAAATATTATCTGATACTGATAAAGAGGCATGTGAACTTGTTAAAGTGAGTGAAGATGAGCCCGCAGTAGACAAAAAACGCTTATTTATTGAAAGTTACGGCTGTCAGATGAATTTTTCGGACAGTGAGATTGTGGCGGCGGTCATGCGTAATGCTGATTTTGCTACTACCTCCACGGAAGATAATGCCGATGTCATTTTCTTAAATACCTGCGCCATCCGTGACAATGCCGAGCAGAAGGTTCGGAATCGGCTCAAGCAGTTAAACAATTTGAAGAAAAAACGCCCGGGAATGATCATCGGGGTGTTGGGTTGTATGGCTGAGCGTCTGAAAACCAAATTGTTGGATGAAGAAAAAATGGTAGACATTGTGGCCGGACCCGATTCCTACCGCGATTTGCCACGTTTGGTGGAAGAAGCCGAAACGGGGCAAAAAGCAGTCAATGTGTTTTTGTCACGCGAAGAAACCTACGCAGACATTTCGCCTATTCGCCTCAATTCCAACGGGATTACGGCGTACATCAGCATTATGCGCGGTTGTGACAACATGTGCAGTTTCTGCGTTGTTCCTTACACTCGCGGACGTGAACGCAGTCGTGATGCGCACAGTATTGTTGAAGAAGCGCGTCAGCTTTTCAACGATGGCTATCGTGAAGTGACATTGCTTGGACAGAATGTGGATTCATATAAGTATAGCCCCTTAGCCCCCGATGGGGGAGTAAATTCCACCTCCCTGACAGGGGAGGGATTAGGACGGTCGGCCGCTGCCGTGGGGTTTGCCGAGCTTCTTGAAATGGTGGCCATGGTTCACCCTGATTTGCGGGTACGATTCAGTACTTCCCACCCTAAAGACATTACCGATGATGTTCTTTGGATGATGAAAAAGTACGACAACATTTGTAAGTATATTCACCTGCCTGCCCAAAGCGGAAACAGCAGAGTGCTGAAGTTAATGAACCGCACGTATGACCGTGATTGGTATGTGCAGAAGATAGACCGAATTCGGGCTATTTTAGGGGAAGAATGCGGTATTTCTACCGACATGATTACCGGTTTTTGTACAGAAACGGAAGAAGAGCATCAAGAAACGCTTTCTCTCATGGAGTATGTGAAGTATGATTATGCGTACCTGTTTGCGTACTCGGAGCGTCCGGGTACACCTGCGGCTAAAAAACTCAAGGATGATATTTCGGAAGAAGTAAAAAAGCGCCGTTTGCAGGAAGTGATTGCCCTTCAGCGTCAACATTCGGGTGAACGTAATCACATGTCCTTAGGGAAAGTGTATAAAGTATTGGTAGAAGGGCCTTCTAAACGTTCCGATGCAGATTTGTGTGGAAGAAATGACCAAAATAAAGTAGTGATTTTCCCACGTTGGCAACACCAAAAAGGGGACTATGTACACGTTTTGGTTACTGAATGCTCATCGGCGACTTTGCTTGGGCAAGTCGTGGAAGGAGAGACTGTATTGTCATGACAAATCCTGAAATTCAATCCATAAAGAACCGCTTCGGTATCATCGGCAACGCCCCTGCCCTTAATTATGCGTTGAACGTAGCAATGCAGGTAGCAGGGACCGATTTGACGGTGCTGATTACGGGAGAGAGTGGGAGCGGGAAGGAATCTTTTTCGAAAATCATTCATAACCTCAGTGCCCGTAAACACGGTCCGTTTATTGCGATCAACTGCGGGGCAATTCCTGAAGGAACCATTGATTCTGAGTTGTTTGGGCATGTAAAAGGTTCCTTTACAGGAGCCATTGAGGACCGAAAAGGATACTTCGAAATTACCAATGGGGGCACCATTTTTCTGGACGAAATTGCCGAAATGCCGATTGGGACACAGGCGCGCCTTTTGCGGGTTTTGGAAAATAAAGAATTCATTCGAGTGGGTTCTTCTAAAGTTCAGAAGACTGATGTTCGGGTAGTGGCCGCTACTAATGTGAATTTGATTGATGCGGTACAGCGGGGAAAATTTCGGGAAGATTTATACTACCGACTGAATACGGTGCCGATTGCCGTACCACCCCTGCGCGAGCGTGGAACCGATATTGATATGCTTTTTCGGAAATTTACGACCGATTTTGCGGAACGATACCGCATCACTCCTGTCACGCTGACGACTGAAGCACGCGATATGTTGACTGGCTATAATTTCCCTGGTAATATTCGTCAACTTAAAAATATCGCAGAGCAGATTCAGATTCTCGAATCTGACAATAAAGTGCCTATTACGCCTCAGGTATTGGTAAAATACTTACCAAATTACGCTTCCTCTACCCGTTCGATGACGTTTCTGGGAGGGGCTAACGGAAATGGAGCAGAATCATTCAACGAGCGGGAATTATTGTATAAAATCCTGTTTGATATGCGCCGCGATGTGAATGACCTCAAGAAATTGGTCTTGAAGGTGTTGAGCAATGAAGCGCATCACGGTGATATTTTAAGAGAGCACGGCAATTTGCTTAACAGTATTGAAGCTGACGTTCAACCCTTGGGCGACAGTACCAAACTGTTGCCAAGTGCACAACATGCTGCTCCCAATAATCAGCATGTAGCCTCTAACGGAGTTGGAGTGGCGTCAAATCCCAATGTGATTCAAATTACGCCGTATGATAGTTTGGGTAATGAGGTAGAGGATATTGTTCACGAAGCTGCGGAAGATGAGTCGCTTTCGTTGGAACACAAAGAGAAAGAGATGATTGTGAAGGCGCTACAACGCAGTGGAGGTAAGCGTAAATATGCCGCACAGGCATTGGGAATTTCGGAACGGACGTTGTATCGCAAGATTAAACAATATGATATTGAAGAAGATTGATTTTAAGTGGAAAGTGGAAAGTAAAAAGTGGAAAGTAGAGCTAAGACAGAGATGTTTACTGTTTACTGTTTACTGTTTACTGTTTGCTTTCAGCACTTCCTGTGGGATTTATTCCTTTAAAGGAGCTACGTTATCGCCTGATATTAAGAGTGTTACGATAGTGAACTTTACTATGTCTACGGCGGGTGGCCCGGCCAATTTGGCATTGCAGTTCAATGAAAAAATGAAAGAGTATTACCAACGTAATACCAGTTTAGCTCTCTTGCCTTCCAATGGAGATATGCAATTGGAAGGAACGATTACCGCTTATGAAGTAACTCCCACTGCACCAACCGCCAATGACCAAGCTGCTTTTAACCGTTTGACAATTACAATTCAGGTAAAATTCACCAATAATAAAGACGAGGAGAAAAACTTTGATCAAAGCTTTTCTTTTTTCAAAGATTTCCCCCAAAACCAGACGCTCAGTCAAGTGGAAAGCCGGCTTATTCCGGTTATATTAGACCAACTTGTACAGGATATTTTTAATAAATCGGCAGGCGACTGGTAGTAATTCGTTACCGGTTAAATGTTAACCGTTATCTGTCAATTACTGCTTCGTATAAACTGTCGCACGGGCGATCCCGTGACTATAAACTTTTTTTGACCCCATATATGAATAATCGTTACGTAAAAGAATCATTTTCGTACTGGACGTCGCATCCAGACGATATTGCCGAAGCTGACATACCTTATTTGCAGGAAGCAGCAAAATTGTACCCCTATAGTCAAACACTTCATATTTTGGTAGCCAAAGCCATTGCGACCTATCAGCCTGATGTGGCAGAAGCGGAGTTACAGAAAGCTGCGGCTTATTCGCTCAGTCGTAATACGCTCCGGAAACTCATTCAAAATGAATTTGAATGGTCTCCTAATTTGCGGAGTCGGCAATTTGAGAATGTGCTGATCTGGCCCGGAGATTATCAAAAGCCCTCCGTTTCGCCTTTATTAAAACCTAATTGGCGACTTCCTGAATTGCCGTTGATTAATCTTTCAGAGGAAGAGCTTTCTCGACCCGCCGCTGAAAAGCCGGCATTGCCTGAATTACCACCCATAGACGATACTACATTGCGCGAAAACGCCCTACAAAACGAGTTGGAACAAATTGAAAATTCTGTTGTCGAAGAAGAACAAAAAGCACACCATGAACTTGAACGACAACGACAAATGGCCATTATTGACAGTTTTATCGAGAACGAAGCCCGAATGGGCCCGATTCGTGCTAATCTGAATGATATGGTTAATATGGAGCCCGAAGATTTGGCAAAGAAACGAACAATAGTGTTCACAGAAGGTGTCGTGAGCGAAGGAATGGCGAAAATTATGGCAAGACAAGGTAAAATTGAGCGCGCCATAGAAATATACGAACAACTGATGTTGAAAAAACCGGAAAAAAAGGCGTACTTTGCCGAAAAAATTAAGGATTTAACCACGGAGTAAAAGTAAGCAAGTGGCAAGTAAGCAATAACAAGTGAGCACTAAATTGCAAACTGTAAAAAGGAACGCCGCCAGCTACAAACTGTAAATTATAAACTGTAAACTACAAACTGTAAAAAAAATGTTCACTGTATTCATTGTTATTATTGCAATCATCGCCGTTTTGTTGATTTTGCTTGTATTAGTTCAAAATTCAAAAGGCGGCGGTTTGGCCGGAGAATTTGGCGGCTCGGGTGCTACGCAGATGTTTGGCGTAAAACGCACCACTGACTTGTTAGAGCAAATTACGTGGGGATTGGCCGGTGCAATGGCTACCTTGGCTCTGGTATCTAATTTGTTTATCGGTACGCCATCGGCGGATGCTGGTATCAATAGCGTAAACGTTGAAAAAGCGAACAGCCGTTCGTTGCCTGCTGCTCCAGCACCAACGACTCCAGCACCTTCTACAACACCTGCTCCTGCACAGCAACAACCTGCTCCGGCGCAGAAATAATCAAAACCTTGATCTTATAAAAAGCTCCGAAGAAATTCGGGGCTTTTTTGTTTACAATTCAAAATGTAGACAGATTTGTCTATGTTTGCACAATGCTTGTGTAAATATGAAAGAAAACGGTCCTAAAGATAGAATACTGGCTACGGCTTCGCGCTTGTTTTATGAACAGGGCTACACGCAAACAGGTATTAATCAGATACTTGAGGAGGCAAAAGTAGCTAAGGCAAGCCTGTATCAACATTATGGGTCTAAGGATGAGTTGGGCGTGGCTTATTTGCAGTACGAACGCGAAAGATGGTTTAAGCTATTTCAGGCGTATCTTGATCAAAAAACTACACCATTAGACAAAATAGTGGCCTGTTTTGAATATTTGGAAGAAAGCCAACCACAACGAAATTTCAAAGGGTGTCGATTTATCAATTTGCTGACCGAATTGAGCGACAGCAGTCCAAAAATGAGGGAACAAATTGTGGAACACAAGTCCAAATTACGGGCTTATTTTGCTCAATTGACACAGCACTATAAGCCGATTGCTTCCCAATCCTTGGCTGACAGTATCTATTTGCTCTTTGAAGGGGCGATTATTGAAAGTAAAATCTATCAGCATGTTTGGCCAATTGTAATAGCTAAAAATGCCGCGAAAAAGATGTTGGAGTAACTAAAAAAAATTTACCCCAAAAATAGACAGAGTTGTCTGTGTTTATAATCAAATCCTCTAATCCAATGAAAGAAAATCTCCTAAAATCAATTCAGTATGAAGAGTGGGCCAATGCCATTATTCTTCGGAGTATGCAACAATGCGAAGAGCCGGGCGAGCGAACATTGCAATTGTTTTCGCACGTATTGGCTCCTCAATCCATCTGGTTGAGTCGCATTCGTAAGGAAGTGCCTATAATCAGCCTTTGGCCGGATTTAACTTTAGAAGAATGCACCGAATTGATGGAGAAAAGTCGGAAGCAATGGCGTGAATTTATTGACACTGCTTCCGAAGAAGATTTCAATCAATTGGTGGCGTTTAAACTGCCCAATTCAGATACAGAACGAAAAATTGCGTTGTATGACGTCGTTGCGCATTTGGTCAACCACGGAACGTACCACCGAGGGCAAATCATTTTGGGCCTGAAAGGAAAAATTGAGCCATTACCACTGACTACTTACATTGCTTTTTTGGCTTCACGTGGGTAAAAAGAAGACCCGAAACGAGGATCGTTTTGAATCTTCGCTTCGAGTCTTAATCACTTAGGGATTAACAGTCAGTTATTTATCGGCAAAAGAGAGTCCGTTTTCAAGCAGAGCCAGTTTGATTTTGGTAAGCGTATTGGGACCCATACCGTGAAGGCCGGCGATTTCTTTCTCTTTATGGTTGGAAAGCCGTTTGTCTTTTCCATGTCGGTTTTTACAAATTTACATCAAGCTTGCTTTAAGGCTTCAATGTCTATTTTGTTCATTTGAAGCATGGCATTCATGACTCTTTTTGATTTTTCAGAATCAGGGCTGTTCAGTAATTCTCCTAAAACGGGAGGAATGATTTGCCATGACAGACCAAATTTATCTTTCAACCAACCGCATCTTCCTCCTTCTCCGCCATCAGCGGTGAGTTTTTCCCATATTTCGTCTACTTCTTCCTGAGTCTCGCAATTTACAAAGAGAGAGATGGCGGGTGTAAAGTGAAACTGTGGGCCTCCGTTCAGGACATGGAATAGCTGGCCTTCAATCTGAAAGGTACCGCCTAATACAGTGTCTTTATTTTCACCAATGCGATTGATACGTACGATTTTTGAATTTTTAAAGACAGAAGTATAGAAATTCATGGCTTCTTCGGCATTCCCGTCGAACCACAGGAAAGGAGTAATTTTTTGCATGGCTTTATTTTTATTAACCGGATTACTTTTTAACTGAAGTAAAAGTAATGTTATTCATTGGATAGCCTCCTATGTGAAAACGACAAAGTCAGGGTGGTTTGCGACAGCTCTTTTCGGTAGTCACGGTAAACAGATTTTCCTAAAAAGCCCTCAATGGTAAGAAGTAGCCCAATTAGCCCATATTATTTTGCCTTCTTTCGTCATCGCTTTTACTGGATTTGCTTTTTTATGACTTACCGGATTTGTTTTTCAGTAAAGCAAATAGTCCAAACAAAGGGCCGATGGCAAGCAGCATGTATAGATACTGTGAATCCATTTTATCAGATAAGCTGTTTATAAACTGTATGCTAACGATGGTAATGGAAAACCCGATACAATTGACGATGGTAAGCGAAGTACCTCTTGATTCTTCCGGAGCATTATGAGCAACCAAGGTTGAAAACAATGGAGAATCGGCAATGACTGCCAGTCCCCAAATGAATAAGAAGGTTAGAAACAGAATGACGGAAGGTGAAAATAAGAAAAGGGGAGAAAGCAAGCAGCATAAACAGGAAATAGTCAAGGCAATAACCGCCGTTTTCTTGGTTCCAAAATAAGAAGAAACAAGTCCGCTGAAAACGCAGGCGAGCCCTCCCGAGGCAATAATGAGAAATGACAATAAAGAGATATTAAGGTTCGTTTCGGGGTATCGGTTACGATAGGCTGCAAGGATGACTGGTACAAAAGCCCAGAAAGTATACAACTCCCACATGTGCCCAAAATAGCCAAAGGAAGCAGAACGAAAATTTTGTTGTTGGAATCCTTTTAAGAACGCAGTGAAATTGAATTGTTGACTTGACTTACGGTAGGGACCGTCGGGGATCAACAAAAGAATACAAAGGCCGCCCAATAAGGATAAGGCAGTAGTTGAGTACACTACATATTTCCAGAGAAACCCTGTTATCAGATTCTTTAATAAATGCGGAAATGCTGTTCCCAACACCAACGCACCTACCAAAAAACCTAATGATTTGCCAAGTCCTGCTTTGTAATAATCAGAAGCGATTTTCATGCCGACGGGGTAAATTCCTGCCAGAAAAAAGCCCGTTAAAAATCGGAATATCAGTATTTCTGTAGAATGAATGCCGTCAATACTTATTCCCAGATTGAAAAGCCCGGCTAAAATAGAGCTGCAAAAGAATACGAGGGAAGGTGAAAAGCGGTCTGAAACGGTAAAAATGGCAAAAACCAAAGTTCCGCTGATAAAACCAAACTGAATGGCGCTGGTCAGATGCGCTAAAAACTGAGGTTCAAGGCTTAAATCTTTGGCGATATCGGCAATGATCGAGTTTCCGGCAAACCAAAGAGAGGTACATAAAAATTGGGAAATGGTAATGATGGGTAATATTCGTCGCATTGGAGTGGTTTCTCAGGCTATTTCTTTTTCTTCGGTTTACTCAAATTTTCTTCCACTCGAAACTGTACCACTTTCGTGATTAAATCTAAGGGCATGGGTTGGTCAAGCGGAAATTGAACCGAACCTTTCCCTGTTTTATAGACTGAAAATTCTTTTTTGAACGCCTCTATCCCGGTAGGAACAGGATAGAAACCTATGTGATTTTTGAAGGCCGCGAAATAAACCAAGTTTCCGTTGAGGGTAAACGTAGGCATACCGTATTTAATAGTTTCTTCGGCTTCGGGCACTACTTTTTTTATGGCTTCCCGCACTTGTTCCAATTTAAGTTGGATGTTTTCTGGGAAGTCAGCAATGTATTCGTCAATGGTATTTATTTGTGTATTCATCTTCTTGTACTCTAATTGGTTAGAGGTTTTTTTCGGTGAAGTAGGTGCCTTTATTTTCTGGCAATTATCAATAAATCTGTGGTTTTTGTTCCATCGGTTGCTGGGTACTCTTTTCGTTGTAAATCAATGATGTTAAAACCCTGTTTTTGGAGTGCCTGGGTTAATGTATCGGCTTGATGATAATGCATAAATAGTTGGGAGCCGGAGCTTGATGTTTTAATTCCGGATTTATTATAATCATCCTCCATAGTGCTAACATAAAGAACACCCTCAGGTTTTAATAAAGCAAAGGAGCCGCTTATCAGATTTTCTGTTTCTTCTTTCGACAGATAAGGTAGCCCAAAACCGCACATGATTGCATCAAATTGCTTGGTAAGTTGACCGATATTCCTATTCGGGTAATTCAACAATAAAAGTCGTTCCCTCATCTGGTTTACTTTGGACGCTTATTTTTCCGTTATGCAACTCAACAATACGTTTACAAATGGCAAGTCCAATTCCTGAACCTTCGTATTCTGTTCGAGAATGAAGTCTTTGAAAGGCAAAAAGTATTTTATCCAAATGTTCTTCACTCATTCCAATGCCATTGTCTTTTACATAAATAAAGACTTTATTTTCTTTTACTGAACCCGTAATGCTGATGTAAGGATTTTTCTTGGAAAACTTGATTGAATTACTGATCAAGTTCATAAACAGTTGAGCGAGATACTCTTTGTTTCCTGTGACTTTCGGCAGTTCCGTTATTTTAATGATGGCATTTTTTTAATTATTTGCCTTGTTTGGCATACTCGACATCAGGAAGTCCGATGTTAAAATCAATGGTAAATCGTCAGTAAAGTTCTTTTCTCGACGCGATTTGCTTATGGTAATCTCTGCTGTGAATTCATTACTCTGCACTTAGTGGTAGGGTATTTTCAAGGGTAATCTGCTTACCGGCTTGATAATCAGCAAGGAATTCTTTCACACCTGTCCAACATACGGACGGGTAGCGATGATTGTCGGTGGCCGTTAAATCTGCTCGTTTATCAATCATATTTCGCATGTATTGCATTCCCTGCCAAGCCGGATAAAGCTCTTTTGGGCTTGGTGCCAACAGGCGTGCCACTTTGATGAGAAAGCTCAACAGCCCGGGCCCACCTGCCCAAAAGAACCGAAAATGTTCACCCGTAATTTTACTAACGGCTTCTTTTATTTCCCGAGGACTTACTTGGTCTCCCGCAATTCTGAGAAAACGAGGCGTTGTTGGGTCAAGAGCAACATTGGCGGTGTATTCGGCTGTATTGTCAATGGTTGTAAACCATAGGGGGTGGTCGGCTTTTCCCCAATAAAGTACCCGTTTTTGTTTGAATAAAATAAGGGGCATTTCATGGGTCAACAGGTCGGTGAAGGCTCCGTTGAAAATCGTTGTAGCTGTAATGGGCTTGGTATCGAGGTAGGTATGAAATTCTCTTCTCAAATCTAAATTACGATTTTCTCCGTCCGAAAATTTCGTAAAATCCAATGAATAGTCGGAAGGGATAAAACGCGGAACTCCTGCCTTAATGGCGGCATCCAGCAGTATTTTTTGAGTATCAACGATTACTTCCCGCAATCCTGCCAAAGCAGAAACTACACAGGAGGCTCCTTGGCAAGCTGCGGCCACGTCTGCCCCATTTTGCATGTCTACCTGCACAACTTTGATGCCTGATTTCTGAAGATGATTTACTTTAGCCCTATCACTGTTGGAACGAACAAGAGCCCTAACTTCCGCTCCCTGGTCCAGTAAAGCTTTACAAATTCGTTCGCCCAGATTTCCCGTTGCTCCCGCAACTACAATTATTTTTGCCATTTTTGCTCGGTTATAATTCTATTCAATGGTGAGTTCATTGAAATAGGAACCGATTCCCAGCAAGTTTGTTTAGTTGTAATTGTTTTTACAGGAGGTTGTCAGTGGGGACACTGACAATGGCAGAAAAGTTAGAAGATAAAAAGTCGTTTTGATTCAGATAAAAAAGGATTGAAGTCCGATTTTTAATCGCTTCAATCCCCATTTTATTCGTGATTCTTATGATTAAGTGTTAAAGACGTGCATATAGTCTGTTTTTACCTGTGTATGCAGATCCAGTATCTCAAAACGGCGAGCGGTAGTGTAGGAGCCCATGTCGCTGTCGCTGTTAATCAGAATGGCTCCGAATAAAATCACGTATTTACAGTGATATGTTGTCTTTTCAACCAATTCATGAATACGTCGGTCGATGGCCTCATAAATCACTTCTGTTGCTTCATATAGTGGTACTTTGGCATTCAGTATTCTGTCTTTTTGTTTGAGTAAAATTTGTTCAATCGTATTCATTTGAAAATCAATGTCCGTTACATTTCCTTCAATGATTTGATCGTTCATTAATTTGCCCAAAGCTCCTTTGGCGGCACCGCAGCAACCCGAATTTTTAGATTGACCTACGCGATGGATTTCACCGATAACCCCCTTTTTGGTAATACCGATGTGAGGTCCATAATAGATAAATACGGCTCCTTCGTCGGGTACGTGGCTGGCAAAAGCGCCCATGCCCGTAAGGCCCGTAAAGGGAAACCCGTCTAAGCCACCCATTTTGAAAGGGCCTAAAAATTCATGGGCCCTTGTGGGATATTGAATACTGTTGACATCATCGCTGCAAATGCTGTCGGCCAGCATGACTTGCCCTGGTTCTAAATCCAGTGTTTCTTCAATGAAATCAATAAACGTATTCACACTGTCAATGGTGGTTACCGCATGAGGGTAGACCTTACGAATGATGTCGAGTTTTTCTCTTTTTTTCATAATTATAAAATGATATTGTGTTTGGGTTGTAAGGCATCGGGTAAGTTTGTTTCGCCCAGTATTTCTCTCAAATCCCGTTCAATGGTGCGGCTCATTTGAGAAATGGGGATGTCGTTGGCGCTTCCTTCAAAGGGATTTTCGGTCCCCTCGCCAATTTGGTCTAACGTGGTAAAAAACCAAGAAATCAGAATTGTAAACGGAATCACCAACCACACCATATTTCCTTTCATGAGTCCATCTACTGAATCGTTGAGTTTGTCAAATTCTTTCAGCATCCCAAAAGGCAGCATCAGGCTGAACAGGCGAATAAAATAGGTATTTGAGGAAGCAAACTGACGAGGGTAGGGGAAGTTTTTGATTCGTTCACTTTTGCCCTGATTGTCATAGAAATCTTTAATTAGTCTCTCTAATTCTAAAAATCGGTGAATATCTATTTCGCCGTTTTCAAACAATTGTTTTAACGTGTTGGATTGCAAACTCAAGAGTTGAACCGTTTTATTTTTGGCCGACAATATAAAGGTCAACTCTTCGGGCGACAGGTAGTTGGCCAATTCGGTCTCTAACTTTGTTTCGTTTTCGGGAATGGTATAGAAGCGTCGGTATTCCTGATTGTGTGGTTTGCCGCCGTTTTCCCATGCTTTGGCTTCCCGCATTTGATAGCGCAGGGCCGTAAGCCACGCGAAATGTCTGTAAACAAGTGTTTTAGTAGCTTCTTTATTGTTAAAAAAGTCGCGACATGCGACGCCCCACGTACGGCTACTGTTCAAAATCGCCCCCCATATCTGACGGGCTTCCCAGGCTCTGTTGTAGGTTTGGGTATTTTTAAAACCGACTGTAAATGCCGTGGCCGTACCCAAAAGCGCGACCACTGTCCAGGGTAAAGCGAGCCATTTTACCCCCGCTACCTGATACAGCAGCGTTGGAATTATTCCAATCAGTAAGGCTTTGTAAATATTTCTTCGCGTCCAAAAAATGAACTCTTTAAAACTGTATTGACTGCCGGCGTGCATTGAGAAAAGGTTAAGGTTTAGGCGGATAATACTATTTATCGGGCGGTGTTTTCGTCATTGACGGTTACTTCTTTTAGTAAGCCATTTACCGCTAATTTGATTTTTGTGTACTGTTTTTGAGCTTGTTGTTGGGTGGGATACCAATTTCTTTGGTTTTTTACCACTATCAGCAGCCCGTTATCGTCCCCCAAAACTACAAAGGCTTCACTTTCGGGACTTTTGCTAAAATAGGATAAATTTTCTTTATCAACTAATTGTTTTGCATACGCCATGGGCACATCGGTGACAAGGCCGATTTCACTGACGGACAGAATCGACGAAGTACTGAACGGCCGATCAGAAGCATTGTCAAAATCAAAACGGGCAATGAATTCCAGAATATTGCCATTGTTGTCATAAAAATAAACTGCTTTTGCATTCCAACTGACAAAGTTGGCAATGGTTTCATTATCAGGACCTAAGATGAGTTCAAACCTTTCGGCAACCCAAGCCGTAGCACTTTCAATTTGATTTTTAGGGATATTAAACGCAAAATGATACGTCGGATTCAATTCAGTGGATTGAAGAAAAGTCAACGTGGATTGCCCTGCCATGAATGAAATAGAAGTTGCGTCTTTCTGTTTCGTTGGTAACCCTACTAAATTCGAATAAAAATGCTCGGTTTCCTCCAAGTTGTCAGTTAACAATTGAATTTCTAAAATGTCCATTTCGCTTATTTTTGAGATTCCTTTCTTTGTTTCAATTGGAAAACATTTCCTTCGGGATCTTCACCGTCGCAAACCCAAAATCCATAATTTTCAAAAGTCTTTATTTCCCGAATGGATACATTTTCATTGAGCAATCGTTCTCTAACTTTGAAAATATCTTCGTCAATTTCAAAAACCAGTTTTGTATTGCTGTCTGATTTAAAGGCTTCTGGATTGTTTTCTGAATAATTTTCGCCGATTTTGTGGAGCCCAATCCTACAATTTCCTGCTTGTAGCAGTAGCCATTCCGATTCAAATTCTTCTACTATATCGAGTTCAAAAATATCGACATAAAAGACTTTGAGTTTGTCTACATCTTGGGCAAAGAGAATGACAGTTTCTAAATTGAATTTCATGAGCGGGGTTAAGGGATTGGATTCATTAAAGCAACTGCTTGTAAAAATAGAAGTTGTAGAATAAAATCCGCAAAAACGTTGAAAAAAATATTGCAAAACAGCATAGTGTTTGGAACTCAAAATTCACTGATTGAACCTTTTGAAAATGGAATCAAAAGTAGTAGAAGAGGTAAAACATACTAAATCCCGGCTTAATCGAACCGGGGAGGGGCAAAAAAGCAATTGAGGGTTTTTTATTAAGCTGTTTCTATTTTCTTACGCCATAAATAATAGGAAAGAAATAAAAAGGCAATGGGCAACACCATGAAAGTAACCTATACCTGAAATCCATCTTTGGCAATGAGTGTGCTGACTGGTAAATACTGGACCCATGAGTTCCCTTATTTTAGGGAATGGAGATTTTATTGATAGGACTAATTTTCATATTTAACCCCTTTGATTCTAAGCATTCAGCGGGGCTTTGAAAGCCAATACCACCGTGGATTCTTTCAAAATT
>Ga0247843_1002400_pt1 | contig 34187 bp, 28 predicted proteins | sample LaCruzMarch2017__FD_192420 | JGI IMG/M metagenome (GOLD analysis project Ga0247843, IMG submission 192420) | Freshwater microbial communities from meromictic Lake La Cruz, Castile-La Mancha, Spain - LaCruzMarch2017_8m | ecosystem: Environmental > Aquatic > Freshwater > Lake | place: Spain... | reverse complement strand
TCTGGTTGGCGATATGCCTTCATACCTTCGAAGATCTCTTGGCCGTAATGAAAAACGGCTGTTGCAGGATCTAACGAAAGTGGACCATAAGGAATTAGCTCTGGTTCAGCCCAACCAGTTGCTTCATTCCATTCGCAAATAACCATGTGATCGGTGTAGTACTTACCAAAACCAGGGTTTGCAATCTTTTCGGCGCGATCAGCTTCAGGGACTGCAGTGGTAGAAAGGTGATACTTCATTGTATTTCCCTTCTGTGCCTATGCAGTTAGCAATGCAAGGAGCGCATCGCCGACTTCAGTTGTAGAACGTTTCTTATCGCCACGATTAAGTAGATCTTGCGCAACAGCTTTTTCAACTTCGCGAGCAGCGTCACTTAGACCCATGTGATCTAGCAACATTGCAACCGACATGACTGTCGCAGTTGGGTCAGCTAAATTCTTGCCCGCAATATCTGGGGCTGAACCGTGAACTGGTTCGAACATTGATGGAAACTTGCCAGTTGGGTTGATATTGCCTGATGCAGCAAGGCCGATACCACCACAAATTGCAGCTGCGATATCAGTCAAGATGTCACCAAAAAGGTTGTCTGTAACTACAACATCGAAACGTTCTGGGTTTGTCACAAAGAACATCGATGCTGCATCGACGTGTAGATACTCGGTTGTGATCTCTGGGAACTCTTTGGCAACTTCGTTGAAAGTGCGAGTCCATAGACCACCGGCGCGAGTAAGCACATTGTTCTTATGGATCAGCGCTAACTTCTTGCGATCACGCTTGCTGGCACGAGCGAAAGCATCGCGAATAACACGCTCTGCCCCACGGCGAGTGTTGAGTGATTCTTCAGTTGCAATCTCGTTTTCAGTGCCTTCGGCTAGTACGCCGCCAGCGCCAACATATGGGCCTTCGGTGCCTTCGCGAACCACAATGAAATCAATCGGCGCTTTAGTAGCAAGTGGACCAGTAACTCCTGGCATCAACTTAGCTGGGCGCAAATTAATGTAGTGATCGAAAGCAAAGCGAAGCTTTAGCAACAAACCACGTTCTAGAACTCCACTAGGAACTGTTGGATCGCCAACTGCACCTAACAAAATTACATCGGACTTTGCGAGTTCGGCCAAAGTCGCATCAGGCAAAACTTCACCTGTGCGATGCCAATATGCAGCGCCAAGATCGTAAGAAGTTTTAGTAAATGTTGCGCCATGTTTAGCGGCAACACAATCTAAAACTCGAAGTCCTTGAGCTACAACTTCGGGCCCAATGCCATCGCCGGCGATGACCGCTAAATTAAAATTAGCCATTAGTTCACCAAAGTGACAGAACGAACTGAACCAGCACCAGTCTCTTTAGCAACAGCTGCAATTAGCTCATCGCTAACTGGCGAATCAACGGTAATTGCCATTAGCGCTTCTCCCCCAGCTGAATCACGAGATACCTGCATGCCTGCAATGTTTATTTTTGCGGTACCGAGAATGTTTCCGACTGCGCCAACGATGCCTGGGCGATCTGAGTAGCGAAGGAATAACATGTTTTCAGTTGGTGGCAGATCTAGATCGAATTGATCAACTGCAATGATCTTTTCAACTTTGCGAATACCCATCAAAGTTCCATCGACCTTAAGTGACTTACCGTTGCTTAGCGAGCAATGCAACGAAATCATGCTGCGGTACTCAGGGCTCTCGGCATCTGTTGTAACTGAAGAGGTAATGCCACGTTCGGCAGCGATATCTGGTGCGTTTACATAGGTCACATCTTCAGAACCAATTGCAGTTAGTGCGCCTTTAAGTGCACTAATTGCTAATACTGATGAATCATGTCCAGAGATATCTCCGCGAACATTGATCTCCATTGAGACCGGAAGCTCGCCAGCAATACCCGCTGCGATCTGTGCCATCTTTTCAACAAGTGGCAAAGAAGGGCGAATATCTTCGTGAATAGCCCCACCCTTAACGTTTACGGCATCTGGAACTAGCTCGCCGGCCAGTGCTTTACGCACTGAAACAGCTACTGCGATACCAGCACGCTCTTGCGCTTCATCAGTTGATGCACCTAAGTGAGGTGTGGCAACTACTTGATCAAGAGTGAAAAGTGGTGAATCGGTGCAAGGCTCTGATGCAAATACATCAAGGCCAGCACCTGCAACTCGACCTTCGGTGATTGCATCAAATAGCGCAGCTTCATCTAGAACGCCACCACGAGCAGCGTTGATAATGCGAACTGATGGCTTAACTTTCTTTAGAGCTTCGACGCCAATTAAGTTGGCAGTCTCTTTAGTCTTTGGCAAGTGAATCGTAATGAAATCACTAGCGGCTAAAAGATCATCGAGTTCCATAAGAGTTACGCCAAGTTGGGCGGCCCGTGCTGGTTGCAAATATGGATCATAAGCAACCACGTTCATGCCAAACGCCTGCATGCGATGAGCTACTAATTGACCAATGCGACCAAAGCCAACAATGCCCAGAGTTTTTTCAAATAACTCAGCACCGGTGTACTTGGAACGTGCCCACTTGCCATTGCGAAGTGCAGCGTGAGCTGGTGAAACAAAACGTGCAGATGCCAGAATTAGCGCGATTGCTAATTCAGCAGCTGAAACGATATTTGAAGTTGGCGCATTAACAACCATGACACCTGCAGCAGTTGATGCTGGAATATCTACGTTATCTAAACCAACGCCTGCACGTGCAATAACTTTCAAACCCTTAGCTGCAGCAATTGCTTCGGCATCCATTTTGGTTGCAGAGCGAATCAAAACCGCATCTACCCCAGCAGCAAGTGCCGGAAGCAGCTCGGCTCGGTTTGCGCCGTCGCAATGACGAACTTCAAAATCGGGACCAAGCGCTTCGAGCGTTGCTGGGCTTAATTCTTCAGCAATTAAAACAACAGGTTTAGCCACGAGATGCGCTGCCTTCTTTGTAATCATCGTTGCCAGATTGCTTCATCCAGCTAAACATTTTGCGAAGTTCGCGGCCAACGGCCTCGATTGGGTGGGTCTCGCCCTTAGCGCGAAGTGCCTTAAATTCAGGGGCGCCAGCTTCTTGATCATCGATGAAGCGCTTAGCAAAAGCGCCACTTTGGATATCAGCTAGAACTGCCTGCATGTTTGCCTTAACGCTTGGATCGATAACGCGTGGCCCTGAAACGTAGTCACCGAATTCAGCGGTGTCAGAAACTGACCAGCGCTGCTTTGCGATTCCGCCTTCGTACATCAAGTCAACAATCAACTTGAGTTCGTGTAGACATTCAAAGTAAGCAACTTCTGGCTGGTAACCAGCTTCAGTAAGTACTTCAAAACCGTACATAACTAGTTGTGATGCGCCACCACAAAGAACTGATTGCTCACCGAATAGATCTGTTTCGGTTTCTTCAGTAAATGTAGTCAAGATACCGCCGGCACGAAGACCGCCGATTGCCTTGGCATATGAAAGTGTTAGTGGCCAAGCGTTGCCTGTTGAATCTTGTTCAACTGCAACGATTACCGGAACGCCACGACCAGCTGCGTACTCACGACGTACTAGGTGACCTGGGCCCTTTGGTGCAACCATACAAACATCAACTGAAGCTGATGGCTTGATGTAACCAAAACGAATATTGAAACCATGACCGAAGAACAACGCATCGCCATCTTTTAGGTTAGGCAAGATTGAATCGGTGTAGATGTGGCGCTGCAAGTGATCTGGCGCCAAGATCATTATGACAGTTGCTTCTTCAACTGCCTCGGCAACGCTAGTAACGCGAAGACCTTCTTGTTCTGCCTTTGCGCGTGAAGGTGAACCTTCCTTTAGACCAACGCGAACATCGACACCGCTGTCGCGCAAGTTAAGTGCGTGTGCGTGTCCTTGTGAACCGTAACCAATGATCGCAACTTTGCGACCTTGAATAATCGATAGATCGGCATCTTCTTCGTGATACATAGTTGCCATTTGGTCGTGCTCCTTATTTGTTGGTTACTGGGTAGTTGTTGGTCGGTTTAATTCTGATAATCAGGTTGCGTATCGTGAACTTCAGGGGCCTCAGCTGGCTTGATTTCCTTGATCGATATGACGTTAATCAACTTATCGAGCTGTGCGATAACTTGCTCAAGGGCATGGCCCTCGACGCTAACGACGATATCCATCTGAGAAACTTCGGGGTTGGCAGTTGGGCCAACAGTTAGGCGTTCGATGTTGTAAGCACGACGTGAGAAAAGACCAGCCACGCGGGCAAGTACACCTGGTGAGTTTTCAACTAAAACTTCGAGAGTATGTTGGGCCATTTTTATAACTCCTGTGAATCCCAGTCAGGCGCAGTTTCGCGCGCGATCATGATGTCATCATTTGAAGTTCCGGCTGCAACCATTGGCCACACCATCGCATCGCGATGAACTCGGAAATCGACAACTACTGGTTGATCATTAATGCTCATCGCTTTTTCAATCGTGGCATCAACATCTTCTGGGCGCTCGCAACTTAAGCCGACGCAACCCATTGCTTCAGCCAACATTGGGAAGTTAGGAACGCGCTTTGATTCTAGGCTGGTATTTGAATATCGGCCTTCATAGAACAACGTTTGCCATTGGCGAACCATGCCCAGGCTTTCGTTATTAATAATTGCGATTTTTACAGGAATATTATTTAGCGCACAAGTAACTAACTCTTGATTAGTCATTTGGAAACAACCATCGCCGTCGATTGCCCACACTGTTGTATCAGGTGCGCCAACTTTGGCACCCATTGCAGCAGGAACTGCGTAACCCATCGTGCCTAAGCCACCAGAGTTAAGCCATGTGCGTGGATTTTCGTAAGAGATAAATTGCGCAGCCCACATTTGATGCTGACCAACACCTGAAGTAAAAATTGCATTCGGCCCAGAGATTTTTCCGAGTCGCTCGATTACATATTGTGGCGAAAGTGAGCCATCGGATGGTTGGTCATAACCAAGTGGATATGAACTCTTTAATGAATTCATTTGGCGTAACCACGCAGTTAAATCTGGTTGATTCTTGGCAAGAGCTGCCTTAAGCGCTGGGATCAAAGCCTGCAAAGTGTGCTTAAGATCGCCAATAACAGGTACATCAGCGAAGCGATTCTTATGGATTTCAGCTGGGTCTACATCGCAATGAATTACCTTGGCGTTTGTGGCAAAAGTTGAAAGCTTGCCAGTCACGCGATCGTCAAAGCGCGCACCTAAGGTAATTAGTAGATCTGCTTTCTGCAGTGCAGTTACCGCAGCAACTGTTCCGTGCATTCCCGGCATACCTAAATGCAATGGGTGGCTATCAGGGAAAGCACCGCGCGCCATAAGAGTCGTCACAACTGGCGCACCAAGTAAGTTAGCAATCTCTAGCAGTTCGCGATTTGCATCGGCTTTGATAACGCCGCCGCCAACATAGAAAACTGGCTTACTTGATTGCGTAATTAAGGCCGCAGCATCGGCAATTGCTTGCGCATTTGGTTCAAGTCTTGGTTGGTAACCCTTTAAGTTAACTGAAGTTGGATAATTAAAATCAGTCATCTTTTGTAGAGCGTCTTTAGCAATATCAACTAGAACTGGGCCAGGTCGGCCAGTGCTTGCAATATGGAAAGCTTCGGCAATCGCATGAGGAATATCAGCTGGGTCAGTTACTAAATAATTGTGTTTTGCAAACGGCATCGTGATACCGCGAATATCTGCTTCTTGAAAAGCATCGGTACCAATTGCAAGCGAAGGAACCTGCCCCGTGATTGCAACTACTGGAACTGAATCCATTGCTGCATCAGCTAGTGGCGTAACTAAGTTGGTAGCTCCTGGGCCTGAAGTTGCGATACAAACACCAACGCGACCAGTAACTTGGGCATAACCAGTTGCTGCGTGACCAGCACCTTGTTCGTGACGAACCAAGATGTGACGAATTTTAGAATCAAAGATCGGATCGTAAGCCGGCAAGATCGCGCCACCAGGAATTCCGAACATGACATCGACGCCAGCGGCTTCCAAGCTGTTGACTAGGCTCTGGGCTCCAGTTACTTGACTCATCTTCGTTTCTCCTTTCGCTCTCTTTACTCTCTAGGTCCTTAGCGCTAAACGGTTAAATGAAAAAACCCTCAGTTTCAACTGAGGGTAGCGCGCGATCGATGTTGCTAGATCGCACGCTTTCGGATCACCACTGATGAACGCATACCTATATTCTCCAATGGTCGAGCGTGTGAGTCAACCCCTGAGATCACCATCTCAAATTATGAGAGGGTCTACTGGGTCACAGTTTTAGTCGCAGACTGCGCCTTTGGAAGCAGAGCCCACCAACTTGGCATATTTAGCCAAGACGCCACGGGTGTATTTATGTGGCACTGGCTTAAAGCCCTTTCGACGTTCGGCCAAAACGGCTTCGTCAACTAAAAGGTCTAGTTGGCGAGTAACCGTGTTGATGCGTACTCGATCGCCATCTTTAATGAAAGCAATCGGCCCACCATCTACGGCCTCAGGTGCAACATGGCCAACACATAATCCAGTTGATCCACCCGAGAAACGACCATCAGTTAAGAGCAGTGTGGATTTACCAAGTCCGGCGCCTTTAATCGCACCAGTGATCATTAACATTTCGCGCATTCCTGGACCACCCTTAGGTCCTTCGTAGCGAATCACAACTACATCGCCAGCTTGAATTGTTCCGTCCTCAAGTGCATCCATCGCTGCTTGCTCGCGTTCGAAAACTCGAGCTGGTCCTTCGAACTCTTCGATGCCGATGCCAGCTGTTTTACAAACTGCGCCATCTGGAGCAAGAGAACCTTTAAGAATTGTGATGCCGCCGCCAACTGACATTGGCTTTGCTGTTGCACGCAAAATTTCGCCATCTGGATCAGGTGGTGAGATTTCAGACAAGTTTTCAGCCATAGTTTTTCCGGTAACAGTTAGAACATCACCATGAAGCAAACCAGCATCTAGTAACGCTTTGAGAACTACTGGGACTCCCCCGACTTTATCCATATCTGACATTACAAAACGACCGAATGGTTTTAGATCGCCAAGCAGCGGAACCTTTGAACCGATGCGATGGAAATCATCGATCTCTAGATCAACGTCGGCTTCGTGAGCAATCGCAAGTAAGTGCAATACAGCGTTGGTAGAGCCACCAAGTGCCATCAACATAGTGATCGCATTTTCAAAAGCTTTCTTGCTCAAAATATCTCGCGTCGTAATTCCTTGACGAATTAGCTCTACAACGGCAGCGCCAGACTTAACTGCGAAAGCATCGCGACGACGATCAACTGCCGGAGGTGCTGCTGAACCTGGCAATGACAAACCGATTGCTTCGCCAATTGAAGCCATGGTGTTTGCGGTGTACATACCGCCACAGGCACCTTCGCCTGGGCAAATTGCGCGTTCAATTCGATCAACTTGATCTTGCGAAATCAAACCACGAGCACAAGCACCTACTGCTTCAAAAGCATCGATGATCGTTACATCTTTGCCATCTACTTGGCCAGGCAGAGTAGAACCCGCATAAACAAATACTGATGCCACATTTATGCGCGCAGCAGCCATCATCATGCCCGGCAAAGATTTATCGCAACCAGCAAAAGTAACCATGCCATCTAAGCGCTCTGCCTGCATCACAGTTTCAACTGAGTCGGCGATCACTTCGCGAGAGACTAATGAGAAGTGCATACCTTCGTGGCCCATAGAAATTCCATCGGAAACTGAAATTGTTCCGAATTGCATAGGGAAACCACCAGCAGCAATGACGCCTTGCTTAGACGCTTTTGCTAAACGATCAAGTGAGAGGTTGCATGGGGTGATTTCATTCCAAGAAGATGCAATGCCGATCTGCGGCTTCACCCAATCGGCATCACCCATTCCAACTGCTCGCAACATTCCTCGTGCAGGAGCTCGCTCTAAACCGTCAGTTACGAGTCCAGAGCGTGGTTTCATGTTAGCCATGAGAGAATTCTAACCTGTAAGTAGCTAATCAATAGCCTTAAGAATTGTTCCGAACTGGAGTTTTCCTTGTCTGTCTTGAAAAATACTGAGTCCACACTTGATCCAACTAGATGGCGCACGTTATTTGTAGTCGCAATTTCCCAATTGATGCTGGTCCTAGATGGCTCAATCATGAACATCGCGATTCCAAGTGCCAAGATCGATCTGGGAATCACAGATGCTAATCAGCAATGGATTATCACTGCATACACCTTGGCATTCGGCTCACTTCTTTTACTCGGTGGTCGTATTGGTGACTTCATGGGTCGCAAGCGAATCTTCATCATCGGTCTTCTAGGTTTTGCTGGCGCATCGGCTCTCGGCGGAATTGCATCATCTCAAGAATTGCTTTTCGCTGCACGTGCACTTCAAGGTGTATTCGGCGCGCTCCTTGCCCCCGCCGCACTTGCAATCATCTCGGTGACATTTACCGTGCCGAGCGAACGAGCAAAAGCATTTGGAGTCTTTGGCGCAATTTCCGGTGGCGGCGCAGCAATCGGATTAATTGTTGGTGGCGTACTAACTGAGTACTTCTCATGGCGCTGGTGCCTTGGTGTAAATACGCCAATCGCAATTCTGGCAGCATTTCTAGCGGCAAAGTATGTGCACGAATCAAAGGCCGATGGTGATCACACCTATGACATTCCAGGAGTTGTTACTGCAACTGCCGGACTATTCGCACTTACTTATGGATTCAATGAAGCAGCCCGAGCAGGTTGGACAAATTCAATTACGCTGACATTCTTTGCGACAGCTATCGTGCTTTTAATTGCTTTCGTCGTAATTGAATCAAAAGTCAAAAACCCACTAATGCCCCTACGCCTACTAACAGAACGTAACCGTGGCGGCTCATATCTTGGATCGCTCATTGTTGGTGCTGGACTCTTCTCAATGTTCCTGTTCCTGGGTCTCTACTTACAGGTAATTCTTGGATACACACCGCTTCGTTCCGGTTTTGCATTCATCCCGTTCTCAATAGGAATCATTATTTTTGCTGGTGTTGCTTCGCAACTCTTACCTAAATTTGGCCCTAAGCCACTAATGGTTCCCGGACTAATTTTTGCAGGCATCGGTCTTTTGATGCTTACGCGAATTACCCCTGAAACAGGCTACGCAACACATGTTTTGCCCTCATTACTCATTATGAGCTCTGGCATTGCTTTGGTATTTATTCCGTTGACATCAACATCGCTACATGGAGTTTCTGGCCGTGATACTGGCGTTGCAAGTGCAATGGTTAATACATCTCAGCAAATTGGTGGCTCTTTAGGCGTTGCGCTGTTAAACACCATCGCAGCAACTGCAGCAACTTCTTACGCTGCAACTCATTCTGAACTAGGAAAGATGGTCCAACCATTTGCAGTGACACATGGGTTTACCGTTGCTTTCAAGGTAAGCGCGGCCCTGCTATTTGCAGGCGCTCTAGTGCTCTTCTTCTTTATTAATGTTGGAAAAGATTCACTTGTTGAAACAGAAGGCGCTGCAGTCGGGCACTAAATTACTGACCACAAACTATTGACCCAGATGGCCAAGTAGCAGCTCTCGTACGCGAGCAGCATCTGCTTGGCCCTTTGTCTCTTTCATGACTGCGCCAATTAGCGCACCGGCAGCAGGCAAGTGACCGTTGCGAACTTTCTCGGCAGTTTCAGTTTGTTCGGCGCAAACCTTTTCAATTGCAGCCATTAGTGCGCCATCATCATTTACAACTTTGATGCCGCGCTTGCTTACAACTTCAGCAGGTGTACCTTCGCCAGCTATTACGCCTTCAACAACTTGGCGAGCAAGTTTGTCAGTTAGTTCGCCTTTTTCAACGAGAGCTACAATTGCCGCAACATCGCTAGGTGTAATCGCAAGATCTGCAATTGCAGTATCGCGTTCGTTGGCAAGGCGAGAAATTTCACCAAGCCACCAAGAGCGAGCTTTGGTTGGATCTGCGCCAAGTGCGACAGTTGCTTCGACAATGCCAAGTACATCGGCATTAATCATTGCTTCCATCTCTTTAGCTGGCACATTCCAAGCTTCTTGCAAACGTTTGCGATGCAGAGATGGGCGTTCTGGAATACCAGCACGAAGTTCTTCGATCCAGGCAGCATCAGGTGCTACTGGAACTAGATCTGGTTCTGGGAAATAACGGTAATCCTCGGCTTGTTCTTTCGAACGGCCAGAGCGAGTTAAGCCAGTATCTTCTTGGAAGTGACGAGTTTCTTGAACAACTCGCTCGCCCTTATTTAGTAGCTCAGCATGACGAATCATTTCGCCGCGAACTGCACGCTCTACTGAACGCAGCGAGTTAACGTTTTTGGTTTCGGAGCGAGTACCCAAAACATCTGAACCGATTAGCCGCAATGAAACGTTGGCATCGCAACGAAGTGAGCCTTGCTCCATCTTTACATCAGATACGCCAAGACCACGCAAAATATCGCGTAGTTCGCTGACATAGGCTTTAGCAACTTCAGGTGCGTACTTGCCGGTGCCCGGAACAATCTTGGTAACGATTTCAACTAATGGAATACCGGCACGGTTGTAATCAAGCAGCGAGTAATCAGCACCATGGATACGACCAGTTGCGCCACCTACGTGAAGTGATTTACCAGTGTCTTCTTCCATGTGAACGCGCTCAACCTCAACGCGGAACTGCTTTGGGCCTTCTTCAGTTTGGATCTCTACATCAACGTAACCATCAACGCAGATTGGTTCGTCATACTGGGAAATTTGGAAGTTCTTTGGCATATCGGGATAGAAATAGTTCTTGCGAGCAAAGCGACTAAATGGCGCGATTGAACAATTTAGGGCAAGGCCAATCTTGATTGTAGATTCGATCGCCTTCTCATTAACCGTTGGCAGAGCGCCAGGTAGCGCTAAACAAACTGGGCAAGTTTGGGTATTTGGTTCGGCGCCGAAAATTGTGCTGCAACCACAGAACATCTTGGAATTGGTATTTAGTTCAACGTGAACTTCGAGGCCAAGTACTGGTTCGTACTTTGCTACAACATCGTCATAGGTAAGGCTCATGCTGCACCTCCTAGAACTGGAGCTTTATCGAGCAATGGAGCGCCCCACTTAGAAAGTAGCGCTGCTTCAAGAGCTGCACCGACTGAATACATGCGCTCATCCTTCATAACTGGAGACATGATCTGGAAACCAACTGGCAACCCATCCTCATCAGCTAGACCTGAAGGTAGTGACATACCGCCGATACCAGCCATATTTACTGGAATAGTTGCGATGTCATTTAGGTACATCGCCAGTGGATCATTGGCTTTCTCGCCAATTTTAAATGCTGTCGTTGGGCAAGTTGGCGAAACCAACACATCGGCCTTAGCAAAGGCGTTAGTGAAATCTTGGGTAATTAAAGTACGCACCTTTTGCGCGCTACCGTAATAAGCATCGTAATAACCTGATGAAAGAGCGTAAGTACCCAAGATGATGCGGCGCTTAACTTCCTTGCCGAAACCAACTTCGCGAGTTAGGTTCATAACTGACTCAGCAGATGCGCCATCGACATCGCCAACTCGCAGGCCGTAACGCATAGCGTCAAAGCGCGCGAGGTTTGAAGAACACTCAGATGGTGCGATTAAGTAATAGGCAGCAAGTGCGTATTCAAAGTTAGGTGCTGAAACTTCAACAATTTCAGCGCCAGCCTTAGCAAGAAGTTCAAGGGATTCTTCGAAGCGAGCACGTACGCCTGGTTGATAACCATCACCGTTTAGCTCTTTAACAACGCCAATCTTCATGCCCTTTACATCGCCAGACTTTGCAGCGGCTACAACTTGTGGCACAGGTGCATTAATACTGGTGGCATCTTTTGGATCGTGACCCGCAATTGCTTCATGCAAAAGCGCAGCATCTAGAACTGTGCGTGCACATGGTCCTGCTTGATCAAGTGAAGATGAGAATGCAACTAAGCCAAAGCGAGAAACTCCGCCGTAAGTTGGCTTTACGCCAACTGTGCCGGTCACTGCTGCAGGTTGGCGAATTGATCCGCCAGTATCGGTACCAATTGCAAGCGGTGCTTCGAATGCAGCTAACGCAGCAGATGAACCGCCGCCAGAACCACCAGGGATACGAGTTAGGTCCCATGGATTATGAGTTGGGCCGTAAGCTGAATTTTCAGTTGATGAACCCATTGCGAATTCATCCATATTGGTCTTACCTAAAATAACAATGTCGTTCTTCTTTAGATTTGCTACAACTGTTGAGTCATATGGTGGGCGCCAGCCTTCAAGAATCTTGGAACCACAAGTTGTGGGAATTCCTTTTTGCGCCATGACATCTTTAAGCGCAAGTGGAACTCCGGCTAACGGTGAAAGTTTTTCGCCCTTTGCGCGCTTAGCATCGATGGCGGCAGCTTGAGCAAGTGCGCCTTCGGTATCGACATGTAGGAAAGCATGGACATCAGCATCAACAGTTGCGATGCGATCAAGGTGTGCTTGAGTTAGGGCAACTGAAGTTACTTCGCCAGCAGATAACTTCGCGGCCATTTCGGCAGCAGATAAGCGAATCATTCTTCACCCAGAATCTGTGGCACGCGGAAACGTTGTTCTTCTTGCGCAGGTGCACCTGAAAGAGCTTCTTCAGGAGTAAGGCTCGGCACAACTACATCTGTGCGAAATACATTGCGAAGTGGCAATGGGTGCGAAGTGGCTTCGACATCGGCACCTGCAACTTCTTGCACGCGAGCAACCGCGTCGAGAATGACGGTGAACTCGTTTGATAGAGCGACTAGCTCTTCTTCACTCATTTCAATGCGGGCTAAGCCGGCAAGTTTTGCGACATCATCGCGAGATAACGAACTCATGGGGCCAATCTTAATGGGCTATTACTGGCGGATTTGACCGTCGCCAGTGACGATCCAGGTGGTTGTAGTCATAGCTTCTAGACCCATTGGGCCACGGGCATGAAGCTTTTGATTGCTAATTCCGATTTCGGCGCCAAAGCCCATCTGCTCGCCATCGGTAAAACGTGTACTGGTATTGATCATGACTGCGGCGCAATCTGAGAGTGCGATAAATCGCTGCACTGCAGCATCTGATTCAGAAACGATTGATTCTGTGTGCTGAGTGCCGTACTTAGCAATGTGATCAGCGGCTGTATCAACACTTGCCACTACCCCGACATTCATCTCGAGAATGCCGTACTCAGTTGACCAATTTTCTTCAGTTGCTAATGTGGCAGGAATCTTTAGTTCGTTGGCAATTGTTAAAGTCTGCGCATCAACATTTAATTTAACGCCAGCATCATGCAGTGCCGGTATAGCCGTTGGTAAGAATTTGGCAGCAACTGCTTCATGAACTAAAAGAGTTTCGGCCGCGTTGCAAACACTTGGGCGATGACACTTTGAATTAATCAGAATCGGTAGAGCTTTTGCTAGGTCGGCGAACTCATCGACATATACATGGCAAACACCAGCACCAGTTTCAATAGTTGGCACAGATGATTCATCAACTACCATGCGAATAAGTGCAGCAGATCCGCGTGGAATAACTAGATCAACTTTGCCGCGGGCATTTAGCAGCGCTTTAACGGTATCGCGATCATCAGATGGCACTAACTGCAACACATCTGGCGAAATCTTGGTCTTGGCTAGCGCGCTGCGCATTACCTCAAGCAGAATCGCGTTGCTCTTGGCAGCAGTTGATGAACCGCGTAACAATGCAGCATTACCTGACATCAACAAAATTACTGCTGCATCAACAGTTACGTTTGGACGAGCTTCATAAACCATGCCTACTACCCCGAATGGAACTGAAATCTGCTTTAGATGCAGGCCATTAGGCAGAGTACGTTCGCGCAAAACATTGCCTAGCGGATCTTCAAGGTCTGCTACTTGGCGCGCACCATTGGCGATTCCTTTAATGCGCTCGGCTGTTAGCAGTAAACGATCTTGCAATTGTGGGTGCATGCCTTCGGCAATACCGCGATCAATATCGATTTTGTTAGCTGCGACAATTTCGGCGCTACGAGCTTCAATTTCAGCAGCTATCGCATTAAGAGCTGCTGAACGTTCTGCGCCAGATGCAGTGGTTAGCGTGCGCGCAGCCGTGCGAGCAAGATCGGCTAATGCAGCTACTTGAGTAGTGGCGCTCATGGCTAAACCCTACAGAAGTACCAGGTCGTCGCGATGAACTAATTCGCGTTCGTACTCTGGCCCTAGCGCTGTTGCTAGCTCTTTAGTTGAGCGACCTAGCATTACTGGTAATTCTGCTGCATCAAAGGCAACTAATCCACGTGCAATTACTTTGGCATCTGGCCCAACTAATTCAACAGTATCGCCGGCAATGAAAGTACCTTCGACAGCGGTAACACCGGCTGGCAAGAGTGAGGTGCCACGTTCGCAGATTGCTTTAACTGCACCGGCATCAAGAATTAATTTGCCTTGTGGGGTCGAAGCATGCGCCAACCAAAGTAAGCGCGAAGTTGTTTTGCGTTCTTGGCCCTGGAAATAAGTGCCAAGTTCAGCGCCAGCAATAGATTGCACGGCTTGTTCAAGCGAGGTCAGCAACATTGAAATGCCAGCACCTGTTGCAATGCGAGCGGCTTCAATCTTGGTAACCATTCCCCCGCTACCGACACCAGCTGAACCTGCGCCACCAATTTCAACAGCGGAAATGTCAGCGAAATCAGTAACTTCATGAATTGCTTTAGCACCAGCTTGGGTTGGAGGTGAGTCATAGAGTGCGTCAATATCTGAAACTAGAACCAGTAAATCGGCATCGATCAACAGTGCAACTAATGCAGCTAACCGATCGTTGTCGCCAAAACGAATCTCTTGGGTACCGACCGAGTCGTTCTCGTTAATGATCGGCACAACGCCTAATTGCAATAACTTAAATAGGGTGCGTTGCACGTTCTGATAATGAACTCGACGCACAATATCTTCGGTCGTAATTAAAACTTGGGACGCCGTAATTGAGTGCTTAGCAAAGCTCTCGGTATAGCGATGAATTAGCAGTCCTTGACCAACAGAAGCTGCAGCTTGTTGAGTTGCCAGATCTTTTGGTCGCGCAGTTAAACCAAGTGGAGCTAGCCCAGCAGCAATGGCGCCGGAAGAGACAACTAGAACCTCGGCCCCACGCGATTTCGCGGCAGCCACAATTTCAACGATTTTTTCAACGGCAGCTTGATCTAGCGCCGAACCAGCATCACCAGTTAGAGACGATGAACCAATCTTGATAACGATGCGTTTGGCGCTGGCGATTGAGTTTCGGGCCATCACTCATCATCTCCATCCAATTTAGCTAGTTCAAGATCAACTACATCAGCAATTTTAGGGTTGTGTGGGTCAGAAATGTTGTACTCCCACTGCTTGGCGATTTCATCTTCGCTGAGCACATCATCGATGCGATTAACTGGTTTCCAAGTTGTTTCTAGGCGCGAATCTTCGCCGCGTCGATGTAAGTGACCGGCAAGTTGTTCGGCGCCAGCTTCGATAGTTGGCTCCCAGTCAAAGACAACTTCATTTTCGCCAGAACCAATACGAACTTCGCTGCCCGCAACTGCACCCTTTTTGTAAAGTTCTTTTTCAACTCCAAGTTGTGCCAAGCGATCAGCTAAGTAACCAATTGCTTCGGCGTTCTTAAAGTTGGTTTGACGAACCCAGCGCACAACTTTGGCACCGCGCACAGTGAACGAACCATCTTCATTCGCTTTAACAGTAAAGCCAGAATCATCGACGGCAGTTGGACGCAAGATAATGCGCGTGCGCTCTTCCTTAGCCATCGATGTTCGAGATGCTTGAATCAATCGCGCCATTGCATAAGTTAAATTCGTTAGACCTTCGCGACTGGCAGCGGAAACTGGATAAACCTCGTGGCCTTTTTCGCGCAAGGTATCGGCAACCATGTCGGCCATTGCGGCACCATCTGGAATATCAATTTTATTTAACGCGATGATGCGTGGGCGATCTTCAAGGCCACCATATTGAGCAAGTTCAGCTTCGATAACTTCGAGATCTTGAATTGGGTTGCGATCTGTTTCTAAAGTGCCGCAATCAAGAACGTGCACGAGTGCAACGCAACGTTCAACGTGACGCAAGAACTCAAGACCTAAACCTTTTCCTTGGCTCGCACCTGGAATTAAACCTGGCACATCGGCGACGGTGAAACGTGTATCGCCGGCGTTAACAACGCCAAGATTTGGCACCAGCGTTGTAAATGGATACTCGGCAATCTTTGGACGAGCCGCAGAAATAGCTGCGATCAAGGATGATTTTCCAGCACTTGGATAACCAACGAGTGCGATATCAGCAACGCTCTTTAGCTCTAGCTGAAGTGTGCGTTCTTCACCTGGTTCGCCCAGGAGTGCGAAACCTGGTGCGCGACGCTTTGAAGAGGAAAGCGCTAAGTTGCCAAGGCCACCAAAGCCACCTTGAGCTGCAATAAAAGTTGTACCAGTGCCAACTAAGTCAGCTAACTGATTTCCGCGATCGTCATATACAACGGTGCCATTTGGTACACCCAGAATTAAATCTGTTCCGTAAACACCATCTTTGCGATCGCCATAACCTTGATGACCTGAAGTTGCACGACGATGTGGTGAATGGTGAAAATCAAGCAGCGTAGTTACATCTGGATCAACGACCAGAATTACATCGCCACCGCGTCCACCGTTACCGCCATCTGGACCACCAAGTGGCTTAAATTTTTCGCGCTTAACTGAAACGCAACCATCGCCACCTTTTCCGGCAGCAGCATAAAGAGTTACACGATCAACGAATGTTGTCATTGCTCCTCCTTATTTCAATTAACAATTAATTACTTGATGGAATTAAAAAAGCGAGCCACGCATACGTGCGGCTCGCTCTTTTATGAGAACCGAAAATTAAGCTACAGGAACCACGTTTACAACGCGACGACCACGAGCCTTACCGAACTCAACTGCACCTGCAGCTAGAGCGAACAGGGTGTCATCTTTACCGCGGCCAACGTTCTTGCCTGGGTGGAAGTGAGTACCGCGTTGACGAACAAGAATTTCACCACTGTTAACTAGCTGGCCACCAAAACGCTTGATGCCAAGGTACTGTGGATTTGAATCGCGACCGTTACGTGTCGAGGAGACACCCTTCTTACTTGCCATTTCTGCGCTCCCTTACTTCACGCCGTTGATGGCGGTAATTTTTACTTTAGTTAACTGTGCGCGGAAACCTTGACGACGGCGGTGACCGGTCTTGTTCTTGTAGCGCAGGATGTCAATCTTTGGTCCCTTTAACTCTTCAAGAACTTCGCCAGTTACTTTTACGCCAGCTAGAACTTTTGGATCAGAGGTAATGCTTGCACCGTCAACGAGTAGCACGGCAGGAAATGAAACGGTTGAGCCTGTCGCACTATCAATGCGATCGACAACGATGGTCTCGCCAACTTCGACTTTCTCTTGGCGGCCGCCAGCCTTCACGATTGCATACACAGTGGAGCTCCAGTTCTAAATTAGGCAGCGCACCCGATGGGCGCGAGCAGGGGTTAAGGATACGGATTGCCCGTACCTTGGGTCAAACTGAGGATTTATGAGGTTGGGCTGCTTCCGGGGGTAATAATCCCTGAACTGGCAGCGCGACGACGCTTTTTACGAGGTCCTGATGGGGCAGGCTCGGCAGCGCTATCTGAGGTTTTTTGACCCTGATTTTGGGCTGGGGTTGCCGCAGGTTCTTCAATTTCAAAGGTCTCGGCATCTGAGTCGGCATTTGAGTCGATGCCTGTCTCAGTTTCGATCTCTTTAGCAACCGGAACTGGGGTGGCCTTAATTTTGATTGGTTCCATATGAATATGGATTCCGCGGCCAGCACAACTATCGCAAGTTGTTGAGAAGGCTTCGATTAGACCTTGGCCAACGCGCTTACGAGTCATCTGAACTAGCCCGAGTGAAGTCACTTCGGCAACTTGATGCTTCGTGCGATCGCGACCTAAACATTCAACTAGACGACGCAGAACTTGTTCGCGGTTAGATTCAAGAACCATATCGATGAAGTCGATAACGATAATGCCACCTAAGTCGCGCAAGCGAAGTTGGCGAGCGATTTCTTCGGCGGCTTCAAGGTTGTTCTTGGTGACAGTCTCTTCGAGAGAACCACCCTTACCAATAAATTTTCCGGTGTTAACGTCGATCACAATCATCGCTTCGGTGCGATCGATTACTAGCGAACCACCTGAAGGTAAATAAACTTTACGATCAAATGCTTTTGCTAATTGTTCTTCAACGCGGAAGTCAGCAAATAGATCGCCTACTCCGGTGTACTTCTCAAGTTTAGAAACTAACTCAGGTGCGATGAAGCCAAGATAATTATTGATCTCATCCCATGCCCCACTGCCCTGCACAGTTAACTTACGGAAATCTTCATTGAAGATATCGCGGATAACGCGAACAGCTAGATCAGGTTCTGCGTAGATCAAAGCTGGTGCATGGAAGTTTGGGTTGATCGACTTCTGATAAATATCTTCCCATTGCGCTTTTAAGCGGGCGACATCGTTAGTTAAGTCTTCCTCGGAAACTCCCTCAGCCGCTGTACGCACAATTACGCCGGCAGTTTCTGGAATCAAATTCTTTAGGATCGCTTTTAAGCGATTGCGTTCTGGCTCAGGTAAGCGCTTAGAAATACCGCTCATACCGCCACCTGGCACATAAACCACATAGCGACCAGGCAAGGAAACTTGGCTAGTTAAGCGAGCACCCTTTTGGCCAATTGGATCTTTAGTTACTTGAACCAGAACTGGCTGGCCAGACTTTAGAACAGTTTCAATCTTGCGTGGCTCAGATTCAGAAATTCCAGCAGAATCCCAGTTAACTTCGCCCGCATATAGAACTGCGTTTCGTCCTTTTCCAATATCAACGAAGGCAGCTTCCATACCTGGCAATACGTTTTGCACGCGACCCAGATATATGTTTCCGACGTAAGAAAGGTTTGTATTGCGGTTTACATAGTGCTCGACCATTACGTTATCTTCGATAACTGCAATCTGCGTACGATCAGCAATTTGGCGAACCAACATCTCGCGATCAACATTCTCGCGACGAGCCAATAAGTCAGTATCAGTAATGATTGTGCCGCGACGACGATATGGCTCGCGGTAATCTGAACGGTATTCGCGATCGCCACGAGAACTTGGGCGATCATTTCGCTCGCGACGATTACGTTTTGGATCGTTACGAGTTGGGCGCTCTTTGGTTTCGCGCACCTTTACAACGGTTACAACACCATCTTCTTCGACAACTTCGCCCGGAACTACGCCATCTCCGGCAGCACGACGGCGGCGGCGACGACGGTGAGTACCGGTGCCATCATCTTCAGTTTCGGAGCTTTCAGAATTTTCCTCAGTGCTTGAATTCTCATCGGTATTTGTCGAACCTGGCTTGCGACGCCCGCGACCACCACGACGACGGCGACGACCGCGTGAACTATCTTCGCTATCTGAATCGCTCTCGCCTGCAGCGATGTTTGCAACAACGGCTTCATCGCTCTTTGCCTCTTTTGCAGGAGCTGACTTCTTAGCTGATGCCTTTTTCGCGGGAGCTTTTTCAGCGATGGGTGCAGCCTGGAAGATCGCTACTGGAACAACAGCAGCCTTTTTAACGGGCTTAGTTTTCTTCTCATCAGGGGTCGCAACTTCAATGACGGGTGCGACAGTGGCAGCTTCTGGGCTTACTTCGCCCTTAACCTTGGGAGTCTTTTTAGCCGCGCGCTTACGCGGGTTTTTTGGCGCAATTGCCATCTCTTCAAATCCTAAATGCACTCATTGAGTGCGGGTCTGGCTTAAAAATCAAATTCATTACGCGGGTGCGTATTCGTTAAAACCTTTAAGCAAATCTTTGGTAGTTCGCGCTTATTCACTGGTCGCGATGATCGCGGGTGCGCGCCGAACTGTTGGCTAAGTATGACAGATGAGGCGCTAAATCCAAATTAAGCGTGAATTAGCCGCGCTGGCGAGCGTGAACGTTCTGTAATAGACCAAAACCGATCAACGTCGCGAACATACTCGATCCGCCATATGACATAAATGGCAGTGGCACGCCTGTCATCGGCATTAGCCCAAGTGTCATACCAATATTTTCAAAAGTCTGGAATGTAAACCATGCCACTACCCCGGTGCAGACCAATCGCCCGTAAGGGTCGGTGGCGCGACGAGCGATTCCAAGTGCTCGCATCAATAACGTTAAATACAACAAAATAATTACACCGCAACCAAGGAAACCAAGTTGTTCACCAGCTACTGTAAAAATAAAGTCTGTCTGCTGTTCCGGAACAAAGCGACCATTTGTTTGTGGACCGTTAAAGAGGCCAGTACCAATTAATCCACCTGAACCAACTGTGATGCGAGCTTGCCGCAATTGATATCCGCTGCCTTGTGTATCGGCATTTGGATTTACAAAAGATTGCAAACGCTTAACTTGATATTCGTCAACAACCCCAGATTGCACGGCACCGAAAACACCAACCACTGCAACTAATAACAACGCCACAACCCAACGACCTGGAGCACCAGAGGCGGCAATAATTGTTAGTACTGAGCAACTAATGATAAAAACAGTTCCCATATCGGGTTGCAAAAGGATTAGCAGAACTGGAATCGCAGCCACAACTAAGGACTGAACTACATTTTGATTACTTGGAATATCGCTGTCATGACCGCGTTCGGACAAGATCATGGACATACCTACGATGATCGATATCTTGGCTAGCTCGGCAGGTTGAATTTGAAATCCACCGGGCAGCGCGATCCATGCTTGCGCGCCATTAATTTCCGCACCCAAGCCTGGGATCAGAACAAAGCCCAGACCTAAAACACCTAACACCCAAAAAATCGGCGTGTAGGCGCGAAGTAACCGGTAATCAATCAAAGTAGTGCCCCAAGCCAGAGCGCACCCAATTGCAATATTAATTACGTGGCGCTTTAAGTAGTACTCAGGATCTAATCCGTTTGCGGCATACCAATCACGTGTTGCGGCGTAAACCAACAGAGTTCCGATAAACAATAGAGCTGCTACTACTGCAGTGAGAATTGGATCGAAACCGCGGAAAAATGAACGATTCTTGTTGTAGTTAAAACGTGGGGTAACCAGGCTCATGACTTGGCTCCGATCACTTTTACTTTGGTGGCAGGTGAAATTTTAGGCAAAGTTTTCGGTAAACCATTTGGGAAAAGCACATTTTCAGGAACTATTTTCTTATTCACTACGCCAAATATTGCCTCATAGATTTTGCGAACACCGACACCTGAGCTTGATGAACCAAAGCCACCTTGGCTAACCATCATCACGACTGCATATTGTGGATTCTTAGATGGCGCATAGGAAGCGAACCATGAAGTGTCATCTTTTGCTGATCCATTTGGGTTTCGTCCAAATACTTGAGCAGTTCCAGTTTTTCCACTGATCTCTACTGGAAATCCAGCGAAGGATCCAGCAGCGGTACCGCTAACAACAACTTCTCGTAGTGCGCCTTGCAAAAACTTAATCGTTTTAGGTGTTGCAGCAATAGTGCCGGTCTTAACCGGGTCAATCGATTTCAAAACTGTTCCGTCAGTTTTTACAATCGCACGCCCAACGGAAGGTTGCCATAAAGTTCCACCGTTAGCTATGGCTGCATACATCTGTGTTAACTTCAGCGGAGTAACCAAAGTGTCACCTTGGCCGATTGAAAAGTTAACCGCATCGCCGGCGCGTACTTTGTTTCCATCGAGGCAATTTTCTTTAGCTAGCAGTAAGAGGAATTGAGTTTGCTGCGACTTGGCCGCTTTCTCGCGATAATTGCAGTAGAAATCTTTATTGGCGTCATACCAACTCTGTTTCCAGGTTCGATCAGGCAGGCGGCCAGCTGATTCTGAAGGTAGATCGATGCCAGTTTTCTTATTAATGGCAAACCCATCGGCGGCTTTAAAGAAGTAATCCTTAGGGTTTTTAATCGGTGAAAGTCCGCCATCTCGCAACCATTCATCGAATGAGATCTGATACCAAACCGTGTCACAAGATATGGCGAGAAGCTTCTTAAGCGATGAGGTGCCCTGTGCTCTGCTTTCGAAGTTATTAAAGACTCGAGTTCCTACTTTTACGGTAGCTGGACAGGAGTAAGACTTAGTTAAGTCATATCCAGCATTGGCTGCTGCCATAATTGAAACCACTTTGAAAGTTGATGCAGGTGCAAAGCGACCTTGAATAGGTCTGGAAAGTGCTGGTACGCCATTGCTTTCACTGAACAAGGCTTCGGCTTGCTTAACGGTTAATCCTTTTTCCCACATGTTTGGGTCATAACTTGGGTACGAAGCCATCGCAATAACTCGTCCGGTATTTACATCCATAACAACCGCGGCGCCAGAATCTGCGCGGAATCCGCTAGCTCGTGAACGGGCAACAGCATCAGCTAACGCACTCTCAGCGGCAGCTTGCACTCGCACATCAAGACTGGTCACCAAGTGATCTCCGGGTACCGAACTTGTATTTTGTCCTTCGCTGGTGATTGCTTCTTTTCGATCAACAATTACTGTTCTAATTCCGGGAATACCGCGCAAATAAGAATCGTATTGAATCTCTAAGCCGCTCTTACCGATTGATTCGCTGCGATAATAAGTTTTGCCATTTGCCCCAGATAAATCAGTATCGGTAAGCGGTCCGACATATCCCAAAACGTGCGACGCATTTACATTTGCAAAGCCTGGGTAATTGCGAATCGCAATCGGCGTTGCATCGACTCCCGGAAATTCATCAGGTCGCTCGACCACTTGAAGTGCAACATCAGCATCGGCTTCTTTAGTAATCGGAATTGGTTGATAGCGAGTACCAGTCCAGCAACCAGAACGGCTACCAACTTTAAGTTCACCGCAAAGACGGGTCTTTTGATAGACATCTCGATACTTCAACTTCAGTAACTTAGCTAATTTTTTGAGCACCGCAACACCTTGATCAGGTTGCTGATCAAGAGCTAATCGGTCGATGGTGACCGCTAAACCAGTGCGATTCAGGGCTAATGGCACGCCTGAGGAATCTACGATCAGCCCACGGGTTGCAGGAAAGATAGTGTCACGGCTTTGAATACTTAGAGCTGCTTCACGGTATTTAGGACCGGCTGCAACCTGCAAATAAAACAAGCGACCAAAGAGCGCCATTAACAGAGAGACAATCAAAATTTGAATAACAATCATGCTTAATCGGGTGCGTTGATTCATATTCGCATCCGACTATCGAAAGCTAGATCATGCAACCAAGCCACGGCCGGCAACATCAGTGGTGTTACCACCAAAGTCCAGGCTGCGCTTCCAATGACTGTGGTGAGTGTCTGCGCAAAGCTAGTTGCGACAATTCCTAATAGAAACCCTGTAGCCAGGTATGAAACTAAAACAACTATGTGCGCAAGGGTTACCATGAAAATCAAGGTCAATGGATTGCCTCGCATGTTTTCATCGCCGTAAGCGAAAAATGAAATCGCGTAACTAATCAAAACTAAAATAAGCGTCCAGTGACCCAGCGGACCATTAGTACTTGGCGATAAATCGAGCAATATGCCAGCACCGAAACCTAATGAAGCTGCGACGACCGGAGTGCTAAGTGCTGCCCAAATTAGCGCCAAAATTAAAAAGATTGAGAATCCCCCAGCCGGAAAACTAAGTTGATTTACGACTGCTTCTTGCACAATAAAGAAAAAGACAAAAACTGTACCTGTGATGCCAAATCGCCTTAACAACATTTTTTCTTAGTTACCTGAAGGCGAGGCAGAAGGTGTTGGTGTTACGAAAACCGTAACCGTTGGAATCGGAGTTGGAACTGGTTTTGCTGGTACAAGTGAATCTCGCGGATCTGCTTTTGGAGCTTTAACGACAACGGAAACCACACCAAGTCCGCCAAAGTCTGCAAAGTATTTAACTGTTGCGCTTTGAGTTACCGCACCTGCAGCATTTGAAACAGAAGTTACTTGACCAACAGGCACGCCAGGCACAAATGGTTGCGCATTAATGCTGCCGCGGGCGAGCAAGATATCGCCAACTTTGATCGTGGTCTGGTTATCCAAAAGCTGTAAATTCGCAGAACTTGAGCCTGATCCAGCGAGAATTCCGATCTGTTGTGTACCAGCAATGCGGACGCCGACTTTGAATGCCGGGTCAGTAGCAAGCATTACAACTGCTGAATTTGTAAAGACCTCTTTAACCACGCCAACTAAACCATTGCCAGAGATCACGGTCATGTTCTTCTTGATGCCATTGCCGCTGCCTGCATCAATTGTGATTGTTCGCGTAAATGCCAAACTTGAACCTTGCGAAATAACTTTGGCGCTTACAACCTTAAAGCGCGCAGTTCCAGCTAAATCTAGAATTGATTTGAGCTGTTCAATCTCACCATCTTGGTTCTTTCGTGAAATTAATTGTTCACGCAATTTCTGATTCTGTTTGCGCAAATCTTCAATTTGGTTTCGGGTACGCCCAAGATTAGTGATGTCATTTACGAAATTCTTAACTGGAGTCAGCACCACATTGCCAGCGCGCTGGAATGGTGAGAGTGCAGTTTGCGTACCGCTTCGTAGCCCATCAAGCACGTTGACGCCGCGTAGATCTAAGGTGATCAGAAATAGCGAAGAAACAATCAGGATTACTAAGAGCAGACGACCGCGGTTCTCGCCGCCGTTACGCATTTAGAATTACCTATCGACGTGGCTCGGAGATCAAGACCTTTTCTAGGGCCTCAAACTCTTCGATGCACTTTCCGGAACCTTCAGCAACTGCATCGAGTGGACGCTCGGCAATATGAATTGGCATGCCAGTCTCTTTGCGCAGACGCTCATCGAGACCCTTAAGTAGCGCACCGCCTCCAGTTAGAACAATGCCGCGATCCATTAAGTCACTTGATAGTTCAGGTGGACACTTATCAAGTGTGCTCTTAACTGCGTTAACGATTGCATTAACTGGCTCTTCGAGAGCTTTACGAATTTCAGCAGCTGATACAACAATTGTCTTTGGTAGACCTGTTGCTAAATCGCGACCACGAATTTCGGCATCTGGCTCACCTGGAAGTGGATACGCAGAACCAATCGCCATTTTGATTTCTTCAGCAGTGCGCTCGCCTAGTAATAGTGAGAATTCCTTCTTAACCCAAGTAATAATGGCTTGATCTAGCTCATCGCCACCTACACGGATAGATAGAGCAACCACAATGCCGCCTAGGGAAATAACGGCTACTTCAGTTGTTCCGCCACCAATATCGACAACCATGTTGCCGGTTGGTTCGTGAATTGGCAGACCAGCACCGATCGCTGCAGCCATTGGTTCTTCAATAATGTAAACCTTGCGCGCGCCTGCTGCATAACCAGCATCTTTAACGGCACGCTGTTCAACACCAGTAATACCTGATGGCACACAAACCACAATGCGTGGCTTAGCTAAGAAGCGGCGGCGGTGAACTTTTTGAATGAAGTAACGCAACATGCGTTCGGTTGTGTCGAAGTCAGCGATAACGCCATCTTTTAGTGGACGAATCGCCACGATGTTACTTGGGGTACGACCAATCATCTTCTTGGCTTCAAGGCCAACAGCTAAAATTCCGCCAGTGTCTTGGTTAACTGCAACAACACTTGGCTCATTTAGGACAATGCCACGTCCACGCACATAAACCAAGGTGTTTGCAGTACCTAGATCAACTGCCATATCGCGACCGATAAACGACATTCGATTAGCCATTTTTACTTCCCCCCGTTACCAAAGAAAATATTAATTTCGCGCGCAGCTGATTCTGGTGAATCAGATCCGTGCACAATATTTTGGACAACTTTTGTTCCGGCATCGCGTGCTAAGTCACCGCGAATTGTTCCGGGTGCAGCAACTGTTGGATCTGTAACACCAGCGAGTGATCGGAAACCTTCGATGACGCGATTACCTTCGGCAACCATTGCAACGATTGGACCAGATAACATAAATTCAACTAGCGGTTCGAAAAATGGTTTGCCTTGATGTTCGGCGTAGTGCTGTTCAAGAAGTGCGCGATCAGCTTGCAACATTTTTAGCGCAGTAATTTGATATCCCTTAGCTTCAATGCGCGAAATTACTTCGCCAACTAAGGCGCGACGCACGCCGTCGGGCTTGACCAGAATCAGAGTTTTTTCGATGCTCACGGGGGTGAGTCTATTAGGCATCTGGGGTTCGCGAAGCCAGCAAAGCGGCCCTGGCCGCCTCGCCCTTGCGGCCGACCAAAATCGCCGCAATCCATAACCCCGCAAAAATCACGCCAATAATCAGGAAGGAATTGACCACTAAGCCAAATCCGAGCATCGCTGCCTGCAATAGCCAGCCCATTACCCAGCCAACTCTGCGCTTGAGTAATCCTGGGGCTAGAAGCAAGGCGATCGCGACTGCTGCACCGTAAATGATCGGTGCCCCATCAACATCCTTCATTGCGATTAAAAGTGCAAATCCGATTGAGAAGGATTCCATTACTAAAACGGCTGAGGCTAATACGCGCATTACTTTTTATACTTTCCGTTAATTATGGCCCGTGACTCACCGACAGTGATTACCGAACCTGTGATTAATACTCCAACTGAATCATCACTCAGAGGTCGCTTGGCATCTTTGATTGCTTGATCAATTGCAACAGACAAAGATTCAATTGCTGTGACTCGATCTTTTCCAAAAATTTCAATTGCTAACTTTTCTAAGTCAGAGAGTTTCATTGCACGTGGTGATGAATTAGAGGTAACAATTATTTCATTCATGATTGGTTCTAGCGCAGTCAAGATGCCACGTACATCTTTGTCGCCGAATGATGCAACTACGCCAATTACTTCATCGAAAGTAAACTCATTTTCAATTGTCTCGGCCAATGCTTTTGCGCCGTGCGGATTATGGGCAGCATCAAGCAAAATAGTTGGATCGCGGTGAACTACTTCGCAGCGACCAGGCGAAGCGGCAGCAGCAAACCCAGCACGAACTGCGTCATGATCTAACGCGGTATCACCAAAGAACGCCTCAACGGCAACTAACGCTGTTGCTGCATTTGCAGCCTGGTGCTTGCCATGTAGGGGCAAGAAAATGTCTTCGAATGACTCATTTAGGCCGCTAATTGAGATTAATTGCCCGCCAACAGCCACCACGCGGCTAGCCAACGAGTATTCGACGCCTTCGCGAGCCACATCGATACCTACTTCGGCAGCCTTGCGCAGTAATTCAATCGCTGCTTCAGATTCTTGTTGAGCAAGTACCCCAAAACCACCTGGCTTTAGAATTCCACTCTTGGTCTTAGCGATCTCAGTGAGCGTATTTCCTAGATATTCCATGTGATCAAAGCCGATCGGCGTGATTACTGAAACGCCCGCCTGAACCACATTCGTGGCATCCCATTCGCCGCCCATGCCAACTTCGATAACACCAACATCGATTGGGTGTTCGGCAAATGCGGCGAAAGCTAACGCGGTAATTGCTTCAAAGAATGAGATTGGGTTTTCAAACTTACTGTCGATTAAATCAAGGTAAGGCGAAATGTCGTTGTAAGAGAAAATTAGTTCAGCTGCATTAATTGGCTGACCATTAATACTTATGCGCTCTAGATAACTTTCTAAATGCGGGCTGGTAAAACGACCGGTACGAAGACCCATTTCAAAGAGCAATGAATCAATCATTCGAGATGTACTGGTCTTGCCGTTTGTGCCGCCAACGTGAATCGTTGGATAAGTTAATTGCGGTGAACCGAGAATGTCGGTTAGCGCTGCAATTCTTTCTAAAGTTGGCGCAATACGAGTTTCCGGCCAGCGAGCAAGTAGCGCCGCTTCGATCGCATCGACGCGAATCTTTTCGTCAGGTGTCATGCTCATGCAGATGGCAACGCAGCAAGAGCTGCGGTAATTCGTTCGATTTCGGATTGCGTCTTAACTAGACGTTCTTTAATTTCAGTTACAACTTCAAGTGGCGCTTTAGCCATAAAGCCTTCATTGCCTAACTTAACTTGGGCAGTCTGCTGATCTCTCTGAACTGTTGCTAGGTCTTTAGCTAAACGAGCACGCTCGGCGACAACATCGACAGTTCCGGATAAATCGAGTTCGCACTTAACTGAACCAATTTCAAAAGAGGCAGTAGGTGTGAATTCTTTAGCTTCCAGTTTTAGCACAAAGCCCATCGCGCTGGCGTACTTGGCTAATTCGCCGCTAGTTGTTAATCGTCCTGGAATCTTGGCCGTTGCTTTAACGCCTTGGTCGTTACGGAAACGACGTACCTCGGTGATTACCGCTTGCATCTGGGTAACCAAGTTCTCGGCCGCTTTATCAAGATAGTTCAAGTTAGCTTCTGGCCACTTAGCGATAACCAAGGACTCTCCCCCAGTAAGTGAAACCCAAAGTTCTTCAGTAATAAATGGCATTAGCGGATGCAGCAAACGCATCAATTGATCAAGCACGTGACCAAGTACGCGTTGGCTATTGGCTGCATTGCCACTTGCGAAAGATTCTTTAGCTAGTTCGAGATACCAATCGCAAAGATCATCCCAAGCAAAGTGGTAGATCAACTCGCTGGCTTTTGCGAATTCAAATTTTTCAAAGAGTGAATCAGCGTCGCGAATAGTTTCGGTCAATCGGCTAAGAATCCATTTATCGATCGCGTTAAGAGTTGAACTCTCAGGCATTGGGCCTTCAACTGTTGCACCGTTCATCATCGCAAAGCGGGTTGCATTCCAAAGCTTGGTAGCGAAGTTACGTGAACCGCCTACCCATTCCTCGGCTAGCGCCTGATCAGTACCTGGGTTAGCTCCGCGAGCTAAAGTAAAGCGCAAAGCATCGGCGCCGTATTTATCCATGAATTCAAGTGGATCAACGACATTGCCGCGACTCTTAGACATCTTCTTGCCAAATTGATCGCGCACTAAACCGTGCAACATAATTGTTTTAAATGGTGGCACGCCATCCATCGCAAAAGTGCTCATCATCATCATGCGCACAACCCAGAAGAACAAGATGTCATAACCGGTAACCAAAACAGATGTTGGGTAGAACTTTGCTAAATCATTAGTTTTCTCGGGCCAACCAAAAGTTGAAAAAGCCCATTGCCCAGATGAGAACCAAGTATCTAGAACATCAGAATCTTGCACATAACCTGCAGGTGCGCTTTCGCCAGGACCTACAACAACCATTTCACCATTTGGGCCATACCAAACTGGAATTCGATGACCCCACCAAAGTTGGCGAGAAATGCACCAATCGTGCATGTTATCTACCCAGTCGAAATAGCGAGGTGCAAGCTCTTCAGGTTCAATCTTTACCGCACCGCTACGAACAGCATCGGCTGATGCCTTTGCAAGAGGTGCAACCTTTACGAACCACTGCTTTGATAAACGTGGTTCAACTGTTGTATCGCAACGTGAGCAATGTCCAACTGCGTGCATATACGGGCGCTTTTCGGCAACAATACGACCTAGCTCTTTTAGCTTGGCTACAACGGCCACGCGAGCATCGAAGCGATCCATGCCATCGAACTCGGTGCCGCTGCCTTCCATGATGCCGTGCTCGTTCATGATTACTACGAACGGAACATTGTGGCGCATCGCCATTTCAAAGTCGTTTGGATCATGAGCTGCAGTTACTTTTACTGCGCCAGTTCCGAAATCAGGATCAACTAGTTCGTCGGCGATGATCGGAATCATGCGATTTACCAGAGGCAATAGAACTTCAGTGCCAATCATGTGCTTATAACGGGGATCATCAGGGTGAACCGCAACAGCGCCATCGCCCATCATGGTTTCGGCACGAGTAGTTGCAACAACAATGCTTTGCTCGCCATCGCCATAACGAACTTGCACAAATTCGCCAGCATCATCTTGGTGATCTACTTCAATATCTGAAAGTGCTGTTAAGCAACGAGTGCACCAATTGATGATTCGCTCGGCGCGATAAATCAATTCGGCGTCATACATTTTCTTAAAAATTGTTAGTACGGCATTAGACATGCCTTCATCCATTGTAAAGCGTTCGCGCGACCAATCAACTGAATCACCTAAGCGACGCATCTGATCAAGAATCGCGCCACCTGATTCGGCTTTCCATTGCCACACCTTGTTTACGAATTCTTCACGACCTAAGTCATGGCGAGAAATTCCCTGCGCACCTAATTGTTTTTCAACAACGTTCTGTGTCGCAATACCCGCATGATCCATGCCGGGAAGCCACAAAACTTCGTAGCCTTTCATTCGCTTAATGCGCGCAATGCAATCTTGCAGAGTTTGATCAAGTGCGTGGCCAATATGCAGAACGCCAGTCACATTTGGTGGTGGCAGAACCATCGTGAACGGTTCTTTACTTGAATTGGCATCAGCAGTGAAGTAGCCCGCAGAGATCCATTTTTCGTATAACGGCGCCTCAATTTCGGCAGGCGAAAAGGTTGAAGCTAACTCTTTTCCGCGCTGGCTCATAGGGAGCAGTCTAGATTATGCGCTCTTCTCTTCTGAACGCTTTTCGCCTCGGGCAGCCCGCTTTGGAATATCGCCCGTGCGCTGCACAAATGTTGGGGTAACGCCATCGGTGATTGATTCGGCGGTAACAATTACTTTGGCGATATCGCTGCGGCTTGGAACTTCATACATAACCGCTAACAGCACGCTTTCCATGATTGCACGAAGACCACGAGCACCAGTGCCGCGAAGTAGAGCTAAATCAGCGATGGCATCGAGTGATTCAGGGGTGAATTCAAGTTCAACTGAATCAAGTTCGAAAAGCTTGGCATATTGCTTAACCAAAGCGTTCTTTGGCTCGGTAAGAATCTGCATTAGAGCTGGCTTATCAAGATTTTCAACACTTGTTAGAACTGGTAGACGGCCGATGAATTCTGGAATCATGCCGAACTTCAAGAGATCTTCAGGCATTACATCAGCAAAGATATCTTTACGGTTTTTATCTTCGGCAGTTTGCAGAGTTGCATTAAAGCCAACACCAGCTTTGCCGGCACGTGCTTCGATGATCTTATCGAGACCAGCAAATGCGCCACCAACGATGAAGAGCACATTAGTTGTGTCGATCTGAATGAATTCCTGATGTGGGTGCTTACGTCCGCCTTGTGGTGGCACAGAAGCAACAGTTCCTTCGAGAATCTTTAGAAGTGCTTGCTGAACGCCTTCGCCTGAAACATCGCGAGTAATTGATGGGTTTTCAGATTTGCGCGCAACCTTATCGATTTCATCGATGTAGATAATTCCAGTTTCAGCTTTCTTTACATCGTAATCCGCTGCTTGCAAAAGCTTAAGCAAAATGTTCTCAACATCTTCGCCCACGTAACCAGCTTCGGTTAGCGCAGTTGCATCGGCAATCGCAAATGGCACGTTAAGCATGCGAGCAAGTGTTTGCGCCATCAGAGTTTTACCGCAGCCAGTTGGGCCAAGCAATAAAATATTGCTCTTAGCTAATTCAATGCCATCTTCGCGCTTTGAATCCCCTGATTGAACGCGCTTGTAATGGTTATAAACGGCAACTGATAAAGATTTCTTGGCACGGTCTTGGCCGATTACATATTGATCTAGAAAATCAAAGATCTCTTGAGGCTTTGGAAGTTCAGTTAATCCAAGGGCTGCAGTTTCCGAAAGTTCTTCAACGATGATCTCGTTACAAAGATCGATACATTCGTCGCAGATATAAACGCCTGGGCCGGCGATCAATTTCTTAACTTGCTTCTGGGTCTTTCCGCAGAAAGAACACTTGAGCAGGTCGCTGGTTTCGCCGATGCGAGTCATGATTCTCCTTTAGCAGGGGCGGGGAGTTCCCCTTGCGTATGGGTGAAGCCTAATTTCTTAGACTTAATCTCGCCTGACTTTTCACGCTAAATCTTGTTCGCCCACAGCGATAATTACTTACGCCTGTGGCTTTGCCTTACGGCTCTCAAGTACTTGATCGATTAGACCGTACTCAACAGCTTCGGCAGCAGTAAGAATCTTGTCACGTTCAACATCGGCGGTAACTTCAGCGATGGTTTTATTTGAGTGACGTGAAATCAACTCTTCTTGCATTAAGCGAATACGCATAATTTCAGCAGCCTGAATTTCGATATCAGAAGCTTGTGCATAATCACCTTGCGCGAATGGCTGGTGAATCAAGATACGTGAGTGCTCAAGGGCATAACGCTTGCCTTTAGCGCCAGCAGCCAAAATGACTGCAGCAGCTGAAGATGCTTGACCTAAGCAAATAGTCATTACATCTGGGCGAACGAATTGCATGGTGTCATAAATAGCTGTTAGCGCTGTAAATGAACCACCAGGTGAGTTGATGTAGATCATGATGTCGCGATCAGGATCCATTGATTCAAGAGTTAGCAACTGCGCCATTACATCGTTGGCAACGGTGTCATCGATTGGTTGACCCAAGAAAATGATGCGCTCTTCGAATAACTTTGTATAAGGATCAAGGCGCTTGTAACCGTATGCGGTCTTTTCTTCAATTGTTGGAAGAACGTAGCGGCTAGTGATCTCGTTTACCTTGTTGGTGTTGAAAGCGTTGTTGTTCATGCTGTTCCTCCGCTACCTGAAACTTGACCGGCTGATCGAACAACCTGATCAACGAAGCCGTATTCCTTAGCTTCATCTGCTGTAAACCAATTGTCGCGATCAGAGTCGAGCGTAATTTTCTCAACAGTCTGGCCAGTGTGCTGAGCAATAATTTCAGCCATGATCTTTTTAGTTGCAGCCATTTGTTCAGCTTGAATACGAATATCTGTAGCTGTACCACCGATGCCACCAAGTGGTTGGTGCATCAAAATGCGTGAGTGTGGCAGCGCGTAACGCTTGCCAGGTGCACCAGCTGTAAGCAAGAACTGACCCATCGATGCAGCCATTCCCATGCCAACTGTTGCAATGTCATTCTTTACATATTGCATGGTGTCGTAGATCGCCATACCGGCAGTTACAGAACCACCAGGTGAGTTGATGTAAAGGTAAATATCTTTTTCAGCATCTTCGGCAGCAAGTAATAAAATCTGCGCACAAATTGCATTGGCCATCTCGTCGCGAACTTCGCCGGTTAAGAAAATAATGCGTTCGCGTAGTAAGCGGGCGTAAACCTGATCGTCTAGCGCACCTGGACTTGCGTGCGAAGAGCGAGCGGTTATCTCGCTAGTTTGCGGGTTTTGTAAATCCACTGACAGCCTCCTGTTTATTGCGTGTATTGACCTTAACAATTAAGCGCGCGAAATGCTTCCCTAATTCGGACAAATCATGCGTAGATTGGCCGTGTTCGCTTACAGCAGAGCGATTATTCAGCGGCCTCTTCAGAAATCGCTTCGCCAGCCTGCGGACGAAGTGCTTCGAGGTCAATTGTGTTGCCTGATGCATCCTTGATTGTGATGCGACCGAGTACACCGGCAAGTGCCTTCGAGCGAGCAACTTCAGATACCAATGTGGCGATCTGACCTTGCTTCTGAAGCTCTTGCGCGAATTGCTCTGGTGCCATTCCGTAACGCTGTGATTGGCGAACTAAATATTCAGTTAGTTCCATCTCGTTAACTTCGACAGATTCAGCCTTAACGATTGAATCAAGCAAGAAATCAGACTTAATTGAGGTGCGAACTTCTAGATCAACTTCTGCGCGGTGCGCGGCATCTTCTAGGCGACCTTCTGGCTCAAGATGAGCATTCACTTCATCTTCTACCAACTTATCTGGAACTGGAATATCAAGATCAGTAATTAACTTCTCAAGAAGTAGATCGCGGGCTTGTGCGCCTTGTTCCATCTTCTTTAAGCGCTCAAGGCGAGTAGCAGTATCGGCCTTTAACTCAGCCAAAGTATCGAACTCACTTGCTAGCTTTGCAAAAGCATCATCGATCTCAGGAAGGATGCGCTCTTTAACAACTTTGACTGCAACATCAACATCGCCAGTTTCGCCATCGGCTTGACCAACTAGTTGAGTATTAAATGTCTTGGTATCGCCGGCAACTAAGCCAACGAGTGTGGCATCAAGGCCATCGATCATTCGGTTTGAACCAACTTCGTAAGAAATGTCAGATGCTTTTCCGCCATCGATTTCTTCGCCATTAATCTTTGCTAACAAATCAATTGTTACGAAGTCGCCATCTTTAGCAGCGCGCTCAACAGTTGTAAGAGTTCCGAAACGCTTTGCTAGCTCATCGATCTGATCTTGAATATCTGAATCAGTTACAACTGCATCAGGAACTTCAATTGTGATCTTTGAGAAATCAGGAAGTGTTACTTCAGGACGCACATCTACTTCAACAGTGAAGTGCAATTTCTCATGATCGATAAATTCTTTGATATCAACTTCTGGGCGACCCACAACAAGAACTGTGTGTTCACGTGCAGCTTTTCCGTAGAACTCTGGC
>Ga0247843_1002399_pt1 | contig 34195 bp, 32 predicted proteins | sample LaCruzMarch2017__FD_192420 | JGI IMG/M metagenome (GOLD analysis project Ga0247843, IMG submission 192420) | Freshwater microbial communities from meromictic Lake La Cruz, Castile-La Mancha, Spain - LaCruzMarch2017_8m | ecosystem: Environmental > Aquatic > Freshwater > Lake | place: Spain... | reverse complement strand
TGAACTGCTCAGGATTCTAAATAACGTGGCACAACATCGAGGAAATCGACTGGCACACAATCATGGAAATCGAGTGGCACAGTATTCAGGAAATTGGGTGGCACAATATGCGGGAAATTCGACAGTCCAGCGGCCGGTGATGCTCTAGACAGTTTGTTTATGAGCCAGCGCCTCAACGAATTTTTCGGAGCCAACGTAAAATACAAAGTGGCCTTAGGTGAGAACATTCTCACAATGCCAAAATCCATCATGGATCGGCTTAATTTACCGGCCCATATTGTTCATTTGAAAGAACCCGCGACCTACGAATTTATTCGGGAAGTGCGCCGAGGTGCTCTGAACAAAAATTACATTGAAATCATTGATCGCCTCTTTCTCCTCATTGAAGATCAGCAAATATTTTCTTTCTTTGAACACATCGAACACACCAAGCGCCAACTATCGGCCTTAGAAAAAGTTGAGTTCAGTTTTGACTATCCGGAATTAGAGCTGAAACAAGAATTCACCAGGTCTGAGTTCGTGAACTGGGCAGGGCCCGTGAAAACTAAAGTTTTTGCAGCACTTGATGAATGTCTCAAGCAAGGGAGTGTGACTCCTGGAGAAGTAGATCTTGTTTATCTCACCGGAGGATCTTCGCAAGTACCTATGATTCGAAATGAATTCCAAGCGCGCTTTGGTGCAGAGAAGCTACAAACGCAGTCGCACTTTCACTCTGTGCTTTCGGGCTTGGTCGAAAGTGCAGCACACTTCGCGGGGAGCTAGTTCGAACCGGAATCTAATGTAGAAGTTGAGTTGAACAGCTGTTCAATGAATCTTCAATTTCTTGCCGAGTGGCATCGCGAGCATCGATGGCTTCAATTTCAAAGATAAGATCTTGTCCCGCAAGAGGATGATTTCCGTCCAAACTGACCATATCATCGTGAAATTGAATCACTTGATAACTTCGAATAGCGCCACTTTTCCCAGCAATAGAAATGGTTTCGCCTGTTTGAAGCTGTTTGGGCAATTTGCGCCTTGGAAAGAGAATTACTTTTTTGGGATCATAGAGACCATAGGCCTCTTCCGCAGACAGTCGAATCGTCCTCTTTTCACCCTTCTTGAGATCCTGAAGACCTTTTGCAAGTCCCGAGAGGATGGAGCTTTTGTTTTCAACATTCGTCAGGACATCACGATTAACGGTGGAACTAATAAAACGACCGGCTTTGTTCTTCAGAAGACATTTGAAGGAAATAACCTGAGTGCTCATGATCTTCCTTTGTTTTAAAATAAAAACCGACCCTCTCGGGCCGGTTTCTATAAATTTGCTGACAAAATCAAAGACAGCTGCGGCTTAGTAAGACCGGCGTGGGCTGTAACCCCCGCGAGATCCTTCAGACCGTGGAGCTTGAGGCTTTGCCTCGCTCACATTGATCGCTCGTCCGTCCAAAGTCGTTCCATTCAATTTGTTGATTGAATTGGAAGCTTCTTCATCTGTAGACATTTCTACGAATGCGAAACCTTTGCTGCGACCAGATTCGCGATCCATGATTACTTTCGCAGAATGGACGCTGCCAAACTGTGAAAAAGTGTCTGTTAATGTTTGATCGGTTGCAGAATAAGGCAAATTGCCGACGTACAGTTTTTTACTCATAATACCTCCTATAGGCGTTGAGCGGCTACTTCGGAGATAAATGAACACTATGCACATGAACTCGAAACTAGCAGTAACTTGTCGGTAGATTAGCACGATAACTTAAGATTACCTAGATCTTTATGTCTGCGAAGTCAGTGCAAGTCGACGCCACAACATTGGAGTTCGATCTGAGCTCGTGCTGAAGATTCATCAAATTTATTTTTTAATAAAACAAAGCGGCACCGGACCTTGGGCTATGAGCAGATGGCAATCGCTCTGGTTTGATGTTCAATAGCTATTGTGCTTCCAAGTTTTCTTGCCTTCGAGGCTAAGCAATCGAAATCGTCTTGGGCTACTTTGATCGGTGGTGTGCTCTGCCTATTTTTCCTTTCGAAAATCGAACAACCTCTCCTGGTCCTATTTGTTGTTCCAATTCTAGTACTCTTAATACCCTTGGAGGAAAGGCTCGAGCTTGCTGGCTACTGTGTAATGATAGCTCTATTGGGTTTTGCCGCTTACTTACTTTTTCAGAACTTTCGTTTTACAGAACTGCAGCTCGCGGTCACCCTTCTGACCTGTGTGAGTCTTCTTTATGTATTCTTTTTTTATCACGAAAGCATCTGGCTCGTGGAATTGAGTACGGGAATTCCAGCTTTGTTTCTGCCCGCCATTTTTCTAGCAGCAATTGAATTCTTTAAAATTTTCTATCTTTCTCCGCATGGGATTTCTTTGCTTTGCCAAGTTTCAGGGGTTGGTTTGGCAATTCCATTGATGATCCTATTTCATAAATGGAAGCCTCTACCCGCGGGCATGACCTTTCCTTACGAAAATAATCTTCGAGCTCAAGTCTCAGAGCGAGAAATCAACGAAGCCCTATTGGTTGGAATGAAGTGGTTACAGCTCAATCCGGGAAGTCAATTGGCGGCTATCCAACTTTTGGCCAAACTTGCGACACCAAAACTGCATAATCTACCTAAGCTTCAACATCAAATCCAAGGAGTGAGAGCGTGGTTCCTATCCGTGGGTCAGTGGAGGTTCCGAAAAGATCCTTTGGTATTAGATTCTGCTCCGCTCGAGTGGTTTGTTGCGCCCATTGAAAAAAATAAAATTGCACAGACATTGAAAATCTCCAAGGCATTGCTTGAAGCTCAGCATTTGCGAGCAGCCTGGGTCTTACAATTCCAAGTCTTGCAGTCAGAGCCAACCTCTGAGCGTGCCGATCTTTTTAAAGCTTGGATGAATTTGACGGAAAAGTTGATGAAAGACGCAAAGTTTTTGCAGGACTTGCAGGAAGCTGGAAGCGCAAATAGGAATTTTTCGGAAGTTCTTGCCTCTTATGGGATCTGGTTGGGCCAAAGTCGTTCGGAGTATTAGCTCCCGGCATTCTACGCGCTCGGAGCCGCCTCTTGAATTTGTTTTTTGAGTTCCTTCGCGGCGATTGCGTAGCCACCATCGCTGCCATCTACGAAGTGAATGTGCTTCCCGGGATCGGTTGTCTTCACGAAGCAGGTCATCAAGGCGGCTTTCGAGGAATGCATTCCGTAGAACAGTAGCCCTTTGGTTTTCTGTTCGTCGAGGTATTGGCGCAGCTGTATAGTCATCTCGGCGGAAATGTCGATGACCATCCTTAACAGAGCATCATATTTTCTAAAATCGGAATGTGAGGGAAGGCTCTCTTGGTAGGCCTGCATATCGAAACCTTTTGACTTCCAACCCGTCCAAAGCAGCAGTCGTGCGGCTAGCATTTGGAAAATGATGTTCCGTCTTTCTTTTGAAAACCAACGGGGGGGCAGGCCTTGAGTTTTTAATTCAAGGGAGGAAGATCCCATCAAAGACCCTCCTGTTAGAGTCTCATTCTTGATGGGGTGAGATTCTGGGGAATTTAAGTCTACAAGCAGATGAATTTTTTCGGCCACTTGGCGAAGAATTTCGGTGGAGTCTCCAGCTGGAGTCGCTTTCACAAGAAGGCTTAGCATCTCATGCCGCTCACTTTCCAGAGGCGACCATCGACAGGAAAGTCCAGCTAAAGCTTCCGCGGAAGGTATCATTGGGCCTGGACCTAGAATACCATGACCTGATTTTACAATTTTTTCGGCGACGTCCAAGCCTTCGCCCTTAAAAAAAGCCAGCGAGGGGCCCCCAGGAAGTTCGTATCTACAAACCAAAGTTTCGTGGCCCTTCTCAACAAGGCTTTTGACGGAGACCAAGCCAATCCGAAGATGCAAATCAAATTGTTCTTGAGCTATCGATTGCGAGGTTCGCAGCGCCTTTTCCACAATTTCTTTTTTTGCGTTTGGAACAAGTGCTGTAGCCCCGTCGCCACCAAACACAAAAGGGAAAAGTTCCCCATCCATAACATTGGACAAGGCTGCAATCGTTGATGCGCCCACCATATTTACTTCTTTATAGCGGCCCTGCTCGATTGCCTTAGTCGAACCTTGCACGTCGGTGATGACAATCCACCAATCGGAAGGCGCTTGCTGATAATATTCAGTGTGATTGAATTCAAGGAAGTTTGTCAGAGGTTTGAGCTCGGTGAAAAAATTCAATGGTTCCCTCCAAGAGATGAATTCCTTGTCCTTGCCTCGAAATATTTTAATCAGTTCAAATCGATCCGGTCAATTTTTAGAGTGAACTTCGATTTCGTGTCATCGCCATCGATGCTCAGCCACAAGGCGGCTGCTTGAATTGGCTTTTCTAGTTGATACTTCACCATCAGCTTTCCTTCTTGATCTTGAACAGAAACAATTTTTTCAATCATGAGGTCTGATTTCGGATGTGCTCTTTCCTGACCCTTTAAATTCAAGCGATTGGTGACGTTGAAAAAATTTATTTTATCGAGGCCTGCGTCTGCTGGCGCGAGTGAAAATAGTTTGATGACCCAATCAGCGGCAAAGGCACGTTTTAAGGCATTCAACTTTTGTGATCCCAGTCCCACAATTCCAAAGCGCAATACTGAGTCTTCATCAAATTTTGAAGATTCAAGAATCTTGCTTCCCACTTGGGCTCCTGAGACTTCAAAGGATTGAATCGCAAGAGGAGCATCTAGCTTATAGACCAAGGGACTTGCGGATGAACTTACGGCAACAGTCATCGTGCCGTTTTCAAAGCTTACTTTGTTCGCTTCGATTCCCTTAAAACTCACCTGGGTCCATTTCTCTTGAGTCAATGAAACCGCTGTGCCCGCCAACAGACTTTGTCCCATCCCAAAGGCCACTCCAAATCCCAACAAAGGCACCGCTATCAACGCAGCAAGTCCCGATTTGTTAGGAGGTGCCTTTGCGTTTGCGGTCGTTTTCGAGGCGTTTGAGGGCGATGGCTTCGATCTCTGAGGCCAGTGCGATATTTTTTGATAGAAGTGCATAGAAGGCAGACCTTTCTATTTCGAGGAGGTTGCAAGTTGTCTGAGCGGAGGCTGTGGCTGTTCTTTGTTCCTTCGAAAAAAAAAGGGCAATTTCGCCGAAACAGTCGCCAGCCTTCATAACATTAATAACTTTGCTGTTTTGAGAAATTACCACGGAGCCACTGATCAAAATGAAAAGGGATCTTCCTAGATCGCCTTCTTTAAAAATTGCTGTGCCTTCCTGGGCCGTGAGAGATTTTCCTGAGAACAAAAGTTGATCGATCGAATCAGCCGGCAAAAGGCGTAAGCTTTCTGATTTAAGAACTGCATTCAGAGCCCACATCTTTGGCTGAATACTTTCAACTTTCTGTGTATCTAAATGAAGGGCGAACTCTTCTGAGGGAAGTCTAAAGCTTTTGACCTCGCCTGCCGTCATCGTCCGAACAGTTCCTGCCCGGGGATTCCCCAGTAAAAATCCTCCTTCTCCGAATACGGACCCGGGTGCGAACTCGTTGATACGAATTTTTCCACCTTGTGGAGTGCTGCGATAGAGGCCGATGTTTCCCTTGAGAGTCAGGTAAATATCTCGCGAAAGGTCTCCTTCTGCAAAAAGAACCTGTCCTTGTTCCAAGCGAAGATCTTTGGAATTTTTCCAAAGCAATTCAACGGCTGGCTGAGGTAGATTTCGAAAGAATGGACATTGTGCCAATTCCTTCCAGGAAGTTGGTGGTTTGGTATTATAACCTTGTGAGATCCCGCCGCCTTCGGTGGCTTCCGCTGTCAAAAGGAAAAAACTCTTCACTTCTGGATTCGTAATGCAACCTGCTTCAGACATCATGCGCAGAAGTTCCACTAAACCGCCGAAATGAATCAGCACGCCTCGATTCATCTCCTCTTCGATCATGCGATCAATGCGACCAACTTTTTTAAGTGCGCTCACGTACTTTTTTTCCAGTTCCGACAAGTCCCTGGGCAGGGGGGCGCTATAGTTGAATTGAATCAATGAAGATTCAAAGCTCATGTTCCCAATTTTTCCAGGGGTAAAGGTCTTGAAAAATAATAGCCTTGGGCCATGGTGACGCCCAAGTCCTTAACAAGTTTAAGTTCATCCGCGTCTTCAATTCCCTCTGCGATCAAATCCAAATCAAGTCCATTTGCGATTGCCACGATACCTCGAATGACCGCATTCATTTTTTTGTTTTGCATGGCTCCACGTAAGAGTCCACGGTCGAGCTTTAAACTATCAAAGCCAAACTGAGTGAGTGATTGAAAGTTTGAATAGCCCGTACCGAAATCATCGATGGAAACCATGCAGCCCAATTCCTTGGCGTCTTTAAGCAGCTCCAAACCGCTTTGACCATCCAACAGAAGGCGCTCGGTCACTTCAAGCTTCACCCTTTTTGGATCAATGTTAAAGTCACTCATGTTCTTCTGCAGAGTGCTTGGGAAAAGACTGTTTTCAAGCTGACGAACCGAAACGTTCAAGCTCATAAAGGGCAAATTTGGATAACGAGTCGAAAGTTCGTTGAGGTCGGCAAATGCACGTCGCTGAATCCATTCACCGACGGGATGAATCAGCGAACTTTCTTCAAGTAAATCAATGAAGTCATTCGGGGGCACGAGGCCGCGAATAGGACTTTGCCACCGAATTAAAGCTTCAAAACCAAGGACTGCCTGTGTTTGGGTGCTGACAATCGGTTGGTAAAAGAGTCTAAACTCATTGTGGTTCAGTGCGCTTTGAAGTTCTGATCCCAACCTGATTTTGTCGATGGCCGCTATTTCGGAAGTTTCTCGAATCGACCCAATCAGGTCCGGAATTTCAATGGGCGGTGAGCCTATGGACTTAATTCCCGCCAATTGATCTGTGGTGTTTCGAATTCGCCTGAGTAGAATTTTTATCAAAAGATGAGTGATAGGATTGGTTTTTTGAAGCTGGTCAAAGAGCTGATTTCTATAAATGGTCACAAGTTTGGTCTGACTGAGGGCGCGCGCAGATGCCGACCGCGCCATTCCATCTAAAATTGCCATCTCACCAAAAATTTCGCCTTGTCCGAAAGTGGCCATGGTCACTTCTTCACCTTGAATCATTTTTTGAACGGCCACTTCGCCACTTTCAATCAAGTAGGCGCAATCCCCCGGATCGCCGTCGCGAAAAATCATTTCGCCGGAATTATAAGATTTAAAATGAGTGGATTCGGCGATCTTCACCCTTTCAAGTCTCTGCTGTAATTTTGGGGCCGGGTAGTCAAGATTGCAGCGAAGCTGAGGCTTGCCCCTCCCAAAGTCTAGTCCAGAGTTCGACCTTTATAAAGGGCAAGGGCTTTATCTTTTTGTTCTGAATGAATAACCAATGGATTTGGGTAGCCAAACTGACCACGGTGAGCCGCCGGATCATGCAGCGCTTTCGTTGATACCAGTTGCAGCTCGGGCACAAATTTTCTGATATAGCTTCCCTCAGGATCAAATCTTTCGCTTTGCAGCCAGGGATTAAAAATTCGAAAGTAGGGTTGGGGATCACAGCCAGTTGAGGCCGCCCATTGCCAACCGCCATTGTTCGGTGCAAGGTCGCCATCGAGCAGCTTTTCCATGAAATACTTTTCGCCCCACTTCCAATCAATCAGCAGATCTTTCGTTAAAAAAGAAGCCACGATCATTCGCACTCGATTGTGCATCCATCCCGTTGTATTGAGCTCCCGCATTCCAGCATCGATGATGGGGAAGCCCGTCTGACCTTCGCACCACTTTTTGAAAAATACATCATTGTTGTCCCAAGGGATGCTGTTGAACTTTTCAATAAAGGTCTCTGTTTCCACGCGTGGGAAATGATACAAAATCGAGTAATAAAATTCCCGCCAGGCGATCTCCTTGAGAAATTTTTCAGCACTGGAAGCTGGCTTTGCCTTCAGCAAGTCCAGCGCAGCAATGATTTGTGCACTGGTGAGGGAGCCATTTTTCAAGAATATTGAAAACCGTGAGGTCCCCGCGATCGAAGGAATATCCCTTTGATCCCCATATTCATCCACTTTGCTGCGAAAGGTTTGAACTGTGTCCAAGGCCGCAGAAAATCCCGCTGCCGGAATTGGGATCAGCACTTTTTTTTGGTTAGCTAACTTGAATTCTGCAAGCGTATCGGGAAAATCCAAAGGCTGCTGTAAGCAACTAGACCATTGCACTAAATTTTCAGATTGAGGTCGTCCCTTGCTCAGTACCTCAAGACTCTTGCGCTGTCTTTCGATCCGGGCTTGAGCAGCCGGTTCATTCAAAACGCTCAGCCATTTTCTGAAATAGGGTGAATAGACTTTGTAAGCCTCATGATCTGGCTTAAGGGCGTCCAAAGGCTCGACAATCAGATGGTCAGGTTCTGTCAGGACGCTGGCTCTGCAATCCACAATCACCTTTTGAACAAGCTCATCGCGTTTTCGAGCGAAAGGTTCATAGTCCTTATTGAAGCTAACAGAAATATGGCTGTAACTTTTTTTGAGATCGTTCAGCAAGCGGCCAAAACCTTTTTCGGGTGAGTCATCGATTACTAAAAGTTCGACTCCGATGGACTCAAGATCTTTCTTTAGGACTTCCAAGCTGTTAATAAAAAAAGCAAAACGGTTGTGCGAAAAATCAGGTCGACTTAAAAACTTGCGATCAAAAATAAATAGGCCAAGCACCCGTCCCTTGGTTTGAGTCCAATTCGCAAGCAGGGCAGGATTGCCTGTGACCCGAAGGTCCCGACGAAACCAGTGGACTCCAAGATGTGAATTCTTCGAAGTTTCAGACATTTGTGCGACGATCATCGAGCTGAAAAAAGAACTGAGTTTTCTTTCCTTGAAAATCTTTTGGTATGCTTGCTTGTGTCATATCAGTGACCTCGAAAGCCTCTGCAACAGAGGGATCTAGCTTGAAGCCTTTCTTATTTCCAGAAAAGTAAACGCGACCCCCTGGTGTCAGACGCTTTTGGCAATCAAAGATCAGATGGACATGATCTCGCTGCAAGTCGAAATCACTTTCCATTTTTTTCGAATTTGAAAAAGTGGGTGGATCCAAAATGATCCAGTCATACTTCTGTGGGGTGCTTTTTCTAAGGAACGAAAGCACATTGTCTTCGATAAAGCGGTGCAGAGTATAATCCAGCCCATTCAAGGCAAAATTCTTTTGGCTCCAGCGAATATAGGTTTTGGAAAGATCCACATGGGTGACTGTGGCACCACCTTTGGCCGCTGCCACCGACAAAGAACCCGTGTAAGCAAACAAATTCAAAATCTGTCGACCTTTCGAATTTTCCATCAGCCATTTGCGAAAATTTCGGTGATCCATAAATAGACCCGTGTCCACATATCGAGTCAAATTGACTTCGAATTTAAGCAGGCCTTCAGAAACTTCAAGGGTCAGGTCCTCATCCTCTTGAACGCCATATTTGGAGGATCGGGTCTGGGGTCTGCGATGAACAATATGGATGTTCTCATCCGGTGGGGAAAATAGTTCCATGATTGCTTGTTTGAGTTCGACCAAGTGTTCTTGGTCTCTCTCAAAATCGGGTCTGGATTTGTCGGAAATCCGAAAATGATCCTTATAGACGTCGACTAGAAAGGGATATTCTGGAATGTCCCAGTGATAAAGGCGCCAAACATCTAAATTTTGTTTATTTGCCCAGGGCCGGAAAGTTCTCCAGTTTTTCTGGAGTCTATTTTTGATCGCACTGCCGGGGTTGCCGTCAGTGTTATTTTTAGCCTCGGTCATTGGTGCGCACCTATCCATTGAAAGTACCGGTCCACACCTAGATCACGGCAGCTCTGCCGCCAAGTTGTTTTCGCAGGAAAAAAGGTTTTTTCCAGGAGCCTCATTCTCGTTGGGTCTGCATGCTGCCCAAATTGCCACCGAGAATTTTCTTCTAATAAAGCCAGCAAAGTGGTCAAAGGGTCATAAATACCGAACTCTTGAGTGAGATGGTAAACATCCGTTTTGGGAAAAGCCTTGGTTAGGAAAGAACCTAAGCTCCCATGAATCGGATAGCCGGCCTCACCAGAATAGAAAATTTTCGACTTAAAAATTTGCCGAAGGTGATCAAGATGGTGGGGATCCCTCGCGTTATCAAGAATGAGGATTTCCTGACCGAATTTTCCTAGGCCGCTATGGACATCTAGAATCCTCATTTTCTTTGGCTGTTTGAGGTTTTCTTTCAGCACCGAGGTCAGAAGTTTTAATTCCCAAGAAGTTTTTTGCCCGCCGAAAAAAATCCCCTTTGGAGCCTCATATTGGCCAGCTGCCACTGCTTCAGCAATCGTTGAAGGTCCAAGGCGCAGAGCCTTCACAAGCAGGCTCAGGGAATCCAGCCAGCGGCTACTGAACTGTGCTGGAGCCAAATTCTTTGCAACCAAATGAAATTTCGTGCTTGGCAGCGCGCGCTGCTCGAAATCAAGGCCATTGCGATTGAGATCAATATTGTCGGCATTCCCTCGCCGCATCCAGGCCATGCCAAAGGGATTTACGACGTGCACAAAGCAATGGCCAATACCACCGGATTGGTTCGTGTATTTGGCTCCAATGCTTTGGATCAACTTTTCCTGAATTGAAGATCCCAACCAGCCTTCAGGGCCGTGGACTCCTGCTAAATGTAAAAAAATTGTAGAAGCCTCTGGATTTTGAAAAATGAAATCGACAAAAATCTCTTTGCCATCGGGTCCCGCTAAGGGATGAGGATGGGAATGAATTCGAAGATCTGCCGCCCGCGCTGATTCTAGAATGATCTTTCGTCTTGCTGTGTAGGCGCCAAACATGGCGCCATCTTAGAGACACTGCCAAGAAAAAGTAAAGAGATCTCAATTTTTTATTAGGAAATGTAAATCATATTTTCGAGCAGTAGAAGAAAAGCCACAAAAAGAATTGTTGGCAACAGATAGCCTTGAATGCCCGAAGCGACTGAAGAGGCTGTTTTGGAGATGGTTCTTACTTTCATCTGCAGATCCTTTACTTGATTGTCAGTTTGCGAACCTTTCACTGGACTGATCGGACGTCTGGTCCGGGATCTTTAGCCTGAAATCGAAATTTCAATTCAAAAGTCCATTTTTGTTCACTTCCAAGCAGCATCTTCGCCTCATTTGAAGACAGTCGCTGTTCTGAATCGAGAAATGAATTTCTGGATTTGCGTCGCCTTTCTAGTCGGAGCAATTTCAGCGACACTGATCTTGTACTTTCCGCGAACAGAGCGCCTTTTCAGGCGACTTATTGCGGCCCAGGCTTTGCGTTAGTGAACCACTGTAGCGACAACTCAGGAGGTTCATGATGCGCGAACAACAAAATGATGTACTGAAATTTGGGTTCAATCTCTGCCTTGTTAGTCTTTGTGCATTCAGCCTGCTGAGTTGTAAAAAGTCTGAGCTGGTCACTATGGTGGATAATGCCGATTCGCTGAATGCGGGACTCGAGACTCCTGGTGAAGGGTCCGGGAATCAAGGAGATGACGAGGTCGTAGGTGGTGAGCCCTCACCCGAGTTACCTGATGTGTCCGAGGTCGCCCCAATCCCTCCAGTGCCCGCGCCGCCAAAGCTTGCTAAGATGGAACCCTTGTCTTGGGAAAGCAGTTCTCGTCCCCAAGCATCGAAATGGTCTGCTTATGCTCATGATGTGATCCGCGAAGAGGCTTTTGTGAATTTAAATAAAGCTGCTGATGCGGAACTCTTTTGTCCTAAATATGATTCTTTGACTGAAGATCAAAAAATAAATTTCTGGGGTGCTCTATTTTCTGGAATTACAAAATTCGAGAGTAACTACAGCCCAACCAGCCGAATGCAAGAAACCACTATGGGAACAGACCCTGTCACAAAACAACCTGTCTATTCAGAGGGCCTTTTGCAGCTCTCTTACCAAGATGTGCAGTGGGCACCTTACTGTGAATTTGATTGGAGCAAAGACAAGTACCTTTCTGCTAAAGATCCAAAGAAGACAATTTTAGATCCCTACAAGAATCTACGTTGTGGAATTTTGATTATGGCCAATCAGATCAAGAAAAAGGGCAATATCGTTCTGTCTTCTGGTGTCTACTGGGCCGTTCTCAAGCGCGGTGGAAAATATCAGAAGATCAATGACATCATTGCGATCACTAAAAAACTAAGCTTCTGTAAATAGTGCATCTTAACGAGTGGAGAAGGAAGAGCTTGAAAAAAAGCTCTTCGTTGCTCCGGCATCGTTGGTGGGCTTGCGAGCTGCGACTCTCCAAAAATAGTTTTTATTAAGCGCTAGGCCCTGGGGTTGAATGCTAGTCTGAGGAAATGATTGTTCATCCACAATCAGCCATTTGAAGTTTGGATCTGTTGCGACCTGTACATGATAAACTTCGGCGCCTTCAGTAGCCTGCCATTTCAAGGTGACATTTGTTCCTGAAACCTTTTGAAGAGCTTCGGGCTCCAGCAACTGAGGGGCTTTTGGAGCCGTCGCCATTGCCGGATCTGGCACTGGCTGTTTGACTGCGTTCAAATCATAAGGTTTTCCGCCGTGACCCGCAGAGTGACCGCCACCATGCTCTGCGGAACCGCCACCAGCAGCGAGGGCCAAGTTTGCAGTCAGAAAAATCACCGCACCAATAAAAGTACTAAGAGCGATAGAAATTTTAATCAATTCTCGAAGAAATATCATGGCCTTAACCCCCAAAGAACGTTTGCACCACTTTAGGGGATCCCCGCATCAAACTCAAGCATTGGATCTTCAAGCACTGGATCAAACATTCCTTTGGTCATCAGCTGCTCTTATGATAGTCAGTCCTGGGGGTTTCGTGGATAGTCGCTGGGCAGGCAGAGTCAAATTTGCCCGCCGAGAGGAAAGTCCGGACTTCATAGGGCAGTGCAGGGGGTAACGCCCCTCGCGGGTAACCGCAGGAACAGTGGAACAGAGAGAATGTCCGGGGCTATGAGCTCAGATCTGGGAACGGGAAGACTGAAGGAGCCGCCGGAGTGAAAACAGCCAAACTCTGCACGAAGCAAGATCAAATAGGGAAGCATTTAAGCGCGGCCCGCGCCGGCTTCCGGGTAAGATCGCCAGAGCCCAAAAGTAATTTTGGGCCTAGAGGAATGATTATCGCTTTGGGTGCTTTCACCGGGAAAGCCTCAATGAACAGAATCCGGCTTACAGCGAAACCCCCACCGGCCTATCGCTGTTTTTCTAGAGGACTTGCATGATAGTGCTTTCGACATTAAATGCTCGTTATCATCATTCTGCCTTTGGCCTTAGATACCTCTATGCAAATTTGGGTCAGTTGCAAAGTCAGACGAAAATTGTTGAATTCACCACCAAAAAAAATCCAGAAGAAGTCGTTCGCGAAGTGATGGCGCTTCAGCCTAGAGTCGTGGGTTTTGGAGTCTACATTTGGAATGTGAAGGAACTAACAGCCGTTCTAAAAATTTTCAAAGCGCAGCATCCTCAGGTTTGTCTGGTGCTTGGCGGTCCCGAAGTTTCTTACGAGATAGAAACTCAAGAGATTTTTCAATACTGCGATCATATTATTTGCGGCGAAGGGGATTTTCTTTTTCGCGACTTCTGTGAAGGATTTTTAAATGGCTCCCCTGCTTATCCGAAAGTCATTAAAGGTCCTCGACCAGACATTTCGGCCATTCAGTCGCCCTATCGTTTTTATAGTGATGAAGATATTAAAAATCGGGTGATCTATGTAGAGGCCTCTCGCGGCTGTCCCTACAAATGCGAATACTGCTTGTCTTCTTTGGATGAAAAAGTTCGAGATTTCGAAATCGAAGCTTTTCTGCAAGACATGGAGCTTTTGATTCAAAGGGGTGCTCGAACTTTCAAATTCGTTGATCGAACTTTTAATCTTTCAATTTCCAAGAGCACGCGAATTCTTAAATTTTTTCTAGCTCGAATGGACCGCGGCTTATTTGTTCATTTTGAATTGGTACCGGACCGACTTCCCGTAGAGCTTCGAGAATTGATTCGGCTTTTTCCGAAGGGAAGTTTGCAATTTGAAATTGGTGTGCAGACGATGAATCCCCTGGTTGCCAGGCGCATTTCTCGCCGTCAGAACTACGAAAAAATGGCGGAAAACTTTCATTTTTTGAAAACTGAAACGGGTGTGCATACACATGCTGACTTAATTTTCGGATTGCCTGGCGAATCGTTTGAAAGCTTCGCCACTGGTTTTGATCAGCTTGTGAAATTTGGGCCCGATGAGGTGCAGGTCGGACATCTGAAAAGGCTAAAAGGGACCCCAATCGTTCGGCATGATTCGGACTTTGAAGTGTTTTGGTCAACGGAGCCTCCATTTGAGATCATTCAAAATCGCGATCTTTCTGCTGCACAGATGAATCTTCTGAAAGCTTTCGCAGATGTTTGGGATATGTATTGGAATGCGGGTCGTTTCCCGAGCTTCAATCTTTGGGTGACTGAACAACTCGCTGAGAAGGAACAGCTCTCTGAGACAAAGCATCAGGCATCTCTTTTTCAGTGGGTGTTGGAATTCACGAAAGAATTTTTAGCCGAGTTCAGAAAAACTCACAGCATTTCTTTAAATGACCAATTTCAATTTTTGCAAAAATATTTGGTGGGAGTTTTAAAGCGAGATGAGGAGCAAGTGCGGGTCCTTTTGGTAAAGGACTATTTGCGCGACGGACGAAATCGACTGCCTGCATTTTTAAAGGGCTTCAGTGCTGAAGAAGCAGGACTAAGTGCGCAAAGAAAAAGTCATCCTCAGGACTTTGCTCTGGGTGGTTCTTTGGACCTTTCTATGAGCTCGACTCCGCAAAGACAGCGTCGACATGCTTTGGCCCAAGATCAAACAGACCGAGACTAAGCTTTCTCGCAGGCCGAATTGACTTCATCTCCGAATCAGTAGGCAATGATAAAAGCATCGGGGGACCATTTGAAACAAAGCCCAAAAACTCTGAATTCTTTTCTAATTCTTTGTTTAGCTAATTCCTTCTTGGTGGCCTGTTCGGGTGACAAAGGCGACACAGAAACGAAGAAACCTTTTGCTTGCGGGGAGGTCGAAGCAACAGCTCTGCCGCCTTCAGCTTGTGCGAACGATCCATTCAAGGATGTGAACGAGGCGATTGGAAAATCCTCTAAAGCTGGGATCTATCCTGATGGCTCGAAAGCCGCGAAACTCTCAGACGGGGAAGGGCGAAGATTTATCCAGTTTTTCCAGCGTCATCAAGCGCACATAGATGTCATCGCGAAAGTTGTGACTCCGCTGAAAGAGTCCTCAGCTTCAGTCACGGCAAAGTGGACGAGCGAATCGATTGAATCCGGAGAGCTTTTGCGACGCTTGAGAGAAAAGTTTTTCCCCGAGGACAAAAAAAGAAAAGAGGGCGCCACCGAGCCAAGCCCTGCTGATCTACTTTTCCAGCAGGTTCAGAACAATTGTTTTGCAACCAAAGAGGGATATCAGATTTGGCAAGAGGGCACTGTGGACGATGGGAAGATTGGAACGAGCGGAAGTTTTGATGTCTTCAATGAGGATCCAGCCTGTCCGATCCGATTGGTGGGTTCTGAAAAATACGATCTTTCCTATTCAAAGCGGGATAATGAGTTTCTATTCAAAGGCGCGAAAACTGCCAAGCGAGGCTTAGAAATAACTTCCGAGGATTTTTTAAATCTTCTGGGCATTCGATCGGCTTCGAAAACAGCCGAAGCAGATTTGAAGATCCTAGAAAATGGTCAAGTCCAACGATTCGAACAGCGCTGGTCTTCGCTTGAGGCCGTGAGCGAAGATTTAAACGGAACAGTTCAAGTGAGAATTGTTGGAGCCTCCCAGGCACAAACGGATCTTCAGGGTTTAATGTATCGCAAAGTGAAGGCGATTAATATCTATGAGATGAATTCTCTGAAGGTACTTCTGCAAGTGTTCGGAATTGAAGGTCGCGATGGCCGTAGCACTTTTGAAATCTATCTGAATGGGGAAAAGATCACTAATTAAGAAAAATCACAGGCGACCTAGCCCGATTTTTTGAGGTTCAGGTCTATCGATTTTTGAAGCTCTTCAAAAATATGTGCCGGCTTGAAGGGCTTTGCGAATACTTTGAGAACACCCATTTGAAGGGCTTCGGGTTCCGAAATGTCTGCGTGTCCAGTACATAGGAAACAAAGCGGTTTAGGGCCTGGGCGCAAAGCCAATTGCTTCATCAAAGTGATGCCATCCCCTTTTCCCATGCGTACATCGGAAAAAACAATATCAAAGCTTTGCGTGCTGACCATATCAAGGGCATCTTTGCCATTATCGACATTGAAAACCTTAGCGCCAGCATAGTCGAACATTTCGACTATGGATTCTCGAAGGGCGTCATCGTCTTCAACAACAAGAATTGAAATGCCTGCTAATATCTTCATTAATAGACCTATCGGAAGAGCCAGTCGTTGCTAAAGCCAAAGATTGAGAAATGTGGAAATCTTAACATTGCTGATTTGGATCTGTACAAGAGGGTCTCAAGTTGAATCTTTGGATTGCGACACGTTCCACTTTGGTGCGGGATCAAGGCGAAGAGAGGTTATCAAAAGGATTCCAAGCTAAACTTTGTCCTGGCGCCCGAAATTCTGAATAAGAACTATAATATTGCGGTCGTCGTTGGGATCTAGATAATCTTGGTCGGCTAGAATTCGTCCGAGAGCTCCTCCTTGAGCTGTATGCAGGCCTTCGCTTTGGACTTACGACTGTTAGCTTTTGATCCGCATTAGACTCATCAGCCTCAGCTAAGATTTCTGTGGTGGCGGCTGGAGCACGCGATTTCGTCCCGGCGCCGGCAAGCTTGACTCCCTGCTGGCAATTATTGCTGCCGCCACTTTCAAATTCCATTTTACGCACATCACATCGTCTGGCCGATGCGGTCAATCCGCAGGGACTTTGAATTTTTGAAAATGCCACCGAGTTAAATCCTTTTGGATTCGACCGATAGTACCTGGAGTGTCTTGTGGCGATATCGATTTTAGCTGTGCCTTTGTACTTGAACGCACCGCCGGTGTCTTCGACGATTCCAACGAAGCAGTTGTTGGGAACATTTGGAAAAGCATTGTTGTAAGCGGGGAATGCAGATGAAAAACCTTTGGAGCAAACAAGCAGTGTGCAGCGACGATTGCGGCGATTGCATTCGGCTCCGAAAGATCCTTTATAGTCCATGGCGATGGAGACTGGCCTTCCGTTTCGAATGGAGTCCTCGACGGAATTGATGGCTTCGCCGAAGCGAGTTTTGTTTCCACCTTCCATAGAATCATTGATGTTCGGATTGTAAAAAGTTGGTTTCGATGGAACGCACTGACCGCCAGCCGCTGCTGCGATTCGGCCGGCAAAAAAAGCAAGAATCACGAGGCCCACGACTTGGAGGCTCCAAAGAAAAAAGCTCCTAAATACTTTTCCAAGCATTTTCTTCCCCCTAAAGATTTGAGACACCGACCCCTCGGTTTTGTACTCGTTTGAAACACATCATCTGAACTTGTTTGAAAACGAGACTCCGATGAGACACTATTTCAAATTTTCGGCCAAGATTGAGACTGTCTCAGTAGGGTTCTGTTTCGCTTTGGAGCGAAAAATCTTCTTTCGGTTCATCAAAGGTTCGACAGCTGCAGGAAAGTTTGACGGGGTCGACTGGAATTTTTGATTTTTCCTAAAGCTACAGAATATTGATCCGATAAAGGGAATATGCCGATTTCAGATACATCTTGCAAACTCACTCCTGCTCGCTCATTAAGTCTTTTACTTCTGCTTTCCTTAGGCATTCTCTCCTGTACTCGTCCAGAAGCAAAACCTGGTCATTCTCATTTGAAAATCGGCTCCCCTTCAGAGATCAGTCTGCGTAAGGCTCTCAATGCGAGCTCGATTTCCCTCGGGTCGAATATAAAATATTGTTTTGCCGTTCACGTATCCGGCTCAGGTATAGCTGGTACTTCTCCAAACTCTTGTTCGCCAGCATTAGGCAGAAGTCTCGGTTTCTTTGAGGCAGGCAAAAGCGTAACAATCGAAAATATTCCGAAAGGAAACGGTCGCACAATTGAACTTTTTCTGTACCTGGGTCAGACTGAAGAATCTTGCCCGACAATCTCTAACGCCTTTTCGACAGCCGAGGAGAGATACAAAGTACACAAAGTAGCAAGTTTAACCAACATCAACCTCAGCAAAGACGAAGAGACCTTAGAGCTGGTCTGGACTAATCCGGACCTCAAATCTCCACTGGCGAGTCAAGCCTCTGGAGTTTGTATTCCCAGTGTGAGTCTTCGTGGGGTTCTTCTCAATAACGGAGACATTGTGGAGGCTTCGGCAAAGACAATGGAACTCTCGTCCGCGCTCAATGAGTCTGTCTTCACTTCAACACTTTCGTCCTGGAGGTCAAAGGGTATTTTGACCGCTGACAATCGCATGCTGGCTCAGACTCAAACAACAGAGTTGCCGCCCTGGTTGCACTCATTGACGATAAAGCCAGACTTGGGTTTTTTCTATGCATTGGATCACTCAGGAAAAATCTACCACATCGATTTTGATAAGTCTGGGGCTGTCTTGGCGACCACTTCATTGACCTCAACGAACTGTCCGTTTGCAGTTTCTAATTGCCAGGTCCCCATTTGGATCCAGTCTATTTCAGCTGGCTTCGCTGATCAATTGTATGGTCTAGATCATAGTGGAAACGTTTACAGACTGTCCGCAGATTCAGCAGCTTGGCTTTCTTTGAATGTTGGACAAAGCGCACGACAAGTTTCTTTTCATTAATTGCGTGTTTTCAGTTGATTATAAATTAGGATGAAGGTCCTGGCTTTGAACTGAAAATAATGTTTGCTTACACTTTTGAGTTCTAGAATCTGAAAAAACTGGCGACAATTGATTATTCGTTTTCGGAGGTTCATGTGAACTTTAAAAGCCTGGTTCATAAATTGATTTGTTTAGCTTTCAGCGGAGCAGTGGTACTTTTCTGCCTGACTGGTCACTCAGCTAGAACAATAAAAATCGTGTCCAGCAGCGGTGTTCAACTGACGAACCCTAGTGCGATAGCAGTGAACTTTGACATTACCTGCTACAGTCAATCTGGCTCTCAACTTTTGAGTAGTACTGGGCAAACCCTTGCACCCAATGCTTCTTCAAGTTATGGCAATATAAAAAAATTGACAGAGTTTAGTCCAACTTCAAGCGCGTGTGTGGCGGGTAATGGTCTTGGCAATTACTGCGGAGCCGTTCCATCTGCTTTTTGCCCAGGGGCTGTTAGTTATGCCAATGCCGAGAGTCTTTGCTCGGCGGGGCTAGAGCTATGCCAGGCGGATATTGGAGTTTCTATCTCCTGTGGCTCAACCTATGGTTGGGTACACCCTCCCGCCACGGGCACAGTCACATTTTCCAATTCATCTTGTGGCTGGACGACCGATCATACTCTAAATACCGCCACTCAAGGATTACTGTTTGGTCAAGCATATGCGCCTTCCATTACTGGCTCTGTCAGGTGCAGTTTTGACGGCGGGACTTCGATTAAAAATTATTGCGACTATGCACTCAAGACGACGGCTGCACACGGAGCAATTTGCTGCGAGAAGAAAACCGCTGCAAGCTATTGTTCGGTAACGATCAACTCTTCCGAAACCAATGCATTTTTAGCAAGTCCTCAATTTAAGGGCGGAGCAGCTTTTTAGTCCTGCGCTTGGTCATTCAAAAAAGTTTCAAATTCTTTTTGATCGGCTGCATTTTCTGAGAACATCTGCCTTTGGATATTGTTGATCTGCAGCCAGTCTGACCGAAGGGCAGCTCGAAAGGCATAGAGCCACGGAAATTCTTGGACTGAGCCTTTGAAAGTCTCTGTAAACTTGAGTTTTGACCAAGGAACTGCTTTCATTTCCATGGAGCTTTTAAATCCCCACGTGCCCATCAAGAAGGGCTGCTCAGAAAAAATTCTGGCTGCTCGCTGATTCATAGGCATCAGATTTACATTTGAAATCAGGAAAACAGAGTTTGAGTGCCTAAGAATTGATCCAACGAAGGGAGAAACCTTTTCCAACCAAATATTTCTCAATTCCTTGTCGTTTGGATTGTCGTAATAGGCTTGCCCGGCTCTCTGCAATTGACGGCTCTGGCTTTCAACCAGAGGGTACCACTCTGGATAGAGACGCTTCAAAGTGCTATGGTACCAAGGCATCATGACCAAGGAGGAATGAATAATTTGAATGTCTTTAGGAAAATGTCCCTCATTTTGTGCAACAAATAGAGAAAAGTAAAGAGCGTCAAAGCTAACTAAGACAGTGTCTCCTGGCTGCAAAATACTCCGAAGATTAGCTGTCCATTCTGGCAAAACAGCAGGATGTCTTCCTGTCTGGATGCGATCCTGCGCTGAGATCGGGATAAAAATCAGAAACAGAACGAAGATCAATGATGTTCTTAACCTTTTGGAATTGATTTCTTGGATGATGCAAGCAAGCAAAACGCCAAGCAGTACAACGACTGAGATTATCCACTGCAAATAGTAGGACCAACTGTAGCGATCAAAACCCAGAGTGAGTGCCGGTGTACTTTGAAATGGATCGTAGACACGGGCGAAAATCGTAATGCATTCACCTGTTAGAGGTAGTAGCAAAGTCAGAAGCAACAGAATGTTACTGTTTCTTTGAACGACAATGCCACGAGCCCCAATCCAAAGAAAGAGGGGAATTCCGATCATCAAGGGTTGAAGGCTCCATTGCCTCCACAGTAAATCGTATTGGAAGAGCAATCGATTTTCCAGATACTTGAGCGTAAGAGGCACGTTAAAACCGTGATACTGCCTTCGAGTCACGGCTTGCCAAATTGCTTCCAAAGATTCCGGATCCCACCAATCAAGAAGTGGGTTTTGAAAAGAGGACCAGGGCAAATAGAGAATTGGCGTGAGCCCAACCAGGACACCCAGACCAATACTTAAAAGCCAGCTCAATCCAACAGTTTTTCGGTGTCTAAGAGTCAGGATAGCTGCGCAAAATACCACTGTGGGTACAAAAAAATAGTGGGCCAATACGACCCAAACAGACAAAGTAGCAAAGCTAAAAATGTGACGGGTCTTTACTTCAGGAACTTCGGACAATTTAAAAAATAAAAGCAGCAGACCTTGGAAAAAAAGAATACTCACTGAGTATTTTTCGATGGTGGAAAAATGGCTGATCGCAACTGGTGATACGATCCAAAGCAATGACGCAAACATCGCAACAAGGTTTGAAGACATTGGGTCCAGTTTGGGCGCGACGGATTCTATCAAAACAAGCAATAGCGCAAAAAGCAGTAGAGCTGAAATTCCGCCGCAGAGACAAGCCAAAATATTCGCCTTCATGGCGATACTTTGGATGGGTAAAAATCCAAAGATGTGAGATGCAATTCCAAACCAAGGATAGCTTGGTGGATTTAGAATTCCACCAGCACCAAAAGCCGCAGTAGCCACAGCCGAAGAGCCCGGCACAATATAGTCCGGAGCAAAGTAAAAAAACCAAAAAAATGAAAGCCAAAAAACACCAATAGCCAATAAGGCGTTTCTAATGTGAGGCATTCCGTTCGAACTCCTTGAGATCTGTTCACATCCGGCTATTCCAGATAAAAAAGTCTAAGACCTATTTCCAAGGCTTCTGCGCCACCAGTAAAACTTCTTTCCCCATCCTCTTCTTCAAAGAATTCCGACACCTTTGCCAGTTCAAAAATTGAAGGTGGGGTCTTAAGCGTTCGCGAATTTCCCATTCAGATCCGCCAAATGGCGGGCCCAGGGGCTTTTCCATACTAAAAAACACGCCAATCAAAAAGCCACCGGGGGTGAGATACCTTCGCCAGAGTTGTACTAACTCATTCCGCCTTTCAGGCTGAATGGCGCAATAAAAAGTGTGCTCAATAATAATATCAAAATTTTCAATCCAAGCATCTTGCAGCTGAAGTGCATCTTGCTGATGCCACTGAATTCCTAAATCCCCATGCTTTTTTTGGGCGCGGCCAATAGCTTCTTCGGAAAAATCCACTGCTGTGACCGCGTGGCCCGCACGGGCCATCAAGGCTGCGTCTTCGCCCGAGCCACAGCCTAGGACCAAAACTCGAGACTTTGGAATTTTTAGGCTGGGTATTGCGGCAGCCAAGGGCGGCGAGGGCATTTCGATTTCCCAGCCGGGGGATTCTGTTTGGTAAATATGATTCCAAAATGGGTTTTCAGAAAGCTCGGTTTTCGATGACAGCCAAGGCGGGGTAAAAAACTTTTTTTCATCGATCTCAACAAAATCGTCGTCAAACGAATCCACTTGATCAAAAAGTTCATTCTGGGCTTTTGGACTGAGAACAAAAGGTATTCCCTGAAGGCTCAGTCCATGGAAACGATCCCATTCATCCACGGTGAGGCTTTCTGCGGAGGACTCGAACTCGAAGCCGTAACCCGCTGTTAAGCTCAGACGTCCCGATTGGCTGGCTGCCTCAAGACGGAGGGACTGAACAACGAGTGGTTCGTCAAAAACTTCTACGATTGCCGATTCATAATCGCACTCGAAGGCACCCCAGGAGTTAAGATGCAGGGACTCCAAAACAGAGCGGGCATCTTCAGGCCCTAGAGGATGATCATTTTCTAGGATTTTGCCGGATTCATCGATTTTTAAAAATTTCATTTCAAGTTTTTTTAATCTTCTTTGGGGGGTGCGGCGGGAGCTTCGGCTGCACCTTCTGTGGGCCCACTTTCAGCAGCTCCGCTTTCTACCGCTTCACTATCCGCAGATTCAAAAGCGCGAATCACTGAGCCTTCTTCGAAAACCACAGAATCACTGACGGGATGAACTTCCTTCACCAACCATCGCGTGCCGGGTTCTTCGCCTTCCTTTTCGGGAAGTGGCTGCAAAATAGCCCAGCCTTGAATGGTCGTGCGAGTTTTGGTCACTTCTTCAGCAAAAGAATAGGTGAAATGGGCTTTTAGCTCTTTGGTATCGGCCTTTGTTTCTTCGGTCCATAGACGATGAATTTGAAAATCCTTCGCATCTGGTTTTTTTGCGGCGAGGGCCTCTTGAATATAGAAGGCGAGGTTGTCGTGTATGCCGACATGCGTCTCAAAGGAAACCCGGGGGATACTATGAATTAGGCTCCAGGTCCAAGTAAGGGCTACGAGAAAAAAAATCAGGCTCAAAAATTTCATTCGACCTGCCTTGTATCTATCCGTTAAATATTTTGGATAGCGGGATGAGTTCAATCATGAGAATGATTGATTTCTAAGGCAACAGCAACAAAACAGCTACAAAAAAACGAAGAACCAAAGAGAAACCAAAGGGAAATCACGTAGGAATTATGAAATCTATTTTGAAAATGGCCCTCGCCTGTGTCGGGTTGGTGGCAATTGGTCAAAGCGCTGGGGCTTTTTCTGAAACTTCTTTGAAAAATCAATTGCAAGATATTGCGGCGGCCTACGGCTGGGAATGCTCCGGGGAGCCCTGCCGCGGAGTTTGGAACGAACAAATTCGCAGCAATCAATTCGCCTCTGAATACGTAGACAACAATCTGACTCAAAATTTGAAGCTTCAGGCTGCGACGGGTCAGCTTGCGAAAAGAGTGGCTTACAAAATCTGTGGGAGCAGTGCGAACGCAGACTACGATACTCTTTTGCGTCTAGTAACTTCTGAAAATCGAGTCCTGCGCCGATTGACCCTGATTCAAGATCGAGCCGGCATTCCCGCCTCGGGCATCAAAACATGCGACCGGGTGATTCGCTAAGCGATCCCTAAAGCGCAGGCCAGACAATGCGCCCGGCCTTGCGCAGATCTTGAAACTTTAGTTCTGTTTCACTTATGAAATTGTCGGATTTACAGAACAACTTTAATAAGAAGTTCCAGCATTTGACGGCAATCCATCCGATTTCTCAGTGGCGACACTGGCTGGCCAAGGGTGTTGAAAATACCGGAACTTTATTGGATGAAATCAAGGACTCGGTAGATCATCCCAAGGTTCATGAGGCCGTCGCGCATCTGCAGGCCCTCTTAAATCCCTATCTGAGTTCGATTGGCGTTCGAGCCACAAAAGTTTCCCATCATTTTATCGAACTTCTTGTTCCCTACTTTTGGCGCACGAAAAATGATGAAGGTGCTGTGGATGAAGGCGTTTTGGTTTCAGTGGGCCTTTATGCAGTAAAATATTTGAATCGGCAGACGAGTTTGTTCAGCCATTTACCCATGCGCATTTTGCGTTTTCATTTCGAATCCATTCAGCCCGCGAAAACAAGAGTCAAAGCCCGGTTGGAATGGACACCCCTTCAGCAGGAAACCGCTTGGGCTGGCCTAAAAGAAAAAGCAAAAGACGAAATTCAATTCTCAGTTGGTTTTTTCAATGAAGATGAATTTAAAGTCGGTGAGCTTTTTGTCGAAGTCGAATTCACCCTTAAAGAATATTTGAGTCACACTCCACCTGGTGGAACTGACTCCTCTGACTCCAATCTGTGAGAACCTATGTCAAAACTTGTTTCCGAAATCGATCCTTCGTCGGCAGAATTTAAATCCAATGAAGCAGAAATGAAACGTCTGGTGGTCCATCTGAAAAAGACCCACGAATATGTTCGCGAAGGTGGCGGCCCTGATGCAGTGGCCAAACACAAATCGAGGGGCAAGCTGACGGCCAGGGAGCGCATTGAAAAATTAGTCGATCCCGGAACAGCTTTCTTGGAGTTTTCAACTTTGGCAGCTTTTGGGATCTATGAAAATCAAGCTCCGGGCGCCGGCATAGTCACTGGGGTCGGTGTCGTCCATGGAGTCGAATGCCTGATCATTGCCAACGATGCAACCGTCAAAGGTGGCACTTACTATCCACTGACTGTCAAAAAGCATTTGCGAGCCCAAGAGATCGCCCTTGAAAATGGGTTGCCTTGCATTTATTTCGTCGACTCTGGAGGAGCCTTTCTTCCTCTGCAATCGGAAGTTTTCCCAGACCGTGATCACTTCGGCAGGATTTTTTACAATCAAGCCCGTATGTCGGCACTTAACATTCCTCAAATTGCTGTTGTGATGGGTTCCTGCACCGCGGGTGGTGCTTACGTTCCAGCGATGGCCGACGAAAACGTGATCGTTAAAGAAAATGGCACCATTTTTTTGGGGGGACCTCCTCTTGTAAAAGCAGCCACGGGAGAAGAGGTCTCGGCTCAAGATCTGGGGGGGGCCGCAGTTCACTGTGAAATGAGCGGAGTCACAGATCACTTTGCCGAAGATGATTTTCACGCCATTGAAATCACCCGTGATATTGTTCGCAATTTAAATCACAAAGCCCTTGTGGAGTTGCCACGTTTAAAAACCGAAGAGCCCCTCTATTCTGTCGACGAACTTTACGGTGTCATTCCAGCCAACACGAAAGTGCCCTATGATGTGCGCGAAGTGATTGCTCGAATCGTTGATGGTTCAAAGTTTCATGAATTTAAAAAGAGTTATGGATCCAGTGTGGTTTGTGGCTTTAGTCATCTTTATGGTTTTCCGATTGGAATCATTGCTAACAATGGAGTCCTCTTCAGTGAATCAGCCCTCAAGGCGGCTCATTTTGTCGAGCTTTGTGATCAACGGGAAATCCCTTTGCTATTTTTACAAAATATCACCGGTTTTATGGTTGGACAAAAATATGAAAACGAAGGCATTGCCAAACACGGAGCCAAAATGGTGATGGCGGTTTCCAACGCGCGAGTCCCCAAATTCACAGTTGTGATTGGAGGCTCCTACGGAGCAGGCAATTACGGCATGTGCGGCCGAGCTTATCAACCCCGCATGATGTGGATGTGGCCCAATGCTCGAATCTCTGTGATGGGAGGCGAGCAGGCCGCAAATGTCTTGCTGACTGTGAAAATGGATCAGCTGGCTACGCGTAAACAATCCATGTCAGCCGACGAACAAATGGCCTTCAAGAAACCAATTTTAGATCAGTATGAGAAAGAAAGTTCCGCATATTTTTCTTCGGCTAGAATTTGGGACGATGGCATTATCGACCCAAAAGACACGCGCAAAGTTGTGGGACTTGGAATTCAAGCCTCGCTCAATCGATCTTGGGGCGAAAAATCCCAAGGCGTGTTTAGGATGTGATGATGAGTCTTAAGATTGAATCAAAAAATGGAATCGTGACGGTTTCGCTGAATCGGCCTGAAGTGCGAAATGCTTTTGATGCGGCAATGATTCGTCAGCTGACAGAACAATTCCTATCCTTCCACGGGGCTGGAACAGACTTGCGCGCGGTTGTTCTGAAGGGTGAAGGAAAAACCTTTTGTGGGGGCGCTGATTTGGCCTCAATGAAAGCTATGGTTGATTTGTCTTATGCAGAAAATGTGCAGGACGCTGAAAGGCTTTATGAGCTTTTCAAGGCCATCGAAGATTGCCCTTTGCCGGTGATCGGTGTGGTACATGGCGCGGCCTTTGGCGGGGCCCTTGGTCTGTTGAGTGTTTGTGATTTTGTTCTTGCTGAAAAAACGACTCAGTTTTGTTTCAGCGAAGTGAGGCTGGGAATTTCCCCAGCGGTGATCAGTGCATTTATTTTAAAGCGCATTGCAAAGGCGCAAGTGGCTCCCTATATGAATTTAGGTATATCCTTTGATGCAACCTCGGCCCTTCGCATGGGTTTGATTCATCAAGAGGCCGAGGAAGCAAGCTTATCTGTTCAATTGGATTTGATTCTTGAGCAAGTTCGTAAAAATGGTCCTCTTGCAATGCGTGCGACCAAAACACTTTTGAAAGAAGTACCAAGCTTAGCTTCTGAGTCTGCAAAGTCTTGGGGAACGGGACTGATCGCGGCCCTGAGAGTCTCCCCGGAGGGGCAAGAGGGTTTAAGGTCCTTTTTGGAAAAACGAACTCCCAACTGGATTCAGAAGGGGAGCCCTCAATGATTGGCGGAGGTTTAACTATGACCATCGCAATTGCTAATCGTGGTGAAGTAGCAGTTCGAATCATTCGCGCTTGTCAGGAGCTGGGCTGCAAAACGGTTTTACTTCACAGTGATGTGGATGTGAAAACTAGAGCCTATCGCATGGCTGATAAGACAGTTTGTATTGGGGGCTCCTCGTCTGCGGAATCTTATTTGAATATTCCTGCTGTGATCGATGGAGCCATCGCAGGCGGCGCAAAAGCCATTCATCCAGGTTTTGGATTTTTGTCAGAGAACGCTGATTTCGCGGAGGCCTGCTTAAGGGCGGGACTTCATTTTATTGGCCCATCCGCGAAAGCAATTCGGCAGTTGGGCGACAAGGTGAACTGTAAGCAGCTTGCCCAGACACTGGGACTTCCTTTGATTCCAGGTTACCAAGGTGAAAAACAAGATGTACCAAGTCTTCTGAAAGAAGTGGAGCGCATCGGTCTTCCTGTGATGGTTAAGGCGGCCGCTGGAGGCGGCGGTCGAGGAATGAAAATGATTCGCTCCATGGCTGACGCTGGCGAGTTGCTTGAATCTGCGCAGCGAGAAGCACAAGCGGCCTTTGGATCTCCTAAAGTTTTTTTGGAGAAATTGCTCGACCGAGCCAAGCATATTGAATTTCAGATTTTCGGAGACGCCTCAGGCCGAGTCGTGCATATTTTTGATCGAGAGTGTTCTGTTCAGCGGCGCCACCAAAAAATTATAGAAGAGGCGCTATCGACTTCACTCACTTTGGATCTCAGGCGCAAGATGGGTGAAGCGGCTTGTGCTTTGGCACAGGCTGCAAATTACAAAGGTGCCGGCACCGTTGAGTTTTTACTACAGGACGATTTGTTTTACCTGCTCGAAGTCAACACGCGTCTTCAGGTCGAGCATCCTGTCACCGAAGAGGTGATGGGTGTGGACTTGGTCAAGGCTCAAATTTTGACAGCCATGGATCAACCTGTATTCGGACCCGATCAAATGCTAGTCCCAAGGGGGCATGCGATTGAATGCCGAATTTATGCCGAAAATCCTTATTTGGGTGGAGTCCCGAGCACGGGAAAACTAGGAATGGTGGAGTGGCCAGAAGGAGCCCGGCGCCGTTTTGAGTATGGCTTTGAAGAAGGTGATGAGGTCACGGCTTACTATGATTCGATGATCGCAAAAGTGATCGTGTGGGACGAAACACGCATTCGAGCCATTCAGAAATTGGACCGAGTGCTTGCGGATTCCATTGTTTTTGGAGTCCAAACCAATATCCCTTTTCTTCGAAAAATAATTGCTGATCCTGATTATATTGCGAACCGAGTGACCACAAGGTGGGTGGATGACAAGCACTCCCAGCCGCTGGCAATTCCGCAGATGAATGAACGGCAGAAAAAAGTTTTTGAATTGGCCAAAAAACGCTATGTCCAGCCGGTCAATGCTGAAGGAAATGCGAAAGAAGCTTCGGTGTTCTCGAACTATTGGAGGACCTTGTGAGGCTTCGACTGGAAGTAGAAGGTCAAATTGAAAATGTCGTGATTCAAACCACCGGCGGTGTCCACTGGTTTTCAATTGATGGCGAGGTCTTCACCCTGCCGGAAGAATCAAGTCGAAGTCAGGGAAAAAAAGGCAAGGGTCTTGGCGGGTCTACGATCGAAGCTCCAATGCCAGGAAAAGTAACGAAGTTATTAAAAGCAGTTGGCGATTCCGTCATCGCCGGAGATATCGTCCTAGTTATGGAAGCCATGAAGATGGAATATTCTTTGAAGGCTGAAGTGACTGGAACTTTGCGAATTTTGGATTGCAAGGTGGGCGATCAAGTTGTTCTTGGAAAAAGACTGTGTCAGTTTGAAGTTCAGCCCGAGGCTACTGCATCTGAGGCACCCACATGAAGCAAATTCAAATCGTAGAAGTTGGCCTGCGCGACGGGCTTCAGAATGAAAAATCCATGATCGGTGTTCCGGAAAGAGTCCAATCCGTCCTCGAGCTTTTGGCAGCGGGGCTGACCCGGATTGAGCTTGGGGCCTATGTTCATCCCAAAAGAGTCCCACAAATGGCCGGCACTCTTGAAGTGGTGAATGAAGTTTTAGCGAAGACTCAGCATCGGAAGGGCTTTTCTGTCTTGATTCCCAATGACAGAGGCTACGATGACTTTTTGCGAGCTCCGGTTCCCGAAATTGCGATCTTCGCGAGTGCCACGGAGAAATTTTCCCAAAAGAATATCAACTGTTCTATTGAGGAAAGTTTTGAACGTTTTCAGGTTGTTGTTCGGCGCGCAAAAAAAGATAAAATCAAAGTTCGTGGTTATCTGAGTATGTGTTTTGGCTGTCCTTACGAAGGCGAAGTGGACCCTAAGAAAGTCGTTGGCTTAGTTCAAAGGCTACTGAGGCTTGGCTGTTATGAGGTATCAATCGGGGATACAATCGGCGTTGCTTCGCCAGATGGTGTGATTCGTTTGATTCGACTTTTAAAAAAGGCAAAAATTCCCATGAATCGCATCGCAGGTCATTTTCATGACACTCGAGGAACAGCGCTTGCGAATATTTATGCGGCCTACCGCGAAGGAATCCATATCTTTGATACCAGCCTGGGTGGCTTGGGTGGTTGTCCTTATGCTCCGGGAGCTTCTGGAAATGTGTCCACAGAAGATGTGGTTTACATGTTTCAGCGATCTGGATTGATGAAGAAAATAGATCTTCAGAAACTGATTGATCTCAATAAAAAAATGTCGGTCTGGCTGGGAAAAGAATTGCCAAGCAAAGTGGGGAAGGCCGGAACTTGGCCCTCCCATCAACATCTAGACCCTTCTAGTTCGGCTTAGCGCAAGTCCATTCGTGAATCAGCACTGCTGATACCTTAAAAGGTGAATCAATCCCCTGAAAACCTTCAGTGACTTTAGGGGGTCCACAAAGAACCGTCATATTCAGCAGTTTTTTCCCACCCGCCAAATTTGTGAGGGCAACATTCGAATAAAAGCTGCAAGGATCCGGGCAAGCAGCAAACATTTTTTCTCCTGCTTCACTCGTGCCTCTGAAGGCATCGGAAATAAATTGTTGTCCTTCTTCAAGGGAAGCCATTTTTTTAGAAAAATTCGAGACAGGGTATTTGGTGCATTTTGTTTGAGTGTTCATCGAAACAGATTTATCAATTTCGGGAAAAATAATGGAAGCCTGGGACACCACATTCAACTGTTGGCAAGATCCGCATTTGCTGCCGTCTTTTTTAAGCGCAGCTGTTTGCTTTTCCATAAATGAATTCGCATCAGCAACAACACTTTCGATTTCTAAAGGATTTGAGTCTTTGTTAAAAGCCAAAGGCACTTTTTGTAAACCTGAAGCCGGGCAACCTTCAGACGATGGCTTTAAACTGTGCTTTGCAACGGACTGACTTAAAAGATCCAAACCTGTTTTGTGAAGGTCCTTCTTTTGTGTACAAGCGGAATCGCAAGTCTTTGTTTGTGCCTGAACTAGGGATCCAAAGTTCAATGCAAAGATTGAAATCGTAACTGCAAGTGCAGCTGAGATTTTCGGAGAGTTACTTTTAGTTAAACGCTTCATTATTTTTCCTCCATGAAAGATCGGTTGAAGAGTGGCAGCCGTCAGCCATGGTGCAAGGTCACGGCCAAGCGCTCGGGGTTTAAGTTCGAATTCGCAGCGAGTTTCTTGAATTAGATTCAGGACTGTCTAAGGTCCTGACGGCAAATAAATCCGCGGGAAATCGCAAATCGTGGATAAAACTCGCTGGTCAGCAAGGTCTCTGATTTGCTGTTGAATCACCGAACATGGGAAATAAGTTTGAGCTCAGCAAAGAAGATCGATGGATTACAGCCTTGGTGGGAATGCTCGTTGTTCTTATTTCTATATTTGTGGTCCTCCAAAGGAAACCGCTTTGTGTGGACTCAAAGTTTGTCGACGTGCTGGAAATTTTACATGAACAAGGGGTCTCCCGGGTCTATCGTTGCCAAACAAAACGAGAACCCTTGGGCATTGAAAAAGTCGACTTCCGTGAACTTTCATTGGCCCTCGAAAAGTTGAATCGGAGTCTGGCGGTCGTAGAACCTTTGCTCCGAGAACATTTGTTTCCCATCGATCGCAGTCCCGGAATCTATCGGCTGTCTTTGGAAGACAGACAACTCAATAACTTTTGGAGAGTAGGCTTGTGGCTGTCAAAGGCAAATGGAGGCCCATATCAAGCTTTGGTTGAAGCAGCTTTGGATTTGTCTTTTGGGGCAGAGGAAAATCTGCAAAATCGGCAATGGCCCTTTGAGCTGAATGTCCAAAAGCTGTTTCGCGCCTCAGTCCTTGAAACTCTTTCCCACTCACCGGCCACCTCAGAATGGAAATTAAAGTGGTATTCGTCCAATAGAATTGTGCAAGAACTGGCGAAGTTGATAGAGGTAGAAGAAAATGCAGCACCTGGATTGATGACCCTGATTGATCCAACTGTTCAAAGTGCCTTGCAAGCCAAAAGAGTGCTTGAGCAAGCCATGGATAGATTAGTTCGGAAATATTCTTTGATGGCTGAAACCGAAGAGGGGCGTTTTGTTGGAAAACTTCACCAGGGGCTGCAAGCAAGGGGACTTTTTGCACAGAAGATTCAGTTGGAAGTGGATCACTTGATTTTCTCTGAGGGGTTGACGGACAAGGAACGAGGGCAATTATTGCAAATGATTCAGCAGGGGCAATATTCTGCAGCTCTCTATGATCAAAAAACAAAACAGATAGTTTCGAAACAAGGCCTCGTTTCGAAAAGTCTTTTGACTCGGTTGAAAGCAACTGAAACCCTTAAAGTGCATTGCGGAAAACCAGATCAAAAACTTTTGTCTGCTTTTTCCCGGCAATCACGTCGACTTTTGCTGGTTCACCGTTGTGCAGCTCTTCAGCCCACCAATCAGCCCACGATTCAGCCGACGATTCAGTGGACTGGACTCTTTCGAGAAGGTGTTCTTGGCTTTGCTGCCTCTAATCCTGAGCTGCCCTTTGTGCAGCTGAATTCCCTTCAGGCCCAAAGCTTTGAGTCTATTGCCGAAGAGCAACTGAAGGCTGATTCTTTGTATAACGAAAAAGAAGACTTTTATCGCGCAGGCAGCAAACAAGAAGTGATTTTGGCTTATCGATCGAGCAAGAAGCCCTCGGTGCAGTCAAAGTCAGAGACTGAATGATCGTCTTCACGAGACTGCCATCCATTTTTTCAGTTTAGCTTCGATTGGTCTTTTGATCGACAGCAGCACAAGATAACCAGAGGGAATCCAGAAGAGTGATAGCACCGTGCCGATAATAGGCCTCAAAAGTGACGGTGAACATTGATCTTGTAGAGAAACAGTGGAGAGGGACTGGCCGCCTAAAAGCGTTTACCTATGTTTTAGAATATAAAACCAAGGAACAGATCCCGCGCCGTGAATGCGATCTGAATTTTTTCACAGGTCGGGATAAAGTGTCATATTTCTATAAAACCTAGTAGCCTGCATCTGCGGATCGTAAAACCTACCAAGGCTTGGCTGAAGCCAAAGAGAGCGGAACAGGGCAAATAGTCCACTGGACTATTTGCGGTTCAACAATCTCAAGGATGAAGATTGCCGCATGAAAATTGCAAAGAGTACTTCGGAGTTGACGAACAAAAATTCTGAAGCGAAACGCCGCAACCGATGGGATCAGCTCCATTACCATAGATCGCCGTAAAAGTTGTAAGTCTCTATATGAGCAGTAGTAGCGGGCCTGATCAGCAACTGAATTTTTACAGGTAAACCAGTATTTTAGAATTCTCATTTTAGGAAGAAACTGGACCGATCCCCTCGAAGTTGTCTCAGGACGAGAGTTTTCCCAAAGCTATTGTCCCAAAGATAGATTCGAGATACGAATTATTTTGCGAAATAAACCTACATTTTTACGCAGGGCCTGCCGATCAGTATTTTATGAAGAACTTAATACATATGCTAGTGGCAGTCCTTCTGTTTCCGTGGCTCGCTTCGGCGCAGATCACTCGCAGTGCGGATATCAAACAGAACCGCGCTTTTGTCTACACCGGAAAACTAGTGCGTCCCGATGGCTCGACACCAAACGGGAACATCTCGGTGAGCTTAAAGATTTTCTCACCCGATCCATCACTGTGTTTGCTATGGGGCGAGGTCCAGACCGTGGAATTGAAGAAAGGTGGATTCTCGCTTGAGCTCGGTCACGCTGTGAATCGTCTGACCGGGAGTTCCGGAGGCATTGCTGTAGACTTCAAGCAAGTGTTCGTGAACAACTCCAGCTTGACCCTCAGTCCGGCGCAGTGTGATTCAGGGACATCTTACACCCCAGCGGCAATTGATGATCGTTTGTTGACGGCCACGTTCAATGACTCTGGCAACATCGTTGAAATTGCGGGTCTTCCGATCAAGTCTGTGCCCTTTGCATTACAGACCGAAGAAATTGCCGGCTTCGGCATCGCGAATCTCGCGAAAATTTCTGGGAGTGGAAGCTCGGTGACTTATACGCCCGAAGAAGTACAGACTCTCAAGGACATGCTGGGCGGGGACATTCACTTCGATATGAAAGGGCGTCAGCTAAAAAACCTGGCCGCTCCGGTTGATCCAAATGACGCCGCAACGAAGGCCTGGGTTTCGTCCCAGATCTCGTCGAGCGGTGGCGGCACCGTGAGCGAAGTTTTCGCGACGGCACCTCTGACGGTCACGAACGGCACCAGCACTCCGCTTGTTTCGATGTCCGCAGCGAATGGATCGACCGATGGTTATCTGACCTCGGCGAACTTTACGACTTTCTCGAATAAATTGTCGGCGGTCGCTGGGCACACGCTGTCGGATGGCATGACCTGGATTGGGAATGGCAGCAACCAGGCAGCGGCGCGCCTGATCCGCGTCAGTGATGTTCGGTCCACCGCGGGTGGTGGTACAGGTGCCTTTCTTGGCGCGGCCGGTTCATGTCCAGCAGGGCAAAGTCTGCAGTACGTGTCGGCGGCGGATCGACTGGAGTGCGTGTCTTACTCCCTTGCGACGAACGCAGTGGCCTCAGGATCGATCACCGACAAAGCAGTCACTTACGCGAAGATTCAAGACCTCTCGACCAACAATCGGATTCTGGGTCGCTCAACGGCCGGAGCCGGCGTGGTTGAAGAGATCACTGTCGGAGCGGGTCTTTCACTGAGCGCGGGAACATTGACGGCGACGAGCACGGGCTCTGGCACGGTGACGAGCGTCGGTCTTGGTGTCCCTTCATTTATGACAGCGGGCGCGGACATTACAACCAGCGGCGACATCGCGCTGTCCTTTAGTGATCAAGCTCAAAACGCAGTCTTCGCGGGTCCAGCGACAGGTGGCTCCGGCGCTGTTTCTTTCCGTGCCCTCGCGGCGGCCGATGCGGAAAATTTCAGGATTGTTGTCGGGTCGATCAACTTGCGAGTTGATGTTTTGTATTCGTAGTTTGCTTTTCTTTTTCTTTCAAGGGATTTAATTTGACAACTGCAACAGCGCTCCAATTTCTGG
>Ga0247843_1002398_pt1 | contig 34200 bp, 31 predicted proteins | sample LaCruzMarch2017__FD_192420 | JGI IMG/M metagenome (GOLD analysis project Ga0247843, IMG submission 192420) | Freshwater microbial communities from meromictic Lake La Cruz, Castile-La Mancha, Spain - LaCruzMarch2017_8m | ecosystem: Environmental > Aquatic > Freshwater > Lake | place: Spain... | reverse complement strand
GATATAGCAATAGTTGTAAACAATTATATAAAAACTACAGCAAACCCAACAGCACCCACAATTTCTCAAACTACTTTACCAAATCTTTTGTCCAGGGTTGTGTATGGACCAACAGTTATGGGAGCAGACGTTGGTAATTTTGGTGGATCCGAAAGTCATACCCACAGTATTAACAATATTTACGCACGGATTGCTAGAGACGGCTCAGCAATTGTTCTTAAAGAAACTGGGGCTGTAAGCTCTTGGACTCCAACCGAAAGGGTTGTTGGATCTTCTGGTGCTGCAAATAGCACAGCAAGAATTGACGGAACAACTATTAACGGTACTTTAGGTACAACAAATCACCTTCCTCCATATTTTACATTAAACTACATCATTAAAACATAATATCTGGTATAATTATTGATATGGCAACACGTAAAAATTATCCTGTTGGAAATGTTCCACCACTTGTAACTTGGACTGTGGTTCGTGGAGATACCGCAGAATTTCGTGTCTATGTAACTGACGACACAAAAACTGCACTTAACGTTACATCTTTTACTAAATTGATGCAGATTAAACGTCCAACTGTAGACCAGCTAGTTCCAGAAATGACAGATGCTGCAACACTTATTACTACAGTTACACCTGCTGCTGTTGCAGGAGATGGTACTGGAGAATTTACAGTTAAACTAACTTCAACACAGACAAACCTTTTGGAAACAGGTGACCTTTTTGATATTGAAATCAAGGACGCAACTAGAATTTGGACAGTCTGCCAGGGCAGTATGATCGTAATTGAGGATATTACTAATTCAGGAATGAGCTAATGGCTAAAGCAGTTATTAGTGATGTTAAGCCTGGCTACCTTGGATCCGTAGTACAAAAATCATATCCTAATACTTCTGTAACAGGTGAAGCACATTCTGCAAAAATAACAGACATTATTCACGACGCAAAAGTTACATCTATAAGTTATCCACTTACCACAATTAGTGACATTGTTTATAATGCAAAACCAATTAACGTTATTCCTTTTTATGTAAGGTTTATAAATGTTGGAATTGCAGGGTATGGACCAGGAAACCCTGCACCAATTGGTATTGCCATTGTTGGTACAAGTAACTTCATTTTATAAAAAGATTGATGGTATAATTAATGTATTATGGTTAGAGCTACCCTTGCAGAAATTAAAGCTAAGTTTGAAACTGGTGATGTACCCACAGGTGCTGACTACGCACAGCTTATCGATACACTTGCTGCACAAGCAACTGAGCTTGGGACAGTTGGTAATAATGAAGAAACAATTTCTGGAATTGAGAATGCAACAACAGTAGACAGTTTTACAGCAACTAGCTTTAGAATGGTCAAATACTTAGTTTCTATTTCTAAAATTACAGGTGGTGCAAATAAATTCTTTGCAACAGAACTAACAATCCTTATTGACGGAACAAATGTTAGCGTTAGTCAATATGGAACAATAGACAATGATGGGGATATTGGAACCGTTAGCGTCTCTCAGGCAGGGGCAAATGTAACTCTTGTAGTTACCCCAAATCCTGCCGTAACGCCAATCACTGTGCGATACGCTCGTATGGGATTAAAGGCATAATAAGGAGATAATAAAATGGCAACAGTCAATAAAAACTTTAGAGTCAAGAATGGCTTAACAGTTGACGGTAACGTAACCATCACAGGTACTAACGGTACAATTAACAGTTCAAACATTCTTACCGAAGCTACCGTGGCATACCCTAATGTATTTGCAACAATTAGTGCTAACGGAACATCGGTCGTTGCAGATACCAGCACTGATACACTTACACTCACACCAAGCACTGGAATTACAATTGTTGGTAACGCAACAAGCGATACAATCACAATTACTAACTCAGATCTTGGTTCAGCACAAAACATCTTTAAAACATTCATTGCAAATGGAACATCAATTGTAGCGGCTAACAACTCCGACACAATTACCATTACACCAAGTACTGGAATTACTATTGCAGGAAATGCAACAAGCGATACCATTACAATTACTAACTCTGGTGTAACAGGTCTTACTGGAACTGCAAATGAGGTTGAAGTTTCTGGATCTACTGGTTCAGTAACAATTGGTCTTCCTAATGACGTAACAATTGGCAATAACCTTACTGTTACAGGAAACCTAACAGTTAGTGGTACAACTACAACCCTTAACACAGATACCCTTGCTGTTGAAGACAACATCGTTGTTCTTAATAGCAATATTACTGGCACACCAACACTTGATGCTGGTATTGAAGTTGAGCGTGGAGATTACACTAATGCAAAGATCTTCTGGAAGGAATCAGCAAATGCCTGGTATCTTGCCACTCCTGGAGACTCTGGATCTGCAGCCTCAGAAGCAGTTATTGCAACTGGTGGATCAGTAAACGTATTCAACAACTTTTCTGACGGAACAAACATTGCTTCTCCAGATAGTTCAGACGACACCTTTACATTCACAGCAGGTACTGGAGTTACAGCAGTGGTTAGTACAGCAGGAGATTCTCTTACAATCACAAACACTGGTGTAACATCGCTTACTGGAACAGCAGACCAGATTGTTGCAAATGCTTCAAGCGGTAGCGTACTTCTTTCACTACCCCAGAGCATTAACACAACATCTGCCGTTAGCTTTGCGAATGTTACCGCTGGAAATGTTATTGCAAATACTGTTGTTATGCAACAGGCTGCTATTGACACATTCTCAGTTGGACTAACAGACACAAGTGCAACTGGTGTAGATACTGCTTGGAGTTCTTCAACATATGGAACTGCAAAGTACACCATTCAGGCTCGTAATGGTTCTGGAGATATCTACGCAATTGAAATTCTTGCGGTAGCTACAGGATCAAACGTCTATGTAACAGAATATGCTGAAGTATATAGTTCAGCAGAACCAATCATTACAACAGACGTTACAAATGCAGCTGGATCAGTACAACTTTCAGTTACTGGAACCAACGGTGTAACTGTTAAAACTACCAGAACATTGATCGAAGTCTAACTAGTTAGTTGTCGGGTATCATTATCTGGTATAATTTACTAAGGTGATGATACTTGGCGACTACTAATAAAAACTTTAAGGTCAAAAACGGCTTAGACGTTAATGGTCCTATTGGTGTTGGAACAGACCCTGATTATGGAATAGAAGGACAAATACTTGTTTCAGCAGGTTCTAACGCTACCCCAACTTGGTCAGACAATTCTGCAGAATCAACATTTTATTTAGTAAGAAACAATACTGGCTCAACAATAGTAAAGGGAACATTAGTTTCTGCTTATGGAGCAGAACCAAGTGGTCGTATTGATGTAACCCCTCACGAAACTACAGGGTTGCAAGACTCAGAACTTCGTGTTATGGGTGTAGCAACTGCAAATATTTCTAATGGTGTAAATGGAACGGTAATGAGTTTCGGAACTCTCAAGGGTATTGATACTCGTGGAAATGTTGCTAGTGCTATTGCTGTTGGAGATGAAACTTGGACTGAAGGAGACATTCTTTTTGCACACCCCACAGTTGCTGGCAAGCTAACTAATGTAAGACCTCAGCACGACTTGGCTGTTGCATTTATTACAGTTAGACACGCCTCGTCTGGACAAATTGCGGTACGCATTATTCCAGGAAACCATCACCTTGAATGGCTTCACGATGTATCAATAGCAAATACTGCTGCCACTAATGATATTCTTCAGCTAAATTCTAGCGGTATTTGGGTAAACGCTAATCTTGCTACCGCTGGAATAGCTAATCTCTCAGGTGCTACCTTTACTGGCAATGTTGCTGGTACAAATGCTAATCTTTCGGGTAACGTAAATGCTACAACTTTCAACGGTAGCGGTTCAGGTCTCACATCTATACCCAATTCTGCTACCACCGCAAACTCAGCAAATGGTGCATCTACAATGGTAGCTCGTGATTCGAACGGTAGCTTTACTGCAAACGTAGTTACTGCTACAACACTTGTTGGTTCTATAAATGCCGCAACTATTACAGGCACGGTAGCAAATGGCACAACCACTACTGCTGCATCTGGTGTTGGCTATATGGGTATGCCACAAAACATTATTTCTGCAAACACAGTAGCTGCTGCGGAAAATGCAGGAAAACACCTGTACGTAGATACAGGCGGTAGAACATTAACAATCCCATCAAATGCAAACGTAGCCTTTCCAATAGGAACTACTATCGTTATTGTTGCTGGTCATTCAACTGGAAATACTACAATTACTATTCAGTCAACAGACACTTTAAGACTTTCTGTAGTAGGAACAACTGGAAGCAGAACACTTGCAGCATACGGTATGGCAACTCTAGTTAAAGTTGCAGCAACAACTTGGTTTATTTCAGGAAACGGATTGACATAATGCCTGGAGTGCTTGGTGGACTTATTGGTTCTACATTTCAAACTATTGCTTTGTCTGAATATCTTTTAATTGCTGGTGGCGGTTCTGGTGCAGCAGAATCAAACTCTTTTGGTCCAGGTGGTGGTGGAGCTGGTGGATATCTTGAGAGCACTTCTGCTTCTGGATTTTTTCTTGTAGAAGGAAAATCTTATTCTGTAATTGTTGGTGCTGGCGGCACAGGAGTAGCTGCTGGTGGAGGAGTTGGATCAAGTGGAAGTAATTCAAGTTTTCAATTTTCAAATTCAGCAGCCGCTGTAGCAACTCTCACTGCAATTGGTGGAGGATATGGCTCACACCGAAACAGTGTTGAAGGTGGAAACGGTGGTTCTGGTGGTGGTATTGGTGCGTTTCTAAACTCAACCGACAGCGGTGGTATCGGTACAGTCGGACAGGGAACCGACGGTGGAGGCTCCAACAACACAAACTATCGAAAAGGTGGTGGTGGTGGAGGCTCACTAAACAACTCAGGAGTCAACGCAAACAACAGTAGGGCTGGAAACGGTGGTCAAGGAAAAACATCTTCAATTACTGGTACGTCAATTGTGTATGCAGGTGGAGGTGGTGGTGCTGCAAACGCAATTGCATCAACTAATGGGACCGCAGGTAATGATGGTGCTACAGGAACAACTCTTGGAACTTCTGGGGCATCTCCAGGAAGACATACTACTGCTACTACTTCTGCTCGTGTTAATAGTGGTTCTGGTTCAGGAGGTGTTTCTAATAACGGAAACTCTGGTAATGGTGGTTCTGGATTTGTTGTTTTAAAATATCTAGAAACATACCCAGACCTAGTTATTACTGGCGGTACTGCAACAAGAACTGTTTCTGGTGGATATAAAATTTATCAATTTAAATCTACTTCAACATTTACAGTAAGGGCTGACATCTAATGGCACATTTTGCAGAAATAGATGAAAACAATATTGTTACTCGTGTTCTTGTTGTTGATAATTCACTAGAGCATCGTGGACAAGATTTTCTAGCTAACGATGTTGGTCTTGGGGGTACTTGGATTCAAACATCTTATAATAGAAACTTCCGTGGAAATTTTGCAGGTATTGGGTACTTCTACGATTCAGATCTTGATGTATTCTATAGACCACAGCCATATCCTTCTTGGACACTAGATACTAATAATTGGATTTGGGTAGCACCAGTTGCATATCCAGAAAACGACCTGTTGTATGACTGGAATGAAACATCTCAATCTTGGATAGAGGCAACTGAATAAAAAAATAGCCCCTTTCGGGGCTATTCTTATTTCTTTTTAGTTTTAGGTTTTGGCTTTTCTTCTGGAATATTTTCAACTACCGATGCAGTTAACATCATTGTAGAGGCAAAACTACCATCAAAAATGTATTCCCCTGCGTGAACAATCTTTACCCAAGGTGCAGCAAAGACTTCTCCACCAAGTTCACGGTACTTACGGCAGAAGTGGTAATCCTCCGAAAGAAGAATGCCATCTTCGGTAATGCTGGTAGCAAAGTATTCAGTCACCATTTGAGAAGCATCAAATGCACCAGTAGATGTATTTAACATATACTGTGGGCAGTGTGGCTTCATTGTTTTGAATACTTCTTTCTTAATGAATAGCATTCCTGTGCCAACTTCAGTAACAGGAACTGGTTCATTCATTTTAAAAGTAGTCTCTCCAGGCAACATGTTCATAGCAAAGAATCCAGAATATTGAGATAGATTTTCTTCACCCTTGAGTGCAGCCTGTCGTACATTTTCCCAGTTAATGTTTTTCATTGGGTAGATAGCACCAATAACATCTTTACCAGACTCGATCATTTCGATAACGTCAACATGATTAAACCCCTCGTCACCGTCAATGAATAGTAGTGCATCAGCACCAGATTTCTCAAACTCGTGTACTAGATTATTCCTAGCACGAGTAATAAGACTTTCGTTGTATATCTTTGAAAAGGAGACTTGGTATCCCTTACGAGCAAGCTCAAAGGTTAGTGCCATTAGTCCGTCAAGATATACACCCTTACAGTTTCCCCCATACATTGGGGTAGCAATATGTAAATGCATTGTCTCTCCATCTATTAGTTGTATAAACATTATACCAGAAAACCTAAGTATGGTAAACTTAGTTAGAGGAAAAATGACAAATAGGTACGCTGACTCAATTACTAGAGACAATCCCATTGCCGTATGGGATTTAAATGACGTACTGCCCCCAGCATCAGTAGTCGATCTTGAGTCATCGATCAACATTTCTGCATATGGCTCACCCCTAACTGGGTATAATGATACTTCTTTAAATAACGGATATTACATCTCAAGCGACACTACAGCGGCAAATGTTGCATCAGACAATAACGGAATGCCAATGGTTTATGGTGCGACTAACATAACTAACATTTATCCAATAACAAGCAAGCCATCAATAATTATTCCAGGCTTTGGCTTCTTAAATGATGATGGTAAAAATAAAGTATATACTTTAGAATTTTGGGCAAGAATAAACTCTTCAGCACACTACCCACAAAAAATTGTTGGACCAATTCAATCAGATAACGGAATCTATGTAAATGGACCATATATTTCATTAAAGATAGAAGACGTAATTAAGTCACACTATGTTGGAGAATGGGACAGACCCATGCTGATTCATTTTACATACAACAGATCATCGTCTAGTTTAATAATTAATGGTGAAACCGTTATTTCCCTGAATCACGATTTAACAAATTTTAATTTGCCAACAAAATTAACAGATGCAGGAAAAGATCAGGACTGGATTGGGTTTTATGCGTACTCGAATGTGCCACAAATTCAGCTAGACTGTATTGCAATTTATGCATATCAAATGTCTGAAGTCAATGCAAAGCTTCACTTTGTTAAAGGACAATCTGTAGAGGTTCCACAATTAAAATTTGGTAACTTCTCTGAAATGCCAGTAATGATAGATTATCAAGTTGCTAAATATTCCAACAACTACGTCTATCCTGGAAACGGTAGATGGCAAAATGGAGTAGTTAAAAATCTATCAACAGACGGACAAGTTCTTTTTGCCCCAGAGTACAAACTTCCAAAACTAGTTCTTCAAAACAACAGTCAATCATTTGTGGAATGGTGCGACCTAAACAATACTCTTTCTGGACAATCAACAACTTCAAGTTTAACTTCTGGCTCTATCATTAACGACGATGTGTTTTTTAGAATAGTTCCAGACAACACAGACGCAATTGCTGACGGAGCAGAAGCAGCAGAAAGTTTTTATACTGCAGGATATCTAGAGTTTGAAAAACTTAGTGTTCTATCTGAACCAATTAAGTTAATTTATGGTGTATACAAACTTGCTGAAACTCCAACATCAAATGAAATTCTTTTCAGAGTAATTAATACTAGTAACGAATACTTCGAAGCAGTTGTTAATTCTTCAAATCAAATAGTTTACAAATTTATCTCTGGATCTTCAATAACAACTATAGATACAGTTACAATAACCAATACCGCCAATAAATTTTCTGCAGGGGTAGACATTGATCAATTACTAACAGCAGAAAACAATACAGCACTTTCTTCATTTTTTACAAACCAAGGAGACTTAAAAGTATTTCTTGGAGGCTCTCCAGATTTAAATGTTACTGGAACTTCTACAGCAAAAATGTTTAGAGGAAATATTTACAAGTTTGGGTTTGGAGATAAAAAGAATATCAATAAGGTTTATGCCCTAGACCAATCATCTGGCGGAGGTGCAGAATTTACCGATGGAATTGTTAGACACAACAGCACAATCCTGCCAAGCCACTTTGCAAGCTACACCCTTATTGCAGTTAATACATTTGGAGTCCTTGACTTAGACATAGCAGTAGATTCTTCCTGGGAAGACTATGTTCCATTATCACTTTTAGCCAAAAATGTTATTGCCGACTCTTCTGGAACATTAGAGTATGCATTAGACTTTATTCAAATAAACATAGATCATCCAGAATCAATTGCTTCTGCAAACTCAACAGTAAAGTCTTATGTAGAATTTTTAGAGGTAGCAACCTCAACAGTTTCAACCAATCAAACAGAAAAAACATATGTCTCTGCATCATCTAATAGCGTTCTAATCCCAGACTCTACTTGGATTAATAAAAAATATCAAATATTAAATAACCACATTGTGTATTTGCCTACAGGTGGATTCTCCGACTTTAATGATCTATCAATATCTGTTTCGTTTGAGATTAAAATTCCTGGTATTTTTAGAAATCCCCTAAAGATTAAAAAATTACAACTTGCTTCACAAGCATATGACTACTCAGCACTCCCTACAGAAATTGGAACTAGATATTCTAGGGATATCATTCCGTACACAATGGCAAACTCAACATCAATAGTTTACGACGGACTAAATCCTTATACAATTTATAAAGACAGCACTCCATATCTATATTTAAATAAATATAGTGGAATTAAAATGGTTGGCTCAAACATTGGATCAGTTTTAGCAAACACTACGGTAGAAACAAAGGGTCTAAGAGTTTTAATTAACCCAACAGAAAAAGATTTCTATAAAGATAGCGTTGTGCAAATGTCAGTTATGAAGGATACTGCCTTTACTGCAAACTCAAGCGTTGAAATTTTTAGAATTACAGATAGAAATAATACATTTGTGATTGATGCACAAACAGGGGCAAACACAAACACTGCCTCACTTAGAGTAAGAACGTCTAGTGGAACTGCATATTCGTCTTATTCTGGGGTAAAGATTTTTGTAAATGGACAACAACATACAACAACTAATGGTGTTGCACAAACCGCAACAATAAGATATGGGCAGTGGAATACGATCGGTTTTACCTTTGACCCACTTCTAGACTTTAATGAATATACAGGAAGCCTAGACATTACAGGTCCATTTATTATTAATAACATTGCAGATTATCAAATTGATAAATCAAAAGAAGGTTCGTCAGTTGTTTTTGCACAATGGGGAGCTGGACCATACTCTATTGTTGCTATGGGTAACTGGTCAGACGTTTATGCTACCGAACCAACCTGGAGAGATGTGCTAACTGGTGCAACAGTGCCTATCAGTATTGAGCTCAATGCGTTAGAAATTTATGGTTCTTATTTAGGAACAAGTAAGATTGGGGTGTCAGATAGCTTTGAAAACCTACACCTTATTGACGCTAAACAAAACAGCACAACCCTATACAGTGGTATAAGGTCGTCAACAATTACTGCTATACCGCTATAATATGGTATACTGGTGGTTATGGAAAAAGAAAAATTAGATCCAATTGAGGAAGCTCTTGGAAAAGCCAGACTAACTGTAGTCAAAGAAGAATACTCAGACTTTGGAACATATATCTGGGTAAAGGCAAACGGCAAGCCTTTCACGGATGGAGACAACAACGTTCTCTCTATTGAAGCATATAAGAATGATCACGAGCGTGTAAAAAAGCTTATGGATGCCGCTGCATACTATGGTGAAGCAGAGGGTCAGGCTATCTTCTACCCAAACACACGACAGATTTCAGAAGAGACACACTCTGAACAAATTGATCGTATGAAGCAGGGACTAATCCCAAACATGAATGACCTTGGTGCAGTTATTGCGGCAAAGAATACCTTAAATGCATACGGAGATGAAGACTAATGTCGGAAGAATCAGTACAACACATTGTTCGTGCAAAGATGGACAGCTTTGCAGAAGAAGAAAATGTCTTTAAAGCACAAGACCCCTTTATTAAAAATTGGGACGGTATTAAATCACTCTCTGGTCTTAATGCAAACTTTAAGCGTCGTGCAGCTAGAATGTCGAAAGCAGTAGATGTAACACCTGCCTATCTTGACAGTGCTATGGCAACAAGCACAGGAGTCAATGGAGCAAGATCTAAGGAGATTAACCCTGGAACTGTTTACCACAATGGCTACGGTCTCTTTGACGTTATTACACCACCCTGGAATCTTTATGAACTTGCAAACTATTACGATACATCATTCGCTAACCATGCCGCTATTGACGCAAAGGTAGAAAACATTGTTGGTCTTGGTTATGACTTCCAGCCAACAAAGAGTACTATGTTTGCTCTTGGGGGGACAACAGACTCAGCTGCAGAAAAAGCACGTAAGCGTATTGAACGTGCAAGAATTTCAATGCGTGAGTGGATAGAAGCACTTAACGATGATGATTCTTTTACAAACACAATGATGAAGTTTTATACAGATGTTCAGGCTACAGGAAATGGATACCTTGAAATTGGTCGTACCGTAACAGGTGAGATTGGATACGTTGGTCACATTCCGTCAACCACAATGCGAGTCCGTAGACTAAAGGATGGCTACGTTCAGATTATTGGTAACAAGGTTGTCTACTTCAGAAATTTCGGGGCAGTCAACCCAAACCCAGTAACTGAAGACCCACGCCCTAACGAGATTATTCACTATAAAGAATACTCTCCACTTAACACATACTACGGAATCCCAGATATTATGTCTGCGATCTCATCTCTCCACGGAGATCAGCTTGCTTCACAATACAACATCGACTACTTTAGCAATAAGGCTGTGCCTCGCTACGTTATTACACTTAAGGGTGCAAAGCTTTCAGAAGATGCAGAAGACAAGATGTTCCGCTTCTTGCAGACCAGTCTAAAGGGGCAGTCACACAGGACACTTTACATTCCGTTGCCAGCAGACTCTGACAACAACAAGGTAGAGTTTAAGATGGAGCCAATTGAGAATAATGTTCAAGAGGCATCATTTGACCAATACCGCATTCGTAACCGTGACGATATCCTGGTTGCTCACCAGGTCCCATTGTCAAAGATTGGCGGTGGAGATGCTGCAAGCATTGCTGCTGCTCTCGCACAGGACCGCACATTCAAAGAACAGGTTGCACGTCCTGCACAAACTAATCTTGAAAAAGTTCTTGGCAAGATTATTAAAGAAAAGACAGACATTCTTGAACTTAAGTTTAATGAACTAACTCTTACAGATGAAATTGCACAGTCACAAATTCTAGAGCGTTATGTTAAGACACAGATTCTTACACCCAACGAAGCTCGTGAAAAGCTAGGTCTTGGTCAACGTCAAGACGGCGATGAAGTTTTTCAAATGACCCCACGTCAAGCAACTGATGCTCGTGCAAATCTTGCAGGTAACAGACAGCGAGATGCTGAAAGATCAAACAATCAGTCAGACAGTACTGCAACTACTGAGGGTAGAAACGCCCAGGGTGAAGGCAGATCTTCAGCATAAACTGTGTTATAATTTAAATGTAATAACAATGTTATATTATTGTAAAAAACAGTATATAATTAATTAACATGACTATTTCTAAAGCCCATTGGCACTCTGAAGGCGATAATGTTCGTCTGTCCATGCCGTTCTCAAAAGTTGATGAAGAGCGACGCATCGTCTCTGGTTTTGCAACCCTAGATAACGTTGACAAGCAGAATGACATCGTTACTCCAGAAGCTTCAATGAAAGCTTTTGAAAAGTTCCGTGGTAACATTCGTGAAATGCACCAGCCCAAGGCGGTAGGCAAAATGGTTTCATTCAAAGAGGACAAGTACTTTGACCCAGAGTCAAAGAAGTTTTATGCAGGTGTTTATGTATCAACATACATCTCAAAGGGTGCTCAGGACACTTGGGAAAAGGTTCTAGACGGAACACTTTCAGGTTTTTCCATTGGCGGAAAAATGAACCAGTGGGATGATGCCTTTGACGAAAAGATGGATGCCACTATTCGTATTATTAAAGACTACGACCTTGTAGAGTTATCACTAGTTGATACCCCTGCAAATCAGTTTGCAAATGTTTTGTCTGTTGAAAAAGTAGACGGAGTTGACGTAATCAAGGGAGATGGCGTGGATGTAGAAATTGAAAATGTATTCTGGGACGAAGAAAACGGTATTGTTATGCTCTCAGATAAAGATTCAGAAGTTAGCCCCACCAGTGGTGCTGCAATGAAAAACATCGGCTTTGTAGAAAAGTCAGATGCAGAAAAACCAGAGATGGTAAAGTTCTTAGTAGATAGTGCTAAAGGCATTAATACTTCTAAGATAACTAAGGAGGTAAGTCCTATGACTGATGAAGTAAATGAAACAGTCGCTGAGACAGTAGAAGAAGTCGCTGTTGAAGCAGAGGTCGCTCCAGAGGCAGATGTTGAAGTAGCAGAAGAGGTAACCGAAGAGGTGGCAACCGAAGAGGTTGTTGCTGATGAAGAAGTTGCTGAAAAGGCTGATTCAGTATCCAAGTCAGACGAGGTTCTTGTAGACGCAGTTGCTGAAATTAAGGATACCGTTACAAAAGCCTTTAGCGATCTAACCGCAGTTGTTCAGGCACAAGCCGAACAAATTGCACAATTAAGCAAGTCGATTGACTCTGTAAAAAATGAGGTAACAGAGACAAAGGGCGAGTTTAACGAGTTTGGAAAGAGAGTTGATGCTGTTGAGGCAGATACCGCTTTCCGCAAATCTGGCGATCTAGGCGAGATCGTACAGGAAAATCAATCAGATAAGATTGAGAAATCCCTATGGGACGGACGTTTCCTCAAAACTGCCGATCTATTCAAATAAAAAATCACTTAGGAGGTGACAAAATGTCGGAAGAGATTATTAAAAACTATCCAGGTGCAGGAGCCAATGAAACAAATGGCGAAGGTGCATTCGCATCTGGAGGAATTGGTGGCGTTGCTAGTCCTGGAGCAGACACTCTAGGTAACATCCCCACCGCACAGTTTGGTGTAACAACTGGACCAAACGCAGTAAATCCTTCGGGTGATGCAGGTAGTGGTATTCTACGTCCTGAACAAGCTCGTAGATTTATTGACTATGTTTGGGACGGTACTGTTCTCGCCAAAGATGGTCGTAGAGTCACAATGAGAGCCAATACAATGGAACTCGAAAAGGTCAACGTTGGAGAACGAGTTATTCGTGCTGCAAACCAGGCTGACGCTACATACACAAACGCAGGTGCAACCTTTGCTAAGGTTGAACTAACAACAAAGAAACTCCGCCTTGACTGGGAAGTTTCTGCTGAGGCATTAGAAGACAACATTGAAGGTGCAGCCCTTGAGGACCACCTTGTTCGTCTAATGACCAACGCATTTGCAAATGACATTGAGGACCTTGCCATTAATGGTACAGGTACTGGAGGAAACTCCTTCCTTAACATTATGGAAGGTTTTGTTCGCAAGGTTCGTTTCGGTGGAGATGCTCACGAGTATTCTGCAACCGTTACAAGCGGTGCGTGGACTCCAGAAGTTCTTCAGGGTGTCATTTCTGCCCTACCAAGAAAGTATCGTGCTCTTAAGAACGGTCTAAAGTTCTATGCAAGCACTGACACATTCGCGGATATTGTCAGATCAAATGGTACTGGGTCAAACAGCATTTTCACAGACCAATACCGCAATTCATACCTTGCAGGTACTGATCAGATTGTCGGAGAAGCTCGTACAACTCGTATCTTAGGTATTCCAGTAATGGAAGTTCCTTACTACCCAGACAACTACATCGACCTCACATTCCCTTCAAACCGCATTTGGGGTTTCCAGCGAGACATCACTGTAAACCGTGAATACGTTGCGAAGAAAGACACAATCGAATACACCGTATTCGTTCGTTTCGGACTTCAGTGGGAAGAGGAAGACGCTGTAGCTTGGGTTGATAGCGACAGCCAGGATTCATCTTCATAATTTGAATCTAACTCTTAGGGGAGGCAGGGATTTCGGTCCTTGCCTCTCTTACTATCTGATATAATTATCTAAGGAGGTTTCTAATGTCAAATGAAACAATTATCGAAACAGTCGAAGAGACAGTTGAAGAAGTACTAGAAACAATTGAAGAAGTAGTAGACAATTCTGTAGAAGCACTAGAAGAATCAATTGGAGATTTAAAACAAAAATTAAAAGGTATACCAGAAACAGATGAAGATAACGTAATCGGTTCATCTCGTACCACTGCCAAAGGTGGAAAAAAGTCTGGTGCAATTACTCAAACAGAGAATGGTGCTATCGGCTCAGGAGCCGCAAGTAAGTCACCAAAAATAAAAGCTGTAGAGCCTAAAGCTGTTAAGAAAGAAACAGTAGCATTGTTCTCTACACGAAATGTCTTGTGGGAAGGCGTAGGGAAGATTGACAAAGGGTACAACATTGTGGATAAAGCAGAAGCCGAAAAGTGGCTTAAGCGAGATCACGTGCGTACCGCAACCCCAGAAGAGGTTGCAAAGGAGTACGGAATTTAATGGAATTACTAAGGTTATCGCCATACACTAGCGTTGGGCTTACATATACTATCCCAGCGACTTATACAACTAATGAGGTGTTCACAGCAACCATAACTGATTTGGCAGACCTTTCTTCCACCACACAGACTGTAACAGACAATGCAGCGTATGTGTGGACAATCACGCTATCAGGAAAATATGACTCAGATTATAGAGTTGTGATTACAGATGCGTCAGGGGATATTATTCACGACGACACTTATCAGGTTCGCAGACCATATCTAGACCCAAACACACTAGCAGAAACAGCCTCCGACATAGCCACAAAGACCTTGAATGAAGAGTTGGCAAGAGCAATTATTGACTCTGTTATTCCACAAGGATTTTACTACAAGAAAACAACTTTTGAGACTACTGGTCTTGGAGCAGACTACTTGCCACTATGGGTAGATGCAAAGAAAATTTTGCAGGTATACGAGAACAACGTTCTAGTTTACGATGCAAGTAATCCAACAGCATATGTACGTAACTTTGAAATTACAAAAGATAAGACTGCTATAACTCAAACCTATACAGGAGAACTGAATAGAAGCGAGAGTGCAGACCTTATTCTTCCTGCTGGAAGCACAGACTATCTAGACTTAAACTTTGGTATATGGGGTGGCTTTCCCAAGACATACGACTATAGAGTTGTTGTAGAGTCTGGATACACAGCAGTACCCTCAGACATTGCTCGTGCCGTCAGTCTTTTAATTACAGACATTGAGTGCGGTCAGCTGGACTATTACAAACGATATGTTACAGCATACAATACCGACCAGTATAAACTACAGTTCGACAAGCAGTCATTCGAAGGAACAGGTAATATTCTTGTAGACAAGATACTTTCTAAGTATGCTAAGTCTGTTACAAGACTAGGGGTTCTCTAATGTCTATTTGTGAAACTCCCGACTTCATGTTCCCAATGATGGCAGACGTGTACTACCCAATTACTGAAACAACTGCTTACGGCAATGTTACAAAAACTTGGGTTCTAGACAAAACAGTTGTTTGTTCATTTAATGAAGCTGGGGTTTCATACAAGGAAGACATTAAGCCAGACCCAGATATTAAGACAGACTTTATTTTGTTAGGAAGAGTAAAAAAAGATATTCGCATTTCAAGTATCGATGCAAAGAATGCAGCAACAAACATAGTTATAACTAATATTCGTGATAAGTTTGATAATCCAATTTATACTGAAACATCAGGACCAAGAAATGGAAAGTCAACTCTATTTGAGATTGCAACACAGGCTCCATTCGTTAATCCTTTTGGTTCTGTAGAGTACTACAAGGTAGTGTTGCGTCGTTCTGAAAACCAGGGGGCAGACGTATAATGAGAACAACATTTAATGACACCCTATTCCTTAAAGAAATGAACAACATCGTTCAGTATTCTTTTGGATTCACAGAAGGCGTAAAGCGAGGAAAAAATCATATCCTTGATGCTGTGGGCAAGGATGCCATTGAGTTAATTAAACAATATATCGATTCTTCTGCCAGCACAAATCCAGCAGTACTTCAGCATATGTATGAATGGGATCAAACTGGTAGCCCAAACGCAAGACTGTTCGATATTGATTATACAATTTCTGGTGTTGGCTTATCAATTAAGTCAACCTTTAGACAATCTGTTTCAGTAAAAAATGGCTCTACTGTTCCTTTCTATGACAAAGCAAGAATTATGGAAAATGGAATTCCAGTTACAATTAGACCTCGTAATGCCTCTGTGCTTGCATTTGAAGATAATGGTGAGCAAGTGTTTACAAAAAATCCAATTGTGGTAGATAATCCTGGTGGGGTTCAGGCTCAAGGTGGATTTCAAAAAACTTTTGATTCATTCTTTAATAACTACTTTTCGCAAGCATTCTTAAGGGTTAGTGGTGTAATGGATTATATTCAGAATCCTACAGTCTTTGCAAAAAATCTATCGGCAGGTAAGCGTGGCGGTAGGTCAGTAGGGGTTTCAACAGGCTACACTTGGGTAGCAAACTTAGGAGTTAAACGATAATGGCAATATACTATCCCCCAATTTTTATTAACAAGTACTTACAGGAGAAACTTGCAGGTAGAGGTTTTGGAGCAGTTCCAATGTTTCCAACATACCCAAGCGACTTTAGTGTTGCAGAAAGCTTTAGCCTAGATGTTCTCACATCTGGCGGTACATCAAGATACAATTTTCAGGGACAGGCAGCGGTATTTGACAGAATGTTCAAGATGCGTAGAACACCATTCCCATACATCAAGTGCGAACAACTACTTTATTACTTCTACGCACTAACAGAAACAGCAGTGGTCAACCTGATTGAAATGACACAAGAGATTCAGGATCTTCTTGACAACGGTGACGATTCAGCAAAAGATCTAAATGCTTGGATTGCATCAAAGGTCAGTGGTACAGTAACGGTAGACGGTAAGGTTCACAACAAGGTTACCTTCGATGGGACAGACTTCTTGTTGCCTTATTTTCACGAGATAAAGATCTATCAGCTTGAAGAGACTCGTGACATTATTGATTTTGGTACTGCTCGTACCTATGCAGGGAATAAAATAATTATTGACTACGACTGGCACAAATCAGACTCTTTTGCATAATAAGCCTGTATAATTAAAGAGAGGAAACACCCACCTAAAATCTATAACAAGAAAGAGGTGAAATAATTATGGCATATTCACGTGGTACAAGTGCTAACATCATCGTTGGTGCAGCAGCACTTTTCACATACGAAGACGGTCCAATCGGTCAGAACACAAGTGGTGGTATTACCAACACTCAAGCTGAATTCGATTTGCCCGACTTCCAAACCAACATTTCTTACAAGGAGACTCTCGCAAATGCAACAAACGAGGTCGATTTCCGTAATGTTGGTTACACAATGAACGGTCTTGAAATTGTCTTCCAACCTGACTTCGGTGAGGTACAGGTTGACCAGGTTCTCGACGTTGCTAAGCTTTACAAGCAGGGAATGCAGGTTAACCTTAACACAGCATTCGCTGAGGCAACACTAGATAACTTGCTCTTTGCAATTGCAGGGCAGTCAAGCGACCTTTCAGCTACATACACCAGTGCTACATCACAGAGTGCATTCGGAACACCAACTTACGACGGTGACCGAGTTCTAAATCTTGGTGCAGGAAACATTGGCGAATGTCCAGTTGAACGTGGTCTCGTTGCAGTTGGTCCAGGTACAGGAGACTGTGCAGCTGGTTCATCAATTGAGCGAATCTACGTTGCATACCGTGCTCTTTCAATCGAAAGCGTTACAGTATCAGCAAAGCGTGACGAAGCTACAATGTTCGAAGTCTCATTCAGACTTCTCCCTAACGACAATGCGTCTTATGGAAAGATTGTAGACCGCACACTCGCATCATAACTTAATACAATCAGGACTGCTCAGAGTTTTGGCTCTGGGCAGTTTTGTTTTTGGTACAATAGATGTATGGCAACAGAAATTTATGAAACAGGAACTACTACGCTGGTAGACGGAACAGAGATATACCTAACACCTCTAAAGATTAAATACCTTAGAGAATTTATGAAAGAGTTTGATAATGTTAAACTTGCAAAAGATGATGCAGAAGCAGTTTCGGCATTAGCACAATGTGCCAGGGTATGTATGAAACAATTTTATCCATCCATAAAGACTATAGAGGACTTAGAGGATAACTTTAGCCTACCAGCTATTTATAAAGTATTAGACATTGCAGCTGGGATCAAGATTGATGGAGACGATGAAGAAGAGCCAGTAAAAGACCAAGCGGTTGATAGTGGGTCTACCTGGGAAAACTTAGATCTAGCAACACTAGAGGCAGAAGTATTTCTTTTAGGAATATGGAAAGACTTTGAAGAGCTTGAATCATCAATATCAATGCCAGAACTAACGTCAATTCTTAATGTAAAAAGAGATTTAGATTACCAGGAAAAAAAGTTTATGGCTGGTATTCAGGGGGTAGACCTTGACAAAGAGAGCGGTGCTCAAGACCTATGGGAACAAAAGAAAGCTAAATTCTTTAGTGGCGGTGCTACATCGGATGGCAACGATGTGGTTGCTCTACAGGGAGCAAATGCAGCAAAGGCTGGTTTTGGAATTGGCATGGGGCTAGGATATGAAAAACTAGTCGAAAACTAAACGGCTTTTGTGATATAATTTAAGGAGCCTAACAAGGAGGAAACAATGGCAACAACAATTAATGAAGCTACACAGCTTACACTTATCGACGGAACAGTACTTAATGTCCGTCCACTAAAGATCTCACTACTTCGTGATTTTATGAAGGAGTTCGAGGGTATTGCTAAAGTAGCAGACGATAACGCAAAGTCAATGGACATACTTATGAAGTGTGTTCAAATTGCAATGAAGCAGTACAGTCCAGAACTAGCAGCAGATGTAGCCGCTCTTGAGGACAATATTGATCTACCAACCGTTTATAAGGTGGTAGAAGCAGCATCTGGAATTAACCTGTCAGATACTGTAGCTGGTCTTATGGGCTAGACTAAAAAGGGGAAGTGTTAATGAATGGCTGAAGATGCAAATGCTAATATCCGCATAGATATTGACACTACCGCTGCTACTGCAGCACTTAAAGCCTTACAAGGTCAAATCGCAAGATTTCACACAGAAATGGCTCGTGGTGGAGCAGTAGCTGGTCAAAACGCTGCTAAGCTACAGCAAGATTTACTAAACTCTATTAATGCTGGTGGTCAGTTCCAGGCTGGAATGACAAAGGTTCAGTCAACCACCGAAGCATTTACTACTGCCCTTGAGAAAAACAAACTTTCGATGGGGCAGTATTTTAGATATGCTGCTGCATCTACAAAAACATTTGGACGATTCTTCCGTGGTGAATTTGAAACAATTACAAAGGTAGCTACCGAAAGAGTTAAAGATCTTCAGACTCAATATATCTCAATGGGTCGTGATGCCAATGGTGCATTGAAGGCAATCAAGGTTAGACCACTAACTCTTGATATGAATGACCTTGCAACAAAAACAATGATTGCTGCACAAAAGCAGCAACTATATAATCAACTTCTAAAGCAAGGTTCTACTAACCTCCTAAACTTTGGTAAGAACACCCAATGGGCTGGTCGTCAGCTTATGGTTGGTTTTACACTTCCCCTTACATTATTTGCAAGCACTGCCGCAAAGTCCTTTATGGAAATTGAAAAGCAGGTAATCAGAATTCGTCGTGTTTATGGAGACTTCTCTACCACAGTTGCAGAAACCGACCAGATGATTGATTCAATCAAAACCCTTGCAGGAGAGTACACAAAGTATGGCGTTGCAGTTTCAGACACACTAGGACTTGCTGCTGAAGCCGCAGCCGCTGGTAAAGCTGGTCAAGAGCTTTTAGCTCAGGTTTCTGAAGCTACTCGCCTAGCAGTTCTGGGTAACGTAGAGCAAACTCAAGCTCTTGAAACAACAATGTCAATTACAAACGCATTTGGTACTGCAACAGAAGACCTTGCTAAAAAGATTAACTTCCTTAACGCAGTAGAAAACCAATCGGTCACATCAATTGAAGACCTTACCATTGCTATTCCAAAAGCTGGACCTGTTGTTCAGCAACTTGGTGGAGACGTAGAGGACCTAGCATTCTTCCTAACAGCCATGAAGGAAGGTGGGATTAACGCATCAGAAGGTGCTAACGCACTCAAGTCTGGTCTTGCTGCACTTATTAACCCGACTGGCAAAGCAAAAGAAATGCTTAATGGATTTGGCATTAACATTGAGAAAATTGTTAATTCAAACAAGGGAGACATTCAAGGGCTTGTAATCGACTTTGCTTCCGCACTTGACACACTAGATCCACTAAGCCGTGCTCGTGCCATCGAGCAACTATTTGGTAAGTTCCAGTTCTCACGTCTATCTACACTTTTTCAGAACGTTATTGGCGAGGGTACACAGGCAAGCCGTGTTCTTGAACTAACTAAAGCAACCACACAAGAACTTGCAATCTTATCTCAACGAGAACTTAAAAAGGTAGAAGAGACAACTACCTACAAGTTTGAAAAAGCTTTTGCAGACTTCCAGGCAGCACTCGCACCTGTGGGAGAAGAATTCCTAAAGGCTATTACTCCAGTTATTGAATTTGGAACAAAGCTACTTAATCAATTTAATAACATGGGAGACGGTGCTAAATCATTTGCTGTTATCCTGACTAGCGTTGTCGCAGGTATCGGACCTGTTCTGCTTATGACTGTTGGTCTTGTTGCCAACGGTGTTGCAAACCTTATTAAAATGTTCCAATTACTTGGAAATATATTCAATAAATCTGGGGCAGATACAACAACCCTAGGTCTACAAACAGAGTACATGACTCAACAACAGATTGAAGCAGCAGCAGTAGCGGCATCACTTAATCAGTCACATAGCAGACTTGCACAAACATTTAGCGTAGAGGCAGCATCACTTAATGCACTAACATTAGCATACCAAAAAGCAGTTACTGCACAACGTGGATTTGCAATGCCTGGGGGACGAGTATCTGAAGCAGCTGTAAAACCAAAGAAGTATGCTGACGGTGTAGTTAGTGTACCTGGTCCCAAGGGTAAGGGCGATGTAGTTCCAGCAATGCTTTCACCAGGAGAAGCAGTTATTCCTGCTGGTATGGCTAAAAAGTATGGCGGTCTTATTAATGGAATGATTGCTGGAAATATTCCTGGTTATGAAGGTGGACTTGGAACTGGTTTTCAGATGCCAGCAACACTTTATGCAGATCAGAGTGCAAAAAGAAATATACAAAAAATAATAGACTCTCTACAAAGCGTAGAAGGAAGTACAGAAGTACTAGATAAAGTTTTTAAAACTTTTGGTGAAGATACAAAGGTAACACTTAAAACATTTGGAGCAAGGCTACAGTACGCATCTGAACAGTCTGAAACATTTCCAACAATAAAACCAAATCAGTTAAATTCAATTTTAGATCCTACAGGGAAAACTGCACGATTTAGATATAGTGCTGGTGGGGGAAAACTTGAGACTCAGGTAGGCAACTCTGGTGACTTAAGATTACAAGAAGAATATCGAGTAGCACAACTTGCAAGAGATGCATCTGTTGCTGCAAGAAAAGAAGCAGGACTTCCTATGGCTCAGTCTCAACAAATAGATAGAGCACATACAGAGTCGCTGCCAGCAGGTGGAAAGGCAACAAAGTCAGGATGGCTTTCATCACTCTGGACTCCTCAGCCATCAGATATTAATCAATTATCAAATGATCTTGAAGACACCACAAGAAGAAACAAAAAGTTTTATGAAGAATATGTTGGACATCTTGGCAACACAGTAACAGATGAAAAAGTAAAAACTGGAATGTTAAGAAAAATTAATTCTGGACTTGCCCTTAGTGCTAAAGAAATTGTTATTCAGGGTCAAATTTTAGATAAAATGTTAATAGATTCAACTTCAATTGTTAATTCCCCCAATAGCCAAAATCTAAGAGGAAGGGTGGTTGGATCTTCAGCTGCTGCTGGAGCATACGCAAACTTAGATCCAAATTTTGGGACAAGAACATCTGCAGAAGTTAGTGAAGCACTAAACGGTGTTACAAGAGAGCTTACTGGAGACTTTGTTGAGGGCGTAGAAGATTCTACAAGACAGGCATCTCCGTCAAAAGAAGCTTACGATTCTGGTGCTAACGTAGGTCAGGGTGCAATTAACGGAATTGACTCAAAGATTGATGATGCAGCAAAATCTGGAGAAAAACTTGGACAGGCTACCGTTAATGGTACACAAGCTACAACAAGAACACCAGGAAAACGAGGACCGAGAAGAGTTCAAACTGGAGTAAAAGACATGGGGGGGTTCCCAGTAAAAACAACTGCTGAAGGATCTCAAGTTATTATTGGTGACACAGGAAGATTTATACAAGAAGAAGAAAAGCCAGGCAAGAAACCTAGAACCCCAAGAGAACAAGAAGCAAGAGACAAGATGATTCGTCGCCGTGCCAGAAATGTAAAACTACACGCTATGGGTGGAAGCATTGCTGCTGGCGTTAAAGGTATGGGCGGTATGGGGGCAGGTATGGGTGTTGCTATGGCTGGTGGAGCACTGGCTATGATACCTGGTCTTGAGGGGCTAGGAACCGCCGCAGGTCTTGCTGGTAGTGCAATGATGATGATTCCTGGACCGATTGGGATTGTGGTTGCTGCTCTGATAGGGCTAGTTGGCGTTATTATGTCACTTAATGCTGCACAGGAAGAGCAAAAAAGAAAAGCTATTGAACTTGCAGAAGCTCAGGTAATGAGCATCGATGCACTTAAAACAATGTCCGAAGACTTTGGAACAGTCAGTGCAACAGAGGCGGCACAACGAAAAGAAGATGCAAAGGCTGGAGGAATAACCCAAAAAGAACTTACCGCAGGAGAGCAATATCTAACAGAAATGGCTAGTGGTCAAAAGATTCTTCAGGATGTTCAAACACAGCAAGCTGCTGGAATAACAGCATCAGAGATTGGACAGAATGTTGCTGCAAATATGGCAACAGCAGTTGCTCAGGGAGTAATTACTACAGAGCAAGCAGACGGAATTATTGTTGCTCTTGGAAGACTTGCTGGAGATCGTGCAATTACTGCTGGTGCTTCTCAGCAATTTGCAACATATACCGAAGACCCCACACAAATTTCTGGAATGGTTGCTCAGGATAGGCTTACACAATTGCAAGCACAGTTTAGTGCTGCATCTAAGACAACAACTACTGTATCTGGACGAGGTGCTATAAGAACTATGGCAGATTCAAATGCTGCTTTAGGAGCAGTTGCTGGAACAATGAGTGCTTACGGTCAGGCTACTGGCGGTATTGATGCAATTAATGCTCAATACGATGCTTTAGTTAAAGAAGCAAAAACAAGAAAAGAAATTAATGAACTAGAAAGACGAAGAACTGAAGACCTTACAATTCAAAGAGATCTTTCAGCAGCAACATATGCCGAACTTGAAAAACAAAAATCTACAATCGGTGCTGTAAAGTTTAATGAAGCTTTCTTGAAATCATTTGATAAAGATAGCGAAGCATATAAAACTGCAGAAAAAATTAATGGGCTTAAAGATAGCAAGTTTAAAACACAACTTCAGGCAGATTTTGCTGGTGGAAATATAAGTCAGGCAACCGTGGAGGCAATTGTAGGTGCAGCAGATAAAAATAAAGCTCTTACCGCATACTATACACTTCAGGCAAATGTTTCAATTAGTAAACAGGATGAAGCAACACTCGATAGGCTTGAAGAACAGTACGGCATTGACAGCGACACTGGAGATGGAAAAGATAGCAAAGGTAAAGGCAAGGGTGGAAAAAATGACGGTGGCGACAGTGGCAGCGGTGGGGGCGGATCCTCTGAAGAAGAAAGCCCACTCGAAAAGAAAATAAAGAAACGTAGCAAAGCACTTCAAATTATTGGTCTAAAAGAAGCGGCAATTAATAAAAAGTATGACGAGCGTAAAAAAGCTTTAGAAAAAATTGCAAAAATTAATGCTCAAATTGCTGCACAGCAAAAAGATCAGCTAGACATTGCCGATGCACTTTCTAGAGGAGACATTGCAGCAGCAGCAAGAGCAGCACAGCAGTTCCGTGCCAATCAAACGCAAAGAGCACAAGAAGCACAAGCCAAGGCTCTTGAAGATGCACAAAAGAAAGAACTCGAAGGTGTAACATTTGGTCGTAAAACACGTAGTAGATTAGAATCTATACTTGCAAAGCTAGAATTACGTCTTGCCAAGCAGGAGTATCGTAAGCTTGCTGGTGGAGGCATGGCTAAAAACTATTCTGTTGGTGGCAAAGTTATGTCATACTTTGCAGATGGTGGAAGTCCTCTTGGTTCAGATACAGTCCCTGCCATGCTCACTCCTGGAGAGTTTGTAGTTAAACGACCTGCCGTTCAAAATTTTGGGGTAAAGAAACTAGAGGCAATCAATAGTGGAAAATCTTCCGACAGTTCCGTGTATACTTATAATGTAAGCGTTAATGTAGCAACTAACTCCGACCCAGACGCAATTGCTCGAACAGTGGTCACAAAGATTAGAAGCATTGACAAACAAAGACTTGGAGGAAACAGTTACTAATGGGATATGTATCAAATAGACAAAAGTATGAGCGTCCTCAAGCTATTTTGTTTTCAAAGAATGATGGGACAGCCGATGAAAATGGAAAGGTTTATCCAGACGGCGTTGAGGTAGGAGCTAATAGTGCTTCAGCAACAACTTTTCTAATTCTTTCAGACCATAACCGATCTGCAATTGACGTAAAACCAGAAAGAATTGAAAATCGTCAACGCATGATTAATGGTCGTATGCGTTCATTCCATATTGCAGATAAAGTTAGGATTTCAGTTTCTTGGGACATGTTGCCATCACGCAGATATGCAGGGGACCCAGATTTTGATACAACTACTGGTATTCCAACAAATGCTGCCTTTACTAATTACTTAAACGATCCAAAGGCATATCAAGACTTCCAATACACAGTGGATGGTGGTGCAGGTGGAGCAGACATCCTTGAGTGGTATGAAAATAATACAGGACCATTCTATGTTTATCTTTCATACGATAAGCCACAAAACTTTACAACTAATAAATATGCTCACTTGCAAGAATACACAGAAGTTATAGAAATGTACATCTCCGATATCTCTTACACAGTCAATAAAAGAGCTCATGTCAGTCCAATACAAGAAGCAGAATCAAGCACTGGATTTGACTATTGGGACATATCTATTACTTTGGAAGAGGTTTAGAATTGTACGAAAATGCTTACCTTAAAACTCATCTTGCTCAAACATCCACAGTAAAGGCAGAAGCCTCTATTTATGCTGAAATAAACATGAATGATGCAGAGAACATTAAAATAATCGGTAACTATAGAAATAGACCATCCGTTCCAGAAACAATTCAAGCCTCATTTGACGAAGCAGACGTAGCAATAGCATATACAGGATATACAGACTCTGATGTTACTGTTGACGGAGGGTATGAAACAGATACAGATGTTCCAGTACCAGTAGCGTTTTCATCTATAGACCAAAAGAAAAAATTACTCTTCTCTCTTGAAGATTGTTTTAAACAGTTTAGACCAAGATCTGGGATCAACAAAGCTGTAGCTTTTGGAAGTTCTATTGGTCACTATGGTCATTCAACATCACCAGACATGATGAAGCGTCCAAGATATTACATTTCAGACAAGGACGACAAGTTTAAATACTGGACATCATTTAGAAAACAACAGGTAGACAATACAGCAGTCACAGTAGAGCGAGGCATTGCGAATAAAAAAGTAGCAGGTGAAACATACTACTACATTGACGATGCAGCACCTTTTATTGTATATAACTCTGCAATCCCTGTTAATAGAATTATTATTAAAATGCAAACACATGTTGGCACGGCAAACTCCAGAAGAATATTTGACGGAACATCTGTAACTGGAGATCCATTCTATGAACCAGAAAATGAAATTGTTAATAGGGTTGTGCCAATAGATTGGAAGATTCAGTATTTACCAGAAGATAGTAATATTTGGGCAGAGCTAATTTCTTTTAATGAAACAAGCAACAATATTGCTCCAGTGGTCGGACGTGACGGATATCTTGAGCTACAGTATAGTGGCACGTGGACAGTGGGCAGTGAAACAGTTTCTTCAACCACCCCATTGCTTACAGACTTTAATAAACCAGCACCAGGCGTAACATCAACAGAATTTACTTACATTAGAGGTCTTAGGGTTGTCGTATCGACAATGAGCAGAATAGACTATCCCTTCGACCTAATTGAGCTATCCCCACGCCTTGCAGTTGACCTAACAGACATTACCACAGACTACTCAATTAATAAGGTCGCTTCAGACTTAGGTGTAAGCGGTATGCCAGTAGGTCAGCTACTAGCGTCCGATGGATCAATCACAATTGCAGATTTTGACCAGGCACTAAACACAAGTAATACAGATAGTGTTATTGCACCATATGTAAAACGCAACATGCAAATAAAGTTTTATGAAATTATTAAGGATGTGCCATCTCCAGCCAATCTTCAGGATTACTATGTGCCAGTTAAGACTATGTACGCTAACTCATTTCCAGAGATAAAGAGTGAAGACAGAACTGCAATGATTAATTTAAGAGACTTGTACTTTTACTTCGAATCAATTACAGCACCAGAACTAATTATCACTGATGCAAGTCTTAGCTATATTTTAGCGACCCTCTTTGATTCAATTGGTTTTTCAAACTATCTATACTTAAAGTCCGAGAATGATCCTGAGCCAATAATTCCAAACTTCTTTGTTTCACCAAACACAACAATTGCAGAAATTTTAGAGCAGTTGGCGGTAGCAACTCAGACATCAATGTTCTTTGACGAATACAATAACTTTGTTCTAATGAGCAGAAGCTATATGATGGCTAATGCTGGCGATAGAAATCCAGCCAATCCAGCATCAGAAATAAATCTTATTCTTCATGGCACAAAAGATAGCACCAAGTCTGGGGTAGTTAAAAACTCAAAAACATCTGCAAACCTAGCAAACATTATTGAGGTTAGCGATAAAAAGAATGATGTATTTAATGACGGAAAGATTACCTATGTTTCAAGATATATTCAAAAAACTTACAAAGAAATTAGACAGGCTGCACTATTAGATGAACAAAAAACTTGGACATACAAGCCAGTTCTTTTGTGGGAAATTGCACCAACTGAAAATACAAAGTCTATCAATGAACAGAAAGCTTCACAGTCTGCATATTCATTATCGGCTGTACCTATCAATTCCGAGATTTCAAGCACAGTTCCATACGCTGCAAACAATGCAATAGTAAACAACACTATTGATCTGGGCGATGGTGTATATTGGCTTTCTCGTTACAATGGATATTTTTATGCAAATGGAGAAATTATAAGATACGATGCAGTAGAATATAGCATTTCTCAAGCATCCACTACCGCAGAATTTACCGTCAATCTTGCAAACACTTCTACAAATGTTGTTACAGTAACTGCTGGATCAACAACTGGCTTGAAGGTTGGAGACAAGATTTCTAAAACACTTTCAAATACTGGTCAGTTTGGACTAAACACAACTGTGACTGCAATTACAAACTCAGCATCATTCACAGTTGTAAGCAACCACATAACTAGTGGAACTGCTAATGTTGTTGGAAGATCCTCAACAAGCAATTACTGGGTTAGCGATGTAGAAGAGTACCAGGAATATTTTTCACAAATTCCATTTAATGGAAAGCTGTACCCAACAGGTCGTGTAAGAATTTATACAGAGCCAACTTATGAAACTGTAGGTGGTATTGTTAGAATCAAGAACGGTGCTGTAAAAAAGCATGGACGAGGAGAGTTTGGGACAAAAGTTTCTGCTCACTCAAACAAACTTCCAACCTGGGTTAACTCTAATATTGGCGGTATTGAAATGAATTCAAAACTATTGCTAAATGATACCTTTGTTAGTACAAAAAATGTTGATGTATTAAAGAATGCTGGAAACGGAAATGATGGATATACTGGAAAAACTTTGTATATTAAAAAGGCGGATAGAAAATACATTATTGTTGGACAAAAAGTTACAGGAACAAACATTGCGGCTGGAACATTTGTATCGGCAAAAGTTGCTGCAGGTATTAAATTAAACAAAGCACCAACAGGAGTTCTTGGCAATACTGTTAAGCTTAGCGGCAAAAAGATTTATAGCAGCTACTTGGTAGAGACTAACCCAGATGGTGGAAATGGATTTGGAACAGTAAGCATAAACGCTTCAAATATTCCTACAAGCTATTCTTATAAAAAGGGGCAACAAGCAACGAGAGTATCCTTGATAAAAAACTATATGTCAGCACCATACTCTTCAGAGATCTCTACAACCACCCTGACAACTACCCAGACAGGAAAAATTCAGTCTTCGGCACTAGTGTTTACTGGTCCAAACTTTGACAGTGCAGATCAGGCAAGGGACTTTATTTCATACTCATATACTGATATCGGAGAAATATACAATCACTTTGGAACACGCCTAAGAGTTATTGGTACTCCAGAAAATAATGAAATGGCTTATCAGACACCAACAGGTGGTATGCCATATGTTTCTGGAGACACTACAGATGGAGTCTCGGCTACCACAATTAACGGAGGCTCTGGTGGTATTGGGTTTATGGTAAATCCTACCAAAAATACTGGATACTTTTTAGAGCTTGCGGCATTGTCCTCAAGCAATATCTCAGACTTTTCTAACGCAGACGATATTGCAAATATTCTTTTCTACAAGGTTGTTGCAGATACTAGTGCAAACACAGCCACAAAAGCAGTACCAGTAAAGCTTTGGAGCGGATTGACAAGCGTTCTTGTTGATGATGGTCGATTTGCTGGTCAGTACAGAATGAAGGGCGAAGAAACACCGACTGTCTACGACATTGCTGTAGAGGTAAAAGAAATTCGTGGGACAAACACAGAGTTTGTTGCTGGAAATAATCAGGGGACCCTTAATGCGTATGAGTTTTACATTTATATTAATAACAAGTTAGTTGGTAGGGTCAGGGATGATGATCCAATTATAAAGACATCTACAACAGCACTCTTTGTTAGAGGAACATCAAAAATAATGTTTGAAAACATTTATGCTGTAAAAAATAACGAAGCGGCAAACTACTTTGACACTGCAGAAACACCACTAAATGCTGCAATTTCTTTAAACGATAAATTTCAAACAGATGATGCATACGACAAGTATGGTTTGCCACCTGCAATTTCAGACACCTATCTTTCTGGAGTAAGCCCAATTGCACCTCGAAGTGTAGACATATTCTTTGAAGAGTTTGGGACAATTATGAGAGAGATGGCATACTTTAACATTAAGTATGACAAAGCTTATCCTGCACTTATTGCAAAAATTGCACCAACATTCAATAGGCTTCAGGGGTATTCGGTTTCTGGATTTGTTTCAAGTGCTTACGGTGCAGAGTTTTTGCTATTCAATACAACAGATAGAGTCCTTAGCCTTGATGAAACAAGCGGAAGCTACTTAAGAATTTTAGGTGTAACATTTACTCAAGAATCGCAGCACGATCTTACGGTAGATGATTTCTTCAAAGAAAAGGGAAACGTTGCCGATGTAGATTCATACGGAACAATTGATGCAAACGAAGTTTTTAGCAATAAGAGAGACTATAGATCGATTAAAAATAGTAGAATTACTTATGGAAGAAAAGAATTTAATATTTTTTCTGAATACATTCAGACACAGGATGCTGCAGAATCTTTAATGGGATGGATGGTTGATAAGATTATTCAACCAAGAAAATCTATTGGACTTTCTATTTTTGCAATTCCAACACTGCAACTTGGAGACATTGTTACTATAAACTATAAAGATCAAGACAACATAGATCAAGTATCTAGCTCAGATACAAGATTTGTTGTGTATAATATTGAATATAAGAGATCCATAGGTGGTCCGAATATGACTGTCTATGTTAGCGAAATTCCATCGGGAGGTTCATAATGGTTAGTGCCGTAAACCCATTTCTTCCAGAGCCAATTTATGCCAGAGTAAGAAAAGGCATTCAAATCGCAAGTCCTGACGTTGTACTAGATGATCCATACATTTCTGTAGAGTCAATGGGAGATTATATTTTTGCAACAATTGGGGGTACAGAAATTCTTTCTGCAACAAGATCAGATCTTATTGACAGCCCACTTAATAGAAACTATACTGCAATACAAGACGCAGGTACAGCCTTTTCTAAAGAAAACGCAATCTCATTTAATGATAATTCTTCTAACATCTTTCGTGGATTTGCAATAGACTTAAAAAAGCATGTTCCAGAAAATAACATATCGCACCCACTTATCGAGCCAGAGCTCGACTCAAGTCAAAATCCAAACGGTAACGTAAGGATAAACCTTAAAGATATTAAGACAGGGTATTATGTTGACGTAGAAATTTTAACAAATGGCAATGTCATTAATGGTACAATATAATAGACATGATTACAACTACTGGGCAATCAATTATTGCAAAATATCTGATCGATCAAGCACCAGCCTATGCATCGTATATTGCAATTGGCTGTGGCTCTAGACCAAGAACAGCGTACTCTGATAGTGTTACCACTTATTCAATTACAACCAATGTTGCAAATGTTGCTGCAGCTGCACACCCATTTGTAGTCGGAGATCTTGTTACAATTTCAAGCAACGCCCTTTCAATAAATGGAACCTATACAGTTACAGAAAAAGATACTAACTGGTTTAAGTTTAGTAAAACAGCAGATAATATTGCTTCACAAAATATTTCTGGAACCGCAGTACTTAATTTTAAAAACAAAGAAGTTCTTGATTTTGAAATGTTTAGAGTTCCAATTACATCTAGAACATTTGAACAAAACACTATAACTGGTGTAACAAACGTTATTTTGTCTGGTGACTTGCCATCTCAAGAAAGATATCTTATAACAGAGGCTGGCATTTTTTCTTCAGGATCAAACCCGACTGCGACTGGAATAGATAGCAGAATTATTAATAATTTTACAACAGCAGAAAACTGGGAATATCACGGACTGACTCAGGCAACTACAATTACTACTCCAACGATAGCAATATATGCTAATGCAACAGGAGTAATTGACACAGGTGCAACAGGAGTGGTGTTCGGTATTGACAACACAAATCCAGTATTTGAAAATGCAAACAGAACAGCAGTAATTAAAAATGAAAAACCGAGATTGCTGCAAGGGTCAATTGCATTGTCTACTGGAATGTCTAGAATAAACACAACAGGAGCTAATGGAATTTGGACAGCAACATATACTTCAGGGGGTTCGGAGTTGGCTCAGCCACATATTCACTTAATTGGAAAACAGTATCCATTTGATAAAAATGCTTCTTCGGATGAAATTAAACTTGCAATGTCTGTTTTGGCAGTAGATCCAGCAACTCCAGTTCCAACAACTTTAAACATTCTTATGGAATTTGGTTCCGACGAAACAGAGTCTGGAGTAGGAACCGACTTTGCAAAGGCACAGTTTACTATTTCCTCAACCGACTATATTGAAAACAACGTATACTTTACAAAAACTTTATCTCTTGGAGATTTTAAAAAGAGTTCTGGCTTTAACTGGGCAACCGTAGACATTGTTAAAGTTTTTGTGTCAGTGCCTACAGCCAACCTTGCCGTAACCACTAAATCTTTAACAAATAATATTGCAACAATTACAACAGGCACTGCTCCAAAAATGATTGTTGGTCAGATGCTTACAGTAAGTGGTGTAGATGCAACCTTTAATGGAACATTCTCAGCCACAAATGTTAATACAACAGCTAATACTATATCTTATTCTGTTACAGCAGCAAATGTTGGTAGCACAGCCGTTTCTCCAAATGGTGTAGTTGAATATTCGGATGGATCATACTATGTAGCACTGGATGGGCTAAGATTTGAAAATAATAGAGATAGAGAAAACAATCCTATTTATGGAATGGTGTCCTATTCTCCAGTTCAGGATGAAACAAATAAGCCAGTTCTTAAAGAAATTAACTCGGCAAATATATTTGAAGCCAAGTTCAACCTTGATCTAAATGTGGGGGTATAGTGGCTACTGAAGATATTAAGATTGTTTCTATTTTACAAGATTCTTTACAGAGAGTTGACGAAAACAATAAGTATGTATTAAGGTTTAGAGTATCTAATGAAGATGGGTCACAAAAATCAGCATGGTCTCCATATTTAAATATAGATGCTAAAAAAATTCCAGTAACTGCTCCAATAACAACTGCTCAAATGACAGCATCAATAACCAGCGACGTGATCTCTCTACAGTGGACACCAACAGCATCTTCTTACAGACCACTCTACGATATTTTTGTAAAGTGGTCTTCAAATAGTGGATCGACATATACCGCTTATGAATTTTTAGACACAGTTAGTGTTTCTTCAGCAACAGTTTTTAAGTTAGCTGGAACAAATCGTGTAAAGTTTAAGGTCCAGGTTGCAGGACTTATTCAAGAAGAAAATAATAATCTTTTGCTTGGAGAGTCTAACGCATTCACGATGTAGTGCTATAATAGAGTTATGAAATTACCAGTACCTCAGCGTGGTCAGCCATTTGACATCTCTTTTGTTTATAAGATAACAGAATCAATCAATGCATTATGGGACAAAGTTGCAGTAAATGTTTCGGCATACGCATCTTTATGGACAAAAGAAGGTCCTAAACAGATAAGAATGTCAGAGGCAAAGATTGTCACTGGTCAGGCAACCCTTAATCTAGGTGCATCAGTAAAGGCAAATGACGATAAAGAATTTATATATGACTTTGATATTTCATTTAGATATCCACCAGTAGTTACTGTCTCACCAATTTTAGATGGAACAGCAACTGCTGCAAACAAAAATGTTTATGCTGTAATTAGCTCAGTAACAACTGGTCAAGTCAAGGGGTTCGTAAAATTTGAAAAAGCTGGAGATGTTGCTGGAATGTCTGTAAACATTATTGCTGTTGGCTTACCTGTCTAATGGACAGAGATACTTATAACTCTGCCCAAATAATCCCAGGCAGTAAAAAGGTTTGGTTTTTAAATGGTGACCTTGTTCGTATCTATCACTTCAATAGGTCTAATGGAATTATGTCGGTATACAATATCATTAAAGATCAGGTAGAAAGTTGCTTAGTCACAGACTTTAAACGGAATCGTGAAAGAGCATATACCGTAGGAGAGACAGCAATCCTAGTAAACAGACACAAGAAGTATATGCCAAGCCTTATGAAGCGTGGAGTCATACCTGAGCCAATGGGGTCTCAGAAGGGCGGAGAGCGTGGCTGGCAGGTTAGATGCTACTACTCCGAATCGCAGGTACGAGATATTCGTGATATACTTGCTACCTACCACATAGGTAGACCAAGAAAAGATAAATTAGTTACCAACGACATAACTCCCTCTCCACAAGAGTTGACAAGACGTATGGGAGATGGTATACTGACATATACAAGAACTGCAGACGGACAATTCATTCCTGTTTGGTCCGAAAGTATTTAATAGAAGGGTATGAGATGGAAAACGAAAACACAAAGATTAACATTGCATTGGGCTATACGCTCAATCTTGGTAACTTTCAATCACTCCGTATTGATCTAGGCGTTGAAGATTCACGCCGTGAGGGAGAAACCGTACAACAGGCATTTGACCGTGTGTACGAGTTTGTAGAAGCACGACTTGTTGAAAAGATCAACGAATCTAAAGACGAGATCGAAAGCAAGTAATGGCTGAACGCAAAGACCGAATGGCTTTGCTCAGTAGATACTCTAAGCTTTATTTTATAAAGTACGAGGAAAAGCCATTATTAAATTTAAACGTAGAACAGTGGGCTGCAGATGCACTCATTGAGTCGTATGGCATATCTATGTGCTATGACCTACTAGAATATTATTTCGATGTAGCAGATAAACCAACGTGGAAGTATTTTGCACACTATACAGATAATCTAATATCTGCACAGCAACAACATAAAAATGATATGTCCGAACGAGCAGTTCGCCGTGAACAAGCAAGGAAGTGGTTAAGTGAATGATTCAGAAGCA
>Ga0247843_1002394_pt1 | contig 34230 bp, 20 predicted proteins | sample LaCruzMarch2017__FD_192420 | JGI IMG/M metagenome (GOLD analysis project Ga0247843, IMG submission 192420) | Freshwater microbial communities from meromictic Lake La Cruz, Castile-La Mancha, Spain - LaCruzMarch2017_8m | ecosystem: Environmental > Aquatic > Freshwater > Lake | place: Spain... | reverse complement strand
TAGCCGGGAATGGGCAATATTCGTGCATTCGTGGCTAAACTGTAAACGCAAAATTAAAAAATCCGAACTTCTCTTTGAACTTATAATTTAGCCACGAATGCACGAATGTTCGTGTCCAAATTAAACGTACAGGTGAAAATTGAACTGAGTAATTAGACACGAATGCACGAATGTTCGTGTCATAATTAAACGCCTAGGTAAAAAATCCGAACTTCTCTTTGAACTTAGGAATTAGCCGGGAATGGGCAATATTCGTGCATTCGTGGCTAAACTGTAAACGCAAAATTAAAAAATCCGAACTTCTCTTTGAACTTATAATTTAGCCACGAATGCACGAATGTTCGTGTCCAAATTAAACGCCGAGGTAAAAAAAACGAGCTTAAATTTGAACTTAGAAATTAGCCACAAATGCACGAATGTTCCTGTCCAAATTAAACGCGCCTATGAAAGACATCATTTACAAAGAAGAAAGTTTTACAATAATTGGAATTTGCATGGAAGTTCACAACAACCTTGGAGCGGGCTTTCTTGAAATTGTATATAAAGATGCGCTTGAATATGAATTTAGAAAGGCCAACATAAGCTATGAACGGGAAAAGAAATACGAGGTAAATTACAAAGGAACAATATTGCCACATACATTTTATGCGGATTTTGTGGTGATGGATAAGATTATCTTAGAAGCAAAGGCTGTTCAAACAATAACAGATGAGTTTATGGCTCAGGCCATAAATTACTTGAAAGTCTCGGACAATCGGTTGGCATTAATCGTGAACTTTGGAGAATTGAAAATGAATTGCAAACGCATTGTCATTTAAATACCCAAAAATGCACGAAAAAAAAAAGCCCATTCCTGCATTCGAGACAAAAAATTCAAGCAAAAACCTAAAAAACTTCGGGCGGCTCTTTTAAGCCTTGCCGTTTGCCGAGGGCTCCTTTTTCTTGAAAAAAGAAAACACCAACATGCAGCCGACTCCGACCGAGATGCAGGCGTCGGCGAAGTTCCAAATGGGGGGAAAGATGAGCTGTCCGCCCATGGATTCGGGCCAATGCACATTGAACAAAAACATATCGACCACCTTTCCTTGCAGCCAGGGCGCATATCCCGTTTCTGGAAAGGCGGTAGCCACAAAAAAGCGGCTGCTTTCGCTGAACAGCTGACCGTAGGCAACCGAATCAATAATGTTGCCAAGGGCGCCGGCAAAAACCATGGCTAGGCCGACCGACATTAAATTCATGGGGCCCTTTTTCAGCATGTCGTACAGCAGGTAAAAGATTCCACCGACTGCCAGCAGGCGAAAAAGGGTCAGGGCTATTTTACCGGCTTCTCCGCCAAATTCCAATCCCCAGGCCATGCCATTGTTTTCGATAAAATAAATTTCGAGCAGATTGCCCAGCAAGGGGAAACCTTCGCCAACAAGCATGGTTGTTTTAACCCATATTTTAATGAGTTGGTCAACCAAAATCAATCCCACAATCAATCCCAGCGTTTTTTTCATGGCTTAGTCGCGGCGGTTGGGCGCGTTTTTGGCTTCAATGCTTAGGGTGGCATGAGGTACGGCACGCAGGCGTTCTTTGGGAATGAGTTGCCCGGTGGCCCTGCAAATGCCGTAGGATTTGTTTTGAATTCGAATCAAGGCATTTTCGAGGTTGGCGATGAACTTTTGCTGCCGTGCGGCGAGTTGGCCGATTTCTTCTTTGCTAGACACTTCGGCTCCGTCTTCCATCAGTTTGAAGGTGGGCGAGGTGTCGTCGGTGGTATTTCCGTCGCGGTGGGCGAAGGTTTCTTTAAGCAAGTTTAATTCCTTGCGAGACCGTTCTAAAATGCGGTCAATCAAGACGCGGAACTCTTCCAGTTCTTGGTCGGAATAGCGGACTTTTAAATCAGACATAGGGTTGGTTTAAGCGGATTTTTCAATACAAATACCTGCACGCAAATCTCCTTCAAGTTCAACTTCGGTAGCCAATCCAGCCTCATTTGAGGGGCCGGTTTTAAGCTCCAAGGCCAAAACTTCGGTGCGAATATAGTGATTATTAGCCTGAACCGCATTTTGTATTTCGGCCGAACCGTAAATCCAGAGGCGGATTCGGTCGCCCACATCCAAGCCAGAATCTTTGCGTAGGTTTTGAATGCGGTTCACCAAATCGCGGGCGGTTCCTTCGGCCAAAAGTTCAGGGCTCAATTGCAGATCTAGGGCTACCGTTAAGGGGCCGTTGCTAGCGACTTGCCAGCCGGGCAGATCTTGGGACCGAATTTCGACATCGTCTTTGAGCAATTCGACGGTTCGGCCCTGCGGCAAGGAGAGGGAACAGCTGCCTTTGCTGTTCAATTGTTGAATATCGACTTGGCTTAGGTTTTCTATGGCTTGTGCCACCTCTTTCATGTCTTTTCCGAACCGGGGCCCTAGCTTTTTAAAATCGGCTTTGGCCTTCAACACCATCCAATCTCCGGGTTGGGTATGCAATTCAAGGGTTTTCACGTTTACCTCGGCCTTAATGATGTCTGAAACCCGTTCTAAGGCTGCAGATTGCCTTAAATCTAAAACCGGAATCAAAACCCGTTGCAGGGGCTGCCTTACCCGAATTTTTTCGGATTTTCGGATGGATAAAATCAGGCTGCAGGCCGTTTGAGCCAGCTCCATGGCGTATTCCAGCTCGGGATTCAGGAATTCGGTCAGTTCTTTTGGCCAAGTGGCCAAATGCACCGAGGAGGGGCTGCCCGTCAAATCGCGATACAGGCGGTCGCTGTAAAAGGGGGCCATCGGGGCCATCATCAAAGCCAGATAGCACAGCGAATGGTGCAGGGTATCGAAGGCCGATTGTTTGTCTTGGTCGTCGGCTTCTTTCCAGAAGCGGCGGCGTGAGAGCCGCAGATACCAGTTTGAAAGTTCGGTATCGGTAAAGGCATGCAAGAGTCGTCCGGCCTGGGTCAGGTCAAAGTCTTCGTAGGCGGCGGTAACGTCGCGGTGCAAGCTGCCTAACCTTGACAGCATCCAGCGGTCAAATTCCGAAGGATGTTCGGGCAGGCGGGGCATCCGAGGCGACAGGCCGTCCACATTGCTGTATAGGGCCAAAAAAGAATAGGTATTGTGCAAGGTCGAGAAGAACCTTCGGGCCCCCTCTTCAAGTCCGGCAGGATTAAACTTTAAATCGTCCCAAGGCGAGGCATTGGTGAGCATGTACCAACGCAGGGCATCGGCCCCATGCTGTTCAATGGCCTGAAATGGATCGACGGCGTTTCCGAGCCGCTTGGACATTTTAAGGCCGTTTTTATCTTGAACCAAGCCGTTGGAAACAACGGTTTTAAAGGCCACCGAATCCATGATTCCTGCCGCAATAACATGCAGGGTAAAAAACCAGCCCCGTGTTTGGTCCACCCCTTCGGCAATAAAATCGGCTGGAAACGCATGGCCCGAGTCGATTTTCTCTTTGTTTTCGAAGGGGTAATGCCATTGAGCAAAGGGCATAGAACCGCTGTCAAACCACACGTCAATCAAATCGGATTCACGGCGCATGGGCATGCCCGAGGCCGAGACCAACACAACTTGATCTACCATAGGCCGATGCAAATCAATTTGGCCGTAGTCAACCTTTCCGTTTTGCAGGGCATAGGGGTTTTCGGTCATAAACCCGGCCTGCATAGAACGTTCAATTTCGCGGCTTAGTTCTTCGACCGAGCCGATGCAGATTTCTTCGGAGCCATCGTTGCTGCGCCAAATAGGCAGGGGGATTCCCCAAAACCGGCTTCGGCTCAGGTTCCAATCGATCAAATTTTCAAGCCAGTTACCAAATCTCCCCGTTCCAGTTGATTCCGGTTTCCAGCGTATGGATTTGTTTAAATCGAGCAATCGGCTTTTTAAGGCTGTGGTTCGAACAAACCAAGAGTCCAAGGGATAATACAAAATGGGTTTATCGGTTCTCCAGCAATGGGGGTAGCTGTGTTCGTACTTTTCAATTTTGAAGGCCCGGTTGCGTTGTTTCAGCAGCACAGCAATGCGGACATCTACCGACTCGTATCCTTCTGCCTTTTGTTCGGCTGCCAGATAGGATTCTTTGACGTACTCCCCCGCAAAATCGGTAACCTGGGCGGTAAAACGTCCTTGTTCATCGACCAAAGTAAGGCTGCCAATTCCGTGTTGGGCGGCCACTTTAAAGTCGTCGCTGCCGAAGCTGGGAGCTATGTGCACCATTCCTGTTCCATCGGCCGTTGTAACGAAGTCGCCCGGAATAATTCGGTAAGCATCGCCATTTTCAGGGCGAGCGTAATTGAAAAGGGGCTCGTAGTGTAGGCCGACCAATGCCGAGCCTTTAGCGCTGCCCAAGCGTTTCCAGGCCGGTTTTTTTTGGTTGGCTTCGGGTTCTTGGTTTTCCATTTCGGCGGCGAAGTAGTTTGCCAAGCGTTCTTCGGCCAGCCAAACACGAATGGGATCGCGGGTATATGGATTTTGGGTTTCGACCAAAACATAGTTGATGTTGGGACCAACAGCCAGGGCGGTATTTGAGGGCAAGGTCCAGGGCGTTGTAGTCCAGGCCAGGCAAAAATCAGAATCGGCCGTTTCTATCCCTTGTATTTGCTGCTTGGGAACCAACTTAAATTGAACCACCAGGGTGGTGTCTTTCACGTTGCGGTAGGCGCCGGGTTGGTTTAATTCGTGCGAGGACAATCCGGTTCCGGCAGCTGGGCTGTAGGGTTGAATGGTATAGCCTTTGTAGAGGAGTCCTTTGTTGTAAAACTGCTGCAAAATCCACCAAACCGATTCCATGTATTTGGGGTCGTAGGTAATGTAAGGGTTTTGCATGTCAACCCAATAGCCCATGGCATCGGTCAACTTTTGCCACTCCCCGGTAAAGCGCATCACCGCTTTTCGGCAGGCGGCGTTGTAGTCTTCGATGCTGATGGTTTTACCTATGTCTTCTTTGGTCAGGTTCAATTCTTTTTCCACCTGCAATTCAACGGGCAAGCCATGGGCATCCCAGCCGGCCTTGCGCAGCACCCGAAATCCTTGCATGGTTTTGTAGCGGCATACGGCATCTTTGATGGCACGGGCCATAACATGGTGTATGCCGGGCATGCCGTTGGCCGATGGAGGCCCCTCAAAAAAAGTGAAATCTCCCCCGGTTTTATTCAGAGAGGCTTGAAATGTATTCTCTTGATTCCAGTGCGCCTGAATCTCTGCCTGAACTTGCGGCAGGTGCAAACCTGAATGCTCCTTAAATCGTACGCCCATGTGTTCCAAATATAAAGGCCGAAGGTAGCAAATTGTAGGGGGTTTGGCAAGGCAATGCCCCGAAAGGGCAGCATGTGTATCTATGAAAAAGCCCTATCTTTGGGCATGGCACAGCAATCAGGAAATTATTCGGAAGACAGCATACGCTCGCTCGACTGGAAAGAACACATTCGCCTACGTCCGGGCATGTACATTGGCAAATTGGGCGATGGTTCATCGGTGGACGACGGCATTTACATTCTTCTTAAAGAGGTGATTGACAATTCCATCGACGAATACGTCATGGGAAATGGACGCAGCATCAAGGTAAAAGTGCAAGACGGGGGAGTTACGGTTCGCGATTATGGTCGGGGAATACCCCTGGGAAAGGTAATTGATTGCGTGTCAAAGCCCAACACAGGAGCCAAGTACGATTCAGAAGTATTTAAAAAATCGGTCGGCCTAAACGGGATTGGCACCAAAGCGGTAAATGCCTTGTCCTCGTTTTTTCGAGTTCAATCCATTCGAGATGGGCAATCAAAAGTTGCCGAATTTGAACAAGGCAACCTGCGGCGTGAAGAAGACCTAAGCGAGGTAAAAGAACGCTCCGGAACCTTGGTGCATTTTGTGCCCGATGCGGCTATTTTTTCAAACTACCAGTACCGTCCGCAGTACGTTGAAAAAATGCTGTGGAACTATGCCTACTTGAACACCGGCCTGACTTTGAACCTAAACGGCCAAGACATTCGTTCTGAGAACGGATTGGTGGATTTGTTGAACAACGAGATTTCAGGAGAAATTCTGTACCCCATTGTTCACCTTAAAGGCGAAGACATTGAGGTGGCGATTACCCATGGCAATGCCTATGGCGAGGAATATTACAGCTTTGTGAACGGGCAATACACCCCGCAGGGGGGCACCCACCATGCTGCATTTCGCGAGGCCTTGGTGAAAACCATTCGGGAGTTTTTTAAAAAAGACTTTGATGCAGCCGATGTGCGGAGTTCCATCATTTCAGCCATATCTATTAAGGTGATGGAGCCTGTTTTTGAATCGCAAACCAAAACAAAACTGGGCTCCAACAACATTGCTCCCGATGGCATTACCGTTCGCACCTTTATTGTGGATTTTTTAAAGCGCGAGCTTGATAACTTTTTGCACCGAAATCCCGATACGGCCCAAGCCATTTTAGAGAAAATACTGACCTCGGAACGGGAACGAAAGGCCCTGGCAGGCATCAAAAAAATTGCTCGAGAGCGGGCAAAAAAGGCCGCCTTGCACAACAAAAAACTTCGGGATTGCCGGGTGCACTACAACTCCAAACACGAAGACCGACTCAATTCCACCTTGTTTATCACCGAGGGCGATTCGGCCTCGGGTTCCATCACCAAAGCCAGAGATGTTAGCACCCAGGGCGTATTCTCCCTGAAAGGGAAACCCTTAAACTGCTATGGGCTGAACAAAAAAATTGTGTACGAAAACGAAGAATTCAATCTTCTGCAAGCCGCATTAAACATTGAAGATGACGTAGAAAATTTAAGGTACAACAACATTGTGATTGCCACCGATGCCGATGTAGATGGAATGCACATTCGATTGCTGTTGATTACCTTTTTTCTGCAGTTTTTCCCCGAAGTGGTGAAACTAGGACACCTTTTTATTTTGCAAACCCCCTTGTTTCGAGTGCGCAACAAAAAAGAAACCCGGTATTGTTACGACGCCAAAGAACGGGTTTCGGCCATCGAAAAACTGGGAAAGGGCTGCGAAATTACTCGATTCAAGGGATTGGGTGAAATCAGCCCCGACGAATTCCGTCAGTTTATTGGAAAAGACATACGGCTTGACCCCGTTATTTTGAAAAAAGAGGTGAGCATTGAGCAGCTTCTTCAATTTTACATGGGAAAAAACACCCCAGAACGGCAGGAATTTATTATTCGAAACCTGAAGGTGGAATTGGATACCGACCTGGCCAAGCAGTTGGCCTAAGCTGTCTAAGTCCCTTTGATTCGAACCGCAGTCCATTTTTAAGAAAAAAAAACCAAGATTGCCTTGACAATGAAAAATGTCCTTGGTAATTTTGTGGTTCATCGATGAAACGTTTTTAGGCTTTGCCACATATTGGGGTGGCGAAGTACACTTAGGGTTCTTTGTTGGTTGAAGTTTGTTTGTGGGCCGAAGGAAAGCTGAAAAGCAATTCAACGGTGCACAGGGGGTCTCAGAAATGCCTTTTACTTTAACATTGGCAACTTTGTTGAAGCAGAAGGCGGGAGTTTCGGGAATGAGGCTGGATGAAGTGGCAGGTCATCCTTTTTTCGGTAGGGATTCTTGAAAAGGCATTTGGAGGGGCAAAAAGAGAGGCAAGCCAAATGCAAATTAAAGTTTCCTGATTTTAGATGGAACAGTACAGACCGGTTCATGGGAGTCCATCCTGCCTTTTGGGCTGGGATGCGTCTTTGTTCGGCGTTCTATTGCCTCAAAACCGCTTTCTAAGTACGCCGCCCGCGGCAGGGATTGAACCGGGTTGCCCGCAAGGCGAAAGGGCCCTTGCCCCGCGCGGCGCGGAGGCGACCTTGGGAGCCCCCGCAAGCCCGCTGGGGCAGCGCCCTTGCGCCGCGGACAACCGGAGAAAGCCCGCCCGCCGCCACCATCTCCCATTTCATTTCTTTCCAAATCAGATTTCCTTGTACCTTTGATTTTGGTGTCAATAGGCCGAAAACCCCCGCGCCACGCCCTATTAAAACATTCATATTCTGAATCTTAACCATGTCCGAGTTCGTCTTTATTCAGGTTGTAGTGCCCCAGGCTTTGCCCGGACTACTCACCTATAAAGCGCCTTTGGCCTTTGCCCATAAATTGCTGCCCGGTGTCCGTGTTGTGGTCCCTTTAGGGCGGTCTAAATTGCTGACGGGAGTAGTCCACAGTCAGGTGAAACCTCCCGAAGATTTTCCAATCGAAAAAGTACGGCTGCTGGCCGATATTCCCGACGACGACCCCCTGGTGCATCCCCAACAGCTTGAGCTTTGGGAATGGATGGCCGACTACTACCTCTGCACTCCGGGCGAAGCAATGCAGGCAGCCCTGCCGCCTGGACTTAAATCGCAGTCCCGGCAAATGGTGCACCGAATTCCGGGCGCCCTTCCCAATCCCGAGGAACTCAGCGACAAAGAATACATATTGTGGGAGGCCCTGAGCATTGCCGAGAGCCTTTCCATGTCGCAAGCGGCCCTGATTTTGCAGCAAAATTCGGCGGCAGCAACCGTAAAAATGTTGATGGACAAAGGGCTGGCGGTGGTCGAACTGCAAATGGAAGAGCGATTTAAACCCAAAATGGCCGGCTTTTTAGAGCTCCCCACTGAATTGCGGGAAGAAACAGCCTTGCGGGCAGCCTTAGAAACCCTGAGCCGAGCACCCAAGCAGCTCGAAGTCATGATGGTCTTTTTGCAGCTGACAGAAGCCTTCAGCAAAAAATTCATTCCGGTTCGCAAGTCTTTTCTGCAAGAAAAGGTGGGCCAGGCAGCTGCCGCCATTTCAGAACTTGTAAAAAAAGAATTGCTGAGCGAAAAACAGGTCGAAATTGGGCGGCTGCAGGCACAGGAGCGGCCAGAGGCTGAGCCGGCCCAATTGAACGAAGAACAGCAAAAAGCCTTGACCACCTTGCAGCAGGCTGCCGAAAAAAAACAACCGGCTTTGCTGTATGGCATAACGGGTTCCGGAAAAACCGAAGTCTATTTTGAGTGCATTCAACAGTGCTTAAACCAAGAGAAAGACATTCTTTTTTTGGTGCCTGAAATTGCCTTAACTACCCAGTTGATTGACCGCATTGCTTTGCGATTTTCGGGCTTGGTGGGAGTGTACCATTCCCACTTGTCAGAGGCCGAACGGGTGGAAGTGTACCGATCTATGCAGCCGGGCTACATAGGCCCGAACTCCTACCCCCGAATCGTGGTAGGAACCCGGTCTAGCTTGTTTTTGCCCCACCACAACCTGGGGCTCATCGTGGTGGACGAAGAACACGACCCCGGATACAAACAAACCGACCCGGCTCCGCGCTACCATGGGCGAGACACCGCTTTGTGGCTTGCTCGGCACCGGGGAATACCCATTGTGCTGGGTTCGGCCACCCCCTCCCTCGAATCTTGGGTAAATGCCCAAACCGGCAAGTATGCCCTAGCCACCTTGTTGACCCGGCATGGCGATGTAAAATTGCCCTTAATGGAAGTGGTGGATATGGGAAAAATACAGTGGGAAAAAGGCGACGACCGAAGCATATCGGCCCCCTTAATTCAGGAATTGCAGCGCTGCTTGGCCGAGCGGCAACAGGCCATCTTGTTTCAAAACCGCAGGGGGTTTTCCTTGCTCATGAAATGCCTGGACTGCAGCCATGTGCCTCAATGTCAATACTGCGACATATCCTTGACCTTCCACAAAAACAGCGGAGAACTCCGCTGCCACTACTGCGGATATGCCGTTGCCAAACCCTACAAATGTCCGGCATGCAAAAGCACACGTTGGATTGAAATGGGATTTGGTACCGAAAAAATCGAAGAACGGGTGGCCGAGCTGCTGCCGGGCGCCAAGCTAGACCGGCTTGATTTGGATACCACCCGCCGTAAAAACGCCTTCAAAGAAATACTGCAGCGTTTTGCCGAAGGCCAAACCGACATATTAACCGGCACCCAAATGGTAACCAAAGGCTTGGATTTTGACCGCATGCACCTGGTGGCGGTTATTCATGCCGATGGATTGTTGTATTTCCCCGATTTCCGGGCGCAAGAACGCGCCTTTCAACTGCTAGAGCAAGTAAGTGGGCGGGCGGGCAGACGGCAAAGGCAGGGAAAGGTGCTGATTCAAACCTACTCGGCAGAGCATCCGGTAATTCGGGCCTTGCTAAACCACGACACCTTGGGCTTTTACCAGCGTGAGCTGGAAGAACGCAAAACCTACGCCTATCCACCTTTCACCCGCTTGGTGTACCTAAACTTTAGGCATGCGAACGAACAGCGCCTGCACCAAGTATGCCAACAGGTGGCTCAACATTTAAAAGGCTACCCCGGTTGGACGGTTTTGGGCCCAGAGGCCGCCGGGCCAAAAAAACTGCGCAACCGCTACCACCTGCGCATCATCTTAAAAATACCCAAAAATTTGGCGCGCCCTGCACTCTGGGACTACCTGCGCCGCGAAGCAGATTGGATAAAATCAATACCTTCCGCCCCTGAATTGCATTTTGATGTTGACCCCATAGGATGAAAAACAAACCCACTTCCACCCTGGTTCAGGGCATTGGCACCTTTGGAGCCTTGGCCCTGGTGTTCGGATCCATGATCGGCTCCGGAGCCTTTAAAAAAATCACCGTTATGAGCCAAGACTTGGGGAGTCCGGCTTGGGTTATGCTGGCCTGGGCGCTGGCGGGGGGAATTACCCTAATTGGAGCCCTGTGCAACGCCGAGGTCGCCTCGCAAATCGCCGCCTCGGGCGGACAGTACGAATACTTCAAACGCATGTATGGCAAAGCCTTTGCCTTTATGTACGGCTGGACCTCGGTGGCGGTCATTCAAACCGCAACCATCGCCGCGGTGGCCTATGTATTTGGGCAAAGCCTGCACCAATGGCTGCAGCTGCCCGAATGGAATTCAACGTGGAGCGAAACCACCCTACCCTTCGGCATACAGCCCTTAAAAGATTTGCCGGTAAAACTGCTCACCGCAGGGCTCATCGTTCTGCTCACCGGCATCAACGCCTTGGGAGTCCGCCTGGGAGGAACCCTAACCAGTTTAATGGGCAGCACCGTAGTGCTGTGCATCGTGCTTATTTCGGTGTACGGACTCAGCTCGCCCATGGCCAATCCTGCATTGCTGCAGACCTCGGCCCCCTCTACCGAAGGCGGAGCAAGCGGATTCTTAGCCCTGTTTTTTGCGGCCTTAATGGCTGCCTTCTGGGCCTACGAAGGCTGGAACAACGTGGGCTTTGTGGGCGAAGAAATCAAGCAACCCGAACGGGCCATACCTCGGGCTTTGGTTATGGGGGTGGGCCTGGTAATGGGTTTATACCTCTTGCTCAACCTAACCTTTTTGTTGGTTATGCCCATCGAGCAAATTCAAGACATCCCTCAAAACGAGGTGGCCGGCATCAGCATCATGCGGTATTTGGGTGGAGAAACCGCCGCGGCGGTGGTGGCCTTGTTGATTTTGGTATCGACCTTCAACGCCACCAACACCACCGTGCTTACGGCTCCGCGGGTATGCTTTGCCATGGCCCGCGACGGCTTGTTTTTTAAAGGCATCGAGCGCCTGCATCCACGCACCGGAACCCCCGTTCGGGCCTTAATGCTGCAAGGGTTTTGGGCCATTGTTTTGGTGTTTTCGGGCAGCTTTGACCCGCTTACCGACATGTTGATTTTTGCCGCTTTCATCTTTTATGGCATGGGAGCCGCAGGTGTTTTTGTGCTGCGCAGGCAGAATGCCGGCAAAAAACCGCCCTTTTCGGTGCCCGGCTACCCGGTATTGCCCGCCCTATTCGTACTCTTTTCCCTGGCCTTGGTGGCGGTGTCGGTTTGGAACAACCCAACGGGCTCGGCCGCTGGATTGGGATTAATGGCCTTGGGAGTCCCGCTTTATCTGATTTGGAGAAAGCTCTAAGCCCCATTAAAACTCTTTTGTGGCTTTTTGGCCGTAGCCATCCGTGCAGGAATATACGGGGCTGTGCTTTTTGCGCCTATGTTTTTAGCCACGAATGCACGAATGAGTGTGGCTGGGGCTGTGGCCACCCGCGCTGGAATATACGGGGCTATGCTTTTTGCGCCTAGGTTTTTAGCCACGAATGCACGAATGATTGTGGCTGGGGCTGTGGCCACCCGCGCTGGAATATACGGGGCTATGCTTTTTGCGCCTATGTTTTTAGCCACGAATGCACGAATGATTGTGGCTGGGGCTGTAGCCACCCGCGCTGGAATATACGGGGCTATGCTTTTTGCGCCTAGGTTTTTAGCCACGAATGCACGAATGATTGTGGCTGGGGCCGTAGCCATCCGTGCAGGAATATACGGGGCTGTGCTTTTTGCGCCTATGTTTTTAGCCACGAATGCACGAAGGATTGTGGCTGTGGCTGTAGCACCGAAAACAAAACATTCGTGCATTCGTGGCCACCCTTACAACGCATTTCCAATAACAACTCATTATAAATACCACTCCAAATCTAACCCCAAAAACATACCATTCGTGCATTCGTGGCTAAGCTACCCGCGGCTTACCTTCCTTGCGCCAATCTAACCCCAAAAACATACCATTCGTGCATTCGTGGCTACCCTCATAACGCATTTCTATTAACCACCGATTATGAATACCACTCCAATCCCGCCCCAAAAACATACCATTCCTGCATCCCTGGCTTTTTAGTGGGTAGTTATTAGTGGGTAGTGGGTAGTTGGTTCGCTCAAAAAAAACCCAACCCCACAAAAACGCGTAAATTTGATTCCGATGAATGAAACCTAACCACAACCCGAACAGATATCAGACCAAAAATCCATAAAAACAATAGAATCAGAATTTCCCAGCCAAAACCCAACACACCTTTAATAATCGAACACCCACACCCATGAAAAACACCTTTTTATCCTTGCCCGAATTTCAAAAAATACCCGCTTTAGGTTGGTTTATGTGGGTATTGCTGCTGCTGGGCAGCATGCTGCTGTTTCAATTCGCCGGAATTTGGGCACTCAGCCTGCATCTGGGCATCCCCTTCACTCAACTTCAATCCAATCCCGAACTGCTGCAGCAACTGCCTGCCGAGGCGGTGCTGCTGGCCCTGTTTTCCGGATTTGTCCCCATCATTTTGGCCGGTTACCTGCTCTGGAACCCCTGGAGCGGCTTACCCCGCCGAGCCCTAAACACCAGCAACCGGCCCTTTAAATTCAAAGCCTTTGGACTGGCTTTGCTCCTCTCCCTGGCCATCATTGCCCTGGCCGACACCCTATATGTGGCCGGCGGAGGCCAAATCGAATGGCAAGGCAACATCCCCGCCTTTCTGCGCTTTCTGCCCTTTGCCCTGCTGCTCTTTCCCTTTCAAACCCTGTTCGAAGAATGGGTTTTTCGGGGATTTATGATGCGGGGCATACACCGCATTTTCAATTCTCCCCTACCCGCTTTGCTGGGCTCTTCCTTGTTTTTCGCCTTGCTTCACATGGGCAATTCCGAGGTCAGTGAATTTGGCCCCGGCTACATGCTGCTCTATTACTTGGGTCAAGCGCTGGTAATGGGTGCTTTGGTGCTGCTGTTCGATGGCTTAGAGCTGGCCTGGGCCTATCATTTGGCCAACAACTGGTACGTATCTTTGCTGGTAACCCTGCCGGGCTCTTCGCTGCGCACGCCGGCCCTCTTCCTTTCGCAGCCGCCCGAGCCCTTAAAAATGCTGCTGCTGGGCAGCTCCATCAGCCTGGTGCTGGCCCTTAGCCTCATCATTGCCTTTCGGGCCAACAATTGGGAGCGGTTGTGGAAATCGACCGAAAGCAGGGATGAAAAAGAGGGTTTTTGAAGTTGGGCGGCAGCCGGGCTTTCACAGGTTGTCCGCGGTTGCCGGAAGGCGGGCCCAGCGGGCTTGCGGTGGCTCCTAAAGTCGCCTCCGCGCCACGCGGGCCCGGCTCCGGCACCCTTGCGGGCAACCTTGTTCAATCCCTGCCGCGGCCCCTCAAGGCAAAGGCCCAACCCATACCACAACAGGCTATGCAGCATTTCCGGGCATACCTTGTCTTTCAAAAGCAATAGATTACGTGCAGCCTTCGTTTTATGCGCATCAGCCATGCCTCTAATTCCTTCAAGCCAAAGCCGTTCGGCCGGTTCAAATCGGCCCTAAGCCTGTTTGTGTTGGCCAAGGTCGTATATTTGCCTATGGTTCAAAGGGCGCTCTTGGTTTTGGTTTGGCTTGGCCTGGGTGCACAACTCTGGGCTCAAACCACCGACCCATCAGAGGAACAAGAAGACGACCTGCGCTCTTATTTTATGACCGGCCCTCCTCCCCGCGGCGGTTATTCTTACCTAATGCAGGCTCAAATTTCGGCCCCACACTTGGTGTTGAACGAGGCGAATGCCCGGGCCTTCGATGCCATTGTGCAGGCCGAACTCTCCTGCCAACGCCTCATTTTCCCAAAATTCTACTTAGGTCTTCAGGGCCGCTATACCGCCTTCAATATTTTTTATCCGCCCATTGCACCCGGCACCAACAACACCGGGATTTCCGATATTGTAAGCCATACCTGGGCGGTAGGACCCAAAATTTCGTACATGTGGGTCGATAAAAGCGGGGTCGCCTTTATGCCCTCGCTCTCGGGCGGCTACAGCGAAATACGCTACACCGGCATTGTGCAAATGGATTACACCGGAAGCCTGTACCACCGAACCGTTCAAGACCAAGGCTGGTACCTCAGCGGATGGGCCAAACTCCTGTATTTTCCCTTCGAAGATTTAAATGCCGCCCTCAGCATGGGCGCCGGCCTTACGTATTTCTCCCACCAATTCTCTAAATCGGCCCTGAACCTTGATGGCATGGACGAACTGCAAAACCTGAGCGACAATGGCGGCACCCTTCACCTGGATTTAGGCCTTGGTATTTTAATTTATTTGGGCCGCCGAAGATAACCCAAACCCCATGCAAAGCCTTTTCCCCAAATACTTCCCCGCAAATTTGAACCCAAAATCCTTGTTTAGGAATCTAAAAATCTGCAAATCCATGCAGCATTTTCCTCCTTTGGGCTTCTAACTTTATGTACATTTAGAACCAAAACCGAACCCATGACTTTCCGAGCTCTACTCCTAGCCATTCTCGTTAGCCCCTCCTTGTCGGGTCAAAACCTGCAACCCTTCCTAAGCGCCGGCCCAGCCGCCGACACGCATCCCGCCCATCAAGCCCTAAATCATTTTGGCCTGTTTTCTGCCAATCAGGCTACGATGCAAGCACTGCGCAATGGCCCCGAAACCACCGCCGTTGACCTGCCCGATGGATATGGAAATCTGTTTACCGCCGTTTTGCACGAAGTAAATTTATTCACCGCCGATGCCCTACTGCACACCGCCGATGGACAAATCCTGAACTTTGATCGGGGCCGGCATTTTCAGGGCCGCATGCCCGAAGCCGGAAACAGCATGGTTTCACTAAGTTTGTTTAACACCCACATGGTTGTTATTTACAGCTATGCCGGTGGAAATGTGGTCATAGCTCCCCTCGAAAACCCCAACGGAACCTTGTCGTCCACCTACGTGGCCTACTACGATAAAGATTTCAAAACTTCGCCTCCCTTCGAGTGCCATACCTCTGAGCAAGACCGGATTGGCAGCGACGATGGCCTAGAAATGGGCAATCCCCGAGCCATGAACGACTGCCGCGAAATAGGCATTTCCATGGAAGCCAGCTTCAAAACCTTTCAAGACAAAGGCTCCGATACCGCCAACGTTCAGAATTTTCTCATAGGATTCTTCAACAACGTTGCCCTGCTGTACAGCAACGAGTCGGTCAACATTAAAATCTCTGAAATCCGAATCTGGACCAGCCCCGACGGCATACCCACCAATTCTTCCAGCAACGCCCTAACGGCCTTTGGCAATCTGCGTCAAAACAACTTCAACGGCGACCTAGCCCATTGGGTTACCACCGGGAACTACGGCAACGGCGGCATTGCCTGGCTCGATGTGCTGTGCGCCAGCTTTAACCCCACCTACAGTTCGGGCCCCTACGCCTACAGCAACGTGGCAGGAAACTATTCTACCGTTCCCACCTACTCCTGGACCGTTATGGTGTTTGCCCATGAAACGGGACACAACGTGGGTTCTTCGCACACCCACAACTGCGGCTGGCCCGGCGGAGCCATTGACAGCTGCTACGCGGTCGAGGGCAACTGCTATTCCGGCCCCGCCATTGCCCGCAAAGGAACCATTATGAGCTATTGCCACCTAACCAACCAGGGCATCAACCTGGCCTTGGGCTTTGGACCTTTCCCCGGAGCCAAGTTGCGCACCGAGGTGAGTTCCGGCCAATCTTCTTGCTTGGGATTCCTACCCGGAGTTAACCCCAACATTGGCACCAATGCTCCCGTTTGCCAAGGCGACACCCTCATATTAACCAGCGCCGGAAATCCAGGAACCACCTACAGTTGGAATGGCCCCGGTGTGCCCGGAGGAACCCAGGCCGACACCCTCTTTATTCCCAACGTGGCCTCAAACCAGCAAGGCAATTACACCGTTGTAGCCAGCACCGGAAATTGCAACATCACCAATGTAATCTACGCCCAAGTAACGGCCAAACCTGCCGACCCCAGCATACAAGAAATATCAAACACCTACAACCTTCCCGTATATCCCAATGCACTGTACCAGTGGTACGACCAAAACGGCCCCATTTCGGGAGCCAACCAAAATGTGTACATCCCCACCCAAGACGGACAGTACCATTGCATCGTTCAATTGGATTACTGTGATTTTGTGTTGTATTCCGACACCATTCTAGAAACCTACTTCCAGATTCCCCACACCGAATCCGGCCCAAGCTTCCTAGCCTATCCAAATCCGGCCACCCATACCGCCTACCTGCGCTTCGACGCCCCATTCCAAGGTCTGGTTGAATGGCTCGATGTAAGCGGCCGGGTATTGGTTCAATTCCACAGCTCCGAAACCCTGCACCTAAAAATGCCGGTGGGTCATCTTGCCAAAGGGCTTTATTTGGTGCGGATTAGCCCCCAACACGGCAGCCCCCAAATTATTCGTTGGGGCCTGTAGAGCCGCAATATCTTGCGGCTTTACAACGCCGTGGTATCATGCGGCTTTACGTCACGACTAGCGGTTTGGTTGTTGGGGCCGTGGAGCCGCAAGATATTGCGGCTCTACATCACAACAACCGTTTTGGTTGTTGGGGCCGTGGAGCCGCAAGATATTGCGGCTCTACAACGCCGTTGTGGTATCATGCGGCTCTACATCACAACAACCGTTTTGGTTGTTGGGGCCGTGGAGCCGCAAGATATTGCGGCTCTACCCCACCCACTACCCACTACCCACTACCCACTACCACTCACAAACCCAAACGAACCGCCCGTAAACTTGCGGTGTAAAACACTCCACCTTCAATGGAATTCATCTACTTTCGTGGCCTGCCAGAACCCAAAATTGGCATTGTATTAGGGATGATTGTATAAATTCAAGCGCCGAATAGCGTCTTGGACTGGTAGTTGTAAGTCAGGTTTACCTGAACTTGCATGAGTAAGTTGGCAAACATTCCGCAAGGCTTTGGGTTAAAAGCAGCTGTTTAAGAACCTAAATGCATTGATGTATGTTCCTACGTGCTCTTTTCCTTTTTACCGCCTTAGGGTTGTCCACTTTGGGCAAGGCCAACAACATTGTGGTTTCAAATGTCAGTTTAACAGGCCAAGACATCAGCAATGGCCCCAACAACGCCCTCAATTTCGCCTTGGTCCAGTTCGATTTAAGTTGGGAAAACTCATGGAGGCTTGGCTATACCACAGGGGTAAACAACTGGGACGCTGCTTGGGTATTTGTTAAATACCGAGTGAATGGAGGCGATTGGACCCATGCATACCTAAACAATTCCGGCCACGACGACGGCAGCGGTACCACGCTCGACATTGAAGCGGGCTTACTGACTCCCGGTTCGGCGTTCAATGCAACCACCAACCCTGCTATGGGCTGCTTTTTTTACAGAAACGCCGCCGGAACCGGCAACATTTCCAACACCGCCCTTCAGCTACGCTGGAATTACGGGGCCAACGGACTGAACGACAACGATTTGGTGGAGGTTAAAGTGTATGCCATTGAAATGGCATACGTACCCCAAGGTGGATTTGATGCTGGTGAAAGTTCGCCCATCAATCCACTGCTCAACGATGCGAGTTCCGCCAGTGTAACCTTTCAATTGACCGGAAACGGTGCCAATGCCGGCACCACCTTCACCGATGAATCGGCAGCTGCCAATGCCATTACCCGAACTGGAAATACCGCTTACAGTACCGCCCAAGCCAAGTTCGGCGGGTCTTCTGTATATTTTGATGGAACAAACGACAACCTGAGCATTGGAGCCGTCAACGATGCCGATTTTAACTTTGGCAGTGGCGATTTTACCATTGAGTTGTATGTGCGCCCGGACGGGACAGGCGGGGGATCAGTCATATCTTATGTTGGTGGATCGTTTGCTGCAGAAGGCTGGGCATTAAGGACATCGACCCAATTACAACTTTATACCTATGACAATTCTCAAAACCCAACGTTGAATTTAACCGGCGGCACCATTGCTGCCAACACTTGGCACCACATCGCGGTAACCCGTTCTGGAACTACCTTAACAGGCTACGTAAATGGCAGCCAAGCGTTTACAACCACCCTAAACGGCAATCTGCACTCCATGGGTAATTTGAACAAGTATTTGCAATTAGGGGAACAATACTATGCCATTGGATACGACGATTGGGCCGGCCACATCTCCCACGTCCGCATCACCAAAGGAGTAGCCCGGCCGGCTACGGAGTTTGCGCACGCCGCCCACGACCTGCTGGGGCATCTGCGCAGCGCCACCGAAAGCCTTGCAATGCGTATGGGTTCGGAATCGGCTCTGACCTTAGGAGGCAGCTCGGCCGGTAATATGGTGAGCCAAACCACAGGGCAAACCACCGCCGACGATTTTACTGCCGCTTCTACCCAAGCCTTAGGAGCCAACTTCCCCAAAGGCCACAAGGCATTCTACTGCATGAAATCGGAAATCTCCCAGCAGCAGTACGTGAATTTTCTGAATACCCTAACACGGGCACAGCAAGACGCCCGCACAGCAACCTCCCTGGCTTCGGGAACCACATCGGTGACCAACCGCTATGTGATGTCCAATTCCTCAACCCTAAGCAACCGAAACGGAATCCGCTGCGATGCCAGCATACATACCTCAAACCCCATAACTTTCTATTGCGATTTCAATGGAAATGGAACCGGAGGCGAGGCCGGCGACGGAGGTTGGATCGCCTGCAACTTTCTCAGCTGGGCCGACGGTGCCGCCTACATGGACTGGGCTGGCCTACGCCCCATGACCGAGTTGGAATTTGAAAAAGCCGCCCGCGGTTCCCGTGCCAATGCCATCGGCGAATACGCCTGGGGCAGCAACTCGGCCACTGCCGCCGCTACCCTAAGCAACAGCGGAGCCAACAACGAAACCGTGAATACCGGCAATGCCATTTACGGAACAAGTGCCATTGGTGGGCCCATGCGTACCGGCGCCTTTGCCAAATCTGGAACAGGCAGGTCCGCTGCCGGGGGCAGCCTTTACGGCATCCTAGATCTCAGCGGAAACGTTGAAGAACGGGTAGTGAACATTGGCTCCACCGCAGGAAGGAGTTATACTGGGGTTCATGGCAATGGGTCGCTTTCTGTAGCCGGGGAGGCAGATGCCTCCAATTGGCCCGCAAGCACAGGCGCCGGCGCCGGATTTAGGGGCGGAGCCTGGAATACCGTTCTGGCAAGATTGCGCACCTCCGACCGCATGCGCGCCAACGTGGTCGATGCCACACGGGCGGCTGGGTATGGTTTTAGGGGAATAAGGACGGTAAATTGCACGGCCCCCAGTTCCAGCATTACCTTGAGCGGGACCCAATTGTTTAACACCTCCAATCAAAACCAAACCTACACCGCCAGCGGTGGAACAGATTATTTATGGTCTTTGAGTTCTGCCTTTACCCTTAACAGCGGGCAAGGGACGGGTTCCATTAGCACCACCTCGCCCAATTATTTTAGCGTCGGAGCGCTCTATTGTTCAGATGTGAATGCGTGTGGGGCAGGCCCGGAAACGCGTTTAGATATGGTGGTTGTATTGCCTGGTCAAACCCTTGCCACTGGAGGTAGCGTTACAACCTTTGTTGGTGATGGCACCAATGGACTCAATGGGGTTACCTATTCGGTTCATTCCTTTACAACGGTGGGCACTTCTTCTTTCACTTCTTATGTACCCTTACCTAGCGTAAATCATCTTGTCATAGGTGGCGGAGGAGGCGGCGCCTCTGCAGGTCAGAACTGGAGAGCTGGTGGTGGCGGAGGTGCAGGTGGTTTTATAGAAAAAACAATTAATCTGCTCCCTGCACAATCCCATGTTGTGAGTGTGGGCGCTGGAGGTGCTGCTGGTGCAAATGGAAGCAATGGGAGTAGTTCTTCATTTTACTTGACTACCGCAGCAGGAGGAGGAGGGGGAGGCTATACTTCAAATGGCCAATCTGGAGGTTCTGGAGGTGGAGGGGGTGACGCTGGTGGGCCAAATGGTGGTTCAGGTAATACGCCAAATGTAAGCCCTTCGCAGGGAAATAATGGTGGGAATTCTGGTGGTTTTGGTGGATACCCTGCTGGTGGTGGAGGCGGTGCATCTGCTGTAGGAGGCAACGCAGTTGGACCCGCTGCCGGCAATGGTGGTGCCGGAGCTATTTCATTAATTACAGGAACTTCTTTAACGTATGCGGGAGGCGGCGGTGGTGGTGAAATTTATGGGACAGGAACAGCTGGTTCTGGTGGAACTGGTGGAGGAGGCAATGGCGGTTTATATCCAGCCAATGGAGTTGCTGGCACACCCAATACGGGTGGTGGTGGTGGCGGTGCAGGTCGACCTTTCCAGGGCAGCTATCCCTCCGCAGGCTCCGGCGGCTCGGGCATTGTCATCGTTCGGTACCCAATGCCCTAAAATATCATTCAATGAGAAAGTTAAAACTCCACATAAGTATAATCTTAAGATTCCTGTTCTTTGGATTTCACCTAATGCTTTGCAATGCGATTCAAGCCCAATACGAAGGCGGCAGCGGCAGGCAGGAAGCCCTAAGCAGCACTAATGTGCTTCAGCTCAACGACGGAGCCTCAGCCGTCACGACCTCTTTGGCTTTTTCCGCTGGCCCCGCCGGTATGATTGAAATCAGCCAAAACCTAAACACCCTCACCCTGGAATACCGCACAGCCAACGGGCAGCGGGCTTATTTTGAAACGGGAAATGTAGCCCTAACCTTCCAAACCAACCCGGGTTCGGCCACTTTAAACGGAACCACAACCCAAACACCCAACAACGGGGTGGCCACCTTTACCGGTTTATCTGTTAGCGCACTAGGCAGCGGTTACCAATTGCTGGCTTCCGGGGCATCTAGCACCAGTGCGACCAGCACCGCATTTACAGTGTATTCGGTCAATGCCGGCGGCAGCGGCCGGCAAGATGCCATGGCCGATGTTAGTTCCGGACTTGGTACCCTCAGCGGCCAAGTATTTTGGGTAGGCGGCCTCGGTGCCATACCCACCGATTGGAACGACCCCCTGAACTGGTTTCCCAACACCGTTGTACCTAACCAAAATGCACGGCTTGCCTTAGAACCCAACAACAACGGCCACAACCCCATTCTTGACCAAAACCGCACCGTTAACAGTTTGAACTTCAACGGGGCCAACAAAAAAGTGGAACTCGGCAACTACGCCCTGACCTTGACCGCCGATGCCACCGGAGTCAATTCCAACAACTACTTCAAAACCAACGGCAGCGGCAAACTCAAACGCCTGGCCATCCCCAACAACGAAGGGTTTACCTTCCCCGTGGGCAACAGCGCCTACAACCCCATCAGCATCACCAACCGCACAGGCACTCCCGATGACTTCTCCGTGCGCGTACTCGATGAAATCTACGAATATGGAACTTTCGGAAACCCCAACACCGAACCCCGGGTAAAACGCACCTGGGACATCGACAAGCTAAACCCTACTGCAAACGCCGACAACGGAGTGGATTTCGCCTTTAACTGGAACAGCAACGAAGTCAGCAACCCTGCCCCCAGCAACTACACCCTATTCCACCACGATGCCAACGGAAACGGCTGGGGCCAAGTGGTTACCGGAACGCGCGACCCGAATTTCAACCCCGCTGCCAACAGCATGATTTGGTCCGGTTACAAAGGCTCCTTTTCTCCCTTTGGCATTGGCGACCAAAACGCTCCCCTGCCCGTCGAACTGCTGTACTTTACCGCCGAGTGCAAACCCCAAGGCACTGCGCTGCGCTGGGCCACCGCCTCTGAGGTGAATTCGGCCTACTTCGAGCTGCAACGCTCCGACAACATGATCCATTGGACACTGCTTAAAACCATTCCCGCGTTGGGTTTTCATTCTTCCACCTACCACTACCCAGAAGTGCTCGACACCGAACCCAGCCAAGCCACCAGGTACTACCGCTTAAAGCAGGTCGATTTCGATGGCAAGCATGAATACTTCCAAGCTGTAGCAGCATTTTGCCCCGGGTCGGCAACCGCCATTAGCCTGTACCCCAACCCCGCTGCCGAGCAGCTGCACATTCAAGGTGCAAAAGCCGGCGATCCCTGGGAAATTTTAGACATGACCGGCCGGCGAATCCGCACCGGCACCATTGGCGACCAACCCCTGCACCGCATTTCCATTTTGGATTTGCCCGCCGGATTGTACCGCATCCATGTATCAACGACGTCGTTCCCCTTTGTAACGCGGCCGTAGAGCCGCAATATCTTGCGGCTCCAACACGCCGTGGTATCACGACTAGCGGTTTGGTTTTTGGGGCCGTAGAGCCGCAATATCTTGCGGCTCCAACACGCCGTTGTGGTATTACGACAACCGTTTTGAACCCGCAACATTTTGCACGCCCCCAACCCAACATATTGCGGCTTTACGTCACGACTAGCGGTTTGGTTGTTGGGGCCTGTAGAGCCGCAATATCTTGCGGCTCCCCAACGCCGTGGTATCACAACAACCGTTTTGGTTGTTGGGGCCGTGGAGCCGCAAGATATTGCGACTTTACATCACAACAACCGTTTTGGTTGTTGGGGCCGTGGAGCCGCAAGATATTGCGGCTTTACATCACAACAACCGTTTTGGTTGTTGGGGCCGTGGAGCCGCAAGATATTGCGGCTCTACCCCACCCACTACCCACTACCCACTACCCACTACCCACTACCCACTACCCCCCACCCACTACCACTCACAAACCCAAACGAACCGCCCGTAAACTTGCGGTGTAAAACACTCCACCTTCAATGGAATTCATGTACTTTCGTGGCCTGCCAGAACCCAAAATTGGCATTGTATTAGGGATGATTGTATAAATTCAAGCGCAGAATAGCGTCTTGGACTGGTAGTTGTAAGTCAGGTTTACCTGAACTTGCATGCGTAAGTTGGCAAACATTCCGCAAGGCTTTGGGTTAAAAGCAGCTGTTTAAGAACCTAAATGCATTGATGTATGTTCCTACGTGCTCTTTTCCTTTTTACCGCCTTAGGGTTGTCCACTTTGGGCAACGCCAACAACATTGTGGTTAGCAACACCGCCCTGACCGGCCAAGACATCAGCAATGGCCTCAACAACGCCCTCAATTTCGCCTTGGTGCAATTTGACCTTTCTTGGGACAATTCTTGGCGCACTGCGAATCCAGCCAACTGGGATGCCGCATGGGTATTCGTGAAATTCCGGTTGGGATCCACCAATTACCTTTCGGCCCCAGGCGCAACAAGTTCCGGTACCACCATCACCGTAAACTCTACCAACGGATTAAGGGTTGGAATGCCGGTTTCCATCCAATCGGGAACGGGTCAATTCCAATCGGGAACCGTCATCAGCAGCATTACCTCGGCTACGGTATTCGAGATTAGCCTAAGCCCAAGTACTCCACTCAGCGGCGGAGCCACGGTCATTGAAGCCGAACGCATTTGGGAGCATTGCTGGCTCAACAATTCCGGGCACGACAAAGGCAGCATTGCCGGCAGCGGAAGCCTTCAGGTAGGATTGCAGGACGAGGCCGCGGCATTCAATGCCAGCAGCAACCCAGCCCTAGGTGCTTTTTTTTACCGTTCTGGGAATGGATCCGGTCAATTCAGCACCACCGGAGCCAAACTCCGCTGGAATTATGGGCAACAAGGAATTCGAGACCAAGACATTGTAGATGTCAAGGTCTTTACCGTAGAAATGGTGCATGTTCCCACGGGGACGTTTGATGTGGATACGGCTTTGCATTATACAAATACATCTATTTTATTGGATGGAGAGGGAGTGAATGGCGGGCAAAACAATACTTTTCAGGATATAGGCCCCAATAATTTTACAATAACACGCACCAATAACACCACCCAAGGTAGTTTTAGCCCTTTTTGCAGTTCTGGCGGTAGTGCATTTTTCGATGGGAATGGTGATTTGCTTGGCTGGATTGATGACCCATCAATACAATTAAATGGAGATTTTACGGTTGAATGTTTTATTTATCGATTGAGAAACGGGGTTGATGAGGCGGTTGGGGGGTACAATGTCAGCGGCAATATGCAGCTTTTTCGTCTTAACTTAGTTACAACAAACGACCATGGTGTTTATGGTAATACAGCTTATGCTGCTTATGCATCTAATAAAAGTATCCCTCCATTTGTTTGGCATCATTTAGCTATTACGAGAGTCGGAAATAGCACCCGATTTTTTTTAAATGGCGAACAAATTAACACTACGAATACAACTTGGACAAATACCTTGTCTGTTAATTATTTGGGGGCAACGCAGTGGGGTTTGCCTTGGTTAGGATATATTTCTAACTTTAGAATTGTGAAAGGGTCGGCTCTTTATACATCAAATTTTACACCTCCTTCGGCCCCGCTAACTTCAGTTAGTAATACGTCAATCCTACTTAATTTTGACAATGCCTCCGTTAAAGATAAAGTCAATAAAAATAATATTGAAACCGTAGGAAATGCTCAAACTAGCACTGTTCAGTTCAAATATGGTACAGCAAGCCTTTATTTTGACGGTACAGGAGATTATTTGACAATTCCTTCAAATTCTGAGTTCGCATTTGGTACTGGTAATTTTACAATTGAATTCTGGATGCGCAGTGCTGACGTAAGTGCCGCTCAACGAGGGCCAATACAAATTTCATCAACGACAGGAGGTTTGAGTACAACTTATTCAAATGGTTTGGTCATCTTTCAGAACAATGGAGCCTTACACGCTTACATTGATGGGATTCAATTTAACAGTGGACCTAATGTTATTTCTCAAAATACATGGCATCATATTTCATTAACACGAAATGGCACAAGTTGTCGTCTATTCGTTGATGGAACGCAGGTTGCAACATTGACATCTTCTGCCAATCTAACGGCATCCAATCTGGTTGTTGGTGGTTACTATAATTCCAGTTATTTGTACGATGGGTATATTGATGACCTTAGGATTATCAAAGGTCATGCATTATATACATCTAATTTTACCCCGCCTGGGGGAACATTTCCAACTGGGCCCTCTGATTACTTTGCCTTAAATTCTGAAAATCAATTGACCTTAGGAGGAAACTCGGGATCAAACCTCTTCTACCGCTTTCCCAACGTATCCACCTCCAACGACTTCGATGCCAGCAATACCCAAACCTTAGCGGCAGCCTACCCCAAAGGATACAACGGCTTCTACGCTATGAAGTATCAAATCGGTCAAAACCAGTGGCTGGAATTTTTCAATTCCCTGAGCAGCATTCAAAAATCTGCCCGTGACCTGACCGATGCCAACGGCAAAAACTCCGATGCCATCGCCTACCGCAACAACCTGAATTGGACTTCGGGAAATGCTACGCTAAACAGCAGCACCCATGGAGCTGTGGCATGCAACTACTTAAGTTGGATGGATGGCCTGGCCTACACCGATTGGACGGGCCTACGCCCCATGTCGGAACTGGAATACGAAAAAGCAAGCCGGGGCACGTTAGCTGCACAAAATGCAGAAACAGCAACCGGTATTTTTTGTCCAGGTAGAGGCCCTATGACCCAAGCTACGGGACTCAGCAACAGCGGCGCTACCAACGAAGCGGCTTCCAACGCTACCGCCAACGCGGCCTTTGGCAACCATGCCAGCGTGCAAGGGCCCATGCGCCTTGGGGCTTTCGCCAATGCCTCGAGCAACCGCAGCAGCGCCGGAGGCTCCTTTTATGGAATTATGGAGCTCAGCGGAAACCTTTGGGAACAAGTGGTTAGCATGGGCAACACCGATGGCCGTAATTTTACCCCTGCACATGGCGATGGAAATCTGACCAGTGCCGGCCACGCCAACGTAAGTGCCTGGCCGGGCTATGTTAGCACCGCTAATACAGGGGCTACCGGTTCCGGCCGCCGCGGTGGCAGTTGGGAAGACCTTGCCGACCGAATGCGCACCTCAGACCGATTGCAAGCCAATACTGCGGTAAGCACCCGCACCCGCACAAATGGTTTCCGCGCCCTGCGTTCCTTACCCAGCACCTCAGCCCAATGAAATCGCTTTGCCTTTTCCTTGCTTTGGCTTGCTGCTCCTTGCTTTCTGCCCAATACACCGGCGGCAGCAGCGATGGAGACGATGAGGACGAAATCCTCAACAAGCTGTTCAACGGAAATACAGCCACCGCTACCGGGTTTGTTTTCCTAACGCATCCGTCCAACACCACCGTTTGGAAAAACGATGTTTCGGCTATGGTGGATGTGGTGAGCTCCAACAACCTTCAATTTGGAGGCAGTACCAGCATCACCTTATCGCTGGCATCAAATCCAGGAACAGCAACACTTAGCGGTACCACAACCCTAAATGCCAGTTCCGGTAGAGCCGGTTTTTCGGGCTTGTATCTGGATAAATCGGGCAGCGGATACACCCTCAGCGCCTCGGCCACCGGCTTGAATTCCGCCACAGGAAATACCTTTAACGTATCTGCAGCCAGCCTGAGCATGCGTAGCCAGCCTCCCTCTTACACATACACAACCCAAGCCTTTGGCCTTTCGGTTGCGGTGGTCGATGCCAACGGAACCCAATTAACTTTAGCAAACCCAAGCCTAAGCCTAAGCATAGCAACCAATCCCGGAAGCTCCACCCTTTCAGGAACTACCACAGTGCAGGCATCTGCCGGTTTGGCCACGTTCTCCGGCTTAAGTTTAAACAACGAAGGAATGGGCTATGTGCTTCAAATCGCCAACCCCGACATGAATTCCTTAAATACCCAAGCCTTTGATGTCCTTTCAAATCTGGCCTTTTTTGGAGGCAGCAGCGACGGAGACGATGTAGCTACCCTAACAGCCACCCTCCCGGTAAGTGGACACCGTTTTTGGATAGGGGGCCTTGGCGCCATATCTACCGATTGGAACGATGCCTTGAATTGGCTACCCAATACCGCTGTACCAGGGCAAAGCGACCGCATTGCCCTTGAACCCAACAACAACGGCCATAACCCCATTCTTGACCAAAACCGCACCGTTAACAGTTTGAACTTCAACGGGGCCAACAAAAAAGTGGAACTCGGCAACTACACCCTAACCTTGACCGCCGATGCCACCGGAGTCAATTCCAACAACTACTTCAAAACCAACGGCAGCGGCAAACTCAAACGCCTGGCCATCCCCAACAACGAAGGGTTTACCTTCCCCGTGGGAAACAGCGCCTACAACCCCATCAGCATCACCAACCGCACAGGCACTCCCGATGACTTTTCCGTGCGCGTACTCGATGAAATCTACGAATATGGAACCTTCGGAAACCCCAACACCGAACCCCGGGTAAAACGCACCTGGGACATCGACAAGCTAAACCCTACTGCAAACGCCGGCAACGGAGTGGATTTCTCCTTTAACTGGAACAGCAACGAAGTCAGCAACCCAGCCCCCAGCAACTACACCCTATTCCACCACGATGCCAACGGAAACGGCTGGGGCCAAGTGGTTACCGGAACGCGCGACCAGAATTTCAACCCCGCTGCCAACAGCATGATTTGGTCCGGTTACAAAGGCTCCTTTTCTCCCTTTGGCATTGGCGACCAAAACGCTCCCCTGCCCGTCGAACTGCTGTACTTTACCGCCGAGTGCAAACCCCAAGGCACTGCGCTGCGCTGGGCCACCGCCTCTGAGGTGAATTCGGCCTACTTCGAGCTGCAACGCTCCGACAACATGATCCATTGGACACTGCTTAAAACCATTCCCGCGTTGGGTTTTCATTCTTCTACCTACCACTACCCAGAAGTGCTCGACACCGAACCCAGCCAAGCCACCAGGTACTACCGGCTAAAACAGGTTGATTTTGATGGCAAGCATGAATACTTCCAAGCTGTGGCAGCATTTTGCCCCGGGTCGGCAACCGCCATAAGCCTGTACCCCAACCCCGCTGCCGAGCAGCTGCACATTCAAGGTGCAAAAGCCGGCGATCCCTGGGAAATTTTAGACATGACCGGCCGCCGAATCCGCACCGGCACCATTGGCGACCAACCCCTGCACCGCATTTCCATTTTGGATTTGCCCGCCGGATTGTACCGCATCCATGTATCAACGACGTCGTTCCCCTTTGTAACGCGGCCGTAGAGCCGCAATATCTTGCGGCTCCAACACGCCGTGGTATCATGCGGCTTTACGACACGACTAGCGGTTTGGTTGTTGGGCCTGTAGAGCCGCAATATCTTGCGGCTCCAACACGCCATTGTGGTATTACGACTAGCGGTTTGAACCCGCAACATTTTGCACGCCCCCAACCCAACATATTGCGGCTTTACGTCACGACTAGCGGTTTGGTTGTTGGGGCCTGTAGAGCCGCAATATCTTGCGGCTCCCCCACGCAAAATATTGCGGCTCTACATGCGGTCCAACGGTTCAATCCCCAACAAACCAATTCCACGGGCCAAACACCCTTTTACGGCGGCGGTCAACGACAAGCGAAATTGCCGGATTTCGGGTCGGGTTTCGGCCAATACGGGATGTCCATGGTAAAAACCACTATAGGCCGAGGCCAATTCATAAATAAAATGCGCCAACACCGCGGGGCTGTATTCCCGGGCGGCCTGATCCAAAACACCCTCCCATTCCTGCATTTTCCGAATTAGGTTCAACTCGGCCTCATCGGGTTCATAACCCAAACCCGATACCGGGCCCGAAACCAAGCCCATGGAACTGGCATTCCGCATCAACGATGCACAACGTGCATGGATGTACTGCAAAAAGGGACCGGTATCGCCTTGAAAATCGATGCTCTCTTCAGGATTAAACACCATGCGTTTTTTCGGGTCCACCCGCAACATAAAATACCGCAAGGCCGATTGGCCTATGGCCTCCCAGGTTTTGGCTTGTTCTTTGGCATCTAAGTGGTTTAACCTACCTTGTTCATCGGCTTTCTGCCGAGCCAATTCTTTTAATTCATCCAGCAAATCATCGGCATCTACCACCGTACCTTCTCGGCTTTTCATTTTTCCGCTGGGCAATTCAACCATGCCGTACGACAAATGAAACAAGCCTTCGGGTTGGGCCAGCCCCAATCTCCGCAAAATCTCGAACAGCACCTTGAAATGGTAATCCTGCTCATTACCGACTACATAAATGGAATGTTCTGCCCCAAAATCCTTGGCCTTTTGATAGGCAAGCGCCAAATCTTGGGTAATGTACACTGTTGTTCCGTTGCTGCGCAGCACCAGTTTATGGTCTAGGCCTATGTCTTCTAAGTTAATCCAAACAGAGCCGTCTTCCTTTTCGTAAAAAACACCCGTTTCCAGTCCCTTGGCCACAGTTTGCCGCCCTAAATCGTACACCTCTGATTCTTTGTACACCCGGTCAAAGCAAACCCCCAAACGTTCAAAGGTTTGTTCCGCCCCTTGATAAAACCAGCCGTTCATTTTTTCCCATAGGGCTCGCACTGCCGCATCGTTGGCTTCCCATGCAAGAGTTAGGGCTTCAACCTGACGAGCCAAAGGCGATTCCTTGGCGGCCAGTTCGGAATCCATTCCTGCATCCACCAATTCCTTTATTTGTTTTTTCAAGTCATCGGAGTAGCGTACATAATAGGTCCCTACCAAATGGTCGCCTTTAATGCCTGAACTGTCTGGGCTTATTTTATCAGCGCTGTTCAACCAAGCTGCCATGCTTTTAGAGATGTTGGTTCCACGGTCGTTGTACAGATTTGTTCGAACCACTTTGAATCCCACCTCTTCCAGAATGCGAGCCAAGGAGCTGCCCAAAAAGATGTTGCGAAGGTGGCCCAAGTGCAAAGGCTTGTTGGTATTGGGCGAGGGGAATTCCACTACAACGGCAGTTCCATTCCTCTCCCTTGAGGATATACCTGCGGGTCCTTGGAGCATGGAATCCAGTTGAAGCAACCAATACGATGGGCTTAGGCTTACATTAAAAAACCCTTTCACCACCTCCCATGCATCAATTGGAATCCCCTTCCCTATGAAATGGTTCGCCAGGAAGGCCGCCAACTCATCGGGTTTGGCTTGCAATCGGGGCAAAAAGGGAAACAAGACCAAGGTAAAATGCCCCTTCATGCCTGAAGGGGGAATCTGAACCTGTACCAAGGGCAGGTTTTCATAATCTACTTTTTTTGCTTTGGCAAAAGTCTGCAAAGCTAGCCTGGCTTCCTGCTGAAGTTGCTGAATCATAGTAAAGATGTTTTGGGGGCAGTTCCCCCTGGGTTCAATTTGACTTTCTGCTTCTTCTGTTTTTTTGCCAACGTTTCTACCGCCTTCTTAAAAATAGGAAAAACGCGGTAGGCCGTCTGGTTTTGACTGTCAAGCAACGGATTTAATTCGGTCAACTCAAAGCATCGAACCCTTGGATCTTTTAAAACCTGAGTCAACACTTTTTTGGCTTCATCAACGGTTAGTCCATCTTTAACAGGGGTGCCTGTACCTGGAACCAAGCGGGCATCTAGGCTATCCACGTCAAAACTGACATACAAAGCCGAACAGTGTTGCAAGTGGAGCAAGGCCTTTTCAATGGCCTTTTTAATTCCACTGCGCCTCAACACCGCGGGAGTGATTTTGAGTATTTGGTGCTGCCGTATGTAGGATGACTCGGCTGGCTCCAAATCACGAAGTCCAATAAACACCAAATCCTCCGGCAACAATTTGGGGCAAATATTACCCAAGTTCTTCAACTTCTCCCAATGCGGAATGGTATCGCTGTCTAAGTTGTTTTGAGTCATTTCAAGGTGATCAATAGCCAAGGCTGTAGCCAAGGGCATGCCGTGGATATTTCCAGAGGGAGTAGTATATGGGGAATGCAAGTCGGCGTGGGCGTCAATCCACACCACCCCGATGCGCTCATTCGGAAAAACGGCTTTCAAACCAGCGATTCCCCCTCCTGCACTGCTGTGGTCGCCCGACAAAATAATGGGAATATGCCCCCGTTGAACTTCCGATTGCACGGCCTTCGCAAGCCGTTCGAATACCTTTACAACCCCCTTAATGCGCTTGGCATGCACCCGCTGCGGATGCTGAAACAAAAGCCGGGACGAATCCCGAATCTCTCTGGACTTGACCTTCCCAAACAAGGAATCACCATGTTCCAAAGAAGCCAATTTAAGAGCTTCGCTGCCCAAACTAGCTCCGCGGGTACCGGCTCCAAGTTCCGATTTAACTTCAATAATCTTAAGATTCTTCATGAACTGTCTGCTTTAGTATGTTGTTGAATTTGAAATCGAATTCATTTGGATGTTAAAAAAAGTGCAAATCCAATTGAATCGGATTAATTTATTCATCTTTGCCCGTTTTAAACGCATTCCAATGAAAATCAAATACGAGGACCTTATCCACCAGACCTTTGAATTCCCCCAAGACGGTTTTCGCACCGAAGACGGAGAATTGTATTTTCATGACATTCCCTTGATGGAAGTCATCAAGCAATATGGAACGCCATTAAAAATTACCTATCTGCCTAAAATTTCCTCGCAAATTCAAAGAGCAAAGATACTTTTTAAGGTGGCAATGGCCAAGGCCGACTATCAGGGAAGCTACACGTATTGTTATTGCACCAAAAGTTCTCATTTTTCCTTTGTGCTCGAGGAGGTATTGCGCAACGACGTTCATATAGAAACGTCCTCCACCTACGACATGAACATCCTCAGCGAACTGTATGAGCGCAAGCTGATTGACAACAACAAATACATTGTCTGCAATGGATTTAAACGTGAGGCCTATCAGGAACTGATTCTGGATTTTCACGAGAAGGGTTTCAGCAATATTTTGCCCGTACTCGACAATATGTCAGAGCTTGATTACTACAAAGAACATTTAAGGGGCAAGCAGGTCATGCAACTCGGATTGCGCATCGCATCGGAAGAAGAGCCCAATTTTGAATTTTATACCTCTCGCCTAGGCATCCGCTACAGAGACATTGTACCTTTTTACCAGCAGAATCTGAAAGGCGATAGCCGTTTTGAGCTAAAAATGTTGCACTTTTTCATTAATACCGGCATCCGCGACAACGTATATTATTGGAGCGAACTGGCCAAGTGCCTGCGGGTGTATTGCGAACTAAAAAAGGTATGCCCTAGTCTTGACACCCTGAACATTGGAGGCGGACTGCCCGTAAAAAATAGCCTTGGATTCGAATTTGATTATGAGTACATGATACAAGAAATCATTGCCCAGATTAAATCGTATTGCAACGAAAATGGAGTTCCAGAACCCAATATATTCACTGAGTTTGGCTCCTTCACCGTTGCCGAAAGTGGAGCAACCTTGTATTCCGTAATCAATACCAAACAACAAAACGATACGGAAGTATGGTATATGATCGATTCCAGCTTCATTACCACCCTTCCCGATACCTGGGGACTTAAACAGCGTTTTATTTTATTGGCAGTAAATCAATGGGATGCACCCTACCAACGGGTAAACCTTGGGGGATTAACCTGCGACAGCCTAGATTATTACAACAGCGAAGCCCACATTGGTCAGGTTTTTTTACCTAAACCTCCCGAAGGGGAACCCCTGTATTTGGGATTTTTTCATACGGGTGCCTATCAGGAAAGTTTAGGGGGCTACGGTGGAATACAGCATTGCCTGATTCCTGCTCCCAAACACGTAATTATTGACCGGGGTCCGGACGGAGATTACACCACAAAACTTTTCAGCAAAGAGCAGAGCTATAAGAGTATGCTGAAAATATTGGGCTACTAATGGAATAAATGGGCGTAGATGGAAGGGGCAAAGATTAAAACGGTATTGCAGGCCCTATTGAAAGTAAAAAAGTGTAGAATGGCCCGCTGGAAGGCGGCAGGCTGTGGTTTCAATCTACGTACTCCCCAATCAAAACCCTGTTCAGCTTTTTTGCGTCTAGGTTTTTAGTCCCGAATGCACGAATGGTTGTGGCGATGTTGGTAGCCGTCCTTGCACGAAAATATGGGGCAATGCTTATTGCGTTTAGATTTTTAGCCACGAATGCACGAATGGTTGGGGCGTGTTGGTAGCTGTCCTTGCAGGAATATATGGGGCAATGCATATTACGTCTAGGTTTTTAGCCCCGAATGCACGAATGGTTGTGGCGATGTTGGTAGCTGTCCCTGCACGAATATATGGGGCAATGCTTATTGCGTCTAGGTTTTTAGCCACGAATGCACGAATGGTTGTGGCGACGTTGGTAGCCCCGAAAACAAAACATTCGTGCATTCGTGGCTAAGCTATCCGCGGCTTTAGATCCTTACTCCAATTTAGCCTCAAAAACATCCCATTCGTGCATTCGTGGCTAAGCCCCCCGCGGCTTTAGGTCCTTACGCCAATCTAGCCTCAAAAACATCCCATTCGTGCATTCGTGGCTAAGCTTCTGCGGCTTACCTTCCTTACGCCAATCTAGCCTCAAAAACATCCCATTCGTGCATTCGTGGCTAAGCTTCTGCGGCTTACCTTCCTTACGCCAATTTAGCCTAAAAAAAATCGCAATCGTGCATTCGTGGCTAAGCATCAGCGGCTAACCTTCCATGCGCCAGTGCCGCGGATTCATTCTTAAATGAACCGAAACCCTTTACAACATTGTAATTACCGCTACGCATACCTACGACTTAAACATAAGAGCTGGCATTCGGCATTTTTAGCTTCCCTACAAACAAAGAACAAAGGTGGTTTTTTTCAAAATTAACCCCAGTCCAGAATAAATGCTCTATAAAATGAAGGGTTGCAGAATGGCTTATGAAAAAAGGATGGGATTGTGGGGAGATAAAGAGGGGAAAAGCAGAGAAAGGGAAAGGGCCAAAGAAAAGGGGTAAAAACGAGGGGGTCAGCGGC